>Ga0247727_10005107_pt1 | contig 26996 bp, 26 predicted proteins | sample WisWelCaveWW1625_FD_202498 | JGI IMG/M metagenome (GOLD analysis project Ga0247727, IMG submission 202498) | Biofilm microbial communities from Wishing Well Cave, Virginia, United States - WW16-25 | ecosystem: Environmental > Aquatic > Deep subsurface > Groundwater > Cave microbial mat | place...
AACAACAACGGCCTTGACGAATCGCGAACGTGGGGGCAAAACAAGCGCACGGTGGGTAACACCCCACGCAAGGCAACCCGGAGTTCCGGCCCCCGCTTCGGTAACACCTACTTTTGAGTCACCGCGAGGTTTTGGGGTCAGAGGTCAGAAGGCTTCGGTGTCAGGTCTCATCAAACGACGATGGGTTGGGTGGGCCGGTGGGTGCGCGCCGCGCCGGAGATTTCCGAAAGCCTCGCCGGGGTCGCCGCTTGAAACTTGAAGAGGGAAGCGGTCATCGCTCGCTCAGACACGCCGCCGGCGACGGAGTGCTTCTCCGACACCCGTCATTTCGGCGGGCGCCAATTCACCCAGTTTCCTCGTCAACTTGACGACGGGGACGGAGTGAACTTCCTGTAGGTGAAATGCGCCCGGCTTTAAGAACGGCTTGGGAATGGAATACTCCCACGGATTTCCCCGCAATGATGTCGTATGTCCCACCACCGTGACCATGGCCAACTCGTTGTCCGCGGGGAAATCGGTCAGCAGCAGGCAGGGGCGCACTTTGGCCGCCATGCCGAGATCAATCATCCACACTTCACCGCGGCGCGGCTGAGGCATCCTCGTCCTCCAGCTTGTCCAACTGTTGGAACGCCGCGTCCGCGGCTTGCGTCGCCCACTCCAACTCCTCGCGTTCGGCTTCCAACTCCAAGAGCCGGCGGGCGACCTCCCGGCGTTCCGTGTGCGTCAGTTTGGGCAACTCATTGAGAATCTCGGTCGTGCTCATTGCCCGTGACTTTACCCGTTGGCCGACGCGGATTCAAGCCGAGGCTTTGTCGCCGGGGTCGCCGCTTGACTCTTGCTGGATTGGCTCATGGGCGGAGACGGGGGACAGTTGACGATGGACGGAGGCCGGGCATGTTTAGAACCGGAGTTGAATTTGGTCGGCCCAGGCTTGTTTCAGTCGTTGCGCATCGAGTTGGGACACTCGACCTAACCGGCGGCGCAAAAGCATTTGTTCCAGGCAATCCAGCCGCGACAATCTCACCGTGGAGGCCACGCGCAAACCCGCGGCGGTCCAGTCCTGCAAGGTGACATCCGTCGGTGAACGCGGCGCGGCAGAAGTCACGGCGGCCACGACGACATCGGCGGCATCCGTCCAGAGCACCAGCACCGGCCGCAGTTTGGAGGCGGTGCCGCTGGTGAAGGGGATGTCCGCGAGCCAGAGTTCACCAGGCTGCGGCATTGTCGTAGAGTCCCTCGTCCTCGGGGACGTAGCTATTCAGAAAGGCGCTGTGGTTGCGCCGCACTGGTGGTTGTTGCTCCCGTCGCCGATTCATCCAGTCGGCGAGTTTATCGAAATCTTCCGCCGGCAGTTGAGCGATGACCCGCTCGATTTCCTCGACTTTGCTCATGGCCGTAAATTAAGCCGAAATTCCAGCGGGCCGCAAGGTGAAATCCATCCGGCCGTCCTCGTGCGAACTCACTGCCTGACTCTGGCTGGCTTCGCGCATCGGCGCGGCGTGTCAGCCGGGGTCAGGGGGTGACAACCGGGACGGTCGTCCTACTTTGTATCGGTGTCATCGGTGCTCGAGCGCCGTCGCCCGATGTTTGGCGTAGGCGGTTGATCGGTGGTTTCAAGGTCTGCGTCCTCTGCGTCCTTTGCATTCTCTGTGGTGAATCATTCCCCTTCAGCCCGACAGGCAAGATGCCTATCCTACTTTGCATCCGTGTGATCGGTGTCATCTGTGGGTTCAAGCTCTGTGGTCGCGGCGGTTTCGGTTTCCGGTCATCGGCGAAGCCAAGGATAGCACGGGGCGGAGAGGGAAGGAAGGGGGAAGAACTCCCGAGCGTATTCAAAGTCGCTTGTAGATTTCCCGACGGTTGCCGACGTACAGCAGGTCGATGCGCCCGACCGCCGGATCAAATTCGTACAGCACCCGGTAATCACCGACGCGCAGTTTGTACTCGGGCCGGCCCGAGAGTCGTTGGTGCGGGAAGGTGGTCAACCGCCAGCCCAAGGTGTCGATCTTGGTTTGAATCGCCTCCTGAATGTGCGGCGGGAGGCGGTCGAACTCCTTGGTGAACACATGCGACCAGACTTGCAGGGCGGCAGCCACATGGCCCGCTTACTGTGGCTGACGGGTGTGATACCGGCCTTCGCGGATGTCGCGGCGCGCCTCGTCCAGTTTGGCCTTCACTTCGTCCGTCAACTCAAGCTGGTCTTCGCAGTAGTTCTCCAACCACTCGCGGACCTCGGCGAGTTCTACCGGCGATAACCGCGTCATCGCTTGCTCGATTTCTTGGACGCTGCTCATGACCTAATCTTTGCTGGTTGACGGGCCGAATCTACATGAGGTTGTCGCGAGGGTCAACGCCGGACTCGGGACAGGTTTAGACGGATTCCGGGGCTTGGGGGTCCGGGCTTGGGGGTCGGGGCTCATCAACCGACAATTGGTTGGGTGGGCCGGTGGGTGCGCGCCGCGCTCGTCCTCCTTCGCCGAGGCTACGGCGGACAGGCCGCGCTTGACGCTTGCCGGATTGGCTCATGGGCGGAGACGGGGGACAGTTGACAGTGGACGGAGGCCGGGTGTGGAGGCGCCGGAGCCGGTCGGGACCAATCTGGCCGATGGTGCCGAGCAGGACCGAACATTCCGCCGGCGGTGCCATGAAGAATTTTTCACCACGGATGGCACGGATCACACGGATTGTCTTGGGACGGCCAGAGTTCGTGTTCAGCCCATCAGTGTCATCTGTGGTTTAACAGTCTGAAGGTCATCGGGGTCAGCGCTTGTCATCGGAGTCATCTCCTGAAACTTGAAACGGGTCACGGATCATCGTGGAGGTTCACGGTTGGCGACTCTCCTGAAGATGACCACGGATCCAAGCCGGATCGCGTCGGCAATCCACGACGGCATAGATCGTGACCTCGCGGCCGGCTTTGGTGTCGTACACGGCAAACGGGAAGGTCCGGCACAGCAGGCGGTGGTAGTCGTGGTACACGATGGCGTGGATGCCCGCGGAGATGCGCAGTCCGTCAATGTCCGCCCGAACCGATGACAGGAAATACTCGCCGACGCCGGCCTCCTGCGACTCATAAAACTGGTAGCCCTCATCCAAGTCGCGCCGGGCGGGGCCGGCGATCCGCAGCCTCATGGGCGCTGGGCACCCAAGGAGTTTTTCACGTCATCCCAGTCGAAGACCTGCTCCCGGCTCTCCGCCACCGCTTGGCGGCGGGCATCCAACAGATGCTTGTGCCAATCCGGGACGGGAACGTCCGCGGCGCGGGAACGCAAATCCTCCCACAGGGCCTCCATGATCTGGAGTTTTTCCGGCAGGGGCAGTTGACGAATCTCAGCGATGCTCATGACGGCAAAACAATCCTTCCTTTGGTGGTCCGAGGCAATTCTTTCGTCAGTGGGTTCGGGCTCAGGTCTCATCCAACGACAATGGGTTGGGTGGCCCGGTGGGTGCGCGCCGCGCCGAAGACTTCCGAAAGCATGGCCGGGCGCCGCGATTCCAAATCTACGGGTGGCGGATGGCGGCGGTGTCCGCGCATGCCGGTCACCGGTTTTTCCGCAGATAGTCTTTGCAATGGCGCACCATCTCCAGGCGAAACGCCTCAAACTCCACGCCCCGACCGAACTGCTGGTACAAGGCATCGAGCCGCGCGTAGAACTGGCGTCGGGCGCGCTGCCGGTCGGGAGAACGGGGATCGAGGGCGTTGGCGTAGCGGTCGTAAAGCTCGGCCAACTTCCCGACTTCATGGGTGTCAATCAGGCACTGTGCAGCGCCCGCAATTCCTCGGCGGCACAGCGCAGATCGAGCATGTGGTCGTAGGAGGCCCGGCAGGCGGGATGTTGCTGCGAGAGCGCATAGACCCGGTGGGCGAACTCGTCGCAAATCTTGACCAGCCGCGCCCAAAGCTCGGCGGTCTCGGCGACGTCCGGCTCGTTGCGGGCCATGCGGGCGGTCAGCGCATAGAGCTGTTCGAGTTGCGATTCCAAGCGTGCGACCTCCGCATCGAACTCTCCCGACACGTCCGGGGCGACCTGGGTGACCCGTTCGTTGAAGCGCTGAATGGCGGCTTCCTTGAGTGAGTCGATGTCTTCAAATGTGACAACCATGGCGCTATCTTATCGCGGATGATGGCAATTGCAAGCCAAGCCGTGATGGCACCGGGCATCGACGATGAAGTCAGGTTTCGGGGCGGGTTTCGTGGTCAGGTTTCCTCAACCGACAATGGGTTGGGTGGTCCGGTTGGTTCCCGCCGCGCCGAAGACTCGTGAACGCGGAATGCGGAAATCTGAACGGTGAACATTGAAACGGGGCGACCGGGCACGGACTCGCGGCGCTCGTCCCTCCATCCAGAGATTTATCCACCACAGATTGCACGGATTACACGGATTGTCCTTGAGACAGCCGGGGTTCGTGTTCGACTCATCGGTGACATCTGTGGTTTCACAGTTCACCGGTCACCGTTCGCCGGCCACGTTGGCACCAACCCTTGCCCCACCAACCCCCACAACTCCCGGTCCCGCCAACGGCCAAATCGCAGAGCACCGCAGGCCAGTCGCGCCGCTTTCCACCGCTCCCCGGCCATCTGGTTGGCAATCGCCGCGCGCTTGTAGCCGAGCGCGAGGAAATCGTTCTTCGTCCACTGCTCGGTGAACATCTTGGGATGCCGACGGGCGATGATCTCCACCATCGCGTGCAATTCTTTCCGGTAACTGCCGGACACCGACGGATGACCCGTCCGCCGCCGGTAGAAGACCCGTCCGCAGTGGACGCCTTTCACCCCCGCCTCGATCGCGCTCAAATGAAAATCGTAATCCGCCGGCCCCCGCGCCAACACCGGGTCGACTCTGATCTCTTTGGGACCACTGATCACACGGATCACACGGATATTCTGCGGGGCGGTATCTGTGCCATCTGTGTAATCTGTGGGCATCCTCGCCGCAAATCCCCCCAGCCTCTCCCACACGTCCTTGCGGTACGCGCACGCGCCTTGCGGCCAGTTCGCCACGCTGTAATGCGCCGGCTGTTTCTTCACGTGCGGGGTCGCACCGAAATACTCGTAGTCGCCAAACACGATGCCGGCTTCGGGCTGCTTTTCGAACGTTTCCAGCACTGACTTCACGGCGTCGGGTGGCAATTGATCGTCGGCATCGAGATAGAAATGGAACGGGGTTTCGGTCAGCTCGAAGGCTTTGTTGCGGGTCGGATACGGGCCGACGTTTTCGGGTAGCGCGACCTTGCGGAGCTTGGGATGATCGAGTTGACGGAAGACTTCCTTCGTTCGTTCGTGCGTCGTGCCGTCCATGACCAGCACGGCGGTCCACCGGTCGTCGGTCTGTTTCAGCACGCTCTGCCAACATTCCAGCAGCCAGTCGCCTTCGTTGTAGCAGGTGATGCCGATGGTGATGTGCGGGCTGGATGCAGGCACAGTAGGATAGGCGTCCCGCCTGTCTGCCGGTGTTTGTGGTGGAGGGGCGAACTCCCGTGAGCCCGATTCCGCACCGGCGGACTCGCGGAGCTCGTCCCTCCAATCCGGCAACGTCAACCCCAACCGCGTCCGCAACGGACTGGAGCACTTCGCCGCCTCCCTCACCAGCCACACCAACGGACGGGTCCACGGACGCAGTTCGGGCAAGGTCGTGAGATACCGACTGACATGCCAGTCGTCGGTGCAGCGTTGGAGGGTCAAGCTCCCGCGCGACCGTTCCGCCGCCGTGGTCAGCACATGCGTCGCGTCGCGCAGGGTGAAGCAATGCGGTTGGCCGCCGGCCAATTCGAAATTGCGTTGGGCTTCCGGGCCTTGATAGACGCCCGGTTTCCCGTCGGGATGATGGGAGTAACCGTGGTTCTGGTGGATGGCGGTGACGCAGGCCGTGGCGTCCACAAGCGCCGCGCCGCGTTTGCGAGCGTGATAGAGAAACCAGTTGTCCCAACCCGCGCGGCCAATGGCCAGCGGCGGGAGATCGCCCGCCAGGTCGCGCGGGAACACGAAGTAGTCCAGACCGGTGATCGGGTGCAGCCGGCCTTCGGTGTGGGCGCGCTTGATCCAGCGGGCCTGCCAGCCGGGCAGCAGCGGCGCGGCCTGTTTGATGTCCAGGTCCCAGCGTTGCCCGGCCATCAGAAACCATTCTTTCTGGCGCGCCACTTCCCGCACGGCCGGCAGCAGATCGCCCGTGAACACGATATCGGCGTTGACGTAGCAGAGCAGGTTGTGGGTGGCGAGTCGGCGGGCTTTGTCGAACAGGTCGCTGACCAGCGGCGTGCCGGAGTCGTTGCGGGCGACCGTGGCGACGTGTTGCAGGCCGAACTCGGCGGCGATTTCCGCCGTGCCGGTCTCGTTGCCGAACAGGATGATCTCGACGAGCGGACCGAGCCGCGTCCAGCTATGGATGGCGTTGCGCTGGATGTGCGCGAACTCGCCGGTGAACGGCTTGGGTATGGCAAAGATGGTCAGCACAGCCACTGATCGGTGCAGAAACTATACCGCACCGGCCGCCCCGCCGCAATCCCGCAGTAGGATACGCTTCCAGCGTGTCCCCGTCTCTAATCCAAGAATGGACAGGCGTGGCGCCTATCCTACGATCCCCGGCACCGCCGCCAGCGCCGCCGCCAGCTTCTCCGGCTGCTTCCCGCCGGCTTGGGCCAAATCCGGCCGTCCGCCGCCGCCACCACCGCAAATCTTCGCCACCGCGCCGACGATCTTGCCGGCGTGTTTGCCCTGCCTGACCAAATCCGGCGTCACGTAGCAGATGAGCGACACCTTCCCTTCCGACACACCTCCCAGCACGACGATGCCGGAAGTGAGTTTGGGTTTCAGCGCGTCCACCACGGCGCGCAGCAGTTCGGCATCCGCGCCCGGCACTTCGCTGACCAGCGGGCGCGCTCCACCCAGCAACTCCTCCGCAATCTCCCCTGCCCGACGGCTCCCTTCGCTCTTCTTCCTTCTCTCTTCGTCCTTCTCCCGTTCCCGCTCCTGTTCCCGTTGTGCTTCCGCCTGACGTTCGTCCGACTGTTTCGCGATGAACTCCGTGGCGAACCGACCACTCACCGCCTCCACGCGGCGCACGCCCGCCGCGATGGCGAACTCGCGGGTGATCTTGAACAGGCTGATTTCACCCGTGGCCTTCGTATGCGTCCCGCCGCACAACTCCATCGAAAACCCATCGAGCGCGCCGGCACGACCGCCGATCTGCACGACGCGCACCGTGTCGCCGTATTTGTCGCCGAAGAACTGCATCACGTTCGGATTGCCGCGGACTTCAGAATACGGCAGCTCGAACCAATGGATGGGCGCGTTTTCCTTTATCCGGTCGTTCACCAGCCTCTCAACGTCGGCAATCTGTTGGTCGGAAAGTTTTTCCGGGTGATTGAAATCGAACCGTAGCCGGTCAGGCGCGACCAGCGACCCGCGTTGCCGGGCATCACGATTGACAACCTCGTGCAGCGCCCAGTGGAACAAGTGCGTCACCGTGTGATGTCGCTGGATGTCCGCCCGGCGCGCGGCATCCACCTCCGCGCGTACCGTCTGCCCGACTTCTGGTGGGGGCGGCATTCCTGCCGCGACCTGGGTACAACGATGCACGTAGACGCTCCCCTGCTTTTGCGTATCGAGCACCGCCGCTGCGCCGATTTGCCCGGTGTCACCGACTTGACCACCCATCTCGGCGTAGAACGGCGTGCGGTCGAGAATGATTTCCGCACCGGATGACATGACCACCGCTTCCGTCTCCAACGCGTCGTAACCAACAAACGTCGTCGGCTTCAAATCCCCGCGCTCGCCGACGACGCTGACGACAGTTTTCTTCTTCGCGTGATCTTCGCGGGCCCGCTGACGTTGCCCGTCCATCAGCCTCTCGAACCCGGCCACATCCACAATCAGCCCACGCTCGCGCGCCATCAACTCGGTGAGATCGAGGGGGAAACCCTTTTCATCGTAGAGCTTGAAGGCAAATCTCCCAGAAAGCGTTTGCGATTGAAGCCGGGCGTTCTGGAGAAAGCGTTCCACCCCGATAGCCCGCTTCTGCAAATCTTTTACCGGCTCCCTCATAGGAAACAAGACATTCACGTCTTGCGCGAGATGATGCGCCTCCTCAACGAAATCAGCCTCCTCACGCGCGCCGAATTCTCGTAAGAACTCTGTGTTCACACCCAGAAGCGAGTCCCAACCAACTTGGCCACCACGACTTCGATTCAGTTCTTTGGCTGCCCCAGACCGAAGATGTGGCAGGTCTGGAGAGACCTGATCAATTGCAGTCTGAACTCCTCTCTTAAAGAGCACCATGTTCTCAAATATCTGGATTCCAGCATCGAGTGTACGGTTGAAACTATCCTCTTCGGATTTGAGAGTGCCTGTAATCCTCTCTTGTCGCTCTGCGATTTCGGGAAACACCTCGCCAAAGTGGTCCGCCACAACCGGCACAAGTTTGAAGAAAAATGGCTCGCGAAAACCCAGGCTGCGCCCGTACCGGACGGCACGACGCAGGATACGACGCAGGACGTAGCCCCGCCCTTCGTTCGACGGCTGGATGCCGTCGGCTATGGCGAAGCTCAGACACCTGATGTGGTCGCCAATCACCCGGAAGGCGATGTCGGCCGGGTTCTTGAGGTCGCCGGTGTATTGTTTTCCGCTGATCTCCTCCAATTTCTGGAAGATCGGCGTGAACACGTCGGATGAGTAGTTGGAGATCGGACGCGAGAAATCTTTCAGGCCGTTCGTGCACTGGATGATGCCGGCCACCCGCTCGAAACCCATGCCGGTATCCACATGTTTGGTTGGTAGCGAATTGAATGCGCCCCCCGGCTCGGCGTTGAACTGAATGAAAACCAGATTCCAAATTTCCATGCACCGCGCGTCGCCGGCATTGACGAGCTTGCCCTGCGTATCACCGCCCGGGGTGAGATCAACGTGAATCTCACTACACGGGCCGCACGGGCCGGTGTCGCCCATCATCCAGAAATTATCTTTGCGACCGAACGGTTTGACGTGCTCCGCCGGCAGGTAACGCAACCACCAGTCGCGCGCTTCGGCGTCCGCCGGAATCTTGTCATCGCCGCCGAAATAGGTCGCGTACAACCGTTCGGGCGGAAACTTCCAGCGCTTCACGAGAAGTTCCCAAGCCCAATCAATCGCCTCGCGTTTGAAGTAGTCCCCAAACGACCAATTGCCGAGCATCTCGAAGAACGTGTGGTGATAGGTGTCGAGGCCGACGTCCTCGAGATCGTTGTGTTTGCCGCCGGCCCGGATGCATTTCTGTGTGTCGGCGGCGCGGGGCGGGATGTACGGGCATTTGGTCTGGCCGAGGAAGATCGGCACGAACTGGTTCATGCCGGCATTGGTGAACAACAGATTCGGCGCGTCCGGCAAGAGCGAGGAGGATGGCACGATGGTGTGCCCTTTCTCGCGGAAGAAATCGAGAAAGCTCTGGCGAATCTCAGATGAGGTCATGTGTTCTCAAGGTGGGAGGGGCATACTTGCCCCGACCGGTCGCGCCTGCACTCCGAAAGCTTTCGGAGCTTCGTCGCCGCGAAGGCGCGACAGGAATGTCGCTCCCACCAGAAGCCCCCTCGCCTAGCTGGCGGCGCCGCCCTTGGCCCGGATGGGCACGTGCGCGCCACCCGCGATCTTCGCGCGCACGGCGGCGATGACCGCGTCGAGCGTCTTGGCGTTGTCACGGAGATGATCCTTGGCGGCTTCGCGGCCCTGACCCAGTTGCTGACCGTCGAATGCGAGCCACGCGCCTTTCTTCTCGATGACCTCCATGTCGATGGCCACATCGATCGCCGAACCTTCGCGGGCGATGCCGACATCGTACATGATGTCGAACTCGCCCTCGGCAAACGGCGGGGCGACCTTGTTCTTCACCACCTTGGCGCGGACGTGGCTGCCGACGACCCGGCCGGTCGGGTCTTTGATGATGTTGAGGCGGCGCATGTCAATGCGGACGCTGGAGTAGAACTTCAGCGCACGACCGCCCGGGGTGGTTTCCGGGCTGCCGAACATCACGCCGATTTTCTCGCGGATCTGGTTGGTGAAAATGCAGGCGGTCTTCGCCTTGTGAATCGCCGCGGTGAGCTTGCGCATCGCCTGGCTCATCAACCGCGCTTGCGCGCCAACGGTCGCGTCGCCCATCTGGCCTTCCAATTCCGCGCGCGGCACCAGCGCTGCCACCGAATCAATCACCACCACCGCCACGGCGTTGCTGCGGATCAGCGTCTCGGCGATGGTCAACGCTTCCTCCCCACCGTCCGGCTGGCTGACGAGCAAATCTTCCAGGTTCACCCCGATGCGCTTGGCGTAGGCCGGATCCAGCGCGTGCTCGACATCGATGAACGCCGCCAAACCACCGGTGCGCTGCGCATTGGCGATGACGCTCAACATGAGCGTCGTCTTGCCGCTGCTCTCCGGGCCGAACACCTCCGTGACGCGGCCCTGGGGAATCCCGCCGACGCCGAGCGCCAGGTCCAGTGACAAGGCGCCCGTTGAAATCACCGGGATGTTCACCCGCGCCCGCTCGTCCCCGAGACGCATGATCGCGCCGGCGCCGTATTGCTTCTCGATGGCGGCGACTGCCGCGGTGAGATTCCGGTCCTTGAACGCGTCTTCTTTTTCTTTCGCTTCAGTTTTTACCGGCATGATGTGAGCCTCCCAATGGATGTGACGACAGTTTCGTATAAATCGAACCTTCGGGATGCAACTGGCTTTGGAACAGATGCACCGCTTCCACTCGCAACGTCCCGAACGGCTGATTCTTAAGGGAATCCAGCGCCCTTGTCAACGCGGCGTCCGTGCGCGGCAACCCTTCGACTTTGCTCAGGGCAGGCTTGATGCGGCCCAACGTCAGATGCGCCGAAAACTCCCGCCGCTCCGGCTCGAACCTAAACGCCTGCATCGTCAACTGCACCGCCTCCGCCAGCGCCTTCAATCTCCCCGCTGAATCATCGCACCCGACCCACAACACCCGCGGCCGGCGCTCGTCCGGGAACGCCCCCGCGCCGCTGACGGCCAGTTCAAAAGGAGCATGCTGCCCGGCCACCCCGGCCAGCGCTCGCGAAATCTTCTCCACCGCGGGTTCCTCGACGTAGCCGAGAAACTGGAGTGTGAGATGCAGATTCGCAATCTTCGTCCACGACACCTTCACCCCCACCCGCGCCCGTTTCAGTTGCGCCTGCGCCTCCCCAATCGCCGCGCGCACCGCCTCCGGCAGGTCGATGGCGATGAACGCGCGGATCATGGCGACATCAAACCACAGGCGCTATAACCTGACCACACCAATCTCGAACTGTAGCCGTGCTCGCTGAGCGCGGCGGGCTTGCGGGGATCGTCCGGCCTCCCGCCGCGGTCACCGACCGCGGCTACAGCAACTCCCGCCGCACCAAATCGAGCGCCAACTGTGACGCGAAAAACTTGAACGTCTCACGGTCGAACAACAACAGGTGACGCTGGACCGTGGTGCCGTGGACGGTGGCGAGAGCGAGGTACACGAGGCCGACCGGCTTTTCGGGTGTGCCGCCGGTGGGGCCGGCGATGCCGGTCGTGGCGACGGCGATGTCGGCGCCGCTCCGGGAGCGCGCGCCTTCGGCCATCTCGCGCGCGATTTCTTCGCTGACTGCGCCGTGGTGCTTCAGGGTTTCTGATCTGACGCCGAGATCACGCAGTTTCGATTCGTTCGAGTACGTCACCCAGCCGCTCAACAACACTGCGCTCGCACCGCTGACGTTCGTGAGCCGGTGCGCGATCAACCCGCCGGTGCAGGACTCGGCGACCGCCAGCGTCTGGCCGGCCGCGGTGAGTTGGCGGACGACGACTTCCTCCAGCCGGTCGTCGCCGGCGCCATACACGTGATCGCCGAGCGCGGCGCGGACGCGGCGCTCGGCTTCGGCGACCAACGCCGAGTCGGGGTGAATCAACCGCACCTCGACCTCGCCGGGTTTGGCGCAGTAGCCGAGTTCCAAGCCCGCCAGGTCGCGCAACCTTGGGGCGATGCGTTCTTCGATGTGCGATTCCCCCAGCCCGACCACGCGCAGGATCCGGCAGTCGGTGCGCGCGCGCGGGCCGCAGTGATCGCGGAGCAGTGGCACGACCGATTCCTCAAACATCGGCTTCAATTCACGCGGCGGGCCGGGGAGCAGGACCAGTAGCCTTTTGTTCGTCTCCATGACCAGGCCCGGCGCGGTGCCATTGCGGTTTGGCAGAACGCGCGCGCCTTCGGGCACGAGCGCCTGGACGAAGATCGAGTCCGGCAGCTTCAGTCCGCGCCGCCAGGCGCGGTCGCGGATGGCTTCGGCGACCGTCTCGTCGCGGTGGAGCGGGCGGTTGAGCAACTCGGCGGCGACGTCGCGCGTGAAGTCGTCGCTGGTCGGACCAAGCCCACCCGTGACGAGAATGATGTCGGAGCGGTCGAGGGCTTCGGCGAGCGCGGCGCGCATCTCGGCACGGTCGTCGGCGGTGGTGGTTTGGCGCTGGAGACGCAGGCCGAGCTTGTCGAGTTCGCGGGCGACGTAGTTGACGTGGGTGTTGACGGTGAACCCGAGGATCAGCTCGCTGCCGGTGGTGATGAGTTCGACGCGGACCGGACGTTCAATCATGGGGGAGCAATTCCTTGGGCAGGTAAACCGCGCGGTAGCCGGGTTTGCTGATCGTGCCGCCGACTTTGTATTCGAGCGCTTTGCCCAACAGCCAGGTGGCAATGTTGATGCCCGGCACGCCGCTGAGGAATTGCGCCTCGACCCGGAAATCCATCTTGCCGTCGAAGCCCAGCGTCCCCGAACTGCGCCCGGTAAACGCGCCCGCCGCCACTCTCAGGTCGTCGGTTTTCACGGCGCGCTCGACGATGGTGAAGGTCGCCTCGGCGCTGGTCGCCTTGGTGGTGCCCAGAATCTGTGAGAAGATCCCGAACAACGGCGCCTCCCACAACACGCCGTCGGCGATTTTTATCTCGCCCCGGCCGGTCAACGTCGCCGGGTCCGCGCCCCGGCCCTGCAACTCGGCGCGGCCGGATAAATTTCCGGTCACCTTGTTGGGCTGACCGTCCTTCGTCGCCGCCAGCAATTGGTTGATGTCGCACCGCTCGACATCGAACGCGACCCGGTACTCGCCGGGCGGTTCCTGGAAGAGAAACTCGGCGCGACCTTTCAGTTTCCCGTCGTAGAAATCGGCGTCGAAGTTTTCAATGCGCAACGTCCGGTTGGTGAAGATCAGGTCCGCCCCGGCCCGCTGGGCGGTCAGTTTCCAATACGAAAATCCCTCGTTGGCCACTTGGGCCGACCACGCCGTCTCGCCGGGCCGGTCGAAATCAATCAGCCCCTTGGCCGTCGCCTGCGTGCGCGGGCCGAACCGGTAGGGTTGCATCGTTTTGGCCGCCTTCTCGCCGAGCCACGGCGCCATGGCGGTGGGGTTGGCCGTGGTTGCCAGATCAAAGCTGACCCGGTGCGCGGGGAAATCCGCCAATACCGCGCCGGTCAGCACGCCTTCTTCGCGTTCCACCCGCAGGTCCTGCGCGTCGAGTTGTTGCCGCCGCAATTTGAGCCGGCCCGACGCCGCTTGCACCGCGACACCGCGATACCGGCAGTGTTGCGTGGTCACGGTGGCCTCATACGCGAAGTTGTCGGGATCGACGAAATCGCCCTGCACGTCGGCGACGACGTGCGGCGGCGGACCGGGAAACTCCGCCGGCTCGACGATCCGACGCATGCCCGCCGTCATCAAGGGCAGCAGTCTCGTCGGATCCAGTGTGCTGTCCAATCGGTAGGCGAAATCGCTGCTTTCGAGCTGATACTGGCCCGCGCCGGTAAGCTGGCCTTCCGGCGTCACGACCAAGACATCCGCCAGCCTGACTTCCGGCCCCTGATTCTCGAACTTGAACCGGATGCGGCGAAACTCCGCCCCGCGAAACGTCAACCCGCCCGTTTCGACCGCGCCCTGCAACTGCGGCAGACTGCCCGTGTCAGGCGAGAGCGTGTAACGCATCGCCAGCATCGGGTTCTCCTGCACCTGCACCTCGCGCAGCACGACCGCCGCCTCGGGCGGGGCGAACACGGCAAAGGCCAACGGATCGGTCGTGCTGTCCAGTTGGAGGTCGAACCGCCCGCGGGCGATGTCGTAGCGGCCCCCGAGTTTGACCTCGCCGCGGTACAACGCGACCACGAACTCGCGGAACTCGATCGCTCCGTCCACCATGCGCAACTCCACCCGGGCCGAATCGACCAGCAATTGCCGGTAGGTCAACCGTTCGCCGTGCAGCCGGACCGTGGCTTGCCCCGCCAACGGCTGCGCCAGATCGAGGTCGAATTGCACGTCCAGTTGCGGCAACGAGTCGGTGTGAATCTTGTTCAGTTCGCGCACCACCTTCGTGATGAACGTGAACGTCGGTTTGGAAGGCGTCGGCTGCGCCAGCCGGGCCGGCACCACGCGGCCCCGGACGTGGAGCCGGATCCCGCAGTAAATCCCCGTCAGCCGGTCCACCCGGATCGCCCCGTCGTCGTCCAACCGGACGGTCGCGTAGGCGCTTTGCGCGGTGAACGACTCCGGTCCCAGATCGTCCGGGGGGGTCGGCACCGAGATGGTGGCGTTGGCGATCTTCAGCGCGGTGATGGGATTTTCTTTGCGCAACCAGCGGCGCGCGGAAAGTTCCAGTTGCACCTCATCGATCTGGACGAGCGGACGGTCCGGTGACCGGGCATCGGCGAGCACCGCGTTGGTGGCGACGATGCCACGGGACAGATCAAAGCGGAGGCCGTCGAAACGGGCCGCCACGCCGGCGCGGGCCAGTTGCGCCACTAAAAACTCGGTGGCCGACGGCGGCAACCCGCGCACGTCCAGATACGCCGCGGCCAGCAGCAGCACCGCGACCAGCAACCCGACCAGCTTGCCCAACCATCTGAAAAACACGCGCACGCACCCGATATGTAAGCGTGCTCGGCGGGAGCGTCAACGGCAATTCAGGACGCGGAGCGCGCCAGTGGGAGCGCCCTTCCGGGCGCGACCGGTCGGGGTCGGGATGGCGAGTCGCGCCCGGAAGGGCGCTCCCACAACCACACTTCAGGATGCTGGGGCGGCGGCCGGTGGTTGATTGGTCTCGGCCGGCGGGGCCGGGGGCAGCGTGGCGGACTGGAGAATCTCCTTCTTCAACGTCTGGAAGCTGGCGGCGGAAATCGTGAAGACGGATTCGGGATCGTTCCACCAGGCGCAATAGGTGTCGGCATTCTGGGTGAAGCCGATCTTCAAGACGTAGTTCTTGTCGGCCGTGGTGGCGGTGACCGTGAGCGCGGGTTTGTCTAGACCGCACTCCGTGAGTTTCTCGGGCGTGCCGGTCACAAACTCTTCGGCGCGCAACCCGGCGAATGCATCGGCCACGGCGCGCAGGCCGTCGGCGTCGAGCGCGCCGGTGGAGGGTTCGACCAGCCGCCAGTTCTTGTCGGGGTCACGTTCCACGACCAGCTTGCCGGCTCCGCCGGCTTGTTCGATCACCAGCCGGGTGATCTGGTCGGAATTCAACTCCGCCAGCCGGCGCGCAAACAACGGCAGCGGACCAGCCGGCAGCCATTCAGCGAGGTTGGTCTCGACGCCGTACACGAACGGTTCGCCCGCGAGCTTGGCGTACTGGAGGCCGTTGGTGGCGCTGACCGATCCGAACAGCAGGCTCGCCAGCACGTTCGTCCCCTCGCCTTTCAAGCTGATGATGACCGACGGGACGGTCAACCCGTACGGCTCGAGATCGGTCGGTACGTCGGCGACAAATTCTTTCGCTTCCAGTTGTTCGAGGCTCGCGAGCAGGTTATCGACTTCATCCGGGTCGGCGGCGCGTTGGACGGGCGCGGTGAGTTTCCAGCCCGCCTCCTGCCGCTCGACGCTGAGCCGGTCCGTGCCGCGCTGGACCTCGAGGCCGCGCACGGCCTCGGTGTCGAACACGACCACGGCCCGGTCGCGAAGGTCGTTGACGGCGACGTCGAGTTTGTGCACGGCGTCGGCCGGCAGGGTGAAGATGGAATCGCGGCCTTTGAGTTTGGCGAGGACCTTGGCGGTGTCGTTGGAGGGCGACGGGCCGATCAGCAACGTGCTGCCCAGATCGCTGGCGCTTTTCCAGACGGTGAGCTCGCGGACTGGCTCGTCGAGTTTGTGCGTGCGCAGGTCTTTGGGATCGTCGCTGATGAAGTCGGCAATGCGCAGGCCGTTGAGATCGTTGAGCAATTCGCTGGCGCGGGTTTGATCGGCGCGGGCGGACAACGGTTGCACCAACGCCCACTGCGGCTCGGCATTGGTGGTCCCGGCGGACTTCGCGAGTTCGACGACCTGCCCGGCGGCTTTCAGTTCCACCCGCGTGGCGGTGGCGGCGCTGACCTCGAGCACGGTCCGCTGCCGCAAATCGTTCAATGACCGGTCGAGCCGCTGGGCGACGGAGCTTTCGGTGAGCGCAATTTCCTTCTGGCCCTCGACCTGGACGTACACGGAGTTGCCGGTCGGCGTCGGGCCGCCGACCCGGAGCGTGGCCGGGCCTTTCTTGCCGGACAGCTTGAGGACCAGGCGCGGCGGGTTGAGACCGATCTCGGTCTGATTGAGACCGGCCTGGTCCGGTGACGAGAGGGTCCGCGTGCGCTGGGCAAACTGCAATTCGTCGAGGATGCCGCTGACGGCGCTGTGGTCGGCGGGTGTGGCGATGGGTTGTTTGATCTCCCAATCGTTGCCCACCTTGTCGAGGACGATGGTCTCGTTGGTGCGGACGAGTTCGACGTGGGTGATGTCCGCCCGCTCGATGTCGAGGAGCTTCTTGCGTTTCGCGGTGGCTTCATCGGTGGGCGTGCCCTTGTAATGGTCCAAGGCGACGAGGCCACCGATGACGAGGGCGATCAGAACCAGGATGAGCGTGGTGCGGGATTTCATTTGCGGCGCCGAATCCAGACCAGCAGGCCCACCAGGCCAGCCGCCAGCGGCAAGCCGCCAATCGCCAGCGCATAGACCGCGCGCGCCTGGCCAACGGTCATGTCGAGACTGAATTCCTCGGGGACTTTCGGGCTGACGGCGATGAGTTGCTCGCGGGCCAGCAACCAGTTGACGGCGTTCATGGCGAGGTCGGTGTTGCCAACGCTGTCGCGCAGGTGCGCGTTGTCGAGGAAACCGGCGCAGCCCACGACGACCATGCGGGTCACGTCGATGTCCACGCCGCCCGGTTTGCGGGTTTCCACTGCCACGGCCAGCGACACAGGGCCGGCCACGTCCTTCGCAGCGTCAAACTGGTAGCGCGCGCCGGCGTAATCGGTTTCCGCCCAGAACACCTCCGGCGTGCGCACCAACTCGGTCACCAACGGCTGCTGACTGCCCGCCGGGGGCGCGCCGCCCGGCTTGCGGCGGACGCTGCGCGCGTACGGGAACGTGGTGTTCAGGCCGGTCAGTTTTTCGGTGACGGGATGCGTCGCGTACTCTTCGCCGAAGGCGGTCACATTGATCGCGCCGAGGACCGGCATCACGACCAGATCATCGCCGACCGTCACCTCCCAACGTTCCAGGAGCGGTTCGAGACCGGTCCGCACCCGCGGGTCGAGCAACACGAGCAACCGGCCCTTGTTCTGGAGGTAGTTTTCCAGCGCGGTGATCTCCGGCTCGGCGAACGGGGCGCGCGGGCCGGCAATCACGATCGCGGCGGCGTCGGTCGGCCAGGATTGCTTCGACTGGTAGTTCCACTTCTCCGCGGTCAGATGGTCCTGCTTCAACAGACGGGCGAACACCGCGTAACCGTCCTCGGCGCTGGCCTCGTCGGGATCGCGTTCGCCGTGGCCGGTCAGGAAATAAACCTTGGGCGCGCGCTCCTCGGTCACGGTCTGGATGGCCGAGAGGAACACCCCTTCGCCCTTGAACGCCCGCACCCGCGGCGGCGCCATGTAGTTGGCTTGCTCGACCTCCACCATGTCATCCAGCCGGACATGCTTGTGGTTCTCGCCGCTGGCGAAAATCACGACATCGGGCGAATCGATCTTGTAGGTCTCGACGAGTTGCCGGGCGCGCGCCAGATCGCGGTCGGGATCCACGTACTCGATCCTGACCTTGTCCTTCGCGCAGAACTCGTACTCGTCGAGCAGGTAGCGGACGTCTTGCAGGGTTTTTTCGATGTATTCGCGCTCGCCGCCACTGGGTGGGATGAACACGATGATGCTCAACGGCGCTTTCAACGACGCCAGGACCTGCTTGGTTTTCTCGGACAGTTCGTAGTACGACGACCGTGTCCAGTCGAACCGGTGATAATGTCGGGCCGCCAGCCAGTTGACCATCGCCACGATGGCGATCACGGCGATAATCTGCACCAGCACGTGCGACGCGGTGAGCAGTCGCCGTTTGCGCAGACTGGGAATGCCGGTTTGAATGCCTTCGGGTTCAGCCATCGCTCATCTCCACTTTCGCAACTGCACCAGCCGCGTCGTGATGAACAGCATCAGTGCCGACCCGCTCAGGTACAGCACCAGCGGCCGCACATCCACGATCCCGCGCGAGAAATCATCCATGTGCTTGAACGGCGAGAGAAATTGGAAAAAATCCCCCCATTTGCCGCCCGGGAACAAACTGCTCACCCAATAGACCACCAGCGTCATCAAAAAAATCAGCGTGAACGACATCAACGCCGCCGCCACCTGATTTTTCGTCAGGGCCGACGCCAACACGCCGATCGAAATCAGGAACTGCCCGATCACCAGCACGCCGACGTAGCCGGCGAGGATCGGGCCGATGTCGAGCGCCTGCGGGTTGCCGGCAAACTGCCGCAAAATCACGATGTACAACCCCGTCACCGCCCACATCAGCGCATACAGCGCCACCGCGCCCAGCCATTTCGCGAACACCACCTCGAAATGCGTCACCGGCGCCGTCATCAACATCTCGATCGTGCCCATCCGTTTCTCCTCGGCCAGCAACCGCATCGTGATCGCCGGCACCACCACCAGGCCGGGCAACCAGAACATGCTGAACACCAGTTTCATCGCCGTCAGTTGCGTCGGCTGCCGGCTGAGGAAACTCACCACCAACGCAAAGAAAATCCCCATCACCAGCAGGAAAAACATGATCACCACGTACCCCATGACCGACGCGAAGTAGGCGCCCAGCTCCCGCCGCAATAATGTGGGGACATTCTTCATGTTTCGAAGTTTCCTTGTCCGCCGAAGCCTTGGCGCAGGCGGATCATCGCATGCGCCGCCGGCCTTCGCGGCGGTCCTCCTCCGCTTCGTCCTCCTCGCGCGTGATCTGCACGAAGATGTCTTCCAACGTCGTCCGCGCCCGGCTCAACTCACGCAACGTCCAACCGCCCGCCGTCACGGCGCGGAAAATCTGCTCGCGCGGATCGGTCTCGCCCTTGGGCTGCACGAGCAGGCGGACGTACCCATCGTTCAGCCCCTTCGCCGAGAGCGACTCGACTTCCGGCAAGTCGCGAATCCGCGCCCGCACCGCGTCCAACGGCCCATGCACTTCCACCTGGATCTCGCCGCCCGCGCGCAACGTCTTGGTGAGATTGTCCGGCGTGTCCGAGGCCAGAATGCGGCCGCGATGGATGATCAACACCCGGTTGCAGGTCATCTCCACTTCCGGCAGGATGTGGGTCGAGAGCAAAATCGTGTGCTCGCGGCCCAGGTCGCGGATGAGCTGGCGCACCTGCCGGATTTGCACGGGATCGAGGCCGATGGTCGGTTCGTCCAGAATCAACAGGTCCGGTTCCGACAACAGCGCATCCGCCAACCCGACCCGTTGCCGGTAGCCCTTGGAAAGCTGGCCGATCACCCGCCGGCGCACGTCGCGGATGCCGCACAACTCCAGCACCCGTTCCACTCGTTCCTTGCGGCGCGCGCGGCCCAGTCCCTTGAGCCGGGCGCGAAACCGCAGGTACTCCTGGATGCGCATGTCTTCGTAGAGCGGATTGTTTTCCGGCATGTACCCGATGTGCCGGCGCACTTCCAGCGAGTTCTCGAACACGTCCACCCCCGCCACGTGCGCCCGGCCCGCCGTGGCCGGGATGAACCCCGTGAGGATGCGCATCGTCGTGCTTTTGCCGGCGCCGTTCGGTCCGAGGAACCCGACGATCTCGCCCGGCTTCACCTCAAACGTCACGTTGTCCAGCGCCGTCACGCCCGCGTACCGCTTCGTCAAATTATCGACTTTGATCATTGGCTGCATGGATATGATTCCCGCAGAGAGAACGACACCGCGCTTTCTAACACAACCGCTTGGACTTTGACAAGCGGTTGGTTGTTCAATCAACTTCCGGCGATCGCCGCGACCAGACTCGGACATTGACAACCCTCGCCGGCTGCCAGATAAACTCGGCCCACCGATGACGCATTGGCAGGAAACGGCCGCCGATTTCATCATCCAGTACGGGTTTCAACTCGTCGGCGCCGTGATCATCCTCATCGTGGGCGCGCTGCTGGCGCGGTGGATCGGCGGCGTCTTTGGCAAATGGCTGGAAAAACACCGACTCGAACCGCCGGTCCGGCTCCTGTTCGTCCGGATCGTCCGGCTGGTGGTCGTGGCGCTGGCCGCCATCCTCGCCCTCGACAAGTTCGGCGTCCAAATCGCCCCGTTGATCGCCGGCATTGGCGTGGCGGGCGTCGGTATCGGCCTGGCCGCGCAAGGCGTGCTGGGCAACGTCATTGCCGGACTGACCATCATCTTCACCAAACCATTTCGCGTCGGCGAGTACGTCGAGATCGCGGGCGTGTCTGGCCGGGTGGACAACATCGAACTCTTCTCCACCACGCTGCAGCACGCTGACAAGTCGCACGTCGTGATCCCCAACCGCAAAATCGTCGGCGAAATCCTCCACAACTACGGCACGATCCGTCAGCTCGACCTCAATGTCGGCATCGCCTACAACGCCGACCTCAATCGCGCCCTGGCCACCGTCCACGAAATCCTCAACGCCAACCCCCGCGTCCTCAAAGACCCCAAACCCGTCGTCGGCATCGAAGCGCTGGCCGATTCCTCGATTACCCTCGGCATCAGCCCGTGGGTGGCCGTGCCCGATTACGTCGTCGCGCAACTGGAGATTTACCAGGCGATCCTCGAACAGTTCCGCGCCCAGGGCATCGACATCCCGTTCCCGCAACGCGAAGTCCGCATCCTCGGCGAGCCAACCGCGCCAATCAGGAGATCAACATGAACCACCGTGTCATCGCCTTCCATTACACGCTCACCGATCCAACCGGCAAGCTACTGGACTCATCGGCGGGCGGCGAGCCGCTGGCGTTTCTGGAAGGCGCGGGCCAGATCATTCCCGGACTCGAAACCCACCTCCGCACGATGAAGCCGGGCGACAAACGCCAGGTCCTTGTCCCCGCCAAAGACGCCTATGGCGCGAAGAACGACAGCCGGCATCCACTGGCCGGCATGGATTTGACGTTCGACATCGAGATCACCGGCATCCGCGACGCGACGAAGGAAGAACTGGCCCACGGCCACGTTCACGGGGCGGGCGGCCATCACCACTGACGGTCAGAAGAGCTTCACCTTTAGATACGCCACGGCGAGCACGGCGTAGGCGAGCGCGGAGACGCTGAGCAGCACCAGCGAAAGCTTCCCCGGCCTGAGCGCGGCCGGCAGGGCGCGGCGGAACGGGCCGTGGACGAGTAGAATCAGCGCGACCGAAAACATGACCGTGCCGGCAAACCCAATCACCGCACTCCACACGATCAACTGACCCGGTTGTTTGAGAAACATCGTGAGGCCGGTCACCACCGTCAGCGCCACGATCATCCCCCGATACCAGCGACGCTCGTCATACGCTGCATCGCGGAAGAAATAATGGCGGATCATCTCCAGATTCACGCGCGCCACGGCATCGGCGGTGGACAGCCACGTGTCGCACAAGAACGCCGCCGCCACCAATAAGAACAATCCTCGTCCAAACGCGCCCCAGCTTCCCTCGAAGAACCGGCACTGCTCCGCCGCCAACCGCCACTCATCGGGGACGATTCCCTGCGGGAACAGGATCGCGTACGCCAGGAAACACGTCAGCAACGTCGTCAGCAAATTGCCCACGATCCCGATGCCGGAATCCAGCAGCAACACGTTCCGCCAGCGTCGCCCGTCTTCTGCGAGCGACCCTTCCGCCTCTTGGGGCACTTTCCCCGCGCTGCCCGGCTGACCGGCGCACGCCACACCCTTGCCAAGTATCCAGTAGCTGTAGAACAACGTCCAAAACGCACCGAGACCGGCAAACGTGATCGCCGTTAACAGCCGGTCGGCATCCTTTGGCTCCCACGGCCGGGCCAACTCGCCCGGGACCACGATCGCCTTCAGGAACGACGGCCAGTACGAACGCAACTGCGGACTTGCCGCGCTGACCACCAAACCCACCACCGTCGTGATCGCCACCACCCACATCACTTTCTCAATGAACTGATACGTCCGCCTCTGCGTCAGCAACGCGAAGCAAAACACCAGGATGCTAACCGACGCCCACAACAAACTTCGCCCTTGCGCCTCCCAACCCGCCGGCCATTCAATTAACCGCGCCAACGCCGTCCCGCCCGCCGCCGCAAACGCGCCGAACCACAGAAACGACACGATCATCAAAATCCACAACCCAAACGCAAACACCGGCTGCAACCGCACAAACCCGCGCCAGATGCTTTCCCCGGTCAGCGCCGAGTATCGGCCCAACTCGAACGTGATCGGATATTGCAGGAGACAGGCCGGCACGAGCAGGAACAGGAAACCGAGTCCATACTTCGCGCACAGATACGGCCACCAGATCAATTCACCCGACCCCTGCGCCAGCGCCATCCACACGATGCCCGGCCCCAGCACCGTCAGCCATCCACGAAATCGTGGCAGACGGCCCGATCCGTACGGTGGGTGTTTCTCGAACTGAACGCTCACCCCAGCACCGTCAACGTGCCGCTCGTCACGCCGAGTTGATCGACCGCTTTCAGCCGCCGCACCAACTCGGCGGGGTCGCGCCCCGACCCATTGAGTAGTTCCCGGTAGCCGGCCAACACCTGCCGGGTCTGTGCGGCATCTTCTTCCAGCAACTCGACCCGGAACACCCGCGCGCCCGCTGCCAAAAATTCACGCAGATATGGCGCGCCGCTCTGCGCTCTCGCGTGGAAGACGGTGTTGCGACATCCTACATCGGCTTTCACCGGATGCTCCACACCCACCCGGTCACGCAGCTTCAGGTTGTGACGGTCGCAGGGCCGGCCGCAGTTGGTGTGATCGGTCCCGTTGGAGAGGAACGCCGCGATCACGCAGTGCTCCATGTGAAACATCGGCATGTGCTGGTGAACCACCAACTCGAACCACTGCGGCGGCGCCGCCCGCAACAAATCGAGCACCTGCTGCGCATTCAGGTCGTAGGAAATGGTCAGCCGTTCCAGCCCTTCGCGAATGAGCAGATCCGCGGTCAGTGGGTTGGCCACGTTGAGCGAAAAATCGCCGACCTTGCGCAGCGGGCTGGCGCGAAAATAATCCAGCGCACCGAGATTGCGGATGAGAACGCCGTCCGGCTGCGCCTGCTCGATCGTCTTAAAAAACGCCGGCTCGCCCGCCTTCTGGATGCGGGGCGTGGCGAGGAAAATCGTGGCGCGTGAAGCGCGTGCGAGCGCCACCGCTTCGGGGTAACGGCGGATGTCCTCGAAATCCACATAGAGGGTCTCGCAGCCGGTCTCTAGCGACGCCCGGATCTGGTCCATCGTTCGGCAAAGCACGATGAGCTGGAGTGATGGAGTGCCGGAGTGGTGGAGTGATGGACGGGAAAAAATCTGGTGGGAGCGGCATTCCTGCCGCGACTTCGTCCCCTGCCCGGTCGCGACAGGAGTGTCGCTCTCACCTCGAAATTTATCCACCAGTTCCCGCCGCAACCGGTTCAATTCGCTCACCGGCAAAATGACCTGTCCCACCAGCCGGTTGTCCAAATCGCCCAGCACAAAATCCGTCTCGCCGAGCCGGCCCAGTTGTTCGCGCAACAATTTCTCGGTGAGCGGACGCCTGAACGCGGTCTGCAACGGCATCCGCGAAGCGACGCGGATTGTTGCCTCTTTGGAGTGCGCCGACTTGTCGGCGCTTTGCTTATCGGCGGAAAGCGGTGACAAGTCACCGCACTCCAAAACGAGCGGCTCGCCCACCGCGCCGCTCACCCGTAGGTCGAGCCGACGCTTCGGTCGCGGGATGTCGCCCTGAAACGTCCTGCGCAATTCGCGCTCCAGTTGCGGGTCGCTGGTTTTCCAGATTCGGTCGCCGGGCTTGAGCTTGGCGAAATCGATGTGGCCGCGCTCGAAGCACAACTGGTTGCCGCGGATTTCCCAAATGCGTCCGCCCTGCTCGTTGTCCGGGTCGCCGCCCGTGTCGAAGACAATCCCGTCACCCGGTCGCGCCCGGAAGGGCGCTCCCACAACCACCTGGTCGCGTCCGATGGCCTCGATCGCGCCCAGAAGCGGTCCGCGTTTCTTCCCGAACCGGGCGTGGACCAGTTCCTGATGATTCACGCCGTGCATCCAGCCGGGGTACAGGCCGCGGGAAAAGGTCATCTCCAGTTTGTAGCGATCAGCATCTGTAGCTCCCGACGTAAGGAGGGAGTCCGCCTCCTCACGTCGGCGGCTACAATCGGCACCGTTCAACGCTGCATCGAGCGCTTTCCGGTACACCTGACAGGTGGCGGCGACGTATTCGGGCGTCTTGAGTCGGCCTTCGATCTTGAACCCGGTCACGCCGAGACGGATCAACTCGGGAATCTCCTTCACCGCCGCCAAGTCTTGGGGCGACAACAGGTAGCGCCGGTCGCCCAACTCTTTCACGGCGCCATCCACGATCAGTTCGTAAGGCAACCGGCAGGCCTGCGCACATTCACCGCGGTTGGCACTGCGCTGGCCGAGCGCTTCACTGGTGAGACATTGGCCGGAGTACGCCACGCACAGCGCGCCATGAACAAACATTTCCAGTTCGACGGCGGGATCAGTAGAGGTGGGAGCGGCGTCCCCGCCGCGATTCTGCGTCTCTCCCGGTCGCCCCGACAGGCTCGTCGGGGCTCCCACCTGTCCATTGACCGCGGCAAAGCGCGCCAACTCCCGCAGTGACGTCTCCCGCGCGAGCACGACGCGCTTGATGCCAAGCCGGGCGGCGAACTTCACGCCTTCGGGCGAGGTGATGGTCATCTGGGTCGAGCCGTGGGCTTCCAGGCGCAGTCCGAGTTCGCGCGCGAGCACGGCGACACCGAGGTCTTGCACCATCACGGCATCCACGCCGGCTTCGTCGAGGAGAATCAACTCCCGTTCGGCGGCCGGCAATTCGTCGGTGAACACGAGCACGTTCAGCGTGCAATACGCCCGCACGCCGTGTTCGTGGAGAAACCGCACCAACTCCGGCAACTCCTCCTCGGTAAAATTCGCCGCGCGCATCCGGGCGTTGAATTTCTGAAGGCCGAAATACACCGCGTTCGCGCCGTTGGCGACGGCGGCGCGCGCGCAATCCCAGTTCCCAGCGGGGGCGATGAGTTCGGGCTTGGACATCACCCGCGCAGAATAGCACATCGGGCCGGCAAAGTAAGGGCGTGACCGGCACTGGTAGAGGTTGCTGTAGCGGCGCTCTGTGAGCGCCGAGATTCCGAACAACGGCGGTCATAGACCGCCGCTACAGGTACTCAACGCGCCCCACTTCTGACGAATTCGACATTGACCCTCAGCGCCACGATTGGTAAAAGCGGCGACATGGACGCGAAGTGTGCGTCACTGCCGCGAACGCTGCCGGCGAAAGTGCGCCGTGTCGGAGCGCCAATCCTATCGCGCCGGCAAAAGACAAAGTCGTTTGTCTTTTGCCGGGCTGATATTCGGCCCGCCGATGGGCACAAGCCCCGATCCTGCAGGCGTTATGAGCATGAACAAGGACTTTGTCTTTCGCCGGTGACATTGTCCCATTACTAATGTTGGGTGCACAAGTGATTATCGCCGCCCGACACATCCTTGTCATTGCTCTGGCCATCGCGGCGCTGCTCCGCTCTTCTGTGGCAGAGACCCCCGCCAGCAGTTCGACACATAGCATGGTCCAGATTCACGCACTAGGAAGCAACAGTCCCCCCATAGCGATTGACCTCCCAGGCGACTTTGGCCTTAAGACCAAAGATGGACCGGATTTCACGGTGTACTACATCGGTCCACTCGACGAGAAATCGGCAAATTCTAACGCTTGTGTTACGATCTACGTCGGATGGGCGCCGAGCTTGTTCAGCAGCCGCCTACCGCGCGAAATTGTGAAGGCTGAGACGCGCGTTACTGCGGGGAGTAAGGTGGACTGGTTCAGTTGGCAAGAGACATCATCGGGTGCCGCTCGGATGATGAGGGAAGCACATTTGAAGGGGTTCTTTCGCGGCCTCCGAAGCGACCAAGGAACCGATTGGGGAGGGCTTATGGTGCATGTGTTCATTGCGGCAGACAACCCAGCAACTTTGGAGAGACTCCAGCAGAGCGTCGACAATATGAAGTTGCTGCGATAATGGCGCTCAAAGCACCCAACAAGACGGTGGAGGGAACGCTCGCTGTCGCTCGCGTCCCCCACCTATTTCGTTCTGCGTAACGAAGGTGAGGAATCCTATGATAGCTCTGTTCGTGGCGGCACTCCTTTGTGGATGCGGGCGGTTCATCGCTGGTCCACACAATGCAGATGTCGCGCTGCGATGCGAGAGCATCGTTTCAAACACTACCTCCGGCATCGTTGTGCGTTTCAAACCGGTCGCCACCCTCAAAGGCACCCTCACCCCTGATATGGTGAATGCTAATGGACTTCTCAACTACTCAAAAGAGTTTGGCGACGACGTGTCCGTGCCAAGATTCTATCGGATCTACCTGAAGAAGACGCAAGACAGGACGGGGCAATACAAGAACGCGCCCCTACAGCTTGTTTACAATCTGACGCTCCTAGTGCTCCGTCAAACTTGAATGCAAGGGTGAAGTGGGGCAATCTGGCGACGACCAAGGAGGTCGTATGCCACAGAAACAAGTCGTGCAGTTGGGCGATGGGGATCGCCACCAACTGCGTTCGT
>Ga0247727_10005108_pt1 | contig 26995 bp, 22 predicted proteins | sample WisWelCaveWW1625_FD_202498 | JGI IMG/M metagenome (GOLD analysis project Ga0247727, IMG submission 202498) | Biofilm microbial communities from Wishing Well Cave, Virginia, United States - WW16-25 | ecosystem: Environmental > Aquatic > Deep subsurface > Groundwater > Cave microbial mat | place...
CGCAACCGGTGTCCCACATGCCATCGCCTCGAGCACCGGTAGACCAAAACCTTCCCAAAAGGACGGCAGAACAAAAAGATCAGCCATGTTATAAAGATAAACTAAATCACTATCGCTTAATTCCCCGAGATACCGGACAAAAGAGTGCCTGGCTAAAAGATCAGCCATCTCCCGGTTCTTAGGGTCAGACCGCCCCACTAGAACGAGCTCATGCTCGATTTTCTTCCCACGGCGTAAAAAATCCATGGCCCGGATAAGGGCGGGTATATTCTTGTGCGCCTTTAAGCTCCCCACGTACAAAACAAACGGTTTTTTAATGGCAAATCTTTCTTTCGCCGCGTCAAGAATCCGCGAATCCGTTATTTTTTGAAAAATCGGGGAAGCCGCTTCGTACGTCACGAAAACCCGGTCGGGCCGGAGGGAAGGAAAATGATCAAGAAGATCTTTCTTTGTATATTCTGAAACAGTAATCACAGCCGCCGCTTTTTTCTCAATCACCCTGAAAAGCCAGGAAACATACGCGTATCGTAAATAATTGTCATTTCGAAGATAAATCAAATCATGCACTGTCACGACCAGTTTACCGCCGTACATCACCGGAATATTAAAATGCGGCACATGCAAAAGGTCAAAATGCCTGCTCCGCCACCCCATTTCTACTTGTTCGGATAAACTATAAATCGGAGATGTGCCGCGTAAAAAAGTAATCTGGCTCCCGGCCGGATCTGCCACCAGTTCCCTCGATAATTCACGGATATACCGCCCAATGCCCGGATGATCCGCCATCCGCGCGTCAAAACCGATTTTAGCCACGACGCCTGGACTCCAGAAGTTCCATGTTAATTGTTATCCGCATTGCAGGTTTTGGCGGGGATGGGCACTCTTGTTAATTTATTAACTCAAATCCGGCTTTGGAGAAATCGCTGTCAAAGCCAAATACCTTTTTTGTGTTGAGGTCTTTTGCGATGGCGAAAGACGTTACGTCTGTGAAACTGAACTTTTTGTCATCATATTGCTGATAGAGCTCCCAAGCGGGTTTGAGGTAGTCGGGGCAGACATAAGCGATTTTGATTATTTGGCTTGAAAAAATAGCTTTACCGGCAACAATGGACATTTTGTGACTGCCCCTAACCAGGATGGTTGTGATAGTTTCATCGATCACGTAGTCAGAAGTGTAGAGAGATACTTTTGAGTTTTTTAATTTCTCATATACAGCCGCTGCTTTTTTATGGCCCTCATCGCTTTCTACAAAAAGAGCGACCCAAGCGCTTGCGTCTATAAATATTTTTTCCATACCACTCTCACTTTTTGCCGTACAGGTATTGATCAATTGTTTTAGAAGCATCCTTCACATCAAGCTTGATTTTACCGATCGTTTTGGTGATAGGGTCGTTATCCCAGTCTATGTCCTTTGCTTTTCCATTCAGGAAATTTCGAATGGATTGCCTAATAAGCTCAGAGACGCTGAGGTGTTCTTTCTCAGCTTCCAGCTTAAGCAGGTTCATTTGCTCTTCTTCTATATAAACTTGAGATCTATGCAATGTGCTCATTTAGCTCTCCTTTGTACACTATACAGTATACATTATAAATGCGCAAAATCAAGGAACTTTTTCGTCATCCTAAGATTCTTCGCCCTCCGGGCTCAGAATGACGTCTAATGCTCGAATCACCTCTTCCAGCTTGATCTCCGACATGCAGGGATGGCCTTTCACATTACAGACCTCGAGCCCGCACGGCGAGCACGGCACGGGATGTCTTAGCACCCTGGCATTCTCAGCAAGCGGCTTCCACTGATCAAACGCGTTGGTGCCGCTGTAAAGGAAAACGGTCGGCACTCCGAGCGCCGCGGCGATGTGAGCGGGTCCCGAATCGAAGCCAACAAAAACATTGAGCGTTTTAAGCGAAAGACACAGCTCTCTCAGGGTTGTCTTCCCCCTGAGATCAACAATAGAAGTTGTCATCCCCGCGAAAGCGGGGATCAAATCTGATTCCCGCTTACGCGGGAATGACGTCTTGAGCGAAGACCCCACCAACACAATTTTATAATCCGGAAATCGGCCTGACAGCTCCTTCAAAAAATCCTGGATATGGCTAGCCGGCCACTCCTTTGCGGACGTGCCGGCATCCACTTGAAACCCTATATATTTCCCACCCCGCGCCAATCCCAACGACGCAAGCTTTGAAGAAAACAACCTTTCTTCTTCCTCGGAGAAATAAATATGCGGCTCAAGCAAAGCTGACTTTATGCCAATGCCTTTCAGCGCCTCGCTTAGCCTTTCCCTCTCATGTGCCAGCTTTCTATAAATAATTTCCTTTGTCAAAAGAAAGCCCCCGCCCGTCACTCCATACCCCACCCTTTCCTTGATGCCCGAAAGGGCCATTATTAGATTTTCACGAAGATCACCCCTTAGGCCCAAAGCCGTATCAATCCGCTTTTCTCTAAGCGCCCGGATGAGCCGCCCGAGGGAGAGAGCGTTCGGATTCTTCTTGTATCTTTTTTTTGTGAACCACGGCGCGTCGTAAATCATCACTTCGTCGACAAAAGGATTGTTTTCCAGAAGAGGGGCGGCCCAGCTTGAAGTAAGGAACGACACGCGGGAATGAGGATAATTCTCTTTAATCGCTTTGGGCGCCGGCGAGGCCAGAAGCACATCGCCAAGATGGTCCATCCGAATCACCAGGACATGACCGACCGTTCTCCCCGCTCCGCCCCGCCGCTGCGGCCGACGCCACCGCAGAATTCTCGCAAGCAAATAGCCTGCCGCGTCAATGAGCGAAGCAAGAAAGATATTCCTTTTTTTCTTAAAGATATATTTCATTAAGAGGAAAAACGGTAGTGAATGAGCGTGCCCACAGCCTTGATTCCGTCCTTCCAGCCGATTTTCTTCCCCTCATGAAAGGACCTGCCTTTATAGGAAATGGGGACTTCGATGATTTTTTCACCGCTCTTCAGGATTTTGGCGGTCATCTCCACCTCGATCTCGAAGCCTCTTGATTCCAGGTCGATTTTTTTGATCGTCACCGCGTTGAAAAGCTTATAGCAGGTTTCCATGTCGGTCAGGCGGGAAGCATAAAGAACATTGGTGAGCCACGTGAGAAACAGGTTCACCGCGCGGTGCCAGAGAGAAGTGACTTTTCTTTTGCTCAGGAACCGCGAGCCATAGATGACATTGGCGCCATTTTTATCGAGAGCCTGCACGAGCGGCAGATAATCCATCGGATCATACTCAAGGTCCGCGTCCTGGATGATGACCGCGTCCCCGCCGGCTGCTCGGATTCCGGTCCGCACGGCCGCCCCCTTCCCCTGGTTCGTCTCATGAAAAATCACCTTAAACCCGTCGAGGCCCGAAAATTTCTGACGGATCAGCTCACGGGTGCCGTCCGTTGAGCCGTCGTCCACAATGACGATCTCCTTCTTCAAGGGGACCGCCTGCACCGCGTGAACCAGTTTCTGGACCGTATTTTTTTCGTTATAGATCGGTATGACGACGGATAAAGTTTTCACGCGGCCATCCCATGATGAACGAGTTGTTGGTTGCGAAACACGTATATCACCGTCAAAGCTTCGGCACCTCCGATGCGGATCGGCTCCCGGTCAGGCCCAAATCCGAGCCCGGCCATTTTTCCGGAGACTTTCTTATAAATCCTTTCCGCCTCGGAAGGATGCATATTGGTGACATCCAGGTACCAGATTTTTTCAAACTGTCCCGCCCCGCCGCGGGAAAGCTCCTCAAACGAATATAATCTCGGCGCGGAAGACAGAGCCGCCGAGCGCGTGCGGTAATAATCCAGCCGGAAATTGGATCCCACGATCGCGTCCTTTTGACCCGCGTTTCTTACCGCGTATTCGATCTGCCCCTTATGGTCCTCTTTATGAATGGGGTCCGTTTTTACCCGGATGGCCTCCGCCGACCCAAAAATAGAAACAACTCCAAAAAGCGCCATGCAGAAAAACCTTAGCCGGTTGTCCGCGATTTGATTCACGCCGCCCGCTAAAAAAATAAAAAAAAGTGGGGCCGCGAAAGAAAGATAGCGGGCATCAAGGCGGATCGAATAAAAAAGAGACAATAGCAAAATGGGAAAAACAAGCGCCATGACCCCTATGACAAAAAAATGGCGCTGTTTTTTAAATGCCCTGGAAAAACCGGCCAGAACTAAAAGAGCTGCAAAAAAGGTTGTGATCAATGACAGCCAAAAGATCGGAGAGGTCCGAAGATAATGGCTGGCTTTGTCGACCGTTATCATGGAAAAGTGATATCCGCACGAAAAATGCCAGACGAGGCCCACGACCTTCTTTGCCATTATTGAAAGCGTTAGATACCCCTCCATGCGTCCCGGCTCAAACACATTTTCGGTGTAGACCGCCTGATACGCGATCAATGCGAGCGAAGGTATGCCCACTCCCAGCACAGCGCCCTGCGTCCACAAAAGGAGCTTTTGACTCCTGTCTTTTAAAACCGCCAAAAAAACCGCCGCTGTCATGGCAAAAAAGAAAAACCAGGCATAATGCTCGATGTAGAGGGCCGCCGCCATCGAAAAGGCGTAGGCGCATAACCATCTCCTTCTTTTTGTGTTTAGCGCCCGGATAAAAAAGAACAGCGCGCAGGATACGGAAAAAGCAAGCAGCGAATAACCCCTGATCTCATTCGACGACTGAAGCCAATACGGGGACACCGCCGCCAAAAATAAAGCCGTTAAGGCCGTTTCTTTATTAAAGAGCTCTTTGGCGAGGAGATAAATCATAACCAGCGTCCCGGCGCTTGCCCCAAAAGACGTCAATCTAAAAACCCATTCATCCTGACCAAACAACGAAACAAACCCGTGGACCACCAGAAAATAAAGCGGCGGATGAACATCATGGACCGCGCCCCAAAAAACCTCACCGTACGGCCGGGTCACGAGATTCATCGTGAACCATTCATCGCCCCAGGGAGATTTTTGGCTTGTGAGCATCAGAAAGCGCAGGAGGAACCCAACGGCGAAAATGAAGGCGAACACCTCTAACCCCGTGCCTTCTTCTCAACGATATTCAGAATCCTCTCCCCCGCCCGCCCGTCGCCAAAAGGATTTTTCCACGTGGCCTTGCGGCCAAACATCTTTTGCGCGCATCGCAGGATCTTCTTTGGCTCGTAGCCCGCCAGCACATTTGAACCGATCGTGAGCGTTTCCGGCCTCTCCGTGGTTGTCCGGAATGTCACACAGGGCACGCCCAAAATACAGGCCTCCTCCTGTACCCCTCCCGAGTCCGTCAAAACAAGCTTTGTCTCCGCCTCGAGCCTCAAAAAATCAAGAAAACCTATGGGAACCAGGGTACGCACCCCGTCCGGAAGTCTCAGATTAAATTCCTCAAGACGCCGGCGCGTGCGGGGATGCATAGGAAAAAGAATTGGGTATTTAAATTCCCTGGCTACAAGCGCCAGTCCCTGTAAAATAGCGGAAAATCTTTCAAAATAATCGACATTTTCCTGGCGATGAAGCGTCAAAAGAAAAAAAGGTTTGCGGACGGACAACGGGCCGCGCGGGGTGGCCCTCCTTTTTTTGGCGATCGCCAGGTTTTGTTTCACGGCGTCGACGATCGTGTTCCCAGTGACGAATATTTTTTCATCGGGAATACCCTCCCCGCGTAAAATTTTCCGGGCGCCTTCCGTGGGCGCGAAAAGATAATCCGACACGTGGTCCGATAAAATGCGGTTCACTTCTTCGGGCATCAAGCGGTCATAGCTGCGCAAGCCCGCCTCCACATGGGCGAGCCTGACGGTCGGAAGCTTCGCGGCCACGACTGAAGCGGCCAGAACGCTGTTTGTATCCCCCTGCACAAAGACAATATCAGGCGACTCTTTCATAAAAACAGTTTCGAGGGCACCCATCATCCGACCCGTGTGTTCCCCCTGGCGCCCCAGCACTTTGGATGGCAGGGATAAATGATGGTGCGGAAGCGGCAGGCAGAGCTCCTTAAAAAAGAGCTTGTCCATCTCATAAGAATAGTGCTGGCCCGTGTGAATGAGAATAAACCGCCGGCCTAGCCGCTCAAAAAGACGGATGAGCGGACTAAGCTTCACGATTTCGGGCCTCGTTCCGAGAACGAACGCGTAAGTGGGTTTTGAGGATCGTTTTATTTTGCGCATGCGTTCCTAAAAATCCGTATCATTTGATCGGCCGCTTTCTCCGCGCTGAACATTTTGGCGCGCTCCCGGGCCTTGCGGCCAAGTTCTTCCCTCAGCGGCGCGTCCGCCGCGAAGCGGTGCAGGGCCTCCGCTATTTGCCGCGTGTCTTCCGGGTCAACCAAGAGAGCTGTGTCACCCGTCACTTCCGGCAGCGAAGACCGGTTGGAACTTACCCCGCTTTTCCCGCACTGCATCGCTTCCAGCGCGGGGAGACCAAAACCTTCGTAAAGAGACACCGTCACGTATCCAAGCGCCCCATTATAGAGCGCCGCAAGGTCTTCTTCAGGCACGTATCCGAGAAACGAAATGTGTTCTTCCAGGCCCCTTTCACGCACCAAACGCCTGACATCCCCTTCGGCGGCTGCCCCTTTGCCGGCTATGGCAAGCGTAAAGCCATTCTTCTTGTCACGACGCAGCCGGTCATAGGCTTCGATAAGCCTTACCAGATTCTTTCGCGGCTCAAGAGAGCCTACGCAGATAAAGTACGGCTCGCGGATCGGGTATTTCCGAAGCGTTGGTATTATTGTACTGTTGTTTTCCATTTTTTGAAAGCGCGGATGAACAAAATCGGGCACGACCGGTATCCGGTCCGCGGGGATTCCCAGATAATGGACCATATCTTTCTTTGTGGCCTCGGAGATCGCCACCAGGCATTTAGCCCTTTTTAGCGCGGCAGGCAGCCAGCGGCGCCAATAAAAGCTGGATGCCAGGCCCTGGTTTCCCGGAAAAGTAAGGCCGATCAAATCATTCACAGTGACTACGCAAGGAAAGGGAGAAAAAATCGCGGGAGAAAAACCCGGGCTATAAACCAGTTGCGGCTTGTCACGGAGACTCCGGAACGGGATTGTCATTGATTCCCACCAAATCCGCTCCAGCGCGCGAAGATCTCGGTCTCGATCCGGCTGATAAAGAACAAATTCTATATCAGGCGCCTGCCGGCGGATTGCCTCAATAAGATTCTTCGTAAAAACGCCGATACCGGTTGGTTTGCCGCTAACAGACTGATAATCAACCGCTACCTTCACGTCGGCACACCATAGGGCCCTTGCCGTTTGGCCAAAAAATCCCTCAGGCCCGCAAAAAAACCTTTAATTTTTTCGCGGTCAGCCCCACCGGCAAAGGGCAGTTTGACGGCATTACGGATCAAATAAAAAAATACACCAGCGGCGCAAGCCATCCGCTGCAGAGCGCCGGCATGCTGAGCCGCAAGATGCAAAAAATTCCGGGTTGAGTAATATTCCGTCAGAAAAGGAAACGAAGACAGTGTTTTTGATTCTTTGTGATAAACAACCGCCCGCGGCACCACCACGTTGGCAAAGCCCTCGCGGCGGTTCCTATAACAAAGATCGGCGTCCTCATGAATCAAAAAATATCCCTCGTTAAAATAACCGACCCGCGGCAGAAGGCGGCACTTCACCAAAAGCGCCGATCCGGGCAAAATATCTTTCTTCACAGGCTCATCCGAAACCAAAGAGGCTCCCCGGCCGTATAAGCCCTTGTAAGGACGCAAGCGCAGCCAGTCCATGGACGTTCCGGCGGAATTTAACCGGCGCGGGTCGCCATAAATACAAATCTTAGGCGCCAGAATTGTCGCGGATACGTTTTTTTCGGCCTCTTCCACTAAAATTTGGATGGTATCGTCCTTCACCGTCGCGTCGTTATTTAAAATAAACGCGTAATCATAACCTCGCGATACGGCCAGCCGCAAACCGGCGTTATTCCCGCCCGCATAACCCAGATTTTCGCCGTTCTCAAAGATTTCAACATCTGGATGCGAGCGCCGGATGAGGTCCGAAGAGCCATCCGACGAAGCGTTGTCCACGACGAGAATCTGCAACGACCGGTAATCTGATTTTTTCAGAGAGGCTATGCATTCGATGGTATCCTCAGGCCTTTTATAATTAAGGACAATCGCCAAAACGCTCCCGCTCATCGCGTCACCCTAAATTCCGAAGTTTTTCAAAATGTTTCAGATGTTTAACGAAGGTATAAAAAGCCGAAAGGACGCAAAACTGAAACCCCTCGCGTCCGTCGCGAAAACCCTGTTGAAACAGGTATAACCAAAAAAAAATAAGCCATGGCTTTATTTTTATCTCAAAGAAACCGGGCGCCTTATGCCGTTCACGAATGAAGCGTTCGGCCTCCATGCCGGTGTAACGGTTGAATCGGCTCATATAATCCTTCAAACTGTCATAGGTATAGTGAGTGAGCTCCCCATCAAGGCTGTCGGTACGGCCTTCCAAAACAAGCGACTCATGAATGGTCCCCTCGAATCGGCCCGCGCCTTTCCGAAAAAAACGCAGAGGCCTGTCCGCCTGCGTGCCGGAAAAACGAAAAAATCTGCCAAAAATGCGGGAACGCCGCCGGATACGGTAACCGTTTGCGCCGGAGCTATTTTGAAGCGCCTTCTCGATTTTGTTTTTTAGAAGCGACGTTATTTCTTCATCGGCGTCAAGCGACAAAATCCATTTGCCGGCGGCGCGCGAAACCGCAGCGTTCTTTTGCGAGGCGTAATCGTCAAAAGGCCGCGTATAAACTTTATCCGTGTAGCGCCGGCAGATCTCCGCCGTGCGGTCCGTACTGCCGCTATCCATGACTATGATCTCATCTGCCCAAGCCGCCGAACGAAGCGCCCGCTCGACGCGGGATTCCTCATTATGAACGATAAGGCAAACTGAAAGCGGGGCCATTTTCATACAGATTTAAAAACTCGCAGGACGTCTCGGTCGCTTAAAATCGCTTTGCCGGCGACTTCCCGGCGCCGCCGAAACGCCAGGCCTAACCGCTCAAATGAATCAAAAAAACCGCGCCAGATAAACCATTTACCCTGGAGAAGCGCGAGCGACAGCCTCAAAGGCAGAAACATCAAAAACCCCGCCAAATACCATGGGTCTTGGATATTTTTAATCATAAAAAGCAGGCTATTGCGGTAAACCATGGCCTGCGTCTTTGACCATCCAAATCTTTTGTCGAAACTGACGCCGCCCTCATGATACTTGCGGCTGGCCGGAACATAATATCCTTTCCATCCCCGCTTCCAGGCCCGGTAACATAAATCCACGTCCTCATACCGCCCCGGCAGATAAAGTTCGTCGTACCCTCCCAGCTCCACAAATTTCTTTCGGTCGAAAGCCGCGATACCGGCCGTGAAAGCGTAGCCCGGTGATTTAAAAAATCCGTTGCCATGAGCAGGGTCATCAGCCGATAAGACTCCCCAATGCCAGCGAGGCAGGGCCCGGTCCTGGTGTGTCGCCGCGAAAAACGCGTCTTCCTTGCCCGCCAACTCATCCACGAGCGGGTCGACAAAATCCGGATCCGGCCGGATGTCGTTATTTAATAAAATCACGATATCATCGCGGAGCCCGATCACGGCTTCGTTGTAGGAACAAAGCACCCTATTAAGGGGGGAAACAATGACATGCGCCTGCGGAAAATGATTTTGCACGTACTCAACGCTCGAATCCGTGCTCGCGTTGTCCAGCACCGTCACTGCGCATTCGTGCCGGCTTACACCCGCGGCAGTCACAATACTCGGCAAATACTTCTCCAAGAGATCGCGGCCATTAAAATTAAGAATGACAATATTAACCTTTAGCCGCATGCGAGCACCAGGCACTCAAATCGCGGCCAAGAAATGCCGCAAGCTTTTCATTTTCCTTGTGAAACAAGGCAAGAAGCCTCTCCCTCGTTGCCAGTTTCATCGCTGGAGACTCCTTGACAGCGCCGCTTTTGAGATTTTTACCGGCATAGCTGAATTTATCAAACACTCTGTCCGCGTACGACAATACGGCTGGCTTTTTAATGGCATCAATGAGAGAACCTAAACCCATTTTGTTTCTTAAAAAGCGGGAGGTCTGAGAAACCCAGTTATAAACCGGTGCGGATAAAAGTTCTGGCGGGAGTTTCTGATAAGTAAATTTTGGAAGAAAATCCTCCCCCACTTCGAGAAAACGGAAAATCTGCCGCAGAAATGCCCGCGCATCATTTTCAATATCATCATAAATCAATATTAAAAACTTCTCCCGTGGAAAAACGGCAAAATATTGCTCAAGATGCGAAAAATAAAAGCCTTGCTCGACGTATTTGGGGTTATTTTCTAAGGCTGTCTCAAAATCCGTTGTCACCATTCCTTTTCGGATGTGATGGCAATAATGAGAGTAAGCCCGGTCAACGGGGTTTCTCAACACCGCTATCAAACGTACATCTTTTAAATCCTTGGCAATACGTCTTGCCGTTTCGCCGCCGTATATATAAGAAGGGGTGATTTCGCCTGCGGCTTTCTGCTCATTCCACAAATTGAAATACCTTTTATACCAATCCAATCCTTTCTCATAATACAAATCAAAAAAATGGATTTCTTTTATGAATGGCAAATAAATATCCGGATGCTCTCTCAGACAAGTGTATAACCACGAGGTCGCGCACTTAGGCGGACCAATCACTAAAAAATTCGGCAAACGATTTTCTTTATTTGCAAGATTGGTTGTCTTCATTAAAAATAACAGCCCGGGAACGACTCCGCTAGTGAGAGTCCATATCGGGCATCCAACAATCGATTGGAGTCGGCAAACACCTTCTTTACTTCTGTTTTTAGCATCTCATCGGAGGCAAATTTTCTGCCAAGCACTTTTTGCGAAAGTTTTGACTGCAATATAACACGTAGTTTTCCCGCATCGATCTTTCCGGTGACCGGAAGACAAATATCAGGGACAATGGCCCCCTCGTTCATTTTCGATCGGAGAAAGCGGTTCAGAAATCGGGCAATAACCGCTTGCCGAGAACCGTAGCCGGAATTCAAGGGATCGCTTTGATAAGATATTTCCTCTTGAAAACCCATCCAGAAAAAAAGTTGATCGATAAACAAGCGCGGATTCTTTCTCAAGAGCTCATAAGGGATGATAAGGATGTTAGATATTCCGAACAACTTTTCATAATAATCCACGACTTTCACGTAATCGAACATCTCGATATTCACCCCAAATTCCCACTCGCTGTAATTAACCTTGAATGAGCCATTGGAAAAACTAACAAATTCTCTGAATCTCTTTGTCCCCCCTTTATGAAGGTATTGTCTATACAATGACTCCATCAGGTCATACTGATTGCGTATTGTGATAATAATTTTCGCGCCTGGGAAAAGCCCGGCCAATCGATCGGCAACGAGTCGACTGTTAAGGAGTTTATGGATATAAAAATCTCCCATAAGACTTTCGTTTGAAAGCAAATTCCGGCCCGGCTTGAAATGCTTCTCCAAGGAAGCTTTAACCGCAGCATAATCGAAATTGAATTCATTCTGCCGCACGACGAGCGACAGTTCCTGCCGTACATGCCAAGGGGGAATGTAATTAAGCCCTTGAACTCTTGGGAAAACACTTTGCTGAAGGAATTTCGTTCCTGTTTTTGGGTAGCCAATATGAACGTAAATTTCATCCTTCATGAAACAGCCTCATCCAAAGTAAAACCGAAACGACGCACGGCTTCCAAATCGCCTGGTCGGAATCTACCCACCCCGAAAACTTTGTGGCGGCCGACGGAGGGATGACGCTGGGGAAGAGCGAGCAATGCTTCCCAAGGCGTCTTTTCCCGCTCAAGTCCCAAAAAAGCAATTAGCTTTTCTATTTCCCCTTCGGGAGAGCGGCAAAGATTATCGTAGCTTAGGAGCAAAAAACGACCGCCAAGTTTTTGACCCCATTCGATCGCGCGCTCGTTAGCCTGCACCCAGTACGAGAGCATGGCGGACGGCACATCTTCCTCCCACCGTGGCGGCTTCATGCCAAAAAGTAAATCTCCCCAGCGGTAAAGCTGGCTTTTCTTACGACTGTAGGCCATGTCAAGTCCGTGACGAATCACGTGGATGTACCGAAGATGCTTAAAATAATCCGAATAATAAGGAAGAAAAATGTAACTATTCGGTTCTTTCCACCCCCAACCGGCATAAGGAAGGTTGTGCCTGCAATAACCGGCACGTATCATCGAAACGACCATCCGTGCGGCAATCACCTTTCTCCTCAACCACACATCGAGACCCGCTTTCTTCCTGAACGGAAAACGGCCTGCGGAACCGGCTATCCAATCCGCAGAGGCTTTCATGATCTCAATCACATCGGCTGTATCCAGCCGATCGCGCCGCTCCAAACATTTCTCCAGCACTCGGCAAACCTTAAAAATAGCCGCCGGCTGTTTAGAATGAGTCGCCAGCCATTCCTTCCTCTTGAATAAAAATGTAGCCCAGAGATTATCCCGAGCTTCATTCAGATCGTCGCCCATAAAATACCCAAGGCGTATCAGCATCTCGGCGACAAGGCGCGTGCCGCTGCCGCTCACACCGCCGACTACGATAGGCCCTGAACCCTGTCCCATCAAGCCGGCCATCTCATCCTCTCCCTTTCCGATCATTCGTGGCGTACAGTTGACTGAAAACAAGGGAATTCGACGACAAGTCCTGCGCAAGACCCGATCCCACAATCCGGCCCTGGTCCAATACATAGATCATATCCGCATTTTCAATAGTGGAAAAACGGTGTGCCACGACAAAAATTGTCAGGCTGCCCTTTAAATCCCTGATGGCTTGTTGGACCATGCGTTCCGACTCGTTGTCAAGTGCGCTCGTCGCCTCATCCAAAATTAAAAGCTGCGGCTTGCGTAAAAGGGCGCGGGCTAGCGCAATCCGCTGCCGCTGGCCTCCGGAAAGCTTGATCCCCCTCTCACCTACCACCATGTCGTACTGATCGGGCATCTTCCGGATAAAATCATCTGCATGAGCCATCCGCGCTGCATCAGTGACGTCCGCCATTGAAGCCGTGGGATTGCCCAACCGTATATTTTCCTTGATTGAAGCGTTGATCAGGAACGCCTCCTGCGGCACATACCCGAGTTTGTCCCTCCACGAAAATATATCGTATTCAGCCATATCGACGCTGTCCAGGAGAATGCGGCCGCTCTGTGGTCTCAGAAGCCGAAGTGTCAGATCCAACACCGTCGTCTTACCGGCCCCTGAGGACCCCACCAGCGCCACAAACTCATTTTTCTTCACAGTCAGACTCACTCCGCGCAAAATCGGCTCCACACCGTACGCAAAGCACACATTGTCAAATTTCAGTTCTTTCTCCAACTGCACGAATGACCTCAGGCCCGTCTGCTCCTTGGCGCCGCGAGCGCTCACCATTACATCATGGCAGAACTCAAAGGAGGGAAGGTTCAGCACCAGCTTTTGCCGTGACGCCTGAATATGCAAAAATCGAGTGTTTATTTGGTAAAGAATCGCGATTAAAATCAGGGTATTTTCCATCGGAACTTTTAAGTAAGAATAGGCGATATAAAAAATAATACTGATAAGACACGCCGCGAGAAAATCCGGCAGCGTTTCTACTAACGCGGCGTACCTTTGGCTTTTGAATTCCACCTGGTTCAGGAAATTGAACACGCTGAAAAGTTTTTCTTTTCTTTCTTCCTCAATGTGGTTCCCCTTGATAAACTTCATGCCCGTGAAGTCTTCCATCACAACCGCCTGACAACCAGCCCTCGCCCCGACTCGCTGCCGTGCAACCTGCTTTGAAATCCTGATAATTCCGCCAAGAGAAAGGAAACAAAGAGATGCTCCGGCAACACTCAAAAGAAACATCTCCCATGAAATGTAAAGACCGATTACAAAGCTCACCAGAAGATTCAAGCCGCTGGAATACAACTGAATGAGAAGCCGGAGAGCCTGGCCCGAGTGCTTGGCCTGCTCCCCTAGCGCGGAAGCCAGCGTGCCTATTTTCTGATGAATAAAAAAATTCCATTCGGCATCGAAAATATGAGAGAGGATTCTCTTATTCAGGCGCGTTTCGAAATCTACCACTACTTTCTCCGCAAACCATTTAGATAAGAAAAGAAATGTATTTTTTGCAGCAAAGACGAAAACAATCAGCCACAGAAGCGAGCCAACCGTTAAATCAACTCCAAACGCGTGAAAATTATCCTTCGCAAAGCGTAAAATCGGATGCTCGGGCAAAGCGGACCCAGAATGCCCAATAAGACGGATAAGTGGTAAAAAAAGCAAAAGCCCAATCCCTTCCAAACTGCTTGAACCCAACACAAAAAGAATGGCCGAAATAATCTTGACTTTATTATCTTTAAAAACAAATTGAAAGAAACCCACTGCGCTCATGATGTCTGCCTCAGTTCGTTAAACGCAATCGATCGTATACTTTTGGCGCCAGGCACTCCAAAAATCCCAAGAGCTTGTCCTGCAACGTGTCATTTCTCAAAAATAAATAATATCGAACATAGGATAGCCGCAAAGCGAGCCCACCATGACTCAGACATTCACAAAAGCGTTGGAGATTCACTAAATTAGAACTGAATCCATTCAAGGGCATCGCTTTCAAGTACTCCGCCTTCCGGGTCAAATCCCAAATAAATACCTGCTTGTTAAATGTCGCGTTTCCGAAAACACCTATTTGGTTATTTCCGTGCTGACGGTATTTGACAAGTTTCTCTTTCGAATAAACAATCTGTCCCATCGCAGAGCTAAGAATAAAAGCGAGATGATCGTGCATAAACGGCGCCTCGGCCGCTACTTTAGCCATGACACCCTTTACTTTTCGGCGAAACATCATAGAGCAACCTGGTATGAAGTTTTTCAATAAAGCAATTTCATTCAAAGAACCCTTTTTGGGCAGGATATTCGCCAGCTTCCAAAAAGAAGGAGAAATACAATTCAATCTTTCATCGCAAACCTCAAGATCCGAATAGACAAGGGTCGTATCACTGTCGCGGTTTATAAGCGCTATCAAAACCTCCAGCTTATCCCGCCGCCAATAATCATCCTGATCCGAATAAGAAATCAACTCACCCTCCGCATGAGAAAGGCCTCTTAGAAAATTTGCTGACGTACCCAAGTTGCGCTCATTTCGAAACACTCTTATTCGGGAATCGACGCGGGCAAATTCATAGATTATTTCCTGACTACGATCGGAGGAGGCATCGTCCATTATGACAAGCTCAAAATCACGATGTGTTTGCGCCAGAATGCTTTCGATCTGCTCCTTTAGGTATTTCTCGCCGTTGTACACGGCCATGACGACCGATATTTTTTTAAGCATTCGCATATAAAACATTGAGTGTATTTTGGACAGCTCCCTCGTTGCCCAGATGAAAATGCCGTTTTATCTCCTGTTCCTGCCGCTCCAAAATTTCCCGACGACCCTCCTCCGTGAATGACCGCCCCATTTTTTCGTAACAGGACAAAGGATCCTTCAGATTCAAATACTCCGCGCTCATAAAAGCGCAATAGCGCTTGCCGGGGTCATCAAATAACAGAGCGGGCTTCCGCAAGAGGAGGCTCTCAAAATAGACGGTGGAAGCCGTTGTCAACACCATATCCGAGGCCGCCAGAAGCCGGGAGGCGTCATAATGGGTCACCGCACGCGCCCTCTTCCTTGTCTCCGGATCCAGACACCTTTCCATGAGATCACGCACAAACCAGGCGTTTTTCTCAGCCGGATGAAATTTAATAACAAGCTCGGCTTCCTTGCACCGCTCTAAAAATCCGAACGCAACATTCAAGGAATTTTCCAAAATTTCCACGTAACAAGCCGTTCTTGAATACTTGGGTGCTGGCCTTTCGTTAGTGCAAAGAGACATGATGGGATAAATGATAAGTTTCTGATTGTTGCCGATTTTGAAGTCCTCCAGGACTTCCTTTCGGCGCCGCCCGGGATCCAAAGCTTTAAAACATTCGTATTGCGCAGCCCCCACCTCCCGTATTTTCTCCGATGGTACGCCCCAACCTTCGAGCCGTTCCCTGGTGCTTATCCCCCAAGCAAGGACCCTGTCAGCCGTCACAGGGATGCTTTCGATATTTTCAAAAGGCACGCCGTGCACAAGGGTATATGTGGCCACCCCAAGGTCCTTTGCGCAGCTCACCAATGCCTTATTGAAAGGGTGAACGTCCTCATCCACAACAACCGCCCTCGGCTCAAGACGCCGCAAGATTCCAGTAAACACATCTACCCGCCGCATAGCCAACGGAAAATCTTTTTTCACCATGGCTTCAAACTGCCCGCGGATAAACGGCCACAGAGAATGACCGCTGTAATTGAAAAATCCTCCATCGCCAAAACATTGGTCCATCCTCGCGAAGGTTTCATTTAAACGAGACGGCGCGGCGCCTTTCTCTCCTCTGCCAGCGCTGAAACTTTTGGGAACAAAATGCCAAAAAGAACCTCGGCGGCCGAGTAAAAACGCCTTCAGCGAAAATTCGTCCCTCAAATAATAATTTCCCTCGGTTTGTTCAAGTAAAGGCGCCGCGAATTTCAGTGCGCACGAATAGAGAATCCCGCCCTTCCGAGGCCGCTCGGCGGAAAGGAGGACGGCCATCCGAAGTGCCGCTTTCAAGACGCCCTTGATTCCTTTTTTTGAAGCCGGCGGCGGTAAGACTGGTTTTGAAAAAATCCGGAGCTTAACGCGATGGTGCCCTGCAAGAAAACGGACGGTGCTCCCCCATACCCCGCCATCGTCACAAAGATCTATTTCGCGTATCCCCCGGCTTTTCAAAAGGGATTCCTCAAGATGCAGAGCGTGCAGGACAGCCACGAGATAATACGTGAGCGAATGAACATAAAGCGATCCTAAGTTCACGCCGCGGTATCTCAAATCGCGTTCAACGGACGCTTGAAGAAACCAACTCCTTGCGAAGGTTTCCGCTTGTGCCGTCAAGGCGTCAAACACCTCGTCATCACTCGAGAGATCATCATCCGCAAGGATCGCCGCGCGGCCGGCACTGCCGTTTAAAAGAGACCGCTGGTAAAGAGGGTTGGTGAGGTACAAAACATCCGCCCCTTCCCCCTCCCAGCCGGCTAAATGGGTTTTTTCCTTTATTCCGGGAGTCAAAACCGCTGCGCGCATCAGCGACTTTCCATGGAACGCCTCAAGGCTGATGAACTCGTCAAATATTCATCGCGATACCTCAGCCACGCATCTCCATAAGGGTGATCCTTATAGTTCTCAAACCACGGCCCTCCCTCCGTATAATGAATCAGTTTTGTCGCAGCATCGTACCGGTCAAGGACGTTCCACGTCTTCGGAATATCGCCTATACGCTCATCCGGGATTGGCTCAAACCGGTGGAGCCATTTTCCCGTCTGCGTTTCAACTGCCTCTTTGGTCCACATCGTGAGCTTCTCGCAATTCAAAAGCATAAAACTCGACCAATTCTTGCGCGGATACGACGTCTGCACTTTTCCGTCCATTTTAATGGTCGACATTGGGCGATGGTCATGTTTGACAACCCTCAGCCAATACCCGCTCATGTCCAGATCAAATATCTCCTGGATATCCGCAAAACAAAGCATGTCGCAATCCATGAAAAGCACCACACCTTTATAGCCGCATAGATAGGGCACCAAAAAACGTGTGTAGGTAAATTCCGTTGATTGCAGGGGATCCTGCGACCGGTTAAACGCGATTTCCCTCGCCAGATCCCTTATTTTCAAGGGCATGATGTCCAATGGCGCCGGGCTGTTCTTCTCAAGGGAATACTTTAAAACGTCGTAGCAAATTTCCTCTCTGCTGTCAAAACCTATGAAGATACGCGGGTTCATTTTCTCAGTTGAGATCCTTATGGGCCCAATTCCTCGCCTTGTTATAAGCCTTCCCCACCTTATCCTCGAACTCCGGAGACAAAATCCTCAACAACTCCTTGCCAAGGATACGGTATTGTTTGCCCACCTTAGCGGCACGGATCAGGCCTTTTTTAATCATGCGGGTGGTGGTGCTTGAACTCAGTTTCAAAAGTGCGGTCGCCTCTTCGTGCGTGTAGACTTCATTCTCTTTAATTTCCATAATGGCAGGCCCCCTTTTCATTTTCATAAGTTATCATTACATGTCATTACTAGTCAATAAAAACCATAAAACACTCTGCGGTGCCCTTTTTGCGGAATAAGCAGGTACTTACCCTCGTTTTTTGATTTGTAAAGACTGTTTTTGAATTTTGGTGTTACGCTGAAAGTGTTATATATTTAAACAATGGCTCGACTTGATTATCGCCGGCCATAAAACGCATGGTCAAAGCCGTACGAGGCGCATCCGAAGTATTGACGCCGCTGGAATGCAGTAACCAGGAATTAAAAATATAAAATTCACCCGGTTTCGCGATAAAAGAATGAATGCGCGAATCACTGATTTCAGCCATTACACTCGCTTCATTTTCGAGCTTGGCGTGAATATATTGTCTCCAATTACCATAAAATCGACGATGACTTCCCGGCAGGACCAATACCGGGCCATTGGATTCCGTTGCTCCTGAGAGACTGAGCCAAACAGTCACGGTTGGAACCGGAGAACCATCTGGACGATATCCGCCATTACGATCGCCAACATCTTGGTGCCAAGGCACTGTCCGATCCACGCAATTGGTCGCTTGAGGCAGTTTGTTGCGAAACCCGCACTTAAACAGCTTAACCTCCTTTGAATTTAAAAGCTGTGAAACACGTGAAACAATGGATGGGTGCGAGCAAACACTGTTAACTTGTACATTTGTCAAATGGTGGTTGTGTTTGTTTGCCTGCAATGCGGTCAGCGATTGTAGTTCGGGTGATTCACAGTTAAATGGCCCCAAGTAACCATTTTCCAGGAAAGAAATGACAGCATTTCTTGAAAGCCTGTACGCAGGCTCTTGGACGGAAGCCGCAATTTCTTCATATTCACTCAGAACGATATTCTGCTTGCTCTTCCAGGCGCTGGATCTTTCCCAATAGGAACCATGCCGATCTCCGTAATAGTCGGAAAGAACGCCGTCCATTAACTGTAAAGTCCTTAGAGCGGACTCCGGCGAGGTGAGACAACCTGCCTGGGAGCCAGAGGAGCGATCAAGTATGTTTTCAACTATCGCACCCACCATCGGGCCATACATGTGAGGAAGCTCAGAAAAAGAATATGTGAGTTTCTTGCGCTTTTGATCGGCAACGGCCAAAGAGAGCCTTCTTTTAAGTTTATTCAAGATTCGACTCTTTAGAGTCCGTTTTTCTTCGCGGAAAACTTTTGGCGGGTAAAACTCAAAAACGCAGGGTGTCCAAGGATTTACGCATGAAAACGATAATTTGCCAAGGCTTCCCTGAATAATCAATTGCTCTTCGTCCATCTTTGCCGCAAAATCCCATAAAGCCGCTCCAAGAGCGCCGTCTTTTGTCCGGAAGCAAATGCTGATGACATCTTCGACCGGGTAAGAATCCTTTAGATTAGCTGCCGTCCCGCCCAATAACTCTAGAGGCCCAAACCAAAACTCGAAGAGATCAAAAACATGGCCCCCGATATCCCAGAATAAACCTCCGCCGGATTTTTTTGGCTCCACTCTCCAACTATCATTGACCCCAGTGCAAACATGCCGGTACTGGATTGACGTAACGGTGCCCAACTTTCCGGACGCAAGGATTTCCTTCACTCGTATAAACTTCGGCAAGAAACGCCGATAAAAGGAGATAAATAGTGGCACATCGGCTTTATTAAAGGCCTTGACGAGTTGATCCCACTCTGCCGAAGATCTGCCGCCAGGTTTTTCAATTAAACATGGTTTACCGGCTTTACAAACCTTTAATCCATATGTGAGATGGTGCTCGGGAGGAGTCGCTATATAAATGGCGTCAATGTCGGGGTTATTAATGATATCATCCGCATTCGTGCTCCAAATTGGCACTGCGAAACACTTTGCAAAATCTTCCGCAAGACTGCGAGATCTGCGCATCACGCCAGCCAATTCACTATGGGGAGCCGTGCGAAATGACAGGCCGCTTTTGCGCTCAACAACTTTTCCGCAGCCAATGATTCCCCAACGGACAATATTATTTTTCATTTTCAGACCTCTCAAAAAAACTCATCCTAAAATCTTTGAATATTATGCCACGAACCTTTCAAAATCTTATATCTTTTTTTCAACAATCTTGGATTCTTAATTTTATGGACAAAAAAACAATCCACTATAAAATAAACATATGAAAAAGCTCTTGAGCCTCCTCTTTTCCATCTCCGCTTTAGTCTTATTTGGGCTCTTTGCGAAAAAACTTTTTGACATTCCTACGCAGTGGCATAATTCCATTTTGGCCGGTTCGCTGGCATGGATGAAAGGCTACCCCCTCTATCAAGGTCTTCATATAACACATCCGGTTTTATCCTCTATTTATCCGCCTCTGGGCTACCTTGCCTACGCCCCAAGCCTGGCTTTCCAGACCCCTACGACGGCGGTTTTCGCCGGCCGGTTTTTCGCCATGTTTTATTACTTCACGCCGATTCTGTTTATCAGCTGGCGGGGCAGGCGATTTTACAGCCTGCTTATTTTTGGTTTCATCGTTTTTTACTGCCTCCCCCTTCTCGAAGCGGGGTTCGCTGTCAATGTCGACGCTCCGGCCCTGGGTTTTGGCGCGATGGCGTGCGCGTTCCTTTGTTTTATCCAGGATGAAAATGACAGAAGAAACCTTTTCTTTTCCGCGGCCTGCGCGATGCTTTCTGTCTGGTGCAAGCAAGTCATGCTGCCCATACCTTTCGTTTTGACCGCATGGCTGTTTTTGGCTGAAGGGCGCCGGACAGCCTATCGTTATCTGCTATTTCTCGCTCTTCTGGGGTCCGCGGTTTCCAGTTTTTTTATATTTCTTTTCCATCCACAGGAGCTTTTTCTAAACCTTCTCTATATGCCGGGACACCATCCATGGATTGATCCAAATCCCTTAAAAGCTTTGAGTATCACTTTCAAAATATTCGCGGACTACGCGGCTCTACCGCTAATTCCGGTCCTCGCATGCTTCTTTCTTGAAATCGCCGAAAATCCTGAGGCCGGGACAAACTGGCGGAAGCGGCTAAAAACTCAGCGGTGGCCAATTTTCTTTGTGACGGGTCTCGCGATGATACCGCTGTCCCTGCTTGGCCGCGTCAAAGCGGGAGGCGCGCACAACACTTTTAGTTATTCACTCTATTTCTTCGCGATTTCGTCTGTTTTGGCCGTCACGGCAAAGAATGACGCTTTTCGAAAGTCCCTTGCCGCGTCAATTCTCCTGGTCTTATTAGCCCTCAAAACGCCGTCGCTTTTGAATTTTCCCGAGCAGGTAAGGGGGTTTTATCCGAACGAAATGAGCCGAGCCTACCACTACTTAAAGCGGCATCCCAAAGAGGCCTATTTTCCCTTACACCCCTTATCCTCTCTCATGGCGGACGGCACGCTCATGCCTGTCCAGGCGGGGCTTAACGAGAGGAAGATGGCCGGCATACCGGTCAGCGATGAAGAATTCCACGCGACACTGCCCTATCGGCCAAAACGCATTTGCTTTCCCCCTGGCTCGGAACAGGCCAAAACGTTTTCTGAACATCCCGTCATGAAATATTTTCCGGATTACACAAATGAAGTTAAAGTGGAGGAACTTCCTGGCTGGGTGATTTATGAAAAATATGGGAATAAAAACTAGCGCCCCCTTCGACAAATTTATAAGAAAAAACTTCCGTATAACCGCGGCTTTTTACATACTCCCACAGCTCTTCATCTGATTGGCGCTTCAGCCATATATAGTCGAAACTATTTTGATCCAGAAATTCATAAACCGGCAGGCCTTTTTTCCGCAATGTCTCGCGAAAGGGCTCCGTATAATCCACTGTCCCGCGCAATGAATCGTAAAACCGCCTCCCTTCCCCCGCGTTAAATAACCTTTCACCCGCCTTTGCGGATTCCTTCAGATAGGCGTGACCTTGAAATGAACGCTCATGCCTCATTAAATATTGATGGGCGCCCGTGCCGCCAAGCCATACGGCCCATACATCCCGCGTCCGGTAAAAATAAACACCCAGGTGCAATAAAACCACGACCGACACGACAGCCAGCGTCACCCGCTTCACCGTCCCCTTCTGCGCGGTAAGTTGGGCCAGCGACACGCCCGCCAAAAGACACAGCGGCGGAACCACGGATAGGAAAAAGCGCGCTTGCTGGGATTGGGTAAAGATAAACGCCGTATAAAAAACGGAAAATAACAGCAAAAGCAGGGATTCCTTTTTAAGCAGGCGGCGCTGAGCCGCGAGCAGGGGCAAGAATAAAAGGTAAAGCGGCCCGATTTTTTCCCCTCCGAAAGACGCCGGGTGCATCGTCAGATTCCATCCCAAGAGAAGAAAAGAAAGCGGCCCCTTCCCCATCCCTACTTTGTCCCCCAAAGTCGAGGGATACCCATTGCCATTGAAAAACTGATAAAAAAAAGGATAAACGGGATTTCCCAGAACAATCCAGCTCCGAAGATACCAAACGGCCGAGACTAAAACAGACGCCCCCAAAAAAAGCGCGGCCGCTTTCCAGTTTTTGTTGTAAAGGATCCAGAGCATCAGCAGAACGGCGAATGCCCCCAGCGCAAGGTATTTTGTTGAAAGGGCCCCTCCGCAGGCTATGCCGGATAAGAGCGCGGCTCTCAGATATCCAATTTTCTCAGCCAATATCAGCGCGTAAACCGACAGTAGAACATAAAACGCCAGGCTAAGATCCACGTACGCGTAACCCGCCTGGGCCACCACGGCGGGTGTAAACAAAAAAACAACCGCTGCGAGGCGGCCCACGCGCACGTCATAGAGCCTTTGACCCAGCGCGTAAACAGCGCACGCCGTGATGGCAAGAAAAAACCAATGGAAGAGAATGGCCAGGGAAGCGCCGTGAAGCAAAAGCCCCAGAGTGTAAAACATTTCCGTTTGATAGGGCCATAGCGACTCCCGCGTGTCCGGTAAATAAGAGATCTTGTGCGCCAGAACGAATTGTCTGGAGTGGGCCAAGTGATAGGCGAGGTCATCATTTCCGATGGGCGGTGAAACGGCTTGTATCCATGCCAAAAATAGCACCGTACCCGCCAACAAGAGGAACCATGCCTTATCCTCACGGTGTATCACGCACAAACGGCCTTTCTGGCTGAAAAGAAAGGGCAAAATGGCAAAACTCATCAACAAAATGACCGCGGCGTCACGTGTCAGCAATCCGGCCGACCCAACCCCTAAGAGACATAAAGCCAAGACAATAAAGCCTATCCCTATTGAAAAAATTAGCCGCTCGAGGAAACTAAGATAAGCCTCTCCGGATTCGATCACGCGCAGCAAAAGACCACCCAACTGATAGCAGGCAAAGACAACGCCCACTAAAGTGACGGTCGCGATGAGCGATGGAAAAAAACCGGCCGTTACGAATTCCATGGGAACACGCGTCCTTGAATTTTAGGAACCAAAACCATCACGATATAAATCACCGTAATGCCGATTAACCAGGCGCTGGTGATGAGATTGACGAGCGGCTCCTTCTTCAATCGATTCTCCCCCTTCCGGGAAACACGCCGTAGAACAAAATGCCGGCTGCCGTCACAAGCAAACCCATCAAATAAAACCACCGGCCCAGGGTGAAAAAACGGGGCTCATATTGAAACCTTACAGCGTGGCCGCCCTTCGGAATTTCGACCCCTTGAAAAACATCCTTCACTCTCTCGAGCGGTTTTAACCGGTCATCCACATAAACCTTCCAGCCGCTGTTATAAACCTGGCTTCGCGCGAGCGTGCCGCCGTTCGACGAATCGACTTTTAGTTCAGTAAAAAGGGGTGACGTCTCCATCACATCGATCGAAACAAAGGAAGCCTTTTCATTATCGGACGGGATGCCCTGCGAAAGGAGGGTGAATTCGCTTTGAGCGTGAAGATTTTTATAAATCTTTTTTCCGTCCTCCTCGCGTAAGAATGAAAAATGACTGCCGGCGATTTCCTCCTCCACCACCACGTATTTTACCCCCAAAAAGTCGATGAGGGGCAAGTAGCGCGTCAGCGCGTCCGGAGGCGCTTCGGTACGGCCGAACGAATCGTCCAGCGCGCCAAGCTCTTTCGTGAGAAGATAATAATCTTTGTTGAGAAGCGGCGAATAGGCGCCGACGGTGGCGTGACCGGTCAGCATATTCCGGTTGGGCGGAAACAGCGCTTGGCCATTCCGGGTCATGTCAAGCCACCTGCCGTCCTTTTCAAGCCGTTCGACCTTTGAAAGGTCCGGAAAGGGCCCCACATTGCCGATAAAACCGGTGCCGTGAAATTTCCCGAACACAAAAAGATCAATCACGAGCACTGTCAGGAAAAGCGCTTTGAATCCCGCCCACCGGATTTTTTTTGCCTTCAAGCAAAAAAGCGAAATCAGAAACAAAGCCGCCCAGACAAACGGCGCCCAAAAAAAGGGATTTGTGAAACTGAGCCTCCCCCGCACACGCTCCACCAGCAAACGGACCCGCTCCATGTACTCAGCCGGCGGCGCGTGATGAAAACTTTTCCCGATGACAAAAGATTCCACGTACCAATGGCCTAACCGCAGCATGAGCGCCTCACCCGCCTGCGCGAAAACCCAGGCCCCCGCCGCCAGAACAAAGAAAAATACCGTCCACTTAAGTCCACGCCGCATCAAGCGAGCCGTTTCCTCCCAGCTTCCGAAAAGAAACCGCTCCCTCAAAGTATCCAGCGAAAAACCCGCCAGGATGGACAAAAAAAAGACAGTAAAAAACAGAAACTTGGAAGGGTTTCGTAATAATGACACGACCGGCAAATTAAGAAGGAGCCAATAAAAAGGGTTAAATGCCCCTAGGGCCAAAAATAAGCTTAAGCCCGCGAGTATCCACCAAATCCGGAAGCGCTTATCAAAACCGCCCAGGCACAAAGCCAGAAAAGGCGCCACCCCGATATAAATCTTGTGCCGGAGAAAAGCATCCCACGGATACAGAAAAAGCGTCACGAGACACCAGGGCGGAACTGAGCCCCACAGGGCAAATTCTTTCTCATACAAAACACGCGTGGATTCGCCGGCCAGCTCCCCTGTCGCCCAAAGCTGCGGAAGCGCTATGATCACGGAAAGAAAAAGGGCCGCAAAGAAATAGCCGCTGATTTTTACCTTATTCCGCAAAGCCGGCCCCGTTTCGCCTACCCGCAACAAGTAATAAACTACCGTAAAAAAACAAACATAGGCCGCGGGCTGAGGCGAGCCGGCAAGCCACGACTGGGCTTGGACTAAGGCGAGGAAAAAGAGCGGCAGGAGCTTGCGCTTCTCCAAAAACTTTTCTATCAGATAAAGCGCCAGGGGAAACCAGACAAGCGACCGCATCGTCACAATGTTGAAAAAACAGCCCGCGTAGGCGCTCCCAAACGTAAACGCAAGGGCGGCCAGGACCGATCCCTCCCGGGACATTCCTTTCTTCAGCGCGAAACAGTACGCAAAAAACCCGCCCATCAGGAAATGAAGCAAAAACATCCCGTTGTATGCGGCTGTGAACGGAAAGAATCTGAAAAGAAAGAGATTCAAAAGATAAAGCATCCCCGTCTGACCTTCCGCGAAAAGCGGAAATCCGCACTGAATGAGCGGTGTCCATAAAAGAAGCGCGCCTTTCTTTAGAGCCTCGGCATACGCCCATGCCCAGGGATAAAGCTGCGCGCCATAATCTCCCACCACAAATCCGCTTTTGCCGTCCAAAAGCGGCCATAGGAAAACAAAAAAAAGCCCAAGAAAAAAAACAGCGAAAAGGCCGTTCTCAAAAATAATGGTTTGAATTTTTTTCATCATCGTTTGACCCGGTACACTTCCAGATACGGCCCCAGCCTTTCACGGCTGAAAAGCTCTTTCCAATAATGAGGCGCCGCCGTGGACCCGTGTTTATCCTGAGTGAGCTTCTTAGACGCGTCTCGGTAAGGGCTAAACGCCGCCGCAAGCTCTAATCGATCTTGGATTAAATCCTTAAAGGGGCGGCTCGTTGAGTTGGGTTCGCCGTAGTTGATGACCAAATAATCAGCGTTGATTTTTTTCAGCTCTTCCCAGCGGGCCTCTATAAAAGGTCCGGAAAGCAAAAAGGGATTCTTCTGCGCCCCTGGCCATGTTAAGGTGTGTACCGTGTAGGTCTTTTTGCCTTTGGAAGCTTCCAAAAGAAGGTCGAGCCTTTTTTCCCTCACCCGGCCCATTTTATCCCGCTCAATCAGTTCGTATTTGGCCTTGATCTGATCCGCCGTCTGCCCCAGGGGCGGACCAAAAAAACGATTATCCATCACGACAACGTCGCCCTGCCCGGCGTTTTTATCAAACCACTCCAGGCATTGCGTCCGCGTGTCTTTCCGAACAAACAAAATATCGGAATAAACCGTCGGCAAGAGCATGCTTACAAGAATGCCCGCCAAAAAGCAATTTTTGAAGAAGGTTCCGCCCGGCAGCTTTTCCGAGAGCCATTGCCAGCCAAAAGCCGCCAAAAGCGATAGTGCGGGAACGATGGGCAGCATATACCGCGCATAAGGCTGGCTAAACACGGCATTGATAAGATAGTAAACCCCAACCGATGCTATGAGCACAATGGCAAATTTCTTTTGCCGGCTCCACAGACTCTTTATCCCCAGGGCAGACAGCAACAGTAACACCCAGCCCACACCGGGGCCGAGGGAGTGAATTAAATGGTGAAACGCGCCGACCGGACTCTCCGCGTCCGACTGCCGCATCACCTGGTCGATAAAGTTTTTCCAGTCTAAAAAAGTGTACGGGGCTATCACTGAAAAACTAAGGAGGCTCCCCGCCAAGAAACTGCCCGCGGTTTTAACGGCCTGCCGCGAGCAGACTCGCCGTTCAAAAACAACGGCAAAAGCCAAAAAGATCCCGGGAACAAAATAGGCGGCCGTATATTTGATACTGACGGCCCATCCCAGAATAATGCCCGCGGTGAAAATTGTGCTTAAGGCGGGGCGATCCATCCAAAGCAGGAGATAAAAAAATAAGGCTGCAACGGCAAAAGTGAGCGGAATGTCGGCGTAAATATAGTGGCTGTGCTGCGCGTGAAGATAGGCGATCGAAAGAA
>Ga0247727_10005109_pt1 | contig 26994 bp, 18 predicted proteins | sample WisWelCaveWW1625_FD_202498 | JGI IMG/M metagenome (GOLD analysis project Ga0247727, IMG submission 202498) | Biofilm microbial communities from Wishing Well Cave, Virginia, United States - WW16-25 | ecosystem: Environmental > Aquatic > Deep subsurface > Groundwater > Cave microbial mat | place...
TCGGCAAACAGGCCTATCGCGACTTCCACGCCGGACGCATCATCAACCTTGCCCGTACCAGACGCCATTTCGAGCCGCCGCCGGACTGGAGCCGCGAAGCCTATCTGAAGCGCGGCTTCGGCATGTTCCGGGGCGGAAAGGACGTGACGGTCGAAGTCGAATTCGACGCTTATCAGGCCCGCTACGCGCGCGAGCGGAAGTTTCACGATCCCGAAAAGCGCAAAGAGTTGCAGGACGGACGGCTGCGGATCACATTCGAGACGACGGAAAACGCGCTCGAACAGGTGGCGCGCTGGCTGATGCAGTATGGCGAACACGTTGTAGCGCTGCGACCGGAAAAATTGCGCGCGATGATGCGGGAGCGATTGCAGAAGACAATGAAGTTTTACCTGGAAGTTGTAAGTGGGAATATTATATGAATTGCGCAGCCATAAAAAAAGAGATTGACAGGGCGCAAAAACGAATTTAGACTCGCCATCGCAATGGAGAGTTATATGAGTTGTGCAGCCAATACCGATGAGGGTCAGGCTGAATGCGAAAGCTGCCCTGACTTTTGGATTATTGGCGAAGATATTTCAGAGGACGAAGCCAAAAATTTACGTGTGCCAATTCGTCCTGGCCCAAACGGCACGCAATACGTTTGGGTTGGGGACATGAACCCTGAATAAGACTTGGCGTGACCGTGGAAAGATTTCTGTTGCGAATCCTGAGCTTCGCAATTCATAGCTTCAATGGAGCCACGGCCACGGGGTTGTAATTACAGGATTCGCCCAAATAAGGCAAGCCGCTTTCCGGCAAGGAACCGAGCAGCTTGCGTGCGAGATTCAGACCGAGGGGAAAATATGACAGAGCTTCTAACCAACTTCGATGAATTCTTCGGCAAAGCTTTCCAAGACAAAGAAGGTCAACCACAGCAGCCGTTTGCCTATCAACAACGGCTAGCGTTGGAAGCCATACTACCTGCGCTGGTCAATGCGTCAACGGGTGCGGGTAAGACAGGGGGTATTCTTGGCGCGTGGCTGTGGCGACGGTTGACTAATCCAACCAGCGTCGGACGGCGATTGATCTACTGTTTGCCGATGCGCACGCTGGTTGAACAGACACGCGGCGTAGCCAAAGCCGCAATCAAGAATCTTGAAGAGCAAGGCTTGATCGAGAAAGAGCGCTTTCGCGTTCACGTGCTGATGGGCGGCGACGTAACGGACGAATGGGATTCGTGGCCGGAACGCGAATGCATTCTGATCGGCACGCAAGACATGCTGCTGTCGCGCGCGCTCAATCGCGGTTATGCGATGAGCCGGTTCCGCTGGCCGCTCCATTTCGGGCTGCTCAACAACGATTGTTTGTGGGTCTTCGACGAAGTGCAGTTGATGAGCGACGGCTTGGCGACGACGGCGCAACTGGCGGCCTTCCGCGAGCGGTTTCAAACCTTCGGCCCCGCGCATTCGATCTGGATGTCGGCGACGCTGGATCGCGAATGGTTGAAGATGGTGGATTTCAAATCGCAGGTTGACGGCTTGCCAGAACTGACGCTGACCGATGCCGACCGCGCCAACCCAGTGCTGGCGGAGCGATTGACGGCGGTCAAACACCTAAAACAAGCACCACCCGATTGTTGCTCGCCGCAGGGACTTGCCGCCTTCGTCAAAGCCAACCATCAAACCGGCACGCAGACGCTGGTCGTCGTCAATCGCGTGGCGCGGGCGCGCGAAACCTTCTCGGCGTTGCAAAAGGAGTTTGCGCGCGAGCCCGGTACGCCGGAGATCAAGCTGATTCATTCGCGGTTCCGCCCGGAAGAGCGCAAGCAATGGAAGCAACTCTTCGACAGCAAAACCGGCGCGCAAAACCGCATCATCGTCGCCACGCAGGTTGTCGAAGCGGGCGTAGACATGTCTTCGCGCTTGTTGGTGACGGACCTCGCGCCTTACGCCAGCCTGGTGCAACGCTTCGGGCGCTGCAATCGCGAAGGCAAAGACCCGGAAGCCTTTGTTTACTGGGTTGATCGCCCGCTCGACAGCAAAGACGAAAAGCTCAAAGACAAAGCTGTCCTGGAAGACAGCGACTGGCAGAAGATCGCCCGTCCGTATGCCTGGGAAGATTTGCAACGCGCGCAAGACCGCATTGCCGGCTTGTCTTCAGCCGCGCCTGCCGACTTGCCGGTGCATTCCGATCCTTACCGCCCAGCGCATGTTTTGCGGCGGCGCGATGTGGTTGACCTGTTCGACACGACGCCGGATTTGTCGGGCTACGATCTGGATGTCTCGCGGTTTGTGCGCGGCGGCGAAGAGCGCGATGTCACGGTGGCGTGGCGCGAACTGAAGGGCGAAGCGCCCGGCAAGAAAGCGCCAGCCTTAACGCGTAATGAACTCTGTCCCGTGGCAATTGGCGAGTTCCGCGAATTTCTGAAGGGTAAAAACAAGCAGGGCAAGCAGCGTGAAGCCTGGCGCTGGGATGCGCTCGAAGGCAATTGGGAGAAGGTTGCCGAAAGCGAGCTGCGGCCGGGGCTGTCGCTGTTGGTGGATGCAACAGCGGGTGGTTATTCAGAGGAATTGGGTTGGAGCAGGGAGAGCAAAGAGCCGGTAACACCAGTGGCGCTGGATAAAAATAAAGTCAACGAGGCTAATGACGCTTTCGACGCCGACCAACAAACCTTTCATTGGAAGAAGTACAACCAAACTCTCGCTGCGCATTCAAGCGAAGCGAAAGCCGCTGCTGAAAAGATTCTCGCCGCGCTCGATGGACTGCCGCTCAGCCAGTGGCGAGCCGAGGTCGTTGACGCCACGCATCATCACGATTGGGGCAAAGCTCATCCCGTCTTCCAACGCACGTTGCACGGGGCCGACGCGCAAACCTTCGATCCTTTGCTGGCCAAATCGGATCGGGGTGGTAGGCACGGGCGCAAACATTTCCGCCACGAACTGGCGAGCGCATTGGCGCTGCTGCAAACCGGCGCAAGCGATCTGATGGTCTATCTGGCCGCCTGCCATCACGGCAAAGTGCGTTTGAGCATTCGCGCGATGCCAGGCGAGACGAAACCCGAAACCAAAGACGCTCTCTTTGCGCGTGGCCTCTGGCAGGGCGAAGCGTTGCCGCCGGTTGATCTGGGCGATGGCGTAGTGACGGCGGAGGTCCAGCTCGATCTGACGCCGATGCTGTTAGGCGCAGTGGCTGACGGCGCGCCTTCGTGGCTGGAACGGATGATTGCCCTGCGCGATGAACTGGGCGTCTTTCGCCTGGCGTTTCTGGAATGTCTGATTCGCGCTGCCGACGTGCGCGCGAGCAGTGAACCGCAAGATTACTGGCCGAAGGAGGTTTCACAATGACCAATCAAATCTTACTCAACGGCTGCGCGCCGGAGCCGCTGATTCATTACCTGAAGGCGCTCGGCATCTTCCGGCTTGTTGCTGAACAACTCGATCCGCAAGCGCGCGGCGCGTGGCTGGGCGATGCGTTTGCGCTCGGAACGGAGAAGACGGCGGAGGAACTGGCTGGCTTCTTTCTCAATGAGTACCGCCCGACGCCGATTGTCGCGCCGTGGAATAACAGCAGTGGCTTTTATCCCGGCGACAAAAGCCAGCGCGCTTTGCTCGAATCGCTGTGCCGTCTTTCAACGGATCGTTTTGGCGTGTACCACGACACGATTGCCGCCGCGCGTGAAATCGTCGGTGACCGGAAAGACGCGCCGAAAGAGGAAGAGAAGGCCGGGATGCTTAGCCAGGCGCGCTGTTCATTTCCCGACGCGGCGATTGAATGGCTGGATGCGGCTTACGTACTGGGTGACGAAAAGCCCGGCTATCCGCCCCTGCTCGGTTCGGGCGGGAACGATGGACGGCTCGATTTCACGACCAACTTTATCGCGCGCTTGCTGGATGTTTTACCGGGCGCGCTTCAGCAACAGGCGACGGAGCAGTTGAACGCCGCCGCCGCTGACAAACGCGCCAAGCTGGAAAAACGCTTGCTCAAACAGGTTGAAGAGCAAGCCGCGAACAGTCGTCAGCAACTGCGCGCCGCACTCTTCCTCAATTGCCCAGCCACGTTGGCCAATGTCGCAGTCGGTCAGTTCCATCCGGGCGGAGTCGGCGGGGCGAATGCGACACAGGGCATCAAGGGCGATTCGCTGGTCAATCCGTGGGACTTCATTCTGGCGCTTGAAGGCGCGTTGTTGCTGGCGAGCGCGGCGGTCAGGAAGCTGGCGCCGGGCGCGCGTTCGATGGCGTCGTTTCCCTTCACGACCAGAAACTCGACCGTGGGCTACGGCACGGCGACCAGCAATGAAAAGATGCGCGCCGAAATCTGGCTGCCCATCTGGGAGCGCGCCGCCGGCTTTGCCGAAATCGCGTATCTGTTCGGCGAAGGTCGTATGCGCTTCAACAGCAAGGCCCGGCAGGAGGTGCAGACCGGCTTCGATTTTGCGCGCGCGGTGGCCGAGCTGGGTGCGGATCGCGGCATCGCGGCGTTTCAGCGGTACGGTTTTTTGGAACGGAACGGGCAAGCCAATCTGGCCGCGCCGCTCGGACGGTTTGAAGTGCCCGAACGTGAACGTTCGCTTGCAACACTTGTCCATCAGCTTGACCGCTGGCTCGATGCCACGCGCCGCGCCATCGGCAAGAAAGAGACGCCGCCGCGTTTGCTGCGCGCGCGGGCTGAAGTCGAGGAAGCGATCTTCAGCTTGTGCGCGCACGGCCAGCCGGAACAATTGCGCGATGCGTTGGTGGCGCTGGGCGCGGCGGAGTGTGAAATCGCCGTGACGCCGCGTTTCCGCGATGACAACTATTTGCGCCCGCTCTCCGGCTTATCAACGAGTTGGGCGTGGGAGTGTTGGGATGGCTCGGCGGAGTTTGAAATTGCGGCGGCGTTGGCGGCCATTCGCGGCGAGGGCAAGCGCGGCGCTTTCCGCACGCATCTGGAACCGGTCAAGCCGGGCGAAGGCGGCGGCTTTGAATGGACGAAGGATGACACGGGCGTCGTCTGGCAGGCGGGAACCCTCGAAGACAATCTGGCGGCGGTGTTGCAGCGCCGCTCGATTGATGCGCGCCCGGCAGGCTTTGCGCATCCGCAGCTACAAAGCAGTCGCTTCGCGTCGCTCAAATCCATCAATCATTTTTTTAGCCCCGATAACGATGATGACAAGCTTGAAGCCCTATTGCGCGGGCTGTCGCTGATCAACTGGACGCCACGGAACGGTACCGGGAGCGGTAGCGACCGGGTGGACTCGCCAGTCACAATACCTGAACCCGAAGCCGACCCGGTCGCTACCGCTCCCGGTACCGCACCGAAAGCCGCTGTGCCAAAACTGCCGCCGACGCTGCCGCGCGCGTATGCGTTGCTGAAGCTGTTGTTCTTGCCCAATGGCAAGTTGGAGGCTGACAGTCAGCCGATTCGTCACGAACCGGCCGTCGTGCCGTTGTTGCGCGCCGGGCGCGTGGGCGAGGCGCTGGCAATCGCGGAGCGGCGCTTGCGCTCGACGGGGCTGACGCCGTTCACCGCGCAACTCTATTTCCCCGACGAAGAGGGCGTGCGGCTGGCTGCCGCGCTGCTCATCCCGATTGACGAAGCATCCGCGAGCGTGTTGGCCGAAGCCGTGCTACGGCCATTGCAAACACGCTCATAACTTTCCGTAACAATGCAGGCCGCGCGCGTAATTCAGTCGCGTAGCGACGCTTGACCTTAGCCGTGTCCTTCAGGGCACGGGGGAGCAGTGGAAGGTGATTCCCAGTCGCGTAGCGACGGTTGAAACCCGCGCAACAATGTTCGCCAGTTTCAACCGTCGCTACGCGACTCAAAAAAACGGTCGCCCGGCTACCGTGCCCTAAAGGACACGGCTAAGGTCAACCGCCGCTACGCGGCTGAGGAACGCCAGCTTTCGTCTGGGTTGAATTACGAACCGCCTGCACTGAATCAAATTCACAAGGAGACAAACATCATGGCTGAACAATTGAATCAACTTTTCGAGCAACTGGCGGGAGCCTCGCGCCTGCTGATCGAAGCCGAATTGAAACCGCTGCAAGGCGACCGCTTCCAACCGACGGGCTTTCCCGATTTGGGAGCGGCCACGTACAAACGGGCTGACGGCACGCCGATGTTGCTGGTCGAATCGGCGCAATCCATGGCCAATCGGCTCGAAGCCGTCTGCTGGAATGATGCGGACAATTGCGTCATCACGCCGCTGACCGGCTTGCCGCACATCGTGGTTGATCTGGGCAATGGTCTGAGCACGAGTTCGATTCAGGAAGCCCATCGCCTGAATTCGCCCTACATCATCAATGACGAAGGTTTGAAGAAAGCCGTCAAGAATGAAGTCGGCGACCATGACAACGGGCCGTTGGATATACGCCGGTTGGCGCAAGCCGTCTTGCGGCGCGATGTCGGGGCCGTGTTACACGGCGTCTTTCTGGAAAAAGTTGCCGGGCGGTTGCGGTTGCAAAGGCTGTTGTCGAGCTTCATTGAAGCGGAAGGCGTAGCGCCGGTGACTTCCGGCGGCGTCAAACTTGATCGCGTTGCACCTTCGGTCGAGGGCGGCGCAAAAGAAGGCTTCGGCAACGTCCCGTTCAGCCGCACCGAATTCACGGCGCGCAAGCTCACGGCCTTTTTCAATTTCGATCTGGCGACGCTGCGCGGGTATGGGTTGGGTGAGCACGCCAACCGGTTGTTGGTGGCGCTGGCAATCTTCAAGCTGCTGAAAGTGTTGGATGGCGGGTTGCGCTTGCGCACGGCGTGCGACCTCGAAGCCGCCGCGATCACCATCAAACGCCCGGCTGGTGCCAAGCTGGAGGCCTCGCCGTTATTGGCTGAAATTGAAGCTGCCCTGCCGCAATTGATTGCGGCTTGCGAATTCGGAGCCGACGCCGTGACGCAACTACGCGGCAAAATGCCCGCCAAGAAGAAAGCCAAAGAGACCGCAACAACCGAAGGAGACGCACAATGATCGCCATCAATTTGCGCTTTCTGGCCGGGCGGTTTCATTCGACGCCCTGGGGCCGCCACGTCAACGAAGGCGTCGCCGAATGGCCGCCGTCACCGTGGCGCTTGCTGCGGGCCTTGATCGCGGTTGCGCGGCGGGCGCGGCCTGACGGCGTGACCGAAGAGCATTTGCAACGGTTGATTCGAGCGCTGTCCGCTCCGCCGTTGTTTCGTCTGCCGCCTGCCACGACAGCGCACACGCGGCATTACGATCAAGCCAATGAGGGCGTGAAGTTCTTCGATACCTTCGTCGCCGTCGCGCCCAACCAGGAGGTCATTTGTCAGTGGCCGGAGGTTGAACTGGACGATGAAGACCGGCAAGCGTTGCGCGCGTTGCTCGCGGCGCTCAACACATTCGGGCGGGCTGAGTCCTGGTGCGAAGCGGAATTGTTCGAGGGTGCGGGCTTGCCGCAGCCGAATTGTAAGCCGCTGAACCCGGGTGATTCTTTAAGCGGGCAAGAACCTGTGCGCGTGTTACTGCCCGACGGCACGACGGATGATCTGCTCAAAGCGTTGACTATCGAAACCGCCGAAATGCGCGCCGATAAGATGCTTGATCCGCCGGGCGCGCGTTGGGTGACGTATGCGCGGCGGAGCGATGCGTTGACGCCGCGCCGCGCCGCGCCCAAACGGCAGGCGGCCAACCCGCTCACCATCACCGTTGCCCGGTACGTGCTGGATTCAAACGTGCTGCCGCTAGTCAAAGACGCGCTGATTCTAGCTGAGCAGGTGCGTATTGCAGTGCTGAGTCTGCGCGGCGGCGTGGTCAGGAACGCCACGAAATGGGCCAGCCATTCCGAAGCCCTGACCGGCAAGACGTTTTATGGAAAGCCGCTGGAAGGCCACGAGCACGCGCATTACTTGCCCACCGATGAAGATGGCGACGGCCGCTTGGATCATTTGACGATTTGGGCGCCGATGGGCTTCGACGCGGAAGACCGGAAAGCGTTGGGGCAACTGACGACCTTTGAACGCCACCGCGAGAATCTGCCCGATGTCTGGCTGACGCTGGCGGGATTGGGAACAGCGGAAAAGTTTGCTGCGCTTGCGGAACCGCCCGCTCCGTTTCGCTCTTCCGCGCGCTGGCGTTCGGTCACGCCATTCTCTCTTCCTCGATTCTCCAATCGTGGTGGTGGCAAACCGCCGCGTCCGCGTGATCTGCCTGAGGCTCAACTCGTTCGTGAATTGAAGCTGCGCGGGCTGCCGGAGCCGGTCTCGATCAAGCGCACTGAAGGCTACACGGTGAACGAACGGCCTATGGTGCGATGGCTTGAATTCCATACGCGGCGGTTCAATGGCACGGAAGGGTTTGGGCTGGCCGGGTTCGAGATCGAGTTTGCCGAGCCGATTCAAGGGCCGCTGGCGCTTGGGTTCGGTTGTCACTTTGGCCTTGGCTTGTTTTTCCCGGTTTAGAGCGTGTTTGAAAATTCGGTTCTCGGCTTTCAGCTCCGTAGGAGCGCGATGTTTATAGCTGTGATGGCGGCTTATTCTCTAGCTCCGTAGGAGCGAAATGTGCGGGATGTCGCTCCTACGGAGCTAGGGGAATTTAGACGGCATTGTTCTATAAACATTCCGCGCCTACGGCGCTAATTTCCAAACACGCTCTTAGCGATCCAGGAGGTTGTGATGTCACTTGCCGATTCTGATTCACTCGAGCAAATCCCGGCGCGGATGGTCAATGAATATGCCTACTGCCCGCGCCTGTTCTACCTCGAACACGTCCAGCAGGAATGGGCGCACAGCGCCGACACGCTCGACGGTCGCTTCGTCCATCGCCGCGTGGATCAGGAGAAGGGAAGCGTGCCGGCGGCGGCTGATTTGGGCGATCAGGTCAAACTACATTCGCGTTCGGTCCTGATCGGTTCGGATCGCTTGGGCGCAGTGGCGCGGATTGATCTGATCGAAACGGATGGCGGCAAAGTCATACCGGTTGATTACAAGCGCGGCTCGCCGCCGGACATTGCGGAAGGCGCGTGGGAGCCGGAGCGGGTGCAATTGTGTTTGCAGGGGTTGCTGCTCGGCGAGAACGGGTATGAGTGCGATTACGGCGTGCTCTACTTTGCGGCTTCGCAGGCGCGGGTGACCGTCGAGTTCACCGGGGAATTGATCGCGCGGACGATGGAATTGTTGGCCGAAGCTCGGCGCGTGGCCGCATCGGGCGTGATTCCGCCGCCGTTGGTTGATTCTCCGAAATGCCCACGATGTTCGCTGGTCGGCATTTGTTTGCCGGATGAGGTCAATCTTTTGCGCGCAGCCTCAGCCAGGGGGGCTGGGGCGGCTCCACAACTGACGCAGATTTCGCCGCGCGCGACCAGCGAGGCGCGACGGTTGGTGGCCGCGCGCGACGACCGGTTGGCCGTTTACGTGCAGGGGCAGGGCTTCAGCGTCGGGTTGAAAGGCGAGACTTTGGAGATACGCGACAAGGGTAAGGTCGTTGACGAAGCGCGATTGCTCGATACGGCGCAGCTCAACCTGTTCGGCAACGTGCAACTTTCGGCGCAGGCGTTGAGGGAGCTGGCGTCGCGCGACATCGCCGTGATGCATCTGTCTTACGGCGGATGGTTGGCGGCGGTGACTACGCCGCCGCCGCACAAGAACATTGAGCTGCGACGGCGGCAGTTTCAGACGGCTGACGACCCGGCGGCGTGTCTTCAACTGGCGAGGGCTTTTACGGCGGGCAAGATTCGCAATTGCCGGACGCTGCTCAGGCGCAATGCGCGCGAATTGCCCGATGGCGTGTTGCATCGGCTGGCCGAATCGCGGCGGCGGGCGGAGCGGGCGGTGATGATCGAACAACTGCTCGGGATTGAAGGCACGGCGGCGCGCGAATACTTTGCGCAATTTGCGCGGATGTTCAAACCGGCGGAAGACGCCGAGGCGCCGGCTTTTGAATTCACCGAGCGCAACCGCCGCCCGCCGCGCGATCCGGTCAACGCGCTGTTGTCGTTCCTTTACGCGATGCTCGTAAAAGATATGGTCGCGACGCTGGTCGGCGTGGGGTTCGATCCCTACCTGGGTTTTTACCATCAGCCGAAGTACGGGCGTCCGGCGCTGGCACTGGATTTGATGGAAGAGTTCCGCCCGCTGGTGGCCGATTCGGTCGCGGTCGGGATGATCAACAACGGCGAAGTGCGGCGCTCGGATTTCATCGCGCGCGCCGGGGCGGTGGCCTTGACCGACAGCGGGCGGCGGCGGGTGATCGAAGCTTACGAGCGGAGGATGGATACGCTGGTGACGCATCCGAAATTCGGTTACGCCATCGGCTACCGCCGCGTGTTTGAGGTGCAGGCGCGATTGCTGGGACGTTTTCTGACGGGAGAGATCGCCGCCTATCCGCCATTCTGCACCAGATGAGGAGAGTAATGCGGATACGTTACATCGTCAGTTACGACATCTCGGATCAGAAGCGGCTGCGCCGGGTTCATCGGACGATGAAAGGTTACGGCGAGCCGCTGCAATATTCCGTCTTCCGCTGTGACCTGTCGCCGTCAGAACGAATATTGATGATCGAAGCGTTGAGCAAAGTCATCAACCACCGTGAGGACCAGGTGATGCTGATAGACATCGGCCCGGCGGAGGGACGCGGACGCATCAGCATCGAGACACTCGGACGCGCGCCTGACGCCGACCGCACAGATCGGATTGCCGTCATCGTCTGAACGGATCAGTCAGAAGACCGCGAGCGCTATACCGATGCCTGCGGCGCGGCCACCGCTCGCAACTCTTAAACCATTCAACTCGAACAAGATGATTTGTAGATCGAACAAAAACTGGATAGTATCTGCGCGAACCTTGACCGGCGCTCGCATCTTGTTCGCGAAATTACGATGGTTGCTGGATTTAACCATCACGCTGTTTCCACGTTCGGCTGAGCGTGGCTCCATTGAAGCGATTTTTTGCTTGTGCGTTTATGGGCCGCCATTGCGTTGTTTCCACGTTCGGCTGAGCGTGGCTCCATTGAAGCATCCACGAATACATGTTGGCAGCGACACAGCCCGTAACCGTTTCCACGTTCGGCTGAGCGTGGCTCCATTGAAGCGGGTCTGGTCGCGGTGCGCCGGCGGCCCGGTCGGTCGTTTCCACGTTCGGCTGAGCGTGGCTCCATTGAAGCGCCCGTCGCCGCGTGTCAGTTGCCCATCAGCTGACAGGTTTCCACGTTCGGCTGAGCGTGGCTCCATTGAAGCAAGCTCTCAGTGGCGAAACGCCGATTGCGACCACAGGTTTCCACGTTCGGCTGAGCGTGGCTCCATTGAAGCATCTTGTCCCCAGTTGCTGTAAGGCGTTATCGTGGCGTTTCCACGTTCGGCTGAGCGTGGCTCCATTGAAGCACCCAAGCCATAGTGGGCGGCATCCTGAGTGAGGTCGTTTCCACGTTCGGCTGAGCGTGGCTCCATTGAAGCCGGCCATCTGGCGTGGAACACTCGACCGATACCCGGGTTTCCACGTTCGGCTGAGCGTGGCTCCATTGAAGCGAGCCAGAAACGAATTTGCTCATCGCTCCCGATCCGGGTTTCCACGTTCGGCTGAGCGTGGCTCCATTGAAGCCAGTGAGGACGGACGATCAGCACGCCATCCACACCGCAAGTTTCCACGTTCGGCTGAGCGTGGCTCCATTGAAGCCAGCCACCGTGCGCCAGCGATAAGAATTCCCGTGATGAAGTTTCCACGTTCGGCTGAGCGTGGCTCCATTGAAGCCCCGTCCCGAAGTCAAACTCCGCATCATCCGCCCTCGGTTTCCACGTTCGGCTGAGCGTGGCTCCATTGAAGCACGGCGTCATTCCAGATCACGGGCGCGGTAACGGTCGGCGTTTCCACGTTCGGCTGAGCGTGGCTCCATTGAAGCTTCTCCATCCCCCTCAAATAGTCCTCACCCGAGCCGCGTTTCCACGTTCGGCTGAGCGTGGCTCCATTGAAGCGGATTGGTCTGGCATTGGATCGCGCGGCGTAAGTACTGTTTCCACGTTCGGCTGAGCGTGGCTCCATTGAAGCACCCCGATACCGGGGAGGCGCTCTCGCTGATCCGGGGTTTCCACGTTCGGCTGAGCGTGGCTCCATTGAAGCCCCTTCACGTCATAATACTTTTGATTGCCGTTTTCATAGTTTCCACGTTCGGCTGAGCGTGGCTCCATTGAAGCTCAGCCATCGAAGGCATGGGGCGACGGCAAGCCCCTGTTTCCACGTTCGGCTGAGCGTGGCTCCATTGAAGCACCCTGATTGCGATTGCATTTGCGGCGGACGGAATCGTTTCCACGTTCGGCTGAGCGTGGCTCCATTGAAGCGGTCAAAGGCGTTGAAAAAGATCGCGCGCGAACGCCTGTTTCCACGTTCGGCTGAGCGTGGCTCCATTGAAGCCAGGTGTAGTTGGGTTGGTTTTTCAGGTCCTCGGCGTTTCCACGTTCGGCTGAGCGTGGCTCCATTGAAGCGCGGCTATCAAAGCCGGGCGCGAAACCGTTCCGGCGGTTTCCACGTTCGGCTGAGCGTGGCTCCATTGAAGCATTGGTCCCGGAAGTGATTGCGCCGGTCGTTTCCAGGTTTCCACGTTCGGCTGAGCGTGGCTCCATTGAAGCACCATTGGCGCAAGCGCGAGTGTGAGCGGGAGTAACAGTTTCCACGTTCGGCTGAGCGTGGCTCCATTGAAGCCGATTCTCGCGCGCTGCGACGGCGCGCACGAGAAAGGTTTCCACGTTCGGCTGAGCGTGGCTCCATTGAAGCTGCCGGGCGGTGGCGACGATCGGAGGCACCACGCCGAGTTTCCACGTTCGGCTGAGCGTGGCTCCATTGAAGCGACCCTTGGGCTGGATCAGGTAAACGTAGAGCTTTCGTTTCCACGTTCGGCTGAGCGTGGCTCCATTGAAGCATCTTCTGCGCTGTTTGCACGCGGCCAATGTATTACCTGTTTCCACGTTCGGCTGAGCGTGGCTCCATTGAAGCGCCTATTTGATTTACTTGCTTCCTGGGGCCAGCAATTGTTTCCACGTTCGGCTGAGCGTGGCTCCATTGAAGCGCGCCCGTGGTCGAAGCCACGTGCAGCGTGATCTTGTTTCCACGTTCGGCTGAGCGTGGCTCCATTGAAGCCTTGGCGGATTCCGAAGATCGATCCGCCGGGCAAAGTGTTTCCACGTTCGGCTGAGCGTGGCTCCATTGAAGCTGTTGGTCCGCCCCGAGGCGAACCGCGACATCGGGGTTTCCACGTTCGGCTGAGCGTGGCTCCATTGAAGCATCGCTTCGCTCTTGGTTGGGATCTCTTGCCAAGTAGGGTTTCCACGTTCGGCTGAGCGTGGCTCCATTGAAGCATGCGGCGAGCTTTCTGTGCTTTCGTGGTTGGACTTTGTTTCCACGTTCGGCTGAGCGTGGCTCCATTGAAGCACAGTGACGTCGCCGATGTCCACCGCGTCGTTCGCAGCGTTTCCACGTTCGGCTGAGCGTGGCTCCATTGAAGCGCTGCCCGCGCGAGCCAAGCACCAACACCGAGGCCAGGTTTCCACGTTCGGCTGAGCGTGGCTCCATTGAAGCGCAAGAGAGGGGTGATGTATTTTGTAAGTCCAGAAAAGGTTTCCACGTTCGGCAGAGCGTGGCTCCATTGAAGCTGCAAGCACACGAAGGAAGCGCGCACGAGTATCGAGCGTGGCGCTCGGCGATGGCAGGGGAGTCGTCCCCATGTGCGTAGGGGTGAACCGTGCTGGTCAAGGCACTGCCCGGCGTGAAATACGTCGTCCCTACGTCCCTACCTGCGTGGGGGTGAACCGCTGGGTTGAGGCTCGGCGGTCTCGCGCTTGTGGTCGTTCCCACGTGCGTGGGGGTGAACCGGAGGAGGGAGTTGACCAAATGGAGACAGCTAAGTCACCCCCACGTGCGTGGGAGTGAACCGCCCGCACAGCTCGGCTACGGCTTCCGCTCGGCTTCGACTGATTTTCGGGTTGTATCCGGCGAGGGGACAGTTTCGGCTCGATGTGGCAGATGCATTGCGATGCCGGCGGTCTCAGCCTCCGCCTACGAAATGCACGATCTCGAGCTTGTCACCCGGCTTCAGCTCGGTCTCGCTCCATTTCGGGCGCGGCAGAATCGAAAGGTTCAACTCGATGGCAAGCCGTTGCGGTGTAAGCTCGAGCTGATTGATCAAATCTGTGACGCACGCGCCCTGGGCGATTTTGCACGTCTCGCCATTAACGGTTATCTCGATTGTGTTTGCTCCGTTCACGCGAGCATTATCCGTCAGCCGATAACCTCGAACAAGAAGCGAAATACCTCCGCCATCGCAATCAGCGACGGCGGAGGCGCTGGCTTCATTGGCGCTGGTTGGCGAGCAGCCCATTACCTGATGCGGAACTTGCCGCAAGCGCGCAGTTGGAAGCGAGCCGGGTCGGGCGCAGCCGGCAACGGCTGGCCGAGCTGTGTATCTTCACGAATCGAGACCGAGCCTATATTTTCAAGCGGCACGAAGGCCAGCGGCACGGGCGCATTGGTCGCGCCGGCTTTCAGCACCTGCATCGTTCTCTTCGAGCTGCCGATCAGCGGCAGCCAGTAACCGATCACCATCTGGCTGAAATTGACCGGAGGCGCGTTGGTCGTCGGGCAGGTTGATTGCAGAGCCGCCGGAGGCGGATTGCTCGGAATGCAGGCGCAAGGGCCTGAGCCGGGCGAGCCGGCATCGTAAAAGAGCGAGACGTAGGCCTTGTACGGATCCAATCCCGTGGCGAACCCGGTGATGGTCTCTGTCTGACCGATCTTCTCGACGTGAACCAGAGCCTGGATGCCGGACCGGTTGATCGGGTTCAAATCGGCAAAGCCTTGCTGGTTGGAAGAGGATTGATTTGTGGGCGCGCCGCCAGCCATAGTCGCATTCAATGCCGGGAACGGATTGAGCGCGGTGGGAGCCGCTGTTTCGGGCGCCCCCGCTAACGGAAACGCATTCGCTGACGCCGCCGCCGAATCGGTGTCCGTCTTGATGACGGCAGCAGTTGCTGTATTCACGCCGCCATCGGCGCTCGCAGCCTTACCGGCAAAATTGACGGCCAATCCGGACAACATTGCCATAGCGCACAATGCCAGAGCTATACGCAGTTTATTCATGATGTATTCTCCTTCCTTTGAGGGGTTGTAAACCCAAAAACGAAAAGTAACAGCCAATAACAATTAGCAGCCTCTGGTATAACATCAGCCGCCCCGGGCTGACTCGAAGCAACTCTCATCGCTTCGATCTTCCTCAACAGCTACCTTCCGGCTACTGTGAACATTGCCTCTGTTTGAAGTAACTTTGAATCACATCTGCATTCACTCCCTCCTTCCCAGTTAAGCTGACAGTAGAAGGCGAGCTTAGCTGCTTTTGGGCCGGTTCGTTGGATCAAGGAGTGGCAGTCAGGACGGGGCGCTTCGTGCAGGTCAACTCCTCAACTTCATGGTTGAGTCGCCGCCGCACTTTGCGCTAAGATGCGGGCTGTCTAAGCAATGCATCTCCAAAGCCTGAGTGCGGCGGAGACTGTGTTGTTGACGCGGCCTCGTCATCACCCGCCAGTGATGGCGAGGCCAATTATTTTCCTTCCGTTCCGCCGAACTGCAAACTGAGACCGGCAGTCACAAATGCGCTGCCGCGTCGCCGGGCGCAACGGAAGGAAACGTAAATATCAAGGCAAAGATTTTCAAGCGAAGATTGTTATCAGGTGGAGCAAGAGAGCGGAGTTACCAGCGAGGACTGACTTGTCGAATAGCAGCTTGATGCTTATATCTGTGTTATTTTGGGGAGGTATTGTTGCAAGCTTTGCTTCATCTCGGTGGGCAGTGTACCTGAAGCCGCAACAAACATCAAGCAGCAATTTTGAATTTAATGTTAGAAAGAAGCTTTACTTCAAAGAGCTTTAGTTAAGCAAAGCCGGAAGATTAGTTACTTTCGCGCTCGAAGCGAGCTACTTCCTGCCGATTCATTTCCTCTGCTGCTACGCGAAAGCCGACATTGTTAAGCCGCAACGACGACGTAATTCTGTTACGCGAGCTGACTCGGCATTCTCCCGCCGAGCTATCCCACGCGCCGCCACGAAGTACCTTGAGGTAGCCAATTCCATTCTCTTCCCAGCTTCTGCCGTCAGCCGGCGACGAAACATAGTTATCGTGCCAGGAATCGAGACACCATTCCCATACGTTGCCGTGCATATCGAATAGACCGAACGCGTTCGCTGTCCCCAGACTTCCGGCAGGCACTGTCTGTTCGCGGTTGACGCCCTTCGGCGCTCCGGCATAGGGGTACCTGCCGTGATAGTTCGCCCAGGCGGCAGCGGCGGTCTCGCCGAAATGAAACGGCGACGCGGAGCCGGCGCGACAGGCGTATTCCCACTCGGCTTCGGTAGGGAGCCGGTATCTTCGCCCCGTCGCACGCGACAAACGCTCACAAAATTCCATCGCTTCTTCCCACGAAACGCTGTCTACGGGACGATTGCTTCCTTTGAATTGCGAAGGGTCGCTCATCAATACTATTTTCACTTTGGGCAGACCGGCTACGGCGCGCCACTGCGCCTGGGTTATTTCGTGCTTGCTCAGATGGAACGCGGACAGTTTCACCGTATGCTGGGGCGTTTCCCATCGCAGCCGCTCCAACAGCCGCTCCCTGATCTCTTTTTCCATTCCGCGCCCGTGCTGTTTCCTGACCTGTTCGATCTCGTCTATCGTAATTCCCATCGAAAACATCCCGCCCGGTATTTCCACCATTTCCAGGGCTGCTCCGCCGTTCAACTCCTCGACAAAATACCGAGCCTGTTCCTTGCGCTTTCCCGCCGCTTTTCCCCGCTCATCACTCGTTATAACATCGAATTCATAGCCGAATAGCTTACTTGCGGTTGCAGCATTCGGCGTTTCATCAGGCTTCCCGGTGTTTTTCGACAGCGGTGGAGGAAAAACGGCGAAAGCAAGTGGCTTTGTAACCGGCTTCGCCCGTGGTTCAGGCGTTGGCTCCAGCGGCAGGGCAACATTTGTCTTAGGTTTTGGTTTCGTTTTGACTTTGCTGCTCGTGCGAGTCGCGCGCAGCTTATTGGGGACGATAATTACCTGACCTACTGCAAAATCTGTCGAAAGAATCAGGCCAGCCAGGCACATAGCTACGCCAGCCAGGGTTCCGAATCCCGCGTTTTTCAGCTTCAATGTTTGCATATTGTTCTCAGAGTTACTTGAATAGGCATACCTTATTTTTAATTCTGCTACTTTCGTTTAATGGATATATCGAAGACTATCGGCTCATTTGCCGCGCGTTCAGCCGGCACCTGCACTGTAACGATAGGCTGATTTCCATCCACCATCGCAACCAGATCCGGAGCGTTAGCCGCTTGCTGTTTCCTCAATTCCATCAGTTCCTGTTGCTCGGCGACAGTCAGGTCCCGGCCGGATTGCGACTCCAGAAATGCCGGCGTCTTCAGAGGGGTGCGGGAGAAGATGACGATGAATGGCGTGTTTTCGGAATCTTTCTGGATCATAAACCACTGCCCGCCATCCGGAAACTGGAAATCGCCGCCGGCATCGCTCCAATTGGTGGTTACTCCCGAAGCGGGCATCGGTTGCGCCGTCAGGAACGCTTGCGGAACGCCGTTCTTCCCCAAGGCTATGATGTAAAGGTAACCTCCCTCCGCCGGCCTGAAATGGAATTTGAACTTGGTTCCTCCCTCCAGCGGCATCAACCCGGTCGCTCGCGTTATCTCGCCGCTGGTTTTGTTACCTGACGAAGTTATCTCAAGGTAGTAGCGAAGTACCTCAACGCGCATAGGTATTGCCAGGGCCGGGCCGCTGACGTTGGTCTGAGTGGTTGTAACCAGCCCGGCTGCGCTCGCCAGCAGATTCGGTCTCGCTTTCAAGGTTCTGTAAGCGACAACGCAGGCGGTGAGAGCAATCAGAATAAAAGCCGCAATGCCATACCACATCGCCCGTTTACGCGAAGCCGTCTTTGTTACTGCTTTGGGCTGTCTTGGTTTCGATGGCTGGCGTCGCATCACTTCCACCGGCGGCTGTGGCTGAACCTCGTCGAGAAGGATGATGACGTGTTCGGGGTCGGACCTGGCTGCCGGGTTTGCCGCCTTTACTGCCTGTTGCTGCAACCCGGCCGTCCCTGCCCGCAGGCGCGCCCCGGCCGCTGCTGCATTGGCCCTCATCGGTTCGTCAGTCAGCGTCGGGTCACGATGCAGACTGACCGGCGGAATATTGTTGGTAGCGTTGCGCAAGGCCTGGCGCATCGCGGCAGCGGAGCCGTAGCGCTGATCGGGGTGCGGCGACATAGCCTTTTCGATCACCGAGGCGATGATCGCAGGGACTTCCGCGTTCAGCGCGGCAATTGGCCGCAAAGGATCGGGCTGCCCCATCAGAATCGCGGCAATGCGCGTCATTGCATCCTGCGGCATCTCGCCGGTCAACAGGTGATAGATCGTCGCGCTGATGCTGTAGATGTCGCTGCGCGCGTCGGTGCCGGTGCCGCGAATCTGTTCGAGCGAAGCGTAGTTTGGCGTGTAGCCGCGAATGCTCTGGCTGACCTGCGACTGGTGCGTCACGATCCCTTTGGCCAGTCCGAAATCGAGCAGGATCACTTCGCCGCGCGGCGTCAGCTTCAGGTTTTGCGGTTTGATGTCGCGATGAATGATCGGCGGTCTTTGCGAATGCAGGTATTCGAGCGCATCGAGCAATTGATCGGCCCAGCGCAAAACCTGAGAGGTCAGAAAAACGCCCTGCCCCTGCGCTTTTCGCTCGGTCAGCAACTGTTCCAGGTCTTTGCCCGGGATGTACTGCATCACCAGGAACTGGCGCTCGCCGATGGCAAAGTAATCGGTCACGACCGGCAATGCGGCGTGGCGCAAACGATTGAGCAACCGAGCTTCGTGCGAAAAGGCTTTGCGAAGCTGCGGGTCGCTGTAAAACGTCTCCTTCAGAGCTACAGCGTTGCCAAATTTTCGATCCGTCGCCTGATATACCGCCCCCATTCCTCCCTGTCCCAGCAAACGCACGACCAGATAACGGTCTTGCAACAGTGTATTCGGAGCTAGCATCTTGCTCTCCTTATCCTTAATTTGATGTTCGGGGTCGGGGCCGTGATTTTCAGTGAGGCAGGCACACTTCTACCTGACCGTTGCCGGCAAGGGCAAGAACTCATCGTCAATGATCCAACGAAAGACACTGGCGATTACTGCTATATGCGTGTAGTAGATGAATTGTCCAAAGGTGTGATGGCGATTCCCACGTTCCCAGCATCACACTGGCGCATCATTTTGGGGAAGGTATTTTCGACGCGCCCTACGTACTCATTCAATTTTCTGAGTACTTCATCGTGCCGTGATTGCACACGGGGATTGCAACCAACAGCTACCAATCGGCACGGCTTGGGATGCTTCAAACGATTTGTTCTGTTCTGGGGGAACGTGAGGAATTCAGGAGCGAGGTAGTTATACATCGGAACTGGGTCGGAAGGGAAGCCTTTGAATATTAAATTTTCAATCCGACATTCAGGCAGGTAACGTAAGCTCTCAAATCAATTCAGTTACGAATCCAACGGCGTCGAATCGTAGCCGGCTTTAGCTCGGCGAAAGACAGGCAGGATTCACAGGATTTTCAGGACAGGTGTTGAGTCCTGAGAAATCTTGTGAACCCTGTCTATTTTCACCCTCGATGGAATTCATTGCGGGCGTTGCGGAGGCGGCGCGGGCATCGCCTCTTTCGTAAGTCGTGGCAACATCTCGTCGCGCATCGCCAGGTGGTAGACGGCGGCGGCGATGACGATGGCCGATTTTTTGACATCGTCTTCGATGATGCGCTCGTATGTGTCGAGGTTCGTGTGCCAGGTGATGCTGCCGTATTCGATCGGGTCCTGGCCGACGCCGATGCCCGGCAATCCGGCGTTATTGAATGAAGTGTGATCCGAGCCGCCGATGCCACGACTCCTGGATGTGATCACGCCCATAAAACCGAGGTCTTCAAACGGCGCGAGAATCGGGCGCAGAACATCGGCGACTTCGGACGGGCCAAAGATGCCCATCCCGCGCGCACGGCCCGTGCCCGAATCAATGTTGAAGTAGCCGCCGAATTTCGAGTAATCGGGCTTCGGGTTCTCGAACGATCCGAAGTGTTCTTTGACGTAAGCCTGCGAGCCGAGCAGACCCTGCTCTTCGCCGCCCCACAACGCGACACGGATCGTGCGGCGCGGTTTGACGCCAATGGCCTTCAGGATTCGCGCGGCCTCCATCATCGTCGCGCAGCCCACGGCGTTGTCCGTAGCGCCCGTCGCGGCGTGCCACGAATCCAGGTGGCCGCCGAGCATGATCACCTCGTCTTTCTTGTCCGTGCCCGCGATCTCGGCGACGGCGTTGTACGAAGTTTTGCCTTCGGGAAAGATGCGGTTGACGATGTTGAATTCCAATTCGACCGGCGTGCCGTCGGCCAGAATGCGCGTGAGGCGACCGAAATCTTCGTTGCTCATTACGATGGTCGGCACGACCTTCGACGGATCGTAGGTGCGGTTCTGGAAAGCGCGGATGCGGCGCTGCTCCATCCCGCTGTCGTTCACGCGCACGAGCGCGCCATTGGCCAGCAGGAACTCGTCAACCTGCTGGCTGACCTGTTGGGCATTGAGTTTTGGCGGCTGGCCGGGCTGTTGTGGCGGCTGCTGTTGCTGTTGCTGCCGGGCAAAAGGCGGCCCCCCTGCGGGAGCGTTGCCCGAATAACGATCCTTCGCCTGTTTGTCGTCCTGACGTTTCGGCGGCGGATTGATCACGACGGCTGTGAAGGTGTGTTTGCCGTACATCACGATCCGGCCATTGACCTTGTCCTTCATTCCGTCGAGGAAAGCCGTCAATTCCTCTTTCGTCGGCTGTTGCGGCGGGATCAGTTGGGAGACCCGCGCCGTCACCGGGCCGTTGGTGCTCGGCGTCCAACCCAGCACTTCGCACACCAGTGGCTCCTTGATCGGCGAGACGATGTGCGCGGTCAATCGTTCGTTCAGCCAGCCGACGCGCCCGAATTCCCACGGCTCCAGGTGCGCGTTGTCGAATCCCCACGCGGCCATCTGCTTGATCGCCCATTCGGCGGCGTTTTTGTGATTGGGTGAGCCGGTCAGACGCGGGCCGTAAACGTCGGTGAGGAAATGCATCGTCCGCATGACCTGCGAATTTTCCATTCCCTCTTTGCGAATCCTGGCCTGAATCTCGGCGTCAGGGTTTGTTGCGGCTTTGTCTTGAGCAAAAGCAGCGAGTGGATTGATGAGCAGAGCAAAACAGAGAAGTGAAACTCTGAGCGTTCGCAGCATAGGTTCTCCTTGAAGTTTGTGTGCGGCAACCTGTCGAGGTCGCCTATGACTTTGTAAGCGGCTTATTCCGGAAACGACAGCGACAGGCCGCTGTCCAGCCAGCTATTGTCGCTTTTTCGCACTGCTTGACAAGGTTTCGAGCGCGCCCTTAACACCTCGCACGCCCAAGACCGCCTGATCGGTGTAGAGCGGGTGCAGTGATGGCACGCAACCTGCCAGAAGCCACTTCGCAACTTTTCTTATATCGTCTTCCCTCTCTGTTTTCAGCAGCGACCGATGATGATCAGACTCTCCGCCGAGTAAAGGCTGAGGACGTTGCTCGCGGTATTATGGAACCATCTTCAGTTTTATTTGAAGGGGGTGAGGCGTCCCGGGGGCTCCAGCGCCGGCTCGATGCAAGCATTGAGCAAGATCGCCACGCTATCGCCGAAATGGCTCGCGGCCGCCAGATCAAGCCTGCCGTCCCCGTTGAAATCTCCCACCGCCACTGAGATGGGAACCGGTCCCACAGCGAAATGCGCCGCCGCGCCGAATCCGCCCGTTCCATCGCCCAACAAGACCGACGCGCTACCAGGGCGAGAGAATTGGCCGGTGTTCGTCGCCGCCAGATCGGGCTTGCCGTCTCCGTTGAAATCTCCCGCCACCACAGAAACAGGAGACCGCCCGGCGGCGAAGAATCTCGCCGGTTGGAAGCACAGCTCATCGCTCGCGCCCCTCTCGGTGTGGATGCGTGTTATGGCCGTGACAGGATGGCTCGAACCGGCGCTGCGCGTGTTCGATTGGGCCTGCGCCGTGATAGTCCGGACAACCAGCATCGCGGTCAGCGTCAAGACGACAAAGATTCTTTTGGCAGTCATAAGCATTCCTCCTTCCTCGCCTACCAAAAACGAGAATCGCCTCCGAAAAACGCCACGCCCGCGAAAAATAATTCGATCTGCGCAGACGAGTCGGTACCGCGAGCGGTAGCGAGCGTGGCTCCATCAAAGGGCCGACTGCCGCAAGCCACGCTCGCTACCGCTCGCGGTACCGACTCGGAGGTCGTCCGCACAGGTCGAATTTTGCTCTTCGACTGCGTGTCCGTGGAGAATTGGAAAGCCCGCCGGGTCGTGCTACTGTGACGCACGCATAGTCAAGCTTGATCCTGCAAGGAGGTTTTATGACACCACCCTCCACAGCAACAAAAATCCCGCGGCGTGGCAGTTTTCGGCGCTAATTCTCGCTTTAGCAGTAGAACGGGCGAAGTCCGACCTGCGCCTGAACTGATCGCGAATACGATCGAGGAAAATCCGCAATGACGCCCGAACGATGGAAGCAAATTGAGAAGCTCTATTACGCCGCCCGGAAGCGCGAACCAGGTCAGCGTGCGGCCTTCCTGGATCAAGTTTGCGCCGGCGACGAGGCGCTGCGCCGGGAGGTCGAGTCGCTCCTCGCTTCAGACGAGCAAGCTAGCGATTTTCTGGCCACACCTGCATTGAGAATAGCGGCCGAAGAGATCGCCGAGGAGCAGTCCCGGTCACTGATAGGCCGGCAGGTCGGCCACTACCGGATTCTGTCGCTGCTGGGCGCGGGCGGGATGGGAGAAGTCTATCTCGCCGAGGACGCGCGGCTCGGTCGCAAGGTCGCGCTCAAGCTGCTGCCGGCGAAGTTCACTCAGGATCGCGAACGATTGCGCCGCTTCGAGCAGGAGGCGCGCGCCGCGTCGGCCCTCAATCATCCGAACATCGTCACCATTTTTGAAATCGGAGAAGTCGAGGGCATTCATTTCATCGCCACTGAGTACATTGATGGGCAGACGTTGCGCGGGCGGATGGTCGGCGCCCCCGTGAAGCTGAGTGAGGCGCTCGATGTGGCGATGCAAGTGGCGAGCGCGCTCGCCGCCGCGCACGAGGCCGGGATCGTGCATCGCGACATCAAACCCGAAAACATCATGCTGCGGCGCGATGGCTACATCAAGGTGTTGGACTTCGGGCTGGCGAAGCTGATCGCGCCGCCCGCGGCAGGACAAACTACCGTCATCGATAGCAAAGCTTCAACCAAAGAACAGATCAAGACCGATCCGGGGAGGTTGATGGGGACGGCGCGTTATATGTCACCGGAGCAGATAAGGGGGCAGAAGGTGGATTGCAGAAGCGACATCTTCAGTCTGGGAGTGGAGCTTTACGAGATGGTCGCAGGGCGAGCGCCGTTTGTAGGCGCCACGGCTGGTGAAGTGATAGCGGCGATCTTGAATCAGGAACCTCTGCTCTTGGCGCGCTACTCGCGAGAAGTCCCGGCGGAACTGGAACGGATGGTGAGCAGGGCGCTGGCGAAGGATCGAGAGGCGCGGTATCAAGTCGTCAAGGATTTGTTGATAGACCTGAAGAGCCTGAAGCTGGAGCTAGAGCTTGAAGCGAAACTGAAGCGCGCTGGTCATGTGGATGAGAGGGATGAGGCTGAGCAAACGGATCAGCCTCCGCTGACAGAATCAATCTACGCTACGCGCATCTCTCCACCTTCCCATTCTCCTGCGCTCCGGAAGGTGTTGGAGCCGGTGGGCGGCGCCATGCCATTGGATTCGGAGTTTTACATCGTCCGGCCTACCGACGCCGAGTTCCAGTCTGCCATTGCGCAGCAAGAAAGCATCGTCCTGGTCAAAGGGGCACGCCAGGTCGGCAAGACCTCACTGCTGGCGCGAGGGCTGCAACAGGCGCGCGAGGCCGGGCCGGAGTCATCCTCACCGTTCAATGTCGGCACGCGGCTCCTGCTCGAAGACTTCAGCTTCGAGCAGGTGGCCGAACTCAACCGCCGCTACGGTTCTCCGTTGCGCGACCGGGCGGAAGTGGCGCGCTACTTCCGCCTGGTGGGCGGTCATCCGTACCTCGTGCGCCGCGGTCTTTACGAGATGGCGGTTCACGGCCTGGACCTCGCAGCCTTGGAGGCCGAGGCCGATCACGATGAAGGGCCGTTCGGCAACCACTTGCGCCGCATCCTCGTTTCGCTCTCGCAAGATCCCGCGCTCTGTGAAGCGGTGCGGGGAGTGCTGCAAGGCCACCCATCCGCCACCACCGATAGCTTCTACCGGTTACGCAGCGCAGGCCTGATCACAGGCGATTCGGTGCGTGACATCAGGCCGCGCAGTCAACTGTATGCCACCTACCTGGAGAAACATTTGTTATGAGCGCAACACAGATGAGCTTCGAAAAGAGTTTCTACATCGTCGGTGGTACGGTGCGCCGTGACGCGCCGTGCTACGTGCAACGGCAAGCTGACAGCGAACTCTACCAAGGACTCAAGCAGGGCCAGTTCTGTTACGTCCTCACCGCCCGCCAGATGGGCAAGTCCTCGCTGATGGTTCGCACCGCCACGCAGTTGCGCGAGGAAGGAGCCGGCGTCGCCATGCTCGATCTGACCGCCATCGGACAGAACCTCAACGCCGAGCAGTGGTATGGCGGATTGCTCAGCCAGATCGGGCAGCAACTCGACCTGGAGGATGAGCTGGTCGAGTTTTGGGAAGAGCGTCCCAAACTCGGCCCCTTGCAGCGATGGAGGCAGGCCATCCGGCAGGTGGTCTTGCCGCGCTACGTGGGGCAGGTGGTGATCTTCGTGGATGAAATTGACGCGGTGCGCAGCCTGCCGTTCTCGACCGATGAGTTCTTCGCCGGGATTCGGGAGTTCTACAACCATCGGACGGAAGATGTGGAATTGGAGCGGTTGAGCTTCTGCCTGCTGGGCGTGGCTTCGCCGTCGGATTTGATACGGGACACGCGGACGACACCCTTCAACATCGGGCAGCGGATCGAGCTGCACGACTTCACCGAGGCTGAAGCTGCGCCCTTGGCCGAAGGGTTGCGGCGCGAAGAGAAGGTTGGAGCGGAGTTGCTCAAGCGGATTCTCTACTGGACAGGCGGACATCCGTACCTGACGCAACGGCTCTGCCAGGCGGTGGCCGATGATGCGAATGTGAATGATTCCGGCGGCGTTGACCGGTTGTGCGAGGAGTTGTTCTTCATGCGGCGAGCGAGCGAACGAGACGACAACCTGTTATTTGTGCGGGAGCGGATGCTGCGGAGCGAGGTGGATGTGGCCGGCTTGCTGAGCCTGTATGCGCAGGCGCATCAGGGCAAGCGGGTGGCGGACGACGAGACGAATTCGTTGGTGAGCATCCTGCGGCTGTCAGGGATCACGCGGGTGGAAGATGGGCGTCTGCGAGTGAGGAATCGGATTTACTCGCAGGTGTTTGATCGGGAGTGGGTGAAGGCGCACATGCCGGATGCGGAGTTGAGGCGACAGCGGGCAGCGTATCGGCGAGGGTTGCTGCGTGCCAGTGCGGTTGCAGCAGTGATCATCGCGGTGATCGCCGGCTTGGCGTTCACGGCGATCAAGCAGCGCAATCGCGCCGAGGCAGAAGCGCGCCGCGCCGACCGCAACTCTCAGCAGGCCAATCTAAATGCGGAAGAAGCGCGAAAGCACTTGACGGAGGCCGAACGGCAACGGCGGAGCGCCGATGAACGGCAGGCCGAAGCAGAACAGCAGCGTCATGAATCGCTCAAGCAGCAAGAGATCGCTGAAGGGCAACGGGACCGCGCCGAGCAACAGGAGCAGGCCAATCGCCGGCTTTTATATGTGGCGCACATGAATCTGGCCGGGCAAGCTTGGGAAACGAATAACATCACACGGATGATGGAATTGGTGAACAATTATTTGCCTAAACCTGGCCGGGAAGATTTGCGTGGCTTTGAGTGGTATCTCCTCTGGGGCTTAGGCAACAGCCATTTGCTTACCTTGCAGCATCATATGGGCATGGTTATCTCTGTCGCAGTTTCACCGTATGGCAGGAGATTGGCCACGGGAAGTGAAAACAGCACCGTGAAGCTGTGGGATGCAGCCACTGGACAAGAACTCATGACTCTGAATGGACACGAGGACAGAGTTAACTCTGTTGCATTTTCACCGGATGGTAAGAAATTGGCCACGGGAAGTGTCGACCGCACAGTGAAGCTCTGGGACACGGCCAATGGCGAGGAACTCGCTACACTTAAGGCGCACGGGAGCTCGGTCAGCTCTGTAGCATTTTCACCGGATGGCAAGAGGCTAGCTACGGGAAGTCAAGACCGGACTGTGAAACTATGGGGTGTGGCCACTGGGCAGGAACTCCTCACTCTTAGGGGGCACGGGAGCGGGGTCAACTCTGTGGCCTTTTCACCGGATGGCAAGAGGCTGGCCACGGGAAGTTATGACCGAACAGTGAAGCTGTGGGATGCGGCCACTGGCCAGGAACTCGCTACACTTAAGGGGCACGGGAGCGGGGTCTACTCTGTGGCTTTTTCACCGGATGGCAAGAGGCTGGCCACGGGAAGCGATGACAGCACGGTAAAGCTATGGGATGCGGCCAGCAGGCATGAACTCGCTACTCTCAAGGGACACGAGAACTGGGTATATTCCGTGGCCTTTTCGCCGGATGGCAAGAAACTGGCCACCGGAAGTGAAGACCGCACGGTGAGGCTGTGGGATGCGGCCAGTGGGCAGGAACTTGCCACTCTCAAGGGGCACGGGGGCGGGGTCAACTCTGTAGCCTTTTCACTGGATGGCAAGAGACTGGTTACAGGAAGTGATGATGGGACAGCGAAGTTGTGGGATGCGGCCACTGGACAGGAACCCGTCACTCTTAAGGCTCGACTTTATCCAATTTGAAATGGCCTGGAGCCCTTGATTGACAGGCAGTTGTGAAAAGTCCCTGGGAATTATGTGAACTCAGCTCGAAAAGCAGGTGTCACATGTTTCCTGAACGGATCTAACGT
>Ga0247727_10005110_pt1 | contig 26992 bp, 28 predicted proteins | sample WisWelCaveWW1625_FD_202498 | JGI IMG/M metagenome (GOLD analysis project Ga0247727, IMG submission 202498) | Biofilm microbial communities from Wishing Well Cave, Virginia, United States - WW16-25 | ecosystem: Environmental > Aquatic > Deep subsurface > Groundwater > Cave microbial mat | place...
TCTCTCCCACTCTGTCCACGTTCCACCACAGACCCTCTCCGCCACGCACGCGCCTCCAGTGTTCCGAAAATGCGTCCCCAGAACGCCTTGCTCGCCTACGCCTTACGTCGATCTGCGGAACAGCTGCACGCGGCGCATGAGCCCATCGACCTCGCGCGGCGACGCGATGGCCATCCGCCCCTTGCCGGGCACCTTCACGACCTTCGGCAGGTCCTTGTCGTCGTGGAGTTTCTCGGACCAGCTCCTGGACATGGCGGAGTTTAGTCCTTTTGCGGCGCACGCGTCCCCGCTTCGAACGTGTCGAGGCTCCCCGACACCGTAAACCGCGCGCCATTTCGATCAATGGCACGCGCGCCGGCGGATCATACAGGGCATGAGAATGACAACGACGGCCACGCTCCTGCTCGCGCTCGCGGCCTGCGGCGGCAAGACGGCGGAGGATACCGACATCCTGGCCTCCGCCCTCTTCGACGCCGTGAGCACGGGGGATGAGCAGGCCTTCATCAGCCTGCACGTGGGCAGCGGGGACAAGTCGCCCGACGGAGGGTCGTGGCTCTGCACGCGCGCCGGCGGCAGCCGGCCCGACGACGCGTGGACGCAGGAGCTCCGCAAGCTGTTCAAGCGGAACCGCGAGCGCTTCGCCGCGCTGAAGCAGTCCGGCGCCCCGTCCTGCGGCGACGTGACGTCCGCCGCACGCTCGGAGACCCACGTGCGCGACATCCGCTTCGCCGTTACGTTCGGCGCGAAGAAGTTCGTCGGCCGCATCGGCAGCGCGATGGCGGCGCAGCGCGGCCTGGTGATCGTCGGCGAGCCCGGCGGCATTGAATTCCTGGAGGCCCCGTGACGGGGATGATCGGCCGTTCGTGATCACCGGCATCCCCAGGAGTAGACTCTGGTCAGCGCCATGAGTCTGATCGCCAGCCTGCTCGATGCGGAGGGACCGCCGCGGGCCCTGCTCGCCGTCCTCTCCTGCGTGGGCGTCGTCTGCTCTCTAGGCGCCGTCACCGCCTTCCTCATCGAGTGTCGCCGCTCGTGGTCCGGCCGGCGTGCGAAGGGAACCGTGGTGGAGCTCCAGCGGGTTCAAACAAACCCCCGCAGGCCGCTCTGGGTCCCGATTGTCGAATTCCGAATCAACGATCGAGTCGTCAGATTTCACGGGGTTGGGGGCTCTCCGGCAAACCACGTCGTGGGCGACCAGGTCCGCGTGCTCTTTTACATGGACGATCCCGAATGTGCGGCGATCGACTCCTTCTCCGGCCGCTGGCTGCTGCCGCTCGTGCTCGCGCTGTTCGGGGCCGCCTTCGGCGGGTTCGCGTGGCTGCTGGCGCGATCGTGAGCGGCGGTGAACGTCCCATCGTCTTCGGCTTCGGGCTCGCGGAGGGCGATCACCATCTCCTCATCGTTGCGCCCCGTCGCGTTCCTTCGCCTCGGCCAAACCGCTCACGATCTTCATGGTCAGATAGAGATGGCGCCGGTCGTCCAGCATCTCTTGGAACCCGTACTTGAGCTGGAAGGCCCGCGCCTTCTCGTCGATCGCGATCACCTCGACCGCGCAGGCCGGTGGCCCTGAAGCTGCTCTAGGGGGAGCCCCTGGCCACGTTCGCTGGCGCCATCCGCACCCGACGCCTTGGCATCTTGACAGCAACACTTATGATGCTATGATTACATTATGAGAACCACGGTGACGCTCGACGCCGACGTGGAAGTCCTGCTGCGCAAGTTGATGCGGGAGAAGGGGCTTTCGTTCAAGGCCGCACTGAACCAGGCGGTCCGCGACGGGTTGATCAAGCCGCCCATGCGGAACCCGCGCCCCTTCCGACTGAAGACCCGCCGCATGGGCTTCCGCCCTGAAGTCGGTCTCGACCGTGCCCTGTCGCTGGCCGCCGCGCAGGAGGACGAGGAGATCGCCCGGAAGCTCAGCGTGAGGAAGTGAAGATCGTCGACGCGAATCTCCTCCTCTACGCGGTGAACGAGGACGCCCCTCTGCACGCCAGGGCCAGGAGCTGGCTCGAGGCGATCCTCTCGGGCAGCGAACCGGTGGGATTCGAGTGGACCGTGCTCCTTGCATTCTTGAGGCTGAGCACCCGAACCGCCATCTTCCCGAACCCGCTGCGGCTCGACGAGGCGCTGGGACACATTTCCGCCTGGCTGGCCCAGCCCTGTGCGAGCGTCGTTCACCCCGCCGAAGGGCACCTGGCCGTGATGGGGCGCCTCCTGGCGCCGCTCGGCGCGGCCGGCAACCTGACCTCGGATGCGCACCTTGCCGCCGTTGCCATGGAACACGGCGCGGAACTCTGCTCCTGCGACGCCGATTTCGCCCGCTTTCCGGGGGTCCGCTGGACCAACCCCCTGGCGTAGACGACGGGCGGCCGCGACGCGGGAACCGCGAAACCGCCGCGCGAAAGAATCTGCCTTCGCTTTTCCGATTCTCTTAAACGCTCCCCGCCGCCATCCGCACTGTTACTCACTTTTATTTCTCCTATTTTTTCGCTCCCCGGGATTTTGCTGCCTCGTCTCGCGGCTCGCGTCGTCCGCTGAGGAGCTTTGAAAGGAGCGGACCATGGCCGACCCGAAGACCGAGACGGTGCTGAGCTTCCTGCTGCTCAAGATCAAGTCCTGCGTCGAACTCCTCTACGCCGACGCCGACCTCGGCGCGGCGCTCATCGCCGTCGAGGAGGAGATCGGCGCGGAAATGCTCCCGGCGTGGATCGACGACCTCCGCCCCCCGCGCGATCGAGCGCGGCATCCGCCACCCGCTCACCCTCGACAACGCGCGCCGCTGCATCAAGACCGAGCGGTACCGCCGCGCCGCCGGGCCCCGCTTCAAGAAGATCGTCGAACGCGGCGACTCCTACGTCCGCCCGATCATCACCCTGCCGGAGGCCGACATCGACGACCTCGTCGTGAACGGCATCCCCACCCAGGCCGGCCGCGTCCCCGTCGATGAGGCGACCGTCCAGCAGATCAAGGAGGCCGCGAAGGCCGTCCGCCGGCGCAACGGGACCTCCGGCCCGACGGCGAAGGCGCCCAAGAGCCACTTCGAACTCGCGATGGAGCATCTCCAGAAAGCCGGGGCGCTGAGCGAAGAGCAGATGCGCCAGCTCCAGCCGTTCGTACAGCCCGCCCCGGCCACAGCGTCAGGGGACGTCCCCCGGACCAAGCCGGCCAAGCCTCCAGCCCCCCGGAAGTCAGGGGACGTGCCCCGGCCCGTCCCGATCGCCCCGCTCGTCACCTCCGTCTCGGTGAGGCCGAAGCGCAAGGGGCATCGAGGTCGCGGCAGGGTGGCGTGAGGCGGAACTCTCTGACTAACTCCGCTTCCTGGCAGGCGAGGGCGACGAGCAGGAGGAGCATGGCGCACGTCGCAACGAAGCGTCAGATCCAGGACGCTCTAGCGGCGCACCCTGCGCAGCTTGTAGGTGGTCGCGCGGTCGCTCATGTCCATCTCCTTCGCGCGAAACCGGGCGACGGGATAAACGGGGATGAGGAAGAGGATCGTGGCCCACTGCGTCATCGGCACCGACTTGCATCGATTGCACTCTCTGAAGCCCTTGAGCATCGTCGAGCTCACGGTGAGCATGAGCTTCCATCCCGGGCTCCACGCCCCTTCCTCCGTCGTCGCGTCCTTGCACGCGTCGCAGAAATCGCGCACGACGTAGTACGGTCCGATCTTCTTCTTCGGTCCGGCGGGCCGCGCCGCGGCCGGATCGTCCGCGGCGGCCTGGGGGGCGGCGGCACACACGCTGCAGGTCGCGCCGTCGGCCATCTCGCTGGCGCAGGTCGGGCACTTCACGTGCAGCACTTTACCCGATCACGGCCGCGGGCGATCGCCGAGCCCGACGATCTGCCGGAGCCTGCTTGGGGATGTGGGGCATCCGCGGGCTTGTTCCAAAGTCCTTGAAGGACACATAAGAAGCCCTATCGGACCGTGTGGGCCGCTAGAACTTCCTGATATGGAGCGACCGGCGTCAAGGCGTTGTTGCCTACACCCGGCGCCTTCGCAATCACGTCACTGCGCGCCTCCTTCCCTAGAGGCTCCTCTCGGGAAGCGGAGAAGACGGACGAGGCAGGGCGCCGTGAATTGGTTGTCGAGGCTGCTTCGCGGTCGTTATGCTCGATCCCGTGTACTCGTGCCCCGACTGCGGCCAGGAATCGATCGAAAGTGAATCCGCACGTTGTCCGATTTGCCACTGGGACGTGGCATTGCACGGTCTGCAGCCGGTCACCTGCAGTGAGCGTTATCCGTCGAGGTACCTCCACATCGTCTTCAAGCGCCAGCTCCCCCCCGATCAGCGCGAGGCGATCGTGGCGAAGAACGCGGCCGAAGAACCTCATTTCCATGGAAAACGCAGCGTTTCGATCACGTTGAACTCCCGCTTCGACCCTGAGACGCGGGACCGGCTCAAGTCCGCGGGGGGAGTGAGCGCAGCATTTGTGGTGCGTTCTGACGAGAAGTTGGGGGGCCTGTTGCGCACGAATCTCCTGCGGTTCGTGAAGGTCCATCACGCGGTGCCCCAGGAGGAGGTCGATGGCATCCGGCGCCGCGTGGAGCAGGCGCTGAATGAAATCGCCTACCAACCTCCGCAGGTGGCCGACGGCCGCGTCGTGACGACCGTGATTGGACCCATCCATCCCGAGGAGCTTCAGGAACTGGAGCGGGTGCCGGGCGTCCACCACGTCGAGGTCACCCCGCGAACCGAGGCGCCCGTCGATCTCTGTCCCGACTGCAACGAAAGGTCTCCCGCTGCGGGCGAACGCTGCATCGCTTGCGGCTGGCTTGGCGATCCGAGAGAGGTCGTGCGGGGCCTCCCGCCGGCGACAGCGGTCCCGGGGCGATACCTGCATGTCGTATTCCGCGAATTCGACACGGTGGATCCAGAGTCCCCCAGTGGCAAGCAGCGCGCATCGATCGAGAAGCTGATGTCGTCCCATGTGACGATCACGGCGCGCCATCGGCGTGAGACCTGCGGCCGGCTTCGCGACGAGGAAGGCGCGGCGATGGAGGCGCTGCAGCGGCTCGACGGCGTGCACGCGGTCTTCGCCCATGATGCCGACGGCGCGCAGCACCGGCCGGGCCTGATCAAAGCCGGCGCTCTCGCTTACATCAAGGTGATCTACAACCCCCCCGGGACTTGTGGCCCGATGCCCGATGAGCTGTGGCCGCGTCTGAAGGCGATCAGCCGTGGGGTCGTTCGCGATGACGGTCGTCGCGCGGCCGTCGACCTCCTGAGGAGGCCAACCGAGGCCGAGATCGAAGAGATCCGTCGCATTCGCCGCGTTCAGGGGGTCGAGGTGCATCCGTGAGCCTGCGGCGAGCCCGGGCGTAGGCGCTCCGGCGCGACCGTAGTTGACCGCCTCGGCCGCACTCCTTACTACTCCTTGCTGTCCCGGCACCACGACACGAAGGTGCGAAGGAGGGAACGCGCCGACCGGCGGGCAAGGTTGTCCCGGCCGGTGGTCCGTTTTCTTCTCCCGGCCGGTGGTCCAGTCCGGATGTTCTTCCAAGGAAATTGCGCCCTGCGGGCGCTGAAGTAGAGGCCCAGCTACTTCGTAGCTTTTCTTGATTGGCACCGCCGAGTAGAGGTACCAAGATCATCACTGAATGACGGTACCAGTCTCTACTTCCTGGATCTGCTTCCCGTGACCGTGTCTTAGAGTTGGATCTTCTTCCCGCGCCGAAGGCGCGGGATTCTGCTTCGCCCGGCCGGCCCCGCTGGTGCGCGGAAGCTGTCGACGAAAACGAAAACCTCCGGTAGACCGAGGGTGCTTCATCGCGCGGGCAACGCCTACCGCTACCCGCTCTTTCAGATCCTGCCGCTTGAGGAGTGCGCGTCATGATCCTCGTCCCCGTCGGCAAGCTCCGCACGACGCTCGCGCCGCTGCGAGGCGAGCGGACCGACCGCTCGGATCTCGCGGCGCTGCCGCTTCGCGTGGCGGCCGCCGGCGATGGCTACGAGGTTATCGACGGCTTCATGTCATTAGTCACCCCGAATGCACCACTGATATTCGGGTTGCCTGCACCACTTTGATGGCACGTCACGCCAGCGCCTCGCAGCTGACGCTGCAGCGCGTAACCGCACGGACCCGCCTCGTAGCAGCTGAGGACTTCGCCCTGAGCCTCCTTGAGGATCTTCTTGGCCATGCGGCGCACAGCTCCGGGCTCGTTGACCACCTGCCACTCAAGCGGCTCTTCGCGATTCGATCGCAGCAGGCAGACTTGGATCGCGTCCAGCCCGATGAACGTGGTACCCTCTTTCACGACCGGCTCTTCAGGAACTGCTCGGGCACGCCGACCTGTCGAACATCGATCGGTACACCGCGTTCGGCCGGGCCGAGCTGCGGCGCGTTTTGGAGCGGTTCCATCCGCGACACCGCATGAAACCGTGAAGGGCCGGCGCACTGGCGCGATCCGCGTTGGACCCTTGATTAGTGGCGCTTATGGTGGTACGTATAGTGGCGGATATGATGGTGGAAACCGCATGGTCCAGGTGAAAGTCACGGTCTACCTGCCGCTCAAGGACAACGATGGCACCGACCTTGCCGAGGCGATCATGCAGTTCGAGGACGAGATGTACGCGGCCTTCGGAACCCACTCGCATGTGGGCTACGCGAAGGGTGCCTGGCAAATGCAGACGGGCCAGAAGGCCTTCGACACGTCGGCGATCTACTCGATCGTCATCGACGAGGGCCGGGCGGCGGAAGTCCGCGAGATCGCCGGCACTTCAAGGCGAAGACCCGGCAGGAGTGCATCTACTTCGAGATCCAGCGGAACACCGATGTGGAGTACCTGTGATGAACGAGAGCAAGCTGACCGCGGCCGAGAAGGCCATCTACCAGAAGGCCCGGACCCTCCTGAAGAAGGGGACCGACGCCGTTGCGTTTTCGGACGCGTTCTTCGGGACGCAAGGAGCACTGAGAGCGCTGTGGAAGACGGACGCCGACCGCAAGCGGGTGATCGAGTCCGAGTTGTACCGCTGGCTTCAGGCGCAGGCGGCGGAGCTCCGCCGGCGTGACGCCAAGACGTTCGAGCAGGAGATCGAGGCCTTCTCCGGACGGCTGTCGGTCGTGGTGCCCAAGAGCCTGCACGCGGCGCTGCGCCGCGAGGCCAAGCTCGAGGGGATCTCGCAGTCGGAGTTGATCCGGCTGAAACTTTCCATTCCCTACCGCCTGATCGCGCGCCTCCTGGCCGACCCGCGGGAGGACGATCGCCCGCGCACGGAGCGCTCGGCGATCTGACGGACACGGCGCGGGTATGATGCCCGCGTGGCGCCGCGACGCACTCGCGCGACGCCTCGCCGGATCGTCTACGCGCGCCAAATAACTCACGGGGGTCCGGGACAGGGCTCTTTTCGCAAACCGCATCCAAAGGGCCAAACGGAGCCGGTTTTCGAGCGGTGATCGTCTCACGTCCGCGGGCGATCGCCGAGCCCGACAATCTGCCGGAGCCTGCTTGGGGATGTGGGGCATCGGGTGCTTGTTCCGAGCGGTTTGAAGGAACATATGAAACCCTATCGGACGCAATGGCCCGTTAGAACTTCCTGCACACCTCAAGCTGCGATTCCGGCTGATGCGCCGCCGCCAAGACGAGATAGCCATGTAGATTGCCGGGGTCCTGTCGGAGAGCATCGCGGCATAGAGCCAGAGCCTCATCGACCAGATGAGATTGCAGCAGCGTCGACGCGCGCTCTACTTTGGCCGCAGCCTCCAGTTTCCAACCATCCCGAGCGAGGCGTGCGTGCTCCTCGATGCCCTCGCGGATCGCTTCCTGCGTGCTCTCCTCAGCCTGAAGGAGTTCCTGCTTACGCCGCTCGTCGGCCTCCTCCTTCTCCTGAGCTTGGTACGCCTGCTCTTCCGCCTGGCGCTCCGCCAGTTCCATCGGATCTCGAGCGAGCTTCTCTAGAACAGCTTCAGCACCTGCCCCGTCATCTCGCCCGGGAGCCCGTAGTTGAAGTCGATCGCGAGTTGCTGGAAGAGCGGCCGTGGGAATCGATCGACCACACAGCCCAGGCACGCCACGACGATCGCGCGGATGTCGTCGCCCGTTTGAGCGTCGTCATAGATCTCCTGCATCGCCCGCGCGATCCCCGTGTCCCGGAAGCAGGCCAGCGCCCTGACCGTGGACTGCCGCGAGGAGCCGCTCGAATCGCCTTTGAGCGCCTCGAGCAGCATCGGGATCGCGTCGCGATCCCCGAGGCTGGCCAACGCGACGGCCGCGGCGACCAGGAGATCCGCGGGCGTCGTGTTTTTCACCACGCTCTTGAGCTGCTTCGCCCCCGCCGGGACGCCGAGGAGCCCGACCGCGACGCAGCAGTGGCCCCGGAGCCGGACGTCGCTGCTCGCTCCGATCACGCCCTCGAGCATCGGAATGGAATCCTTGTCCTTCAGGAGCCCGAGGCCGACGGCGCAGGCCGCCCGGATCGAGGGGTCGCTCTCCGAGGCGAAAGCCTTGCGGAGCGCGCCGGCGGCCGACGGCTCGCCCAGCCGGCCCAGCGCCACGGCCGCGAAGCCGCGCGCTTCGTGGTTGCGGCCGCCGAGCAGGTCGGTGAGCCTCTTGAGCGCGATGCCCCGCGGCTTCTCCCCTTTTGTCAGCCGCGGCAGCGTCACGATGGCGAAGTTCCGCACGACCCGGTTTTTGTCCTCCGTCGCGTTGCAGACCGTCTGGAACTGGTCCTCGGCCCCCAGCGCGCCAAGCGCCAGCACGGCGCTTTGCCGGACCTCCACTTCCGTGTCGGAAAGGAGCCGCTTCACCAGCTCATCGACCACGGACCGGGGCTTGTCGCTCCCGGTTGGCTTGAACTCCTTGATCCCGCACTTTCCGAGCGCGCTCGCCGCGTGGGCCCGCAAGAACTTGTCAAGATCCTGATTCCCGAGGATCGTGAATAGCGGCTCGACGCCCGACTCGTCCTGGAGCAGCCCCAGGCCGGCGATGCAGCCGTACTGGGTCTCGTCGTCCTTCGCGCGCCGCAGCTCCTTTACAATTACCGGCGTGGCCGACTTGTCCCCGATGAACCCGAGCGCGATCGCCGCCGCGGCATGCAGGCGGGGTTCGTTTTCGAACTTCGGGTTCTCGAAGACCTCTCTCACCAGCGTTGGGATGATCGCGGGGTCCTTCAGGAGGCCGAGCGCCAGCACGGCCGACTCGCGGACGTCGCGATTCTCATCCCCGATCCGCTTCACCAGGGCCTCGGAGGCCGTCTTGTCCCCTGCCTTGCCAAGGGCCAGCGCCGCGGCCGAGCGGATCCCGGCATGCTCGTGCGATAGGCGCTCGATCAGCCACTTCGTGAGTTTGGTCCTGGCGGCGGCCTGCTCTTCGCGGGACGAGAGGTCCCCGCCGCCGGTTGGCGTCACGCCAAGGTACGACCACCGATTGAGCTCCCACCATTTCTCCCAACTCGTGTTCGACGGCGCCGCCTGGCCTCCGAAGGCCGGGGGCGAGCCTTCGGGGAGGGTCGGCACCGCCAGCAGGAGGGTGAGGGCTCCGATCGTGGTGATCGCGCGCATTCTTCATTCCTCCGAAGGGGTTCAAAGGCTTCGATGGAACGATACCCCATGAATCGCCGGATGGGAAAGGGAGCAGCTCTTCTCCCTCAAGCCGCCCGGGCGAGGAGGATTCGTGCGAGAAACAGTGCCTGCGCGTGTGGAGCTCGCGGGGGCGGAGCCTTCACCGGCAGGGCCACAACCTCACAACCTCGTTAGAGTTGACCTCCCTTGACAACGAGGACAGAATTTTGCACCTCGGAGCCTTGCGTGAGAATTCATGCCCATCCAGCCCATGGGCAGGGGCAGCGTATCCGGACCGTAAATTCGAGCAGTTCGGGGTCCTCTCGTGGTCCCCGTCGAAACGTCAGCTTCGTCTCCCCCGGGGCAACGGCGAAAAAGACCCAATATTGGTGCACCGCGCCCCCGACCTTGGTTCGGTCGCTGTCGGGCGAAATGCTATCGGTTCTTGAGGGCCGGACAGTTTCCAGATTGAGAATTCCAGTCTGGCTCCAATGCCATTCCGGTGCGGTTCCCGCATCATGAATGGTCTTGATGGCGAATTCCGTTCCGGACGGGATCTCGATCGTCTGTGCGGGAGCTTCAAAGATGGGGCACGTCGGCGGCTTCGGGCGGGGTGGATCCGTGGGCTTGGGACACCCTGTAATCCCGATCAGGATGAATAGAGCGGCCGTGCGATTCATCTTCTTCACGATACTCGTACCGGACGTTGCCGCGCCGTTTGGCCCGCTAGAACTTCACACACCTCAAGCTGCGATTCCGGCTGGAGGAGACGAAGATGGGGGCGGAGACGAAGATGCGGCTGCAGTCAAGCCGCGGCGACACGAGAGGCGTGCTCGAACTCGCCCTCCACCTCCGCCCGGACGGTGACGCGGAGTGGTCGCGGGTCGCCGCGGTCGCGCAGGCGGCGTTCGCCAACGGCCTCTGGGGCAACGGCCGAGTACAGGATCGCGGTCGCGGAGCTGGCGCGCCTGGAATAGTGGACCTACTCTTCCGTCCACGCGACGGGCGTCGTGGTGCCGCGCTCCCAGTCCTCGCGAAGGACCGCGTAGCCGACCGAGCAGAGCCGGTCGCCTCCCGCCGTCGGCCATCCGCGACGGTAGGTCGCCTCGTGGACGTAGCCGCATTTCCGGAAGAGCCCGCGCATGGCGACGTTGTCCTCGCGCGTCTGCCCTTCGATGCGGACCAGGCCCGCGCCGCGCGTGAAGAGATGCTGCGTCAGCCATCGGAGTGCCGCGGTGCCGAATCCGCGTCGGCGCGATTCCGACTTCAGGCGGATCGCGAAGAGCGCCGTCGGATCGGCGAGATCGTACAGCTCGATCACGCCGACCCGCGAGCCCGAGGCGACGATCCACCACAATTCGCGGTGCGGGCCGAAGAGCGTCTGGACACGGGCAAGCGCCTCATCTTCGGTCAGCGTCTCGCGGACGAAGAAGGTCCAGCGGTCCGAGGCGAGCCACCGCGCCAGTTCCTGCGCCTGCCCGGCAGCGACGGGTTCGAACGACGGGTCCATGCGGGCATCTTATGAAACCCAGAGCGCCGCTTTGTGGCCTCGCTGCACTACGCGGCCTCGCCAACTCACAGCGCAGAATCGTCCGCGATTCCCCCTTCCGCCTTGCGTCGGGCACGCGGCCGGGTGGCGTGAAGCGGAACTCTCTAACTCCGCTTGATCCTCCCGATCAGCCTCAGCAGCCCGTCCAGGATCGTCACCGGATGGGGCGGGCATCCCGGGACGTACAAGTCGATCGGCAGGATCCCCTCCAGCCCGTTCTTCACCGCCCCGCTGTCGCGGAACGGCCCGCCGCTGATCGCGCAGGCGCCGACGGCGATCACGATCTTCGGCGGCGGCACCGCGTCGTACGTCTCCTTCAGCGCGTGCACCATGTTGTGCGAGATCGCGCCCGTCACAACCAGGCCGTCGGCATGCCGCGGCGACGCGACGAACTGGATTCCGAACCGCGACAGGTCCCAGCCGATCGTATTGAGCACGTTCGTGTCGAGATCGCACGCCGCGCAGCTCCCCGCGCAGACTTCGCGAAGTCGCAGCGCCCGGCCGAGAATCCGCCGCAGCTCCGCCGACATCGACTCCGCCAGCTTGAGGTCCGCTCCGGAGATCACGAGATCGTCGCGCTTGCTCGTCGCCAGGCGGTAGTCCTGCGTCAGCTTCACCGCTCCTTGCGGGCACGCCGCCGTGCATTCCGTGCAGAAAAGACAGCGCCCCAAATCGAGCTTCAGCGACGGCGCCACCGTGATCGCCTGCGTCGGGCACGCGTCGGCGCACTCCTTGCAGTCCGGCGGGCACTTCGACGCGTCAACCGTCGGCTTCCCGCGAAACCGCTCCGGCAGCGTCGGCGTCGTGTCGGGGAACTTCGTCGTCTGGTGCCCCTGGCCCCACCGCGTCTTGAGAATCTTCAGCATGTCATGCTCACAGATCATGTCCGGCGTAGCTGAGATTGAAGCTCTTGTTGCAGATCGGGAAGTCGGAGATCGCGACTCCGCGCAGCGCCTGCGCGAGGCCGAACCAGTTGTGCATCGACGGGTCCTTCGCCTTGACCTTCTCGATGCGCCCGTCGCCATCCGTGATCGCGACATGCATCGCCTCGCCGCGCCAGCTCTCGCTCACGCCCATCGCGAGCGCGTTCGGCCGCAGCGCACCCAGGGGGCGGCGCAAGTCGCCCTCCCACGCGCCTTTGAGGACGTCCTGGAGGAAGACGAGCGAGCGCTGGATCTCGACCCACCGGATCGCGGCACGCGCGTAGACGTCGCCGCTAGACTCCGTCGCCACCGGGATCGCGAAGAAGCGGTAGACGCCCGTCGGGTGATCGTGGCGGACGTCGAGCTCGAGTCCCGACGCGCGCGCAGCGGGCCCGACCAGCCCGATCTCCTCCGCCGTCTCGCCGCTCACCGCGCCGGTCCCCTCGAACCGCGCGAGGACCGATGAACTGCTAAAGAGCAGGTCGAGGACAGGGAGGAGCTCGCCCTGGAACTTCGTGAGCCGATCGCGCAGCGACGCGGCCCGCGCGGGCTCGATGTCGAAGGCGACGCCGCCGGGCCGCACGAGGTTGCGCCCGAACCGGTTGCCGCAGATGTCGAGCGTGAGATTGAGGAAGTCGCCGCGCAGCCGCCCGAGGTAGGACGCGCACGGGAGGTAGCCGACATCGAGGCTCAGCGCCCCCAGGTCGCCCACGTGATTGGCGAGCCGCTCCAGCTCCAGCGCCGCCGCGCGGATCATGTTCGCACGGCCGCTCGGCTCGACGTCGGCGAGACCCTCGAGCGCCCCCGCGTACGCCGTCGCGTGCGCGATGCTCGCGTCGCCGGCGATCGTCTCCGCGGCCATGATCGCGCGCACCGGGTGCGGATGCATCAGCAGCGCTTCAACGCCCCGGTGCTGGTAGCCGAGGACGATCTCGAGATGAAGCACGTCCTCGCCGTGGCACATGAAGCGGAAATGGCCCGGCTCGATGACGCCGGCGTGGACCGGCCCGACCGCCACCTCGTGGACCTCCTCGCCCTCGACCCGGTAGAACGGGTAGTCGCCGGGGATGGGAACGTCGGGACGGAACGGACCCCAGGGAGCCGGCGCGCCCGAAACCGTCGGCTTGTAGCGGAGCGGCTTGAGCCACGGATGGCCCGTGGGAATCACGCCGTGCTCCTCCGCGAGCTCGCGCTCGAACGCCTGCGCCGCGGGCCAGGCCGACGTCGCCGCGGGATAGGCCAGCGGGTCCGGGCCCCGCAGTTCCGTCGAGCAGACCGCGTAGTCGCCGTCGGCGGGCCTGCCGACGATGGCGTAGACGGTCATCGCGTCGGGCGCCGTCCGGTGGCCGAAGAGCTGGGCGAGCCGGGCGCCGTCGGCCCGCGCCGCCGCGAGCGTCTTCGCGAACTCGTTGAGCTCGACCGTCGGGATCTCGCTTCTGGCGACCGATCGGCCGTGCGACAGGGCAAGCCAGGTCGTGCTCATCGGCGCGTCTCCGTCGGGGCCGGCGCGCGGCCGGGAAAGAGCGCCTTCGCCGCGTCGTCGAGCGCCCGCTTCACGGCGGGCGGCTGGTACGCGCCGAGCCCGAGGGCCAGGATCGCGAGACAGACGACCGGCGCGAGCATGACCTTCTTGCGCCACTCGCCGCGGATCAGCAGCTTCGTGTCGGGCCCCTCCGGCATCGACGACGGCTCCCCGAAGACCACCGGCAGCATTGCCGTCAGGACGCCGATGAAGACGATGCACATCGTCACGCTGAAGAGGGCGAGGGTCCACCACGCACCCTCCCGCGCCGCCGCGAACAGGATGCCCAACTCGCTGAAGAACATTCCGAACGGCGGGAAGCCGCTCGACGCGCAGAGCGCCGCCATGAGCAGCACACCGGCCAGCGGGTGCTTGTGGATGACGCCGCGCACGTCCTTGATCTGCTTCGAGCCGTACATGCGCCACAGGTATCCGGCCAGGAAGAAGAGCATCCCCTTGTTGAGCGTGTTGTGCAGGCCGTGCAGGAAGCACGAGTACGCGCCGAGCGTCCCAAGGCCGACGGCCAGCGTCATCACGCCCATGTGCTCGACGCTCGTGTAGGCGAGCAGCCGCCGGTAGTCGGGGTTGTTGATGACGAAGATGGCCGCCGTCGCGATCGAGAGGAGGCCGAAGACGATGAACCACCCGCCGGCGAACTCCTCCAGCCCGGCGTACGAGCAGATCTGGAAGATCCTCAGGAGCCCGAGGAACGCCGCCAGCGTCATCGCGCCCGCCATCAGCGCCGCCACCGGGGGAGGCGCCTCGCCGTACGTGTCGGGCTTCCAGCCGTGCATCGGCGCAAGGCCCATTTTCGTCCCGAAGCCCACCAGCGTCAGCAGGAAGCCGGCCCGCAGCCACGTGTCGTCGAGCTCCGCCCCGCGCGCGCCAAGCCCCGCGACCGTCAGCACGACCTGCGGCTCGATCCGAGACGCGGAGAGCGCCACGCAGAAGATCCCCAGCAGCGCCAGCGCGATGCCGACGCTGTTCATCAGGATGAACTTCCACGTCGCCTCGAGCGCGCGGGCGCCCAGCCGGAAGTAGATCAGCGGCGTCGCGGCGAGCGATGCGGACTCCAGCGCGACCCAGAGCACGCCCAGGTGCGAGCTCACGAAGACGAGGTTGAACGTCGCCAGCAGCGCCAGGAAGCAGGCGAGGAAGATCCGCTCCGAGACCAGCCGCCGCTGGTGGTAGCCGATGAAGAAGACCGCCGTTGCCAGGAACAGCACCGCGGCCAGGCTCATGAAGAGGTGGCCGATCGGATCGAGCGCGAGGTAGACGCCCAGCGCCGGCGGCGGCTTCACCCAGGAGACGACGACCAGCGCGAGGTTCGCGAGCGTTCCAAGAACGAGAACGGCCTGCCGCAGCCGCTCGCCGGGCAGGGCGAGACAGATCAGCGCGAACGCGCCGGGGACGGCCGCCAGCAGGATCAGGAGCACGTCAGGGTCCCCGTAGCCGTGAAACGGACTCCGCCGCCCCTCCGGACTCTCGCGTCACTCATCCCTGGGTTTCCTTCAGCTCGTCCAGGAGATGCGTATCCATGTGATCGAACTCCTCCCGGATCCGGTAGACGACGATCGCCATGATGAAGACGCCGACGAACACGTCGAGCAGGATGCCCAGCTCCACCAGCAGCGGCGTCTGGCGCACCAGCAGCAGCCCGACGAGGTAGATGCCGTTCTCGAGAACGAGGTAGCCGATGACCTGCGTCACCGCCTTCATGCGGCTCACGAGGATCAGCAGCCCGACGAAGAGCGTCGAGAGCGCGACGGGGACGAGGTTCGACGAGAACGGATGCGAGGTCTCGGGAAGCCGTCCGGCGAAAACGAAGCTGCCGACGATCAACAGCGCCCCGAGAACCATGCTCGTCGTGAAGCCGATGAACGGCTCGACCTCGCGGTGGACCTCGCCGGTCCGAATGATGCGCGCGACCAGCCACGGGATCACGCCGACCTTCAGCACGATCGCCGCGACGCCGATGAAAATCGCGTGCGTCCCGGGCCGCTCCCCGTGCAGCAGCTCCGCGCACGCCGGGAGGAGCGCCAGGACGAACGACTGGAGCGCGAAGAGCCGCACGCAGGTCATCAGCCGCGACGCCCCCAGCATCGCGAGGTCGAGCAGGAGGACGAGCACCAGCAGGCCGTCGACCGTCGATTGAAGCGTCATGCCCCCCTCCTCGACAGCACGAGCACGACCGCGAGTCCGGAGAGCACCGTCGCGCCCGCCAGGAGCTGCGGGATCTTGACCAGCCGCAGGCGCGCCATCGTCGACTCGATCACGCCGACGACCAGCGCCAGCGCGATGAACTCGCAGACGCGCAGCGGGATCAGGAGATGCAGGGCCCAGTCGGGGTGCGGGAAGATCGAGTGGACGAGGAACGACCCGAGCAGCGTGAACTTGAGCGCCGCCCCGTACGTGATGAACGCAAGGTCGGGTCCGCTGTGGTCGAGCACCATCACTTCGTGGATCATCGTGAGCTCGAGGTGCGTGTTCGGATCGTCCACGGGGATCCGGCACGACTCCGTGAGCAGCACGATCAGCAGCGCCGCGGAGGTCAGCACCATCGCCGATCCGACGGTCGCCCACTCCGCCGAGAGGCCGGCTCCCACCATCGTGCCGAGCTGCAGGCTGCCCGTGCTGAGGATCAGGACGAGCATCGACATGAAGAGCGCGGGCTCCGCCATCATCCCGAAGGTCGCCTCGCGCGCCGCGCCCATCCCCTCGAAGCTGCTCCCGGTGTCGAGCGCCGCGAGCATCGTGAACATGCGGGCGAGCGCCAGCAGGTAGACGACGACGATGACATCGCCCTGGAAGCCGAGCAGGCAGCGATTGGAGACGACCGGCACCATCGTGGCCGCCGTCGCCAGGGCGGCGAGGCTGATCACCGGCCCGGCGCGGAAGACCCACGTCGTCGTCCGGCTGTAGACCGACCCCTTCCGCAGCAGCTTGATGACGTCGTAGAAAGGCTGGAGCCACGGCGGCCCCGTCCGCCCGGCGAACCTCGCCTTCATCCGGTTGATCACGCTCATCAGCACGAGCGGCAGGATCAGGACGAGCAGTCCCTCTCCCACCGCGACGGCCGCCGTCTTCCAGATCATGGCCTCGCCCCTCCCGCCGGCGGCGGCTCCGTCCTGGCGCCGGAGTGTCGCACGGCCTCGATGACGAAGAGCGCGACGAGCACAAGAATGATGTAGGTGATCGAGATGTGGATGCCCCGGCGGCGGACCGCGCCGAGCAGGCGTCGCAGCGAGGCGCGATGCCCCACCTCGATGTGAGCATGCGCCACGGCCGGCTCGCCGGACCACGTCAGCGTCTGCATCATCCGGAAGAGCCGGCGCAGCGCGGCGAAGAGCGGCGCGAAGAGCCCGTCGAACGACGCGTCGGGCGTGTGGCTGTGAACGCGTCCCGCCGCGGCGGGCAGCACCCCCAGGGGCGGCTCCACGTGCCGCTCGGTCAGGAGGATCTCCCGGTTCGAAGAGACGAGGCTCCACGCGAACGACGTCGCGGTGTACTGCATCCGCGCGGTCGGCCGGGAGTATCCGCAGCCCCACGTGTCGACCCGCCCCGCCGGCGCGCGGCCAAGCAGGGCCCTCAACGCGCCGAGGAGGACGACGGCACCGAGGAAGAGCCCGCCCGTCAGCATCAGCTGCGAGGGCGGCAGGAGGTCGCGCAGCGAGACTCCCGCGGAGACGCCCATGCCCCGCGACACTTTCACGGCGAGTGCGGCCGCCGGCCCCGCCGCCAGGCCGATGACGACGCACAGGAGCGCCAGGAGCGCCATCGGCGCCAGCATCATGGCCGGGACGCGGTGCGGCCGGACGGCGGGATCGCGGGGAACGCCCAGGAAGATCGCGCCAAACGCCTTGGCGAAGCAGGCGATCGCGAGACCTCCCATCGCCGCGAGCGCGACGAAGCCGACGATCGACAGCGCGGAGGCCACGGCGGTGCCGCGCACCGCGCACCCCGCGAGCGAGCCGTAGATCAGCCACTCGCTCACGAATCCGTTGAACGGCGGCAGCCCGCAGATGGCGAGCGCGCCGATCAGGAAGAGGGACGAGTGAAGCCGCCCCGCCCGGGAGAGGCCGCCGAGCCGGTCGATCATCGTCGTGCCGGTCGAGTGGATGAGCGCCCCCGCCGAAAGAAAGAGAAGCCCCTTGAAGAGGCTGTGGTTGAGCACGTGCAGCAGCGCGCCGGCGAACCCCGCGCACTCCAGCACCGGCTGCCCCAGGCTGCGTCCGAGCAGTCCGACTCCGAGGCCGAGGATGATGATCCCCACGTTTTCCACCGTGTGGAACGCCAGCAGCCGCTTCAGGTCGTGCTGCGCCACCGCGTAGAGGACGCCGAGGAGTCCGCTGAACGCCCCGGCCACGATCAGCGTCACCGCGCACCACCGCGGAAGCTGGGGGCTCCACGAGATGACCCGCACCAGCCCGTAGACGCCCATCTTCACCATCACGCCCGAGAGGATGGCGGAGACCGGCGCCGGCGCCAGCGGATGGGCGATCGGAAGCCAGATGTGCAGCGGAATCAGGCCGGCCTTCGTGCCGAAGCCGAGCAGGGCGAGGAGAAAGACGACCGGCGTCGCCGCGAATCCGCTGAAGTCTTCGAACCGCGTGCTGCCGCTCTTGAGCCAGAGCACGGCGAACATCGGGAGGACGAAGAAGGCCGTGCCGATGTGGTTCGCCACCAGGTAGACCCACGCCGCGCGGCGCGTCTCCGGATCGCGGTCATGGAATCCGACGAGAAAAAACGCGCCGAGCAGCATCGTCTCCCAAAAAACGAGGAAGAGCACCGCGTCGGACGAGCAGACGAGCCCCAGGAGCGAGCAGAGCAGCAGGCAGAAGACCGACGCGTAGCTCCACGTCGCGTCACGCTGGGGATCGACGTAGCCCAGGGAGTGAACCGCCGCCGCCGCGCTCGTGATGCAGATCGTCAGCACGAACCACGCGCCGAGCAGATCGAGCTTCAGGCGGAAGTGGCCGAGCGGCAGCTCGACGCTCTCCATCGCCGGCTGTGCGTCCGACAGCAGCACCTGGAGCGCCGGGACGAGCGCCATCGCGCACGCGCCGACCGCCGCACCCATGCCCAGGCGCAGCGCGGCCCGCGGTTGGCGACGAAGCAGCGCGCAGATCGCGCTCGCCGCGAGAAGGAGGCCACCGCTCGCGAGCAGCCAGTTCACTTGCGTCCCTCCCGCGCGGGAGGATTCGCGGGACGCGGGGAGCCCGGGCGGCTCCAGGTCTCCACGACGAAGAGAACCAGGACCGCGGCCACGACATAGAGGAGGTAGAGCTGGATGCGGCCGTGCTGCAGCGGGAGGCAGCGCTGCGCCATGCGGGCGACGGCCCCGAAGATCGGACGCCACACCGCGGTCTCGGCGGCGTCCGGCGTGCTCGCGGTCAGTTCGACCGGGGCCGGGAAGCAGCCCGCCGGCCGCTCGGCGGTGCGTGACGAGCGCACGAGGAGCCTGAACGAGCGAAGCAGCGACCAGGCGAACGAACTCGAGCTGTACTGCATGCGCGGCGTCGGGGCGGCAAATCCGCAGCCCCAGGTTCCCGGCCGCGCCCCGGGCTCCTCGCGTCGCGCGCCGCCCCGCAGCGCGAGCAGCGCGGCCAGCGCGATCGCGAAAATGGCGGCGGCGCCGGAGATGCCGATGAGCGGCCCGGACGCCACCGCCAGCGCGCTGCTCTCCGCCTGGCAGAGCAGGTCGACCGGGCGCGCCAGCAGCCCGGGCACCGCCGGTCCGGCCAGCCCGATCGCCACGCAGCCGGCCGCGAGGAGGCCCATCGCCCCGATCATGGCGGGCGACGTTCCATGCACGCCGCGTGCTTGACTCCTTGGTTCGCCAAGAAAAACGAGTCCGAACGTCCGGGCGAAGGCGGCGATCGCCAGGCCGCCGATCACCGCCAGCAGCACGACGCCGACGACGCCCGCCACGGCGTCGGCGCCCCGTCCGTAAAGCGTGATCTCCAGGAAGGCCCGGTAGATCAGCCACTCGCCGACGAACCCGTTCAGCGGCGGGAGCGCGCAGATCGCGGCGCACCCGATGGCGAAAAGCGCCGCGTTCGCCGGCGACCGTCTCGCGAGCCCGCCGAGACGCGCCATCTCGCCCGTCCCCGCCTCGTGCAGCACCGCCCCCGCCGAGAGGAAGAGCAGCCCCTTGAAGAGCGCGTGGTTGAGCACGTGCAGCAGCGCGCCGCCGAAGCCGAGCGCCTCGACCGCCGGCTGCCCGGCCTGGCGGCCGAGCAGGCCGATCGCGATTCCGAGTCCGACGATGCCGATGTTCTCGACCGACGAAAAGGCGAGCATCCGCTTCAGCTGCCCCTGGCCGAGCGCCGAGAGGATTCCGTAGACGCCGGTCAGCGCCGCGACCGCGAAGAGGACCCACGGGCACCAGGGGGGAAGCGCCGGGTTCCATGAGAGCACGCGAAGGATGCCGTAGATCCCCGTCTTGATGACGACGCCCGACATCATCGCGGAGACCGGACTGGGTGCGACGGGATGCGCGACCGGCAGCCAGACGTGCAGCGGCGTGAATCCCGCCTTCGTTCCGAATCCGATCAGCACGCCGGCGAAGAGGAGCCCCGCACCCATCGGCGAGAGCGCCTCGACCACGCCCGCCACCGCCGCGAACGACGTCGACGACGCCCGTCCCGCCAGCAGGATGAGCACGGGGAAAATCAGCAGCGCCGTGCCGAGGTGGGACGCCACCAGGTAGAACCAGGCGCCGCGGCGCGCGTCGGGCTCGCGGTCCTCGTACGAGACGAGGAAAAACGCGGCGGCGCTCATCATCTCCCAGCCGATGAGAAAGAGCACGACGTCGTCGGCCGTGAAGACCGTGACGAGCGCCGAGACGAGCAGGCCGAAGAGCGCGCCGTAGGCGGCCGGTTTGCGCGAGGCTCCCGCCGTCGACACGTAGCCCCAGGAGTGGAGCGCCGCGGCGGCCGTGACGAGCCCCAGGGGAACGAGAAACCACGCGGAGAGCGCGTCGAGTCGCCAGGCCAGTCCGCCGAGCGTGATCGGATGGGAAAGGGCCAGCGCGCCCGTTCCGCGCCCGAGAAGCGCGATGAGCCCCGCGACGAGGGCGCATCCGCCGCCCGCTCCGGCCGCCAGCAGCGCGCCCGCGAGGGCCACCCGCGGCCGCCGCACCAACAGGGAGGCCCAGCCGGCGCCGACCAGCGGAAGCAGGGTCGCGGCCAGGACGAGCGTCACGCCGTGCTCCCTCCCGATTTCGTGGCGCCGGCGATGGCGGTTTCCACGCGCGTCAGCTCGGTGCCAAGCGGCTCGAAGTCGGTCCGGCCGTCAAGCCGCGAGCGGAACCCGGGGTCCTGGAGCGCGCACATCAGGTGGCTGAGAATCTGGAGATGGTTCCGCACCGTCGCCGCGAGGATGACGAACATCGTGTGGACCGGCTTCCCGTCCGCCGCTCCGAAGTCGACGGGCGCCTTCAGGTAGGCGCACGCGACGAGCGGCTCCGTCAGGCCGAGGACGATCGGCTTCCGCGGGTGGGGCAGCGCCAGGCCGTCGCCGATTCCCGTCGACCCCTCCGCCTCGCGCGCCTGCAGGACCATGGAGAGGTCGGCGCGATTGACGCGGGGCGGCAGCGGGAGCCGGCCGCAAACCTCCTGGAGGACCGCCACGCGCGTTGTGCCGCCCACGTCGCGATGGACGCCGCCGCGCTTGAGCGCCTCGGTCAGGAGCAGCGGCGAGACGGCGTCGTCATCCTTGAAGAACTCCGACGCGACTTTCATGCGCCGCGACGTCGCCCATTCCAGGAGTTCGACGCGATTGAACCGGACCTTGTCCTTGAGGCGGTAGCAGGGGACGGTGCCGTCCTTGGCCCACTTGTGCAGTTCGTTCTCGGTGACCCCCAGCAGCCGGGCGGCATCCCGGGCGGTTAGTTCCATGGCGGCACGGCCTTTCCAGGGGCGGAGTCCGGGCGCAGGGTGAGCGCCTGAAGGTCGACCGACTCAGGCGGGAGCGGACCGGCTTCGAGAGGATGGCGGCAGTGGGTTGGCATGGAAGCTCCAGGGCGTCGCCGGAGAGCGGCTCCGCGTCGTCGCCCGATGGGGGATGGGCAGCCCCGAAAGGAGATGGCTCTCCGGACGGGGCAAAGGCATCCCAAGGCGCCGACCGGCCTGAACGGGGTGAATCTCCAAGCGAAAGCCTTAAAATGGCAAAACGGCGCGGCTAGTTGACTCGATTCCGGGGCCGTTGTCAAATCGAGCGAAAGCTCATCTCTTGCGCTTGACATTATCAAGCTGATAATATTGACTCTAAAGAGACCGACATGAGCATCTCGGCGCGCAAACGGGATCGGGCGCCTCACGATCCGAATCTGATGCAGATGGCACGACTCCACCTGCTGTCGGCGGCGCATACCACGGCGACGCTGGCCAGGGCGCTGCGCGTGTCGGTGCCGACGGCGTTTCGGATCGTCAAGCGGCTGCGCGCGGACGGCGCCAAGGTCGTGAGCGTCAAAGACGGCAAGCGGTGGCACTTCGAGCTCCGCGAGGATCGTGGCGCTGCATGGAGATCCGACCCGCTGCTCGGCGCGATCGGAATCGCGAAGGGCAAGCGGCCGGGCGGGTCGGTCGATGACGTCGTTTACGGAGCTCGGCGCCGGCACTCATGAAGAACCCGCTCCTCATGGTGGACACGAGCGCATGGGTTGCCCTCTTTTTCGAGGACGATGAGTGGCATCCCACCGCCGTCGCCGTTTTCGAAGAGATCATGCGCGACGGACGGAGGCTGGTCACGACGACGGACATCTTCGACGAGACGGCCACGGCGCTTCGCCGATGGGCGGGCCACACCCTCGCCGTTCGCGTGGGTCGCCAGCTCCGTCAGAGCAGGCTGACGGAGATCATCAGCGTCGCGGATCCCGTCAAGGAACGCGCGTGGTCGCGATTCGAGAAGACCGTCGATCCGCCGCTTTCCCTCACGGACTGCACGTCGATGACGATCATGGACGACTTGAAGATGCGCGACGTCTTCACCTACGACGATGACTTCCGCCGCGCCGGGTACCGTTCCGTTCCGGCGAAGAAGAAGTAGAGGCGTCTCCCCTGGACTACAAGAATCACCTGAGGACTGAGAGCCCGAGCCCTGAAACCGGATTGAGGGAGAGAGGGTACACCAAGCCATGAGATACCTGCTGATCGCGCTCGCGTTCGCCACCCCCCAGGACGAAAAGGCCGTCGCGGACGCCGCCAAGGCGACCCTCGCCAAGGGCTCCTTCACGCTCCAGATCGCTCCCGCCGCCGACCTGAAGGACGCGCTCCCCGCCGACCGTGCCGCCATCGCCGGCGTCCAGATCGTCGCCGAACACCTCAAGGACGACACGTTCCACACGACGGACGGGACCACCGAGTTCTTCGGGCGCGGCGTCGTCGTCCTCATGAAGACGAAGGACGGATGGCGCGCCGCCGGCGACGTCGTCAAGGAGCTCATCGAGGACATCACCGCGGGCTCCGGCAAGGATGACATGGCGCGCGGCAACGTCTCGAAGACGAAGGCGGCCTACAAGCGGCTCGTCGCCATCGCGCAGCTGGCCGCCCGCTCGCTGCCGCCCAAGCAGCATCTCAGCCGGCTCGAAACCGACTTCAAGGGGCTCAAGAAGGGCGCCATCGACACGATCGACGGCAAGCGCTGCCAGGTCTACGAGGGCGACCTCAAGGAGCTCGCCGCACAGCTGCTCCTCCAGGGGCCGTACGACCAGATGGTGAAGGACGGCACGCTCGCGATCACCGAGATGTCGGGCCGCGGCCGCGTCTGGGTGACGGCCGACGGGCTCGTGCGCCGCATCAAGCTCGAAGCCGCCGGCAAATACGTCGTCGCGAGCAAGGAGACGACCACGAAGAAGACCGTGCCCGTGACCGTGACCGTCACGACCGACGTGCTCAAGGCCGGCGAGACGAAGCTCGACGTGCCGCAGGAAGTCGACGACAAGATCAAGGCGCTGACGCCGGCGGATAAGTAGGTCCCAGGCCCGCGAAAGACCCTAATCCTTCGGAATCCACTCCGCAACCGTCGGATCGAGCGCCTTCGCGTAATCGAGCGCCTGGCCCGCTTCCTTCGTCTTGCCGAGCCGCTTCGCCGCGATCCCCTGGTAGAGCCACGCATCGACCCACTTCGCCGTCAGGTCGAAATCGGTGAGGATGTGCGCGGCGTCATACGCCTTCTGCCATTCGCCGGCCTCGACCGCAAGGCGCGCGACCAGCATCGCGGCCGGCGCGAACTTCCGCTGAAGCGGGGCGGTGAGGATCATCGACGCGTCCTGGCCCCGTTCGAGCGCAATCAGCGCCAGCATGACGCTGGTCTCGGGCATCCGCGGATCGGACGCGGTGGCCAGGCCCTGCGCCTCGTCCAGCCGGCCCGCGCGAAAATGCTCCTCGGCGACGCGCAGGCCCCAGTAGGCGCCCGTCGCCTGGAAGTCCTCGTCGGCGAGCTTCCGGAGCCCGGCCGACTCCTTCGGCGCGACGGGGTCGCGCGTCGTCTTCCACCGGCCGAACCGTCGCGGCAGAACATGGCCGTCTGTGCCGAACGCGATCCGCCAGCGGACCTGCGCCCGCAGTTCGCGCGCCGACGTCCGCTTCGGATCGAGCTTGAGCGCGTAGTCGAGGTTGTTCTGCGCCTGCTGGAGAAGCATCATCCCCAGGAACGCTTCGCACCGCGCGCACCACTCGCGGGCATCGAGGTTGTCGCCGTCCGCGGTCACCGCATTCAGGAAATGTCGGCGGGCATCGAGCGCCTCGATCTCGCCCGGCCCGGACGACTGGACCGCCTTCTCTAAGAGCTCCCGGCCTTTCTTCAATTCGCTCGCGCACCACGCCGGGTCGGCGGGACGCACCACGGGGCCGGGCTGCTTCGCCGTCGGCCGATTGGCGATCCAGATCGCCGCCGCGATCAGGCAGACGATCACCGGCAGGAGAACGATGCGCCAGTTCCGCCGGTCGCTCATTCGGGAAACCTCACGTCGACGGAGCGCTCATCGCTGCCCCGCCGGACCCGGACGACGACGGTGTCGCCGAACTTCACGCCCTCCATCGCGGCGCGGAGATCGTCGTAGCTCGCCACGTCGCGCTCGCCGATTTTCACGATCACGTCGCCCCGCTCGAAGCCCGCCGCCGCGGCCGGGCTGCCGATGTCAACGCGCATGATGACGAAGCCGGGCTGGTCGTCGTCGCGCATCACGCCGAGCCTGGGGCGTCGCGCGGCCGGCGCGTCGCGCAGCCGGAGCCGCTCCTGGAAGTCGTGCGGGAGCGCCACCTTCTCGATCCGCGTGAAGGGGAGCCGCTCCGCCAGGTCGGCCGTCGCGCGGATCATCCGGAAGCCGAGCTTCAGGATCGCCGCCTCCCCCTCCGCGTTGATCTTGTCGACGATGTCGTCGGGCCGATGGTAGTCGGCGTGCACGTTGTTGAAGAAGAAAAGGACCGGCATCCCCTTCTTGTGGAAGTTCGAGTTGTCGCTGGGCGCAAGCCCGCCGGGCGCCGTTTCGATCATCAGGTCGAGCCCCTCGTTGGCCTTCTTCATCATCGACGGGAATTCGCTGCTGGTTCCCACGCCGCCGATGAACAGGTACTTGTCGACCGACCGGCCGATCATGTCGAAGTTGAACATCGCCACGCACGCTTCGAGCGGCAGGGGCGGGTTCGCGACGTAGGCCTCGGAGCCCTTCAGCCCCTTCTCCTCGCCGCTGAACGTGATGAAGAGGATGCTGCGCTTCGGGCGCACCTTCATCGACGCGAACGCCTCGGCGAGCTCCAGGACCCCCGTCGTCCCGCTGGCGTTGTCGTCGGCGCCGTTCATGACCTCGCGCCCCTGAACGCCGATGTGGTCCATGTGGCCGCCCACGATGACGACCTGGCTCTTGAGCACCGGGTCGCTTCCCTCCAGCAGACCCAGCGCGTTCGGCGCGAGTTCGGTCCCGTAGGTCCACCAGTGGAAGTAGCCGTTGCCGACCGGCTGGAGCCCCAGCCGCTTGAATTCCCCGGCGACGTACTGCGCCGCCCGTTCGAGCTCGGGCGAGGGCGTGTCGCGGCCCTTCATTTCGTCGGACGCCAGCCAGGCGATGTGATCGCGGATCTCGCGCGGCGTGATCGTCGCTTCGGCGGCAGCGGGATCGAGCGAGCCTGGCGCGGGGTCGGCGGGATCGGGAGCGGCGAGGCCGCCGCCGAGGCTCTTCGACGAAGAGACGGCAGGCCGCGTCCCCACGTAGATGAGCATGGCGATGAGGGCGACGATCGCCGCCGGGATCGCGATGCGCGCCGCTCGTCCCATCCACCCATGCTACACTTCGCGGCCCGTGGCAATCCAACCCCTCCTCGAACGCGCCCGCGCGGCCGAACGGGCCGGCCGGCTCGAGGAGGCGATGGCCGCCTACCGTCAGGCACGCGATGCGGAGCCTGCCACCGGAGAGCCGCGCATCCGCATCGTCGGCCTCCACCTCCTCCAGGGCCGGCCCGCCGACGCCGAGCGCGAGGCGCGCGACTTCCTCCTGCACGCGCCGACCGCGGAAGCGCACGCGACGCTCGGGCAGGTGCTGCGCCTCTCCGGCCGCGAGGTGGAGGCGATCGAGAGCTACGTTGCCGCGCACACGCTCTCGCCGACGCCCGCCCTGCGCGCGCTCCTCAACGACGCGCGACGCTCGGCGTACTGGTGCCCCAACGGCGACGAGTGGGCGGCGCTGGCGGCGAAGGAGCATCCGACCGACGCGGAGCGCTACCGCTTTCTCCATCTCAGGCTCCTCGGCCTGCTCTCACCCGAGGTGCAGGCGTGGATCATCCGCATCGCGCCCGACCAGGAGACGCTGCCGCCCGCGCTGGCCCGCCGGCTCGACGCGGAGTTCGGCGGCCGCTTCTCGAAGGAGCTGAAGGAGGTGTCGTCGCTCTCCGATTCGCTTCGCCGCGAAGGGGCGGTTGGCGCCGCCCGCGCCAGGGTGACCACGACGTCGGGCGTCGCGGAGGGTCTCCTGATCGATTCTGACGCGGCGATCCTCGGAGCGTTGGAAGTCGTCGAGGAGGAGCGATACGGCCTGGTGCCGTTCGGCGAGATCCGCCGCCTGACGATCGCGAGCCGCGGGAACTACTTCACGGCGCGGATGGTACGGCGCGGCGGCCGCGAGTCGACGGTCGAGATCCCGGCGCTCTACTACTACACGGAGTGGTGCCGCGATCCGCAGGCGCGCGAAGGGCGCGTGACGGTGTGGAAGGCGCTCACGAAGCGGCTCCGCCTTGGCATCGGCCTGCGCGATTTCGTGATCGGCGATGAGAAGCTGCAGCTCTTCGGGATCGACACGGTTGAGGCGATCGAGTTCGCGTAGCACACCCCATGGAACTCCCGGCCGCCGTGACCCCAACGCCCCGGCACTCCTAGATGCAATGCCCCTGAGCGAAGGCGTCCTGTTCATCACGCACCAATCCGGATGCTGCTCTTGAAGTCGATCAAGACCTGCTTGTGACGTGGTCGCTTGAGCTTGAAGTTGCTCATCTTCTGCTTCACGAC
>Ga0247727_10005111_pt1 | contig 26992 bp, 26 predicted proteins | sample WisWelCaveWW1625_FD_202498 | JGI IMG/M metagenome (GOLD analysis project Ga0247727, IMG submission 202498) | Biofilm microbial communities from Wishing Well Cave, Virginia, United States - WW16-25 | ecosystem: Environmental > Aquatic > Deep subsurface > Groundwater > Cave microbial mat | place...
CTCTTTCCGTCCCCAGTAAATGTGCTCCTGATACTGGCGATATTTATCGACGTGCTGAAACTCGCGCGTGACGGCGTTATACATGTCCGAACGAAAAAACACGATGAGCCGGACGGGAATGTTGGGCTGGCAAATTTCATAAATCGCCAGCAGCAAACCGCGAATAAACGAATTCGCCTCCGTGGAGTTGTCCCAGCCGTCGTCGAGATTGTCGATTAAAATATAAACGCCCTGCGGCAGATTTTTGGCAATGAAGCTCGCGATCGGCAAACGCAAATGGTCAAGCTCGGTTTCCACCGCGAGGGCATCGACCATCCGTCCGGCGCGGCGCACCGACACCGGACCGACGCCGACCTCCAATTGCTGGAGAAACAATTCGGTCGTGTGCAACAGCCGATCAAAAGCGCTGGCCTGGGGGTGCGTGTAATGTTTCTCGATGAAGGCGGTGATTTTGGCGTAATCGGAATCGTGTTGCTTCCTGACCAGTTTCGTCAACGCCAGCGCCGTTTCGCAAAGCAGGCCGTAATACCAGACGCGCTGCAGCAGCGTGTCGGATTCATGGCCGTGGCGCGCCATCTCGCGCAGGCCCAGTTTCAGCGCGGTGAATTGAATGCGCTGCGGCGCGACGGGAATGCACAGCGCGCCGGTTTGCGGCAATTGCTTTTGCAACTGCTGGCAAATCGCGCTTTTGCCCGCGCCTTTGCGGCCGATGATGAAGCGCTTCTCGCCGGACAGCGCCATGCGATACGCCGGCGTTTCGATGAAATACTCGGAGAGATGGGCGTCATTTTCCGCCACGTCGTCGCCGAAGAGTCGTCGGAGCATAAAATTTTTCCGAAATAGTGATGAGGGTTTGTAAACGATAGCCCAACGCGAGCCGAGTCGGCGAGCGGCTCGACCGAGCTCGCCGAGGTCTCACGTCGAGCCGCAACCAAAAAAGATTAACACGGAGAAAACAGAGCAAACCGAGAGGGTAATGCCTGGAAAACTCTCTTTAGCTTTGTAATCTCTGTTTGCTCTGTTTTCTCCGTGTTGAAAATTTTTGTTTTTTGCACCGCGTGGCGCGTTGTCTGCGACAAACATTCAACTTGTAATAGAATAATATGCCGCCGTTTACGGGCAAAGTCAAGCGCGAAAAATTGCTTCTGCAGCGCGAAAAAAGTTCGGCAAAAAAACTTGACTTTCATCGCAAAAAAATTATCTTGTATTTCCGCAAATAATCGCTTCAAACCGGCTTGAGAACGATTCGACCTATGGGAGCATTGCCATGACGAACTCAGAAACGCCTCATTCTTACGACCTGGATTTTAAAACCAAATATCTTGATTTTCTCACATACTATTTTAAATTGGATAAAGAGGAGTGGCAGGCTTATCAAATTTACAAACAGGCAAAACAAGAAAGTGAGGTCGTCGATGGGTTCGATGCCGCCGGAAATCACCGAGGCGATTCGCGGGCTTGATGATGTGAACCGCATTCATTCCATTGCGGGGCGTTTTATGGAGATTAATGACTGGCAGGAACTGAAGCGTTATTTGAATTAAAATTCAGGAAAAAAACATGGACAAGCTCACCATCGACAATATCGATCTCAAAGAAAAACGCGTGCTGATACGCGTTGATTTTAATGTGCCGCTGGAGAACGGCAAAGTGACGGACGACACCCGCATCCGCGCGGCGCTGCCGACGGTGCAAAAAATTTTGCAGAGCAATGCAAAATTGATTCTCATGTCGCATCTCGGCCGCCCCAAAGGCGGGCCGGAGCCGAAATATTCGCTCATGCCGGCGGCGACGCGCTTGACCGAGCTGCTCGGCAAAGACGTCGAAATGGCGCCGGATTGCGTCGGCAGCGACGTTGAAGCGATGATAAATAAAATGCAGCCGGGGCAGGTGTTGATGCTGGAGAATGTGCGCTTTCATAAAGAAGAAGAGAAAAACGATCCGGAGTTTGCGAAAAAGCTCGCGGTGCTCGGCGACGTTTATGTCAACGATGCTTTTGGCTCCGCGCATCGCGCGCATGCTTCGACCGAGGGCGTGGCGAAAATTCTCAAAACCGCTTCGGTGGCGGGCTATTTAATGAAAGCGGAATTGACCGCGCTCGGCAAATTGCTCACCGCCGCGCCACAGCCGTTCGTCGTCATCCTCGGCGGCGCGAAAGTTTCGGATAAAATTCAGATCATCAAAAATCTCGTCACCCGCGCCTCGCATTTGCTCATCGGCGGCGGCATGGCGTACACTTTTCTCAAAGCGCAGGGCCACGAGATCGGCAAATCGTTACTCGAAGCCGAGCATCTGAATCTCGCCACCAATCTCATGACGGTCGCGGTCTATTCCAATCCGCGCAAGCCGGTGAAAATGGTTTTTCCGGAGGATCATATCATCGGCTCGAATATCGAAGGCACGGATGCGGCGGAACATCCGCAAATCAACATTTCGCCAGACAAGCTCGCCGGCGACATCGGACCTCGGACCATTCAGATTTTTAGAATGACCATTTTGCAGGCGAGGACAATTCTCTGGAACGGCCCGATGGGCGTGTTTGAAAAAGCGCCGTATGCGAAAGGCACGATGGCGATTGCCGCTGCGGTCGCCGAAGCCACTGGTCGCGGCGCCTTCTCCGTCGTCGGCGGCGGCGACAGCGTCGCGGCACTCACGCAATCCGGCCTCACCGACAAGATTTCCCACGTCTCCACCGGCGGCGGCGCCTCGCTCGAATATCTCGGCGGGCAGGATTTGCCGGGCGTTGAGGCGTTGACGAAAGCGCCGAAGAAGGCGTGAGTTTGATTTGAAAAAAATGTGGCACATCTGGAAGTTCGGATGTAAATTAGGAGGGGAATTCTTGCGATAAGATAAATATTGTAGCGAAGCAAATATTATTAACGAGGCGTTATATGCCGACAGTTCAAGTTACCTCACGAATTGAAATTGATTTTGAGGAAGTCTTGCAGGGCATGGCTCGACTGCAATTGCAGGATCTGGAGCGGTTCGTTGATCGAGTCATTGCGTTGCAAGCACAGCGTCGCGCACCCAGCTTGCCCAAGCATGAAGCCGAGTTGTTGCAAAAGATAAATCAGGGACTGCCGATTGAAGCTCGAAAACAATATGAAGAATTGAACGACAAACTGCATGAAGAAACCATAACGCCGACAGAACATCAGGAGTTGCTGCAATTAGTCGATCGTATCGAGCTCGCCGACGCCGAACGGCTACGGCATTTAATTGAGTTGGCGCGTATTCGTAATTTATCGGTCGATACGTTGATGAGCCAACTGGACATTCGCCGACCGGCTTATGCATAGAGTTTACATTTCGGTTGACAAGCAACGCGCTGTTATCGAACGGGCAGAAGGCCGCTGCGAGTACTGTCAGAGCATGGCAGATTATACAACTGAAACATTCGCAGTTGAGCACGTTATACCGGTGAGCCGTGGCGGCACAAGCGAACTGGACAATCTGGCCTTTTCATGTTCAGGGTGCAACGGCCACAAATACAACAAGACTGAAGCGATTGACCCTGCCGATGGTAAAGTTGTTCCACTCTTCAATCCCAGAAAACAAAAATGGCAAACGCATTTTGGCTGGAGTGATGATTATACGCAGATCATCGGCTTAATACCGAGCGGGCGAGCGACCGTGGAAACGTTGCAGATGAATCGTTTGGGATTGATCAACATTCGGCAGTTGTTGTATTTGATTAGGAAACACCCATCTAAATCAGGCGGGGAATATGAAGAGAAGTAATTTTTTCGCCCGAAGCGTTTAACCGTCGGGGCTTGCGACCAAGCATGAAAAATTCTGGCCGTGTGCTTTTATGTTGACCCATATCGAAATTGAAGGCTTTCGCAGTTTTCGTGATACCAGGCTGGATTTGTCCGGATTAACCGTATTGATCGGACCAAACGGCAGCGGCAAATCCAATTTTCTGGACGTTTTTGCTTTGATGGCATCGTCGTCGGCCGGTCGCTTGAGCGATGGTATTGCCAAACGAGGCGGAATCAATACGCTGCTCTTTAGAGGACACGATAAGATATTTTTAAGTTTTGAATTTGCTCCCGAGAGGGATTTTCTCAACGAAAAGGGCCCGCTCAATTATAAGTTGCATTTACGGCCGGTAGGAGCGCTTCCACTCATTTGGTTCGAACAGGTTTCCATCAGCCCGATTCCGCCTCAAACCAATCCTCTCGTTTTGATGCACCGTGATCGACCGAAGCCGACGGCACTGTTCCGTAGATTTGGAACCGAGCAAGCACAGGATTTTGATCTTCAGGCACAGCTTAAACAGGCCGAGGTTAAAGAAATTGAATCTGAGTCCGAGTTGGCCATCTTTCAAGTAAAAGATCAGACCACTCATCCGACGCCTTACAAATTGTTGCGCCATCTCGAAAATTGGACATTTTACTCGCCGATTCGAGTGGATCCGGAAGCGCCGGTTCGAAGCCCGCAGCTTGCTCGCGCCGGTCTTCGTTTATTTCCTGATGGCGGCAATCTTTCATCGGTTCTGCAGGCGATTCAAAGCCAGCATCCGGCGATATGGGATGAAATTGGTGAAATTCTCGGAAATGTCTACGAGGATTTCCGCCATCTTTCTTTTCCTGCCGAGGGCGGCGACGGAAAAATTCTGTTGCGCTGGTGGGAGCAGCCGTTTGAAAAGGACTACGGCTTTTCGGCGAATCTGCTTTCGGATGGAACGCTGCGCTTGCTCAGCTTGCTCGCCATCTTGAAAACCCCCGATCCTCCACCGCTGGTCTGTATTGATGAGCCGGAAGCCGGTTTGCATCCCGATTGGATCCGGTTGGTGGCTGAATTGTTAGAGTCGGCTGCAACGCGGACGCAAGTGATTGTCACCACGCATTCGCCCGAGTTGGTTTCACATATTAAGCCCCATCACGTCGTCGTTGTCGAAAAAGAAGAAGGAGCAACCACACTCTCTCGCCTGACTGAAGATGAACTCGCGGGGTGGCTGGATAAATTTAGACTGGGCGATCTGTGGTTGGCCGGACACATTGGAGGGCGTCCATGAAACGTCATCAATTCACGCAAGGGCGACGGATTATAATTTTGTGTGAGGGCGATACGGAGGAAATTGCACTCAGGCATTTCATTCGCAGGCAATGGGAAACAGACGGTCTGCGAACTATCGGCCTTCATCCAATCAATTTAAACGGCAAGCTGGAAGAAGTCTTTTCATACGTGCCGCGTTACCGCCTTGATTCGCAGGTGATCGCCGTTTTCACGCTCATTGATTTGTACGGCATGGATCGCGTTCAATTCGTGAATTTTATGACGAGCTTAAATCAGTCGGACAGTCCGTTTTAAAAGATTTTCCCTGACGCGGGCGCACTTTTTTTGCTACTAGCGGATGAGGAAACCACAACGGGTTAATACTCTTTATACGCCGCATGCCCGTTTTGCACCATGAGGTCATTCACATTGACCCGGGCTTCGTTTTGCTGGACGAAAATTTCGGCGAGATAGCGGCCATATTCTTCCTGTTTGTCTTTGAGGGTTTGAATATAAATTTCCTTCCCATCGATCAAACTTTTCAAAAAATCCCGTGACGCCAGCCCCGCCGGCTTCTCCATGCCGGTCAGCTCCGGCGCATTGATGCGCGCCAGCCGCAGTTTCTCCTGGTGAATCCACGCGCGCAGGCCGAGATCGATATCGACGGTGCAGGTGTCGCCGTCATACACCGAGACGACCCGGGCGCGATAGTGATACAAATTTTCCTGCATAACTACTGTCCTTTTTCATTTCGTGTAACGTGAAACGTGTAACGTGCTCATTGGGAAAGAGCGTTACACGCAACACGTTACACGATATTTTAATGCACCCGCTTCACATATTCCGCGTAAACGAATTTCGGCGAGTTTTCCTTATTGTGACACGTCACACACGTCGCTTCGGTGGTTTTCGCGAAATTGTCGGTTTGATCGTCGGCGCGAACGTGATAACCGGCGCGGCCGTGGCACATCTCGCAGCCGACCCCGGCTAAATACGGTTGATTTTCCTTATACAAATAACCGGTTGGCTCGCCGAAACCGACGGTGTGACAGCGCAAACATTCGGAATTTGCCGCCTGCTTTTTGGTCACCAGCGTTTCCAGCGCATGTGCATGTTTCGTCTCGCGCCATTCGTTATAAATGTCTTCGTGACACAATCGGCAAACTTCACTGCCCACATAAGGATTCTCCGCATGACCATTCAACGCCTGGTCATGATCGTCATGCGCCGGTGCGGGCGGCGGCGTCACCGCGGATTGACTGCGTTTCAAAAAGCGCTCCTGAATCGGCGCCGCTTTCGGGGAATCCGGAATATTGTCACCCAGAATGATTGGCGCAAATTTTCCCGTGCGGGCGCCGGCCTTTTTCTCCAGCGTAATCAAACCGACTTCCCGGCCGCGATCACCGGGGCCGACAATGATGGCGCTGCCCTCAGCGGGCTGCACCTCGGCCATGGGCTGATAGATGCCGTGCGAAACCAGCCACAGATCAACCGCCGGGAAACTCTGGCGCAACGGCAGCACTTCGTTGGACGGACCGTGATAAATCACCACCGTCACGTCGACTTTTTTCAGCCGCAGGGCGTCGAGCTGTTGCTGCAAAAAAGTTTTGGGATCTTTTGGCTCGAGGGTTTGTCCCTGTTGCAAAAACGCGGACACGATTTCAACGACGCCAATTTGCGACGATTTTTTTTGAATCACCCGAAGCGGCGGAACGCCGATATCCGCCGCCGGCTTGAAATTGCCGCTAAGCAAAAGCTCTTTCGCGCCGCTCGGCGCCACTTCTTCAAAAAACGGCGCCGCCAGATCGCGCTCGCCAATGCCGATCGCGTCATAACCGAGGCCGCGCATGGTTTTGAACAGCTCGGCCGCTTTCCAAACCGTGGGGCCGAAAACGGTTTCGCCCATATCGCCGCCGTCAATCATGATCAGCTCGGGATAAATTTTTTTCAAACTATCGATAACGAAAATGCGCCTGGCCAGACCGCCACGCCTGCTGCCGCTTCAGCCACACGGCTCGTGATAGCCCAGCGCATCGCTCGAATAAAAAACGTGAACTTTAACGGGCCGAGCCGCGTCCGCCGGCTGGCGCCGGCTCCATCCGGCAAGCAGAAAAAGCGCGAACAGACCGAATAATAGCGGCAGTTTTGACATTTTCATAAGCCACCCTTGGTGAAAGGTTAACAACCAGAGATGCGCAGGCTTTTAGCAATACCTGATAAAATTTGCGCACCGCTCCACGTCGATGAATCCAGAATTTTACCATGGCGATATGACGCTGAATCGCCGGCAAATATTTATATATTCTTATAGCTACCAAAATAAGAAAAAGCGGAGATTTAAGCAAGTGCAGAATTGACAAAATGTGGCAGTTTTTTTGCTTGTTTGGGGGCGCGGCAAATTTTTATATTTATTGCGCCCGCCCGGTTAAAAAAGGCAAAACGAATTTGACAATTGTTTATCATAAAATAGAAGCGCAACATGGAGGTGGCGCGACGCGAGATGGGCCATGAAGCTGATCAAAAAACTGCTGCTGTTGGCCGGCCTGCTTTGCTGCAGCGCCTGCGACAGCGATTTCCATCGGGCGAAACAACTTTATCGGCAGTCGCAAGCCCTGGAAATATCATCCGCCGCAGTGCTCAGCGATCCGCTGGGCGAGGCGATTCAAATTCTCGAAAACCATCTGGCGCGCAATCCGGATCATCCGGCGGCGACTTTACTGCTGTGGCGGTGCTATTTGCAAACCGGGCATCCGCGGGCGCAAGCCATGCGCGACAACATGCAGCGCATGCCGGAAAGAATGCGCCAGGTTTTCCCCCGCGAAATTCGCCGCGAGCCGGACGCCGGCCGGCGCGAGCAAATGGTGTATTTGTTCGGCGCGATCGCGACCACGCAGGAGGCGGACGCGCTGATCAACATTCTCGAAAAGGATGGCTCGACCACTGTGCAACGCGCGGCCGCGGAAGTGCTGGCGCAGATTAACGCCCGGAAAGCAGTGCCGTTCCTGTTGCGCAAGCTGCCGACCACCCAACCGGCCGTCCGGCTTTATGCCTGCCGCGCGCTGTCATCATTTCCCGAACCGCAGGTCACCACTGCCCTGGTTTCGCGCGTGGTGGATAATCAGGAAGCGCCCGAGGTGCGCCAGCAGGCCGCACAATCGCTCGCGCAAATCTGCCGGCAGGAATTTAACGAACGCGACGCGCTTTTGCAGCAACTCCGGCAATTATTGGAAGACGAAGCCGGGCCGACGCTGACGCGTTTGCTCGTCGCTTCAACGCTGGCGGCGCTCGGCCAAACGCTCGGCTATGATCTGGCCATGACCTGCGCCGCCTCCGCGGATCCGTTTATGCGCGGCGTGGCCATCATCACGCTGGGTTACATTGGCGACAAACAAGCGCTGCCGTATCTCACCGACGCGCTCGAACACGGCAACAAAGCGCTGCGTCTGCAGGCGGCCGAAGCCCTGGGCAGGCTCGGCCTGGCCAAAGCGCTGCCAGGCTTATACAAAGCCATGAACGACCCCAGCGACGCCGTGCGCGCCGCGGCGAATCAGTCAATCAGCAAAATTAAAGCACAAGGCAGGAATGGATGAACCCTCTTGCAGAGCGCATAGCGCGTAGCGCATGGCAATCTGATTCGCGCTTTGCGCCATGCGCTCTGCTCTTTGCGCCTCACTTCAAGATCGTCATTCTCCTCGTCAACACTTGCCCATCAAACTTCAGCCGATAATAATAAATTCCCGACGGGAAATCATACGCGTAAAAATAAACTTCGTGACGGCCGGCAGGTTTGGGTTCATCGAGCAGGACCAAAACTTCCTGGCCCAAAGCGTCATAGATGACGAGTTCCGGCGTGCCCGGTTTCGGCAGATCGAAGATAATCGCCGTCATCGGGTTAAACGGATTGGGATAATTTTGATACAACGCAAACGTCGCCGGCACGCTCGGTTTTTCGTCCACGCCGGTGAGGTCAATCGTCTTAAACCGCCAGATCGCCGACCAGTTGCTCACGCCGCCGGCGTTGGCCGCTTTGACGCGCCAATAATAGGTTTTTTGCCCTTCCAGTCCGGCAATAACTTTGAACGTATCCACGACGCCCGTTTCGTTCACCACCAATGGCGCCGCGAAAGTCGAGTCGGACGAAATTTGCAATTGATACGACGCCGCTAGCGGCGGATAATGCCAGCGCAGCGTCACGCTTTCCGATTGATCGGGCGCGCCATTGAACGGTAACGCCAGCAACGGAATTGCCGGAGGAGAAACCGACAACACACTGCTCAAGCCGCTTTCGTTGGAAATGCGGTCGAGGGCGGTGACAGCGTAATAAGCGTTGTTGGCAGGCGGCGTTTTGGGTCTGATGCTTCTGCTGCCGACAATCGCGACGATTTTGCTCGGATCATCGCGATCCGCTGGCGTAACCGTTGCCTTGTTGAAACGATAAACCACATAGCGCGAAGCCGTATTCCCATCACCAGCGGGTGATGGCGTTTCCCAGCGCAGTTCCGCCGTGCCGGTTCCGGCGATGCGATCATAACGAAGATTTTGCGGAATATTCGGCGGCACGGAATCTTTCCACGCCATGATCGGCGAAAGTCCCGGATAGCGATAAAGATTGTTTTTCAAGGAATCCGCAAAACCCTTCAGATTACTCGTGATATATTGCGCTCTAAAAAAAACACTTCCTTCGACATTTTTCTGTTTGCGATTAAACTGAATTTGATTGACAAGTTCGCTCGCGGGCCAACTTTTAACAGGAAAAGGAAATTGCGTTGAATTCTCCATGTTGTGCGCCCCATGCCCAACATACAGATGCAGCCCGTTCATGACAGAAGCCCACCATGGAACCAGGGTGCCATACGGAACCGCGGTGCGCGCAAAGGCCCAATAAATTTGCGGCGTCAAATAATCCACCGTTCTTGCGTTCAGCCACGCCACTGCATCACAATAAATGGTTGAATAAGCATCCAACCCGCTGGTGCCGGCGTCGCTATTTTTTCTCACGCCGAACGGGCTGATGCCGAATTTAACATACGGCTTGAAGACCTGAATGCTATCGTGAACCATTTTTACGAGCAAATTCACATTGTCGCGCCGCCAGTCAAAGCGGTTGGTAAAGCCGCGATGGTGCTGTGCGAACGTCGCGTTATCTTCGGTGGTAATGCCAGGAAAGCCTTTGGCATTGTCGGGGTACGGATAGAAATAATCGTCGAAATGAACGCCGTCCACATCGTAACGCCTGACAACGTCGATCACGATATTGGTGACGTGTTGGCGCACCTGCGGCAAGCCGGGATCGAGCAGCTTGAAATTGACTCGCGTAAACGTGAGAATCCAATCCGGATGCTTCACGGAGACGTGATTGGGATGGATGGAATAATTGCCGACCTCGCGCACGGAGCGATAGGGATTGAACCACGCGTGCAGCTCGATGCCGCGCTGGTGCGCTTCGGCGATGGCAAATTCCAGCGGATCATAAAAAGGACTCGGCGGAACGCCCTGCTGGCCGGTGAGCCAGTACGACCACGGCTCCAGCGTCGAGGCATACATGGCGTCACATTCCGAGCGGATTTGAAACAAAACCGCGTTGACGCCGGCGCTTTGCAGCTCATCGAAAATTCTGATAAGTTCCTGGCGCTGCGCGCCCGCGCTGAGACCGCGCGATGACGGCCAGTCCAAATTCAGCACTGTCGCAATCCACACCCCGCGGAACTCGCGTTTGGGCGGGAGAGGTTGGGCAAAGATGCTGGTGAAAACGAAAAGTAGAATAAACAATAACAGTTTTCTCATTATTTATTTAATCCCTGTTATAGATGCAGTAAAACGTTACTAAGTCGGCGATAACGAAGACGGGTATCCTTTATGACGCAATCTTATCCCAATCCGGCATGATATCAATAACGCTCGAAGCCACCACGACAGCACGGCGTATTCCGGATTCGTACAGAATTAAATTTTTTTCTTTCGGAGCAGCCGCAGAATATGAAATAATGGCCTCGCACTCGCGGTTCAATTGAAGGCCAATCTTTTGCGTTAATCCCCAGTCCTTTTTGATGAGAACCCGGGCAGAGCAATTTATAGCCTTACGGTTACGGCTATCGGTAAGATCGATGACATTATCGAGTGTGACAAAAAATTGATGGATTTCCCGCGGCAGCAATTCGTCTGGCTCTGTGTCACGAGACCTGGCAAATTTCAGAAATTCAGCCCGTGCGCCCTTTATGCTGAAAGAGGAGTAGAGCATCTGAAATAAAGCAGGTGGATTAAACCGTCCGCCATACAGAAAGCTGCCTTGTGTATCGAGAGGATGAATCCCGAGCGCCGTCTGTCTCCAGAGAATTCCTTCGAACTTAGAAATGAAAAATTCAGGCAAAAACCCCCTCCCGCGTCGTCATAATAAATTCCTGGAGTTTTTCATAGTCGCCATCGATGATCGCCTGATAAGGCGATTTTCCAAAGAATTTGTTTGGCCGCATCAACCAGCTCTGGAAAGCCGATGGATTGATCAAGCCGCGCAGCGCATCAACAATTTTGATGACTCTCTCCAACTGTTGGACATAAATTTTATCGGGCAACGCTTTTTTCCTCATCCAGCCTTGTACTGCCCCTTCCGAAGAGAGCGTTAATTCTCCTATCTGCCTGTAAGTCAGTTTCATCGTTTGCAGTTGCTGGATGAGTCGATGATGGTATGTCTGCATCTTGGGCCTCGGGATATTCATTAATTAAAAATTAAAATGCGGCACTGTTAAATATAATGGCTGCTTTTAAAAAATCCAATAGAAATTGACAGGGCATCTGAGTTTACCCGCGCTTAGATGCCCTGAAATTTCAATTTTGACTTCAGACAACCGGCCTCGAACTGCGGACCTTTATTTGACGAACAGCATCTCACTATAAACCGGCAGCGGCCAGTAATCATCCGGCAGCGCCTTTTCCAGTTTGTCGGCAATCGCACGCACCGCGTTCATCGCCGGCAAAACCTTGTCGCGCATGTGATAGGCTTTTTGATGCACGGTGTCGCCGCCAAGATCGGCGTTCACCGCGACCAGTTTATCCAGCGCAATTTTGAAATCGTCGATCAAGCTGTTGATTTCGTTCAGGATTTTGGTGACGCCGGTCGGATTCACGCCGCCCTGCTTCAACTCGTTCACCGTCGCAGCGAGATCGTGCAGATGGCGCACTGCCGCCGGCAAAAGCATCGTTTGCGCCATCATCGCCGAAGTCTCGGCTTCGATGTTCACGGTTTTGAAATATTGGTCGAACATGATCTCGGCGCGCGCTTCCAGCTCGCGTTCGTTGAGCACGTGATATTTCTCCAGCAGCTTCCGGTTTTTCGCGTCGTGTAAACGCTCAATGGCGTCAAGGGTGTTGCGCAAATTGAACAGGCCGCGCTTTTCCGCCTCCTGGTGCCACTCCGGCGTGTAGCCGTCGCCGTTGAAGATGATGCGCTGATGTTTGCCGATCACCTCTTTCAACACCGCGTGCAGCGCCTGCTCGAAGGGCATTTTATTTTTGAGATTGTTTTCCACCGCCGTCGTCAATTCATCGATGGCCGCGGCGGCAATGGTGTTGAGCACGACATTGGGAAACGAAATCGACTGGCTTGATCCGACCGCGCGAAACTCGAATTTATTGCCGGTGAAGGCAAACGGCGACGTGCGGTTTCGATCGCCCGCATGGCGCGGCAGATGCGGCAACACCGGCGAGCCGAGGCCGAGCAAATCTTTGGACTTGCTGCTTTCGGGTTTGCCTTTTTCAATCTGCGCAAAGATGTCCGTGAGCTGATCACCAAGAAAAATCGACATAATCGCCGGTGGCGCTTCGTTGGCGCCGAGACGATGATCGTTCGGAGCCGCGGCCACGCTGGCGCGCAACAAATCCTGATAATCATCGACAGCCTTGATCACCGCCGCGCAGAAAAAGAGAAACTGCATATTGTCGTGCGGCGTTTCGCCCGGCTCCAGCAGATTCATGCCGGTGTCGGTGGACATCGACCAGTTGTTGTGCTTGCCGCTGCCGTTGATGCCGGCGAACGGCTTCTCGTGCAGTATGCAAACCAGCCCGTATTTGCGCGCCGTGTTTTTCATGATCTGCATCATCATTTGCTGATGATCCGCGGCGAGATTGCTGTTTTCAAAAATCGGCGCAAACTCATATTGGCCCGGCGCGACCTCGTTGTGCCGCGTTTTGATCGGCACGCCGAGGCGATAAAGCTGATATTCCACGTCGGTCATGTACGCGAGCACGCGCTCCGGAATCGAGCCGAAGTAATGATCTTCCAACTCCTGCCCGCGCGCCGGCTTCGCGCCAAACAGCGTGCGGCCCGTCGTCACCAAATCCGGCCGGCGAAAGAAAAATTCTTCGTCGATCAGAAAATATTCCTGCTCGGAGCCGACGGTGGTATAAACTTTATGAACGTTTTTGACGTCGAACAACGCCAAAGCCCGCAAGGCTTGCTGGCTCAACGCTTCCATCGAGCGCAGCAGCGGAATCTTGTTGTCGAGCGCCTCGCCCGTCCACGAGGCAAACGCCGTCGGAATGCACAGCGTCGCGCCGTGATGATTTTTGATCACGAACGCCGGCGAAGTCGGATCCCACGCCGTGTAGCCGCGCGCCTCGAACGTCGCGCGAATGCCGCCGCTCGGAAATGACGACGCATCCGGCTCGCCCTGGATCAAATCCTTGCCGGAAAATTTCGCTGCTGCCCCGCCGCCCGCGTTCGGCGTCACAAAGCTGTCGTGCTTCTCCGCGGTGCTGCCGGTCAGCGGTTGAAACCAATGCGTGAAATGCGTTGCGCCGTGCTCCACCGCCCACTCTTTCATCGCCAGCGCCACGACGTCCGCAAGCTTCGGATCGAGCTGCTTGCCTTTGTCGATGGTATCGAGCAGCGACTGCATAACTTCTTTGGGCAGCTTCTCGCGCATCACTTCCATATTGAAAGTGTGTTCGCCGAAAATCTCGTTGATGTCCGCGGTCAATTGTTGCGCGGGCGTGTCGTGCAACGACCAGCTTTTCGCCGCCGCAATCACGTCGTAACGTCGATTGTTTTTAGACATGGGCAATCCTCCTGAATAAAGATGATCAAGTACGCCAAATCCTGCCGCCATCATCCGTTCACCACTCCACAGGCGCAGCCGATTTGAAGCGGGTTTATTTAGTTAATTTGCTATTCCGGCTTAAAACCGGTAGAGTAGAAATATAGAATAAAAATCTTAATTAGCAATTAAATTTTTGTATTTTTAATTAAAAAAGAAGGTTTATGACAAAATTGAATTTAAAATAGAAATACATAGTGATCCGGCGCCGGCTTTTGCCAGGTCTCCCAGTAAATTCCGATGCCGCGTTTTTGCCAATTCGGGAGGTTGGTAAAATTGATGCCGCTTTGGAATAATAACTCATTTTTATCGGCAACCGACATGCCGAGCAACTGCTTCGTCGCGGCAGCGACGTCCCTGCCCTGTTGGCGCAGCATCCAGTAACAATGCGCATTCAGCGCGTTGCGATGTGCGTCTTCGCTGCGCCAGCGGAAATAATCGCACACGAGTTCGACGGCCGGAAGCTGCGAAATGCGGCAATCAAAACCTCCCATCGCGCCGAGCTGCAGCGAAAATTTCGCGCTCGCCTCGCCGGCCAGGACTGAATTCAATTTGCGCAGCTTGCGATGGAACGAGTCGTCGTCAGGATGAAACAACAGCGAGATTTCGTCGCTTTGCGTGTAGCCGTAAATAAGGCGAAAGCCGCAGTCCATCAGATGCTCGGTCGTCGCAATCATCAGGTCGCGAAATTTCTCATCAAACGGCGCGGCGAATTTGTGCACTTCTCTGGTGAGCCGCGTAAAGCCGCGCCCCTCCAGCCGCGCCACGATATAAATTCCCGGCAGCACGCAAAGCCTGCCCTGGCGCCCGCCGCGCCACGCGGTGCCGCAGGCCAGGGATCGTGCGCCGTTTCAAAGACGCGCATTTTCGCGTCGAGATCGTCGAATTTCATCTCCTGAAAAATAAGACGGAATTTGACGAAAGCAAGCGTTTTGTTGAATAGTTCTTTGGCTGGATCGCTTGTCGAAAGATTTTTTTAAAATTCAACTTGACAGGATTTTAATTATTTCCTCGACCGGATGAATTTTCCACCTTTGGCAGACCCGATACGGTTTTAAAGGGATTCGTCGCCGAGTCGTTTGCTTACAATCCTCGGACAAGACACCTTTGGTTGAGCGCGGGCAGCGTTAACAATGCTCCCGATCGCCCCAATCAATTTCCGGGGGCAAAAACCTCGTGGCGCGGTAACACCTGGTATGCCTATAACACAACGATCGATCAAGTGGTTGACAGCATCAAATGGGTGTTTAGAAATCCGACGGTTGACGAACGGCCCCGCGCCATCGCGTTCAGCGTCGGCGGCGATACGGCTTACGTCGGTTGCTTTAATAGCAGCGTCAATCCTGCGGTTCAAATGTTCGTGAGAAGGACGACGAGCGTCGCTGAGAAAGATCCCGTCAACATTCCCGAGGGTTATTCGCTCTCGCAAAACTATCCCAATCCGTTTAACCCGACCACCGAAATTAAATTTTCAATTGCCAGAACCGGCCTCACGACGATTAAAGTCTACAACGTGCTGGGCAGGGAAGTGGCAACTTTGTTGAACGACAATCTTTTCGCCGGCCATCACAGCATCCGGTTTGATGCGAGCGACTTGCCCTCCGGCACTTATATTTACGAGCTGCGCTCCAGCGGCGTGCGCTTGACGCAAAAAATGGTGCTGATGAAATAGCAGAGCGCAGAGGGCATGGCGCAGGGCGCCAAATGCAACAGACCGGTCACTGTGAGTGACCGGTCTGTTTTTGTTTTATAGATGCTCTGCCAAATCTCTTTGTGGCCAGTTGAAAAACAATCGTTGTAATTTTCAAAAAATTATAGTATATTGAGCGAAAAGAACGATAGCAAACCCGTCGCGGCCATAATGCATGAAAACCGACTCTTTCATTAATCGTTTTTTCAGTGAATTTCTCGGCGCGTTTTTTACGTTGATTGGTGAAGACGAGCGCAAGGCCGAACGGTATGAATTTACCTCAATCGAGGTGAAGGAACTGTCGTTTCGGTTCGACGCTGTCGTGCAGCCGGCAGCGCCGGAAGACAACCTGTATTTCTTTGAAGCGCAGTTTCAGCCGAAAGAAGATTTTTATCTGCGCTTCTTCGGCGAGATCGCGGTTTATCTGCGGCAGAAAAATCCGAAGAATGTCTGGCGGGCGGTGGTTTTATTTCCAAACAAAGCTGCCGATCCCGGGGTTCATCCGCATTATGAGGAGTTTTTCGAGAGCGGCCGCCTGCGCCGCGTGTATTTAACCAGCTTGCCCCCGGAACTCCTTGAGAAGTTTCCGCTGAATTTGTTGCGGATCATCATTGAGCCGGAAGAGAAAGTTATCGCGACAGCTGAAGAAATCATCCGGCAGTTGCCGGAACAGATTTCCGATGAGCGGACACAGGAAGTTTTTGTGGATCTGCTCATCAATCTGTTGTTGAGCAAACTCCCGAAACTATCAAGGCAGGAGATTGAGAAAATGTTCGAGCCTTTTCTTTCCGACGTCAAAAAATCCCGGTTTTATCAGGAAGTAGCCGAAGAAGTGGCGCAAGAATTGACGCCCAGGATTACGCAAGAATTGACGCCGCAAATTACGCAAGAGTTGACGCCCAAAATTATGCGCGAGAGCAAATATGGCATCGCCAAAACCATGCTCAAAAAGAATTTCGCTCTTGAGTTAATTGCCGAGATCACCGGCCTCCCCGCGGAGGAGATTCGGGCGTTGAGCCGGCAAATGACGGACGGCACAAATTGAACGCGCCTTATGAAAACGACGATCACGAAAAAAGAAGTCGCCAGGCGAACGGCCAAAATTGTTGGCGAGAAAATTTATCTCACCGAAAAGATCGTTGACGGCGTGTTTGCCGCGTTGCGCGAAGTCATGGGCAAGACCAATCCGGAAATCCGCATCGAAATCCGCGATTTTGGCGTCTTTGCCGTGAGGACGATCAAAACGAAAAACGGCGCGCGGCAAACCCCGCGATTGAAAACCCGCCATGGGGTTAAAAATGGAACCCGGCGGTCCGTTGCGCCGGATGCTTTAGCGCAGGTTCGCGAAAAGCTGAATAGTCTCGTCATGCCGGAAGAGGCTGAGCGGTGGTTACATGCCAGGTTAAGAATATTAAACGGACGGCGTCCGATAGATCTCATTCAAAATGGTGAATCGGATCGCATCATGGAAATTCTCGTGCGTTTGGAAGAGGGGATTCACACCTGATGCCGCGCTTACTACCCGAAAGAATACAGGACGCTCTGCGCCTGGCGTTGCCATTTTCTGGTGTCTGTTTTCGCAATGTTTCTCCGGAATTTGCCGATAGGCGGAACGTTCTTTCCGCACAGGGCAGTCTGTTGGCAGGTGGACGCTTTAATTTAAAAAACAAATTCGCCGCCTTATATCTCTCCTGTGATCTCCATAAAGTTAATCAATCGCCATCGGCTCCCCTGCCAAAACGTTGAGTGAATTGAGCGGCGGCATCGACGAGTTACGAATGGCGTCTGGTGCATCAAAAAACCGGCCGAGGTTCGGGGTCTCGCCAAACTGCATTCATTTAAAAAAACTACTTGCGCCTGAAGAAAAATTTCCACACATTACCCCCACGGAGTTCTGTTCTACCATTCAATAAATGGCCACAGTTCCGGCGCAATCAGGCCCACGAATTCGATGCCTGGCGTTGCCAGGCCGGAACTGTTGTCCGGTTATTAACCCTTAATTCCCAAATTAAGGAGGGAGAAAAATGCTACAGAGACGAAAGCTACTGCTGCAAACGGGTTTCATCCTGTGTCTGCTGCTCGGCCTTAGCGCAGGCTCGGTGTTTGCTCAGACCGCGACCTTGAGCGGCAAGGTCACCGATGCGCAATCCGGCGAAGGCTTGACGGCCAATGTCGTGGTGACGGCGGCCGGAGTTCGAACCGGCGCGTCCTGCGACCCCAACGGCATGTACACGGTGTCCAATTTGGCGCCGGGCACATACACCGTTACCGTCACTATTCTCAGCCACGAAACCCGCGTGCAGACGGTGACGTTGGCTGCCGGTGATTCGAAAGTGTTGAATATCGGGCTTACTGAATCCGGCATTGAGTTAAACGCCGTGGTGATTTCTGCCTCACGCAAGCAGGAAAAAGTTCTCGAAGCGCCGGCCGCCATTTCCGTGCTGGAGCAATCGGAAATCCGGCGGGAAGTGTCGCCATCGGCCACGGCGATTCTGCGCAACCTCACGGGCGTCGATATGGCCAAAACCGGCATTGACCGCGAAGAAATCGTCTTGCGCGGATTCAACAACGCGTTTAGCGGCGCGACGTATGTTTTAACCGATTATCGTCAGTCCGCGGTGGCTTCGCTCGGCGTCAATCTCTATTCGATTATGCCGAATAACAGCATCGACCTCGAGCGCGTTGAAGTCGTGCGCGGCCCGGGCTCGGCGTTGTACGGCGCCGGCGTCGATGCCGGCGTGATTCATTATCTGACGCTGAATCCGTTTAGTCATCCGGGCACGAGTGTTTCATTGGGCGGCGGCGAACGCTCTCTTTATAATGTGGCCTTTCGCCAGGCCGGCGTTATTAGCGAGAAGGTTGGCTACAAGATCACCGGCAATTATGCTCAGGCCAATGACTGGGAATTGAATTCCAGCGATGCGCTTGACGCCGCGCAACTGGCGAGCGACAGAGCCGGGTTGAAACGAAATTACGATTACGAGAAATACAACGTCAACGCCATGTTGCAATTCCGCCTGAGTGACGGCGTGACATTAACCGGCGCTGGCGGCTATTCCGCGCTTGACGCGACGGTGCTCTCAGGCATCGGCACGGTACAAGCCGAAGATTTCGGTTATAGCTATGGTCAGCTTCGTTTGCAGGCCAACAAGTTTTTTGCCCAGGCTTATCTCAACCGCAATAGCGCCGGAAAATCGTTTGTCTACGGCACCGGTGTGCCGGTGGTGGACAATTCAATCCTGTTCACCGCACAAGCGCAGTATGATCTTGATTTTTCCGAGGGCCGCCATAAAGTTATTATCGGCGCGGACTTTGATCGCACCACGCCTGATACTGAAGGCACGATCTACGGCCGCAATGAGAATAATGATCAGATTTCCGAGCTTGGCGGCTATGTGCAGGCCTCCAGTGCGCTGTCGTCGAAATTTGATTTAACGCTAGCCGCACGCGCGGATTACAATAACATTCAGGAAAATGTCCGGCTTTCGCCTCGCGTGGCGATGGTTTTCAAAGCGTCGCCGGAAAATGTCTTTCGCGCCACGTATAATCGCGCTTTTTCTTCACCGGGTAATAACTCCCTTTTCTTAGACATCGCCGGAAGGACGACGTTTCTTTCACCGACGGGTTTGCGCCTGATCCTTCAAGGACGGGGATCAATAGACGGTTTCACTTTCAATAACTTCCGGCAGAACCAGACGGCAACGCTATTTATTCCGGCTACCGGAGTCTTTGGTCGAGCCTTTTCTCTCAGCCAATATCCGGTGCGAGCGGTATATGGTTTTACGGCCGGGCAAATTGCGGCTCTATTTGCCGGGCCAGAATCTGGCGTTCCGAGGACCTTGAGGCCTTTTAACGCGAAGCAGCGAGCGGCGATTGCAGGACTCCTGGCTCAGGTCGCAGGGCGTACTTTGCCAACCGCTACTACTGCGGCTGTTCTTGGGATTCCGGACGGCACCCAGCAACTCGGCTATCGCAGAGTGGCGGGGCCGTTAGACGTCGAACCCCTGAAACAGACGACGAGCAACACGTTTGAGTTAGGTTATAAAGGAATTTTTAGCAAGCGCGTGCTTTTTGCCATTGACGGATATTATACGACGAAGAAGAACTTTGTCGGGCCTCTTCTTGTCGAGTCCCCCTTCGCGTACTTGCCCGTCGAATTTGTCGGCACTGACGTGGGAAGAATTATTGTTACCGCCCTCGCTGGTGGCGACACCTCGATTGCCGGGCTAATTGGACGACTTGGCTTACCTCCTGCGGATGCCATCCGGCTTCTTACCGGGGTTGTCGGCACCGTCGCTTCAGGAGTCGTTCAGCCTGATCAGAGTATTTTGCCCACGAGCGATCCCACTGCCGTTGGCGGATTGTTGGCGTACCGTAACTTTGGCAACATTGAGTATTACGGCATTGACGCCACAATCCAGGTTCTTGCCTCCAACCGGCTGAACCTGTTTGGAAATATATCCTACGTTAACGATGACTTCTTTGATAATAAAGAACTCGACGAAGCCGGAACCAGCCTCGAGCTGGCGCTCAACGCGCCGACGTTCAAAGCCAAGGGCGGTTTTGCCTACAGCGTGCCGTTGGGCATTGCTTTTAATGGCTCGGCGCGTTACACCAAGGGCTTTCCGGTGCGCTCCGGACCTTATGTCGGCGACGTGGAAAATTATTTTCTGGTCGATGTTGGCGCCGGATATGACATGGGAAAATATGTCAGGGGCATGAATATCGACGTGTCGGTGCAGAACGTGCTAAACAACGAACACCGTGAATTTATCGGCGCGCCCCTGCTCGGGCGGCTCGCCGCGGCCAGGGTGAATTTTAATTTTTAAGCCCGGCCGCAGACGGCTACAGCTTGATTAACGGCGTGGCCGTTGAACGCAATTTTTAGCCCCGTGAAAGCCCAACGTGTTCACGGGGCTTTTTATTTTTATAAAGTTGATCAAAGAAAAATCTCTTGCGCCTTGCAAAAAAAAATAGCAAATTATCGCCGGAGTGTGGCTAAATTTTATTTGAAAGGCAAAACTATTTAGGGCAAAACAATTAACAGCTTTTTTAATCGTCTTGCCCATAATTATTTTGCCTTTATTGAATCAAGAGGAGAATGGAGAGATGCCGAACTCAAATAAAGCTTTTAATAGTTTTGCCCAAAATGGTTTTGCCTTTTTTGAAACGCTGAACAGGTGAAATTTTTTTTTGCTTTTTTAAATCATCACGAGCTGCTTAACTTTCGTCAAGGAGGACAACAATGTCAAATCATCGCAAACCGGGGCTGCACACGAGCTTGCTGTTCTGCTTGTGGCTGGGCCTGAATACCAGCGCGGCTTTCGCGCAGACCGCGGCCATCAAAGGCAAAGTGACCGATGCGCAAAGCGGCGAGACTTTGCCGCAGGCCAATGTTCAGGTCACCGCGGCCGGCGTGCAGTCCGGCGCGGTTTCCAATCTGGATGGCGAATTTGAAGTGCGCAACCTCGCGGCCGGGACTTACACGGTCATCGCCTCGTTTGTGGGCTACGACAAAAAAACGCTGGCCGGTGTTAACTTGAAGGCGGGAGAAATCAAAACGGTCAACCTCGCTCTCAGCGGGGAAGGCGTGGTTTTTAATCCGGTCGTCATCTCCGGCTCGCGGCGGCAGGAGAAAGCGCTTGAAGCGCCGGTGTCGATTTCAGTTTTAGAAGCCTCGCAAATTCGCGGGCGGGCGGCCTCGACCCCCACGGATTATTTGCGCGGCATGCCGGCGGTGGATGTTGCGACCAACGGCATTGCGCAGAGCAACGTGACGGTGCGCGGGTTCAATAATATTTTTTCCGGCGCGCTGCTCTCGCTCACCGACAACCGCTACGCCGCGGTGCCGTCGCTCCGGCTGAATGCCTACAATTTTATTCCATTGGTCGGCGAAGACATCGCGCGCATCGAAGTCGTGCTCGGGCCTGGCGCGGCCTTGTACGGCCCCAACAGCGCCAACGGCGTCATGCACATCATCACCAAGTCGCCGTTTGAATCCGCCGGCACGATGGTGAGCGTCGGCGGCGGCGGCCGCGATTTTTTCAATTTCGGCCGCAACGACACGTATACTGCAACGAATTTAAACCACCCCAACGGCCGGCTTGGCGGCCGCAACATTTACACCGCCGCGTTTCGCCACGCCAGCGTCTTGAGCGAAAAAGTCGCATTCAAAATTTCCGGCCAATATTATCGCGGCCGCGATTGGCAGGATTATTACGGTTTTGTGGGCCTGCCGAAAAGAATCAGATTCTTCCAGGCGACCGCCGAAGGTTTCCAGCCGGTGGGCGCCGATTCGGTGGACAACATTCCGAATTTTGACGTTGAAAAAATCGCCGGTGAAGCCCGCCTCGATATTCGGCCGGGCGCCAATTCCTCGCTGATTTTCAATGCCGGCTACAATCAGGGCGATCAGATCGAATTGACCGGCCTCGGCCCGGCGCAGGCAGGTGGTTGGAGCTACCGTTATTTGCAGGCGCGCTTCAATTACAAAAACCTTTTCGTGCAGAGTTTTGTCAACGCCAGCAATGCCGGCGATACTTATATTTTAAACACCGGCCAGATCATCAAAGACAATTCGAAGGTTATCGTCGGGCAGGCGCAGCACAGCGTTACGCTGGCGCAGCGCCAGCGCTTTACGTATGGCCTCGACGCCATTCTCACCCGGCCCGACACCAAGGGCAGCATTAACGGCCGCAATGAAAATAAAGACAACATCGATGAATTCGGGGTGTACCTGCAATCGGAAACCAAAGTTTTGCGCAAGCTCGATCTGGTCGCGGCGGCGCGTCTCGATGATCACAACCACATCGAAGCCCCGGTGTTATCGCCCCGCGTGGCGCTGGTTTTCAAGCCGGCGTCAAATCACTCGCTGCGCGCCACCTACAACCGCGCGTTCGGCACGCCCTCCACCAATAGTTTGTTTTTGGATATTCTGCTGTCGCGGGTGAGCTTTGCGGGAAGCACGCTTTTTGACGTGCGCACGTATGGCGTCCCCAACACCGGCTACAGCTTCAGCTTCAACAATGGCCGGCCGCAAATGGTTTCGCGTTTTTTTACGCCCGGCACTTATCTCGATTCGCACGTTATCAATCCGCTTTGGCCCGGCATTCGCCAATTTCTCGGCCAGATTGCCAACGACCCGGAGGCGCTGAAGCGGCTGCCGCCGCCGTTCAACATATTAACGCCGGAGGTTGCGCGCGAGATTATCGGCGTCCTGCCGCAACAACTGACCGCCAATCCGGTTCCAGGCGTGCCGAAACGGCTCAATCTCGTTGCGGCTCAACTGGGCAACGCCGCGCCGTTTGACCCAATCGACATTTCCAGCGTGCAGAATATCGCGCCCATCAAGCCGACGATCACCAACAACTTTGAATTGGGTTACAAAGGCATTATTGGCGGAAAATTGCTCCTCACCGTCGACCTCTATCACACCAGGATCAAGGATTTTGTCGGTCCCTTGAAAGTTGAAACGCCAAACGTTTTTGCCAACGGCGACAGCCTGAGCAAAGCGCTGGCAACGCAACTTCGGGCTGATCCGAAAGCAGTAGAGACTTTGCAAAAATACGGCCTGACTCCGGAAGTTTTTGCTCCGGCTTTCGCCGGTTTCCTGCAGGGCGTGCCGCTCGCCGTCATCTCTCCGCGGGAGCTTAAAAGCAACGTGGAGGTTATGCAAACCTTCCGCAATTTCGGCGAGGTTTCGCTCAACGGCATGGACGTCACCCTGAGCTTCTTTGCCAGCCCGAAATGGACGCTATCCGGCAACTACTCTTTTGTCACGAAGAACGGCTTGAACATTTTTAAACGGCCGAACCGCGTTTTTATCAGAAACCTCGACGGCATCGCCAACCTCGCGCTCAACGCGCCCGGCAACAAAGTTGCGCTGGCGATTCAATATCGCGTACCTGAACCTGGCTACGACCTGGAGCTGCGCGGCCGCTACATCGAGGGCTTTCCCATGGAGTCCGGCGCTTATGCTGGCGAGATTCAAACCTACACCGTCGTCGACCTCAATTTCGGCTACGATCTGCCGTTTTCCAAAAACACGCGCTTCGCTCTCAACGTCAACAATCTGCTCGACAAAAAGCACGCGCAATTTATCGGCGCGCCGATTTTGGGCCGGTTGATTATGACGCGACTGACGCAGAGTTTTTGAGGTAATGAAACCGGAGTGCGAAGCTTAAGCTTCGCGCCATGCGAAAGCCCCGATTCATCTTAAAAATTTTAAAGGACGATCGAGGCACGCCGGCCGGTGAAATACGACACGCATGTGCCTGCAAGCCCGATGAGTATGAAAATGCTCGTCGGGCTTTTTGTTTGAGGGGAGAATAGAATTTAAAATAAAATTTCGCGGCGGGCATTCTGTCATCCCGCAGGGATCTTTTTAGCATTAGCACCATACTGGTGCTGAAAAAGATTCTTCCGGAATGACACGGTTACTGGAATGGTGATGATGATTAAACGAAAAAGACGATTACTTTTCCGGCTTATCATGGCGGGTTAAAAACGCAACCAGCGTGAAAATGATCGCTATAACCCCGCCGATGAAAACGACATTTTCCATGATTTATTGCTCTTTCGGCTTAGGTTTTTTATCTCGGGTTAAAAACGCAATCGTGCCCAAAAAGAGCGCTGCGAGCGCACCAATAAGAATTACACCTTCCATGTTCTATTCGCCCTTCTTTTCCTGCGGCTTATCGTGGCGCGTCAAAAAGGCAATCGTGCCTAAAAAGAGCAATAAAATGATGCTGACAAAAACCAAATTTTCCATACGCTACACTCCTTTTTTCTTAAAATAAAGAGCCAAAGAAACAAATATCAGCCACGCAATAGCGCCAATCGCTGACAATATCCATTTAAATTGCTGAGCAAGAAAACCTCCAATAACCATACCTCCGAAAACTACTGCGGCGGCTTCACGACAAACATCTGATAGCGTCAAATATTGTTCTTTGGTTAATTTCATTTCGGGCGGCTCTTTTAAATTTCTGTATGAAAGTAAGAAAGATTTTCCCCAAAGTCAATTTAAATTTCCAATAAACATATCATATCGTTCCCGCATCATCCCGCGCGCGTTTTAATAAATCCGCCAACCCAAATCGTCCGGTCATTGATTCGAGATAAGCAAAATCCAATCTCTCGCCCTGCACTTTCAACACGCCGAGCACGTCGCGCCATTGCTTTTCGGAAACCTCGCCGCCTTTGCGGAACCAGTGCAGCTTCGCTAAAATCACATCCTCGGCGCTCGCCATCCAGATTTCGCCGTCGCCAATATTGATTTGCTGCCGCCGTGCAAAGGCGGATATTTCCATCTCATCGTCATCTGTGGTTGGATAAAAATCTATTTTGAACGCCGTTTCAATGTGAATGATATTGAAAGCATATCGCCTGTTCAATGCATCCTGAATGGCGTCGGCGCTAACCACAAAATCATTTTCAAACGCTTGCACAAATTTGTGAATCTGAAAGGGCACGATTCGAATCACGATATCCGCGTCGTTGGTTAAACGTGGTTCTCCATAATTTATGCTGGCAATGCCGCCGCCGATATAGTATGGAATTTTTGCCTCATCAAGACGTTTGGCAACCATGGTGATGATTTGGATTTCATTCAACATTTTCTTTTCTCCATGAAACGGCGGCCGTTCAGTCAGGAAGAACTGCTCCGTCAATTTTGGGCCAAAACAGCGAACGTTCAATTGATAAGACAGCTCTCGTTCATCAGCATGAGGAAATTGCGCGCGCAAATTATTCAGGATAAGCCGCTTCGCCAATTCCCGCAGCCCCATCATACTCCTCAACTTTTGCTGCGGCGTGCGCTTGCGCAGGAGCCCGATGAGAACGGCTTCCATTTCCGGGGAGGTGTCTTCTGCCAAGGTGCGCATTTTTCGCCACTGTCAGTTTATGGGATTTTGTACGTCTTCTGCTAAAACGCAACATAAATGTTGCGCCACGTTTTACGCTCGCTCAAAATAGCGCGCGCGTTCCCAGCTTGTCACCACTTCGTCGAACTTGCGTTGCTCGGTTTTGAAGAAATGGAGATAATGCGCGATCACGGCCTCGCCAAATACTTCGCGCGCCCACGCGCTTTTTTCCAATTCCGCCATTGCCTCGTTGAGCGAATGCGGCACCTGCGGCAATTCGCGCGCGGCATACACGTCGCCGGAGAACATCGCCGGCGGCTCGATTTGTTTTTCGATGCCGTCGAGTCCGGCGGCCAGCGCGGCGGCAAAAGCCAAATACGGATTCGCATCCGCGCCCGGCGCGCGGCACTCGATGCGCAGCGACGGGCCGTGCCCGACAATGCGAAAGCCCGCGGTGCGATTATCGTAGCTCCACGCAATCGCCGTCGGCGCAAACGAGCCGGCGCGATAGCGTTTGTACGAGCTGGGATACGGCGCATAAAACGGATAAATTTCACGAAGGTGCACCATCCACCCGCCGAGAAACCAGCGAAACAGGGGCGACGAATGCACCGGCCCAAACGCTTCTTCGCCGGGGAATAACGCCTTCTCATTGTTTTTGTCCCACAAACTTACGTGTACGTGCAAACCGGAACCGGCGTAGCGCTCGTCCCATTTCGCCATAAACGTCACCGAGCAATTTTGCTGCAACGCAATTTCTTTCGCCAGATGTTTGTAGATCACGTGCCGGTCGCACATTTCCAGAAACTCGGCGTAGCGCAAATTGATTTCCTGCTGGCCCGGCCCCCATTCGCCTTTGGAAAATTCCACCGGCACACCCGAACGGTCGAGATGCTGGCGAATGGCGCCGATGATGAATTCCTCTTTCGTGCCCTGCAAAATGTGATAGTCTTCGATATAATTTCCCATGGGCTCGAGATCGACATATTTTTTGCGCGCCGCCTCGGCGTAGGAATCTTTGAACACGTACAATTCCAACTCGGAGCCGCCCATCGCGAGATAGCCTTTACTGGCGGCCCGTTCGATTTGTTTTTGCAAAATACTGCGCGGCGCGATTTCGACCAACTCGTCTTTCTCTTCATTATAAACATCGCAGAGCACGATCGCGGTTTTATCCAGCCAGCTCGCGAGCCGCAATGTTTTCAAATCCGGCGCGAGACGAAAATCACCGTAGCCCTTTTCCCAGCTTGTGAACGCATAGCCCGGCACCGGATCCATTTCCATGTCGCAGGCGAGCAGATAATCACAGGCATGAATCGCGTGATCGAGCACGTCGTTGACGAAATAAT
>Ga0247727_10005112_pt1 | contig 26987 bp, 14 predicted proteins | sample WisWelCaveWW1625_FD_202498 | JGI IMG/M metagenome (GOLD analysis project Ga0247727, IMG submission 202498) | Biofilm microbial communities from Wishing Well Cave, Virginia, United States - WW16-25 | ecosystem: Environmental > Aquatic > Deep subsurface > Groundwater > Cave microbial mat | place...
CAGCACCCCCTTCGGCCGGCCCGTCGAGCCCGACGTGAACATCGCGTAGGCCAGGCTCCGCGGACCTCCCACCGCAGCGGGATTCGAACGGCTCTGACCCGAGAACGGAGCCGGATCTCCGTCCAGCGACACCACCCGCCCCGCGAACGGCGGAAGCGAGCCCGAAACCGATTCCTGCACCAGCAGGACCGAGACGCTCGCGTCCTCGATCATGAAACGCAGCCGCTCGCAGGGGTAACCCGGATCCAGCGGCAGGTAGGCTCCGCCCGCCTTCAGGATGCCCAGGATCCCGATCAGCATCGGGAGCGAGCGCTCGGCGCAAAGCCCCACGAGTTCGTCCGGCCGCACCCCGAGATCGCGCAGGTGGTGCGCCAGCTGGTTCGAGCGCTCGTTCAGCTCCCGGTAGCCGATCCGCACCGGCTCCCCACCCACGTCCGGCGGCACGAACACCGCCGCCAACGACTCCGGGGAACCCGACGCCTGCGACTCGAACACCTCCTGGATCGTCGAAGAACGCGGGTACGACGAGCGCGTCCGGTTCCAGAGCGTGATCGCGCGCCGTTCCTCGTCGGTCAGGATCTCGAACCTCCAGAAGGGCCGTTCGGGGTCGGCGAGGGCGCCCGCGAGCAGGCGCTCGAGACGCGCGAGCCAGCGATCGACGGTCTCGGCGTCGAACAGATCGGCGTTGTACTCGAAGGAAGCCGCGAGCGCGTCGGGGTGGTCCCAGACCACGAGGGAGGCCTCGAACTTCGAGGTGCCGCTGTGGACCGCCAGCGGATCCTCGTGGGGCGCGATCTCGAGCTCGCCGGCGATGCCCGCTCGACCGCGGTCGAATTCGGCCGCGGTCTGGTACAGGAACGCCACCTGGAAGAGCGGCGTGCGCGAGAGGTCGCGCGACGCGCCGAGGGCTTCGACCAGCTTCTCGAAGGGCAGCTCCTGGTGCGCGCGCGCGCCGAGCCAGCGCTGGTTCACGCGCCGCACGAGCTCGCGCAAGCCGGGATCGCCCGAGAGGTCGACGCGCAGCACGAGCGTGCTCACGAAGAAACCGATGAGACCCTGGGTCTCGGTCCGGTCGCGGTCGGTGACGGGCACGCCGATGCACACGTCCTCCTGCGCGGTCTGCCGCGCGAGCAGCGCGGCCCAGACGGCCGCGAAGACCGTGAACGGAGTCACCCTGGCGTCCGCGCAGAAGACCCGCAGGCGCCGCGCGAGGTCGCCGGAAAACGCCCGGGTGCGCGTGGCGCCGGTGTAGGTCTGGACGGGCAGACGCGGGCGATCCGTGGGGAGATCGAGATCGGGGCCGCGGCCGGCGAGCTCCTTCTTCCAGTACGCCAGGTCCGAGGCGAGGCGCTCGCCCTGCATCCGCGCGCGTTGCCAGAGGGCGAAGTCGGCGAACTGGATCGGGAGCTCCGGGAGGGAGGGCGCCTCTTTGCGGACGAGACCCGTGTAGGCCCGCGCGAGGTCGCTCACCAGGATGCCCAGGGACTGGACCTCGGAGACGATGTGGTGGATCGAGAGGAACAGCAGGTGCTCCTCGTCGCCCAGTCGATAGACCGCGAAGCGCAGCAGCGGCCCCTCCGCGAGGTCGAAGACGCGGCGCGCTTCCCGGTTCGCGAGGCGCAGCGCCTCGGGCTCGCGCTCGCCGGAGGGAAGCCGAGTCAGGTCGACGAATTCGAGCGGGGGCCGGACCGAGGAGAGCACCACCTGGACGGGATTCCCGTCGGCGATGCGGAACACGGTGCGCAGGCTCTCGTGCCGCTGGACCACGGCCGCGAGCGCTTCTTCGAGGAGCGCAGGGTCCAGCCGGCCCCGGACGCGATAGGCCCCGGGGATGTTGAAGACCGGACTGTCCGCGGCCATGCGCGAGAGGAACCAGATCCGCTCCTGGGCGAACGAGGGCGGAAGGGGACCGCTGCCGCTCCGGCGCGGGATCCGCTCGCCGGTCTCGGACCTGAGACCCTTGCTCTCCAGGAGGGTCTGGATGAGCTCGAGACGCTTCGGGGTGAACGAATGCAATTGCTTGGGGAAACGGCCTCGTCTCGGCTCGCGCGGGGGCCTCTCTGGAGAGACTCCGGGAATCGTCGAGGACTCGAAAAAGCCGCAGCCAGGAGGGGTGCCAGGGGGGCGGCTCTCGGCGTCTCGAATTTCCGAGCCGGCCCAGCATGATAGCGGAAGGGGCCCCGCCGGGATCGGCCGCGGGTCAGCCGTGGACCGCTTTTGTCCGGGCTCGGGCCGCAGCGAGACCCGACAGGGTCGTCCGAGCCGCCAGGTCCCAGGAAAAGAGGTTCCGCATGCGCTCGCGACCCGCCAGACCGGCCTGGAAGGTCTTCCGGGGATCGGCCAGGGCTTCCCGGAGAGCCCCGGTCAGGCGTTCGAGGTCCCTCAGGGGCACGAGCCAGCCGGTCTTCCCCTCCTCGACGACCTCGGGGACGGCCGCGACCCGGTAGGCGACCACCGGAACCCCCGATGCCTGGGCCTCCGCGTTCGCCAGACCGAAGGACTCCGTGTGGGAAGGGAGCACGGCGAGCTGGGTCTCCTCGAGCTCCCGCAGGAGCGCAGGCCGGTCGAGTCGGCCGAGCAGCACCACCCGTTCGGCGATGCCGTGTTCCCGCGCCGCCTGCTCGACCCGCTCGCGATCTCCCCATCCGGCGACGCGGAAGGTCCAGTCCATAGCCCCGGTTCCCCGGAGCTTTCCCAGGGCGGAGAGCGCATCGAAGAGCCCCTTCTCGGGCACGAGGTTCCCGAAGAAGAGGAGCCTCTTCACCGGCCCGCGCTCGACGCGCGGGACCTCGAAGAAGCGCGGGTCGACGCCGAGGTGGACCACCTCGATGCGCCGGGGGTCCACTCTGGCGAGCTCGATGAGCTCGCCCCGCGTGAACTCCGACCGCGCGAAGACGACGTCCGCCCGTCGCAGGGGGCGGGCATGGAAGATCTCGTTCCGCAGGCGCCGCGGCCAGGGCGGCGGCCGGCCCTCCGGCAGGAAGAGCGGCCCGTGGCTCGCGGCGGCGTTCATGGCGAGGACCACCCCGAGCTCGCGCAGCAGGGAGGGAAGGAAACAGGTCTCGCTCCAGTACCCGAGCACGGCGTCGAAGGGCTTCTCCGCGAAGAGCCGCGCGAGGGTGCGCTTCACCTGGATACCGTCCAGCAGGTAGTGCAGCGAGTGCCGCTCGAGCCGGATCACCTCCACGCCGTCGCGGCGCAGCGACTCGGCCTGGTCGGCGCCCGAGAACGCCTCCGGGGGACGCGGACGCGGGAAGCGCGTGCGTCCCAGACTCCCGACGGCGAGCAGGGTGACCTCGGCGCCGGCGCGCACCAGGTTGCGCGCGAGCTCCGTGCAGTCGTAGGTACCGCCCCCCGGAGCGCCGAGGGAGTGCGGGAAGGTCATGGCGACGCGCATCGGGGGCGTTCCTCAGGGAGTTCCCCACAGTCCGCGGAGCTCGCGGCCGAGGCACGCCTCGAGCTTCTGGACCTCGGGTTCGAAACGCTTGCGCAGGCGCGAGGCGACCTCTGGAGGGAGCGGCGCGCGCGGGCTCTCGCGCTTGTTCAGGTGCTCGAGGACGATGCGTACCCTCCGGCGCAGCCACGCTCGCCGTCGCTTGCGGTCGCGCAGGACGCGATTGAGCCACAGCGAGCGCGGCTCGAGGTTGGGGTTGCGATCCGTGTCGGGCGGCAGCGGGATCGGCTGCACCCCGAGGAACTCGAGCACGCCGCGCCACACCTCCTGGGGTCGAGCGCGGAAGTCCTCGAGCAGGACCACGTGCACTCGCTCGGGTCCGAAGGACTCCCGGCAGAGCGCGAGTCGGTCGGCGTAGGCCGCGTAGCGGGAGTAGAAGAGGATCGAGGGGAAGCGCACGTTCGGGGGCAGGCTCCTCCCCGCGCGTCGTTCGGGCTCGAGATCCAGGGCCTGCTCGAAGTCGCGGCACTCCTCGTCGCCGTCCCAGAGGTACTTCGCGTGGAGCGAGCGCAGGAACTCCAGCGGTTCGCGGAACATCACGATCGCCTTGGCCTGCGGGTTGAAGCGCGGGATGTCCCGCAGGGCGCGATCGGAGTAGAGGTAGAAGACCGAGGATTCCCCGCGCAGCTCCTTGCCGGCGCCCGCCTGGAAGATGCGCAGGTACTGATCGAGGTGCTTGAAGAGCGGATCCGTCGAACCTCCCTGGTAGTCCTCGAACTCCTCGTTGACGTCCTTGCAGAAGTAGTGGGGCTCCTTCGGCGTGGACATGAAGATCTCGGGGTGCTGCGCGAGACAGGTGTGCAGCGTGGTCGTCCCGCTGCGCGGCGCCCCGACCAGGAACAGGTTCGGCAGCACGGGGTCGCTCTGGGGAGGCGTCTCCACGGGAACGGCGCTCGAGCGAACGGACGGTGTCAAACCTTCTCCGCGACGACGATGATGTCGTTGGCGAAGCGCCCGATCGGCAGGACCTTCGCGAGCTTCGAGAAGAGGCGGTGCAGGCACATCTCGCCCCGGAATCCCAGGCGCTTGCCGATGATCTCGAAGTTCACGAACCCGTGGCCCTTCCTGAGGAGCACGCGGAAACCGGTCGAGTCGAGGAGCTCCTGGAAGCGTCCGTAGCTGTAGGCATGCGGCGAGATCTGGCGCAGCACCGCGCGCGTCGAGGAGGCCTGGGCGCCGGCCGGCGCGGCTTCCCGCGCTACGGCCGGACGGGCCGCGGGCTTGCGCCGCAGCTTCGAGCGCAGGGCGTAGTAGGTGCGCGATAGCCCCAGGTAGTTCGACAGTTTGATGCGCGTGGGACCCGTGATCACGATCACGCCGCCCGGTTTCAGGACGCGATGGAACTCGCGCAGCGCGACCCGCTCGTCGGGTTGGTACTGCAGGAAGCCCAGGGCCGCAACGCCGTCGAAGGAGGACGCGGGGGGGGTCGCGCTCGCGACATCGCCGCAGGAGAGCGCGAAGCGGTCGGCGGCGATCTGGTTCTCGGTCAGGTTCTTGCGCGCGAGCTCGAGCATCTTGGGAGCCACGTCGAACCCGTGCACGAAGAACCCGCGCCGAGCGAGGTCGAGGGCGGCGAGGCCCGCTCCGCAGCCGGCATCCAGGATCCGTCCGCCGGGCGGCAGCCGGAGCGCGAGCTGCTCGACCGCCGCGTTCTTGCGGTCGGCGAGCACGATGTCGTTCACGCGCTGGACGCGCCGGTAGAGGTCGGACCACTCGCCGGCGTTCTGGTCGAAGTAGTTGCCGACGAGGTCGAGGTGGGACTTGGAGCTGGAGGGGGACTCGGCCACGGCAGCGGTTTCTCCGGAGAAGGCTCGTCGGGCGCAGAGCGACGTTTCCCGAAGCGGATTCTATCCCGGCCTACCGGGCGAGGTGAGTCGGCAGATCGTTCCCGTGCGAGCGCAGGACGCGGACCCAGTCTCCGAAGAGCTCGCGCCAGCCGTCGCGGTCGAAGCGCAGGAAGGCCTCGGCGTAGCCCCGCTCGGCCGCGGCCCGCTCGCTGTCCACGTGCAGGGTGTAGTGCACCGACGCCCGCCGCCGGCAGAGCCCCGTGAAATCGGTGGTCTCGTGCGGCGTCGCGTAGCGGGCGAGGAGCGCCTCCTTGCGCGCCTGGACCCCCGAGACGTCGACCACGTAGTTGGCGAAGGGGATCGTGTCCCAGACCTCGTAGCCCGCCACGCTGACGTCGAGGGAGGGGCTCTTCTCCAGGGCGCCCGCGAGCACGCCGTTCGTGGCGAAGTGGTCGTAGTGGGTGTCGAAGATCGAGGGAGCGTAGACGATCTCGGGGCGCAGGTCCTCCAGCACCTTCACCAGCGCGTCCACGGTGGGCCCGTCGTTCGTGAGCTCGGTGTCGCGGTTCTCCCAGAAGATCTGGCGCAGGCCGAGGTCGCTCCCCACGGCACGCGCCTCCTCGTGCCGCACGGCGATCAACCGCTCGCGCTCCCGCCCCACGCCTCCACCGTCCGTCAGGTAGAGCACGCAGACGCTGGAGCCGTTCTCCGCGTGCAGGGTGAGCGTGCCCCCCATGCCGATCGCCTCGTCGTCGGGATGGGGCGCGAGCACGAGGACCCGAGCCTTCGGCACCGAGCGCGCCACCAGCATGGGCCGGCGCGGGAAGATCGGGTTCTTCGGCTGGCGCAGGAAGTCGAGCGCCTGGGTCACCTCGGGAGGCGCGAGGCGCCGCGCGAGCTTGCGCAGGGCCCGGTAGTAGATCCGTCGCATCGATCCCATGTCGCTCCGCGCTCCCACGAGAAGTACCCCGTTCCGTCCGTCCGCGCAAAGCCCAACGACCGGCGGTTCTCGTAGCGGCCCTCGGGCCGCTAGCGCAGTCCGCGCAGCCCCTCCAGGATCTTCTCGGCCGTGCGGTCCCAGCGATAGAGCCTCTGCACGCGCTCGCGCGCCCGGAGCCCGGCCTGGTGGGTCCGCTCCGGGTCGTCGAGCGCCGCCTCGATGCGCGCGGTGAGCGCATCGACGTCGCGGAAGGGCGCGAGCCAGCCCGTGACGCCGTCCTCGACCACCTCCGGCACCGAGCCCGTGGCGAAGCCGACCACCGGGATGCCCGCGGCCTGCGCCTCGACGAAGGAGAGGCCGAAGGACTCCGCGTGCGAGGGCAGGATCGCGAGGTCGGCCCACTCGAGCTCGGCCCGCAGCCCCGCGTCGTCCACCGGCCCCGAGAGGATCACGCGCTCTGCGATGCCGTGCTTCGCGGCCACCTCGCGCGCCCAGTCGTGCCGCCCCGTGCCGACGATCTTGTAGGTCCAGTCGCGCTTCCCCTTGGCGGCGATCTTGCCCAGCGCCTCGAGCGCCTCGAGGAAGCCCTTCATCGGCGTCACGCGCCCGAAGAAGAGCAGGTTCCGGATGCGCTCGGGCCTCCGGCGCGGGATCGCGCAGAAGCTCGGGTCGACGCCGAGCGGCGTCACCACGATCCGGCGCGCATCGACGCGCAGGATCTCGACCAGTTCATTCTTGGTGAACTCCGAGATCGCGAAGAGGAGATCCGCCGCGCGATGGGGCTCGACCGTGTAGCGCTGCTCGGCCCACTTCTTGAACTTGCCTTGCAGACCGCGATACTTGCGATCGAGGACCGAGTAGGTCTGCCAGGTGGCGAGGAAGGTGAGCTTCGCTCCGTGCCCGCGCAGGAGCGGCAGAAGCGCGCCGGCCTCGTTGTAGGTCGCGATCACGAAGTCGACGCGCTTGCGCCGCAGGAGAGCGCGAAAGGCCCGGCGCAGGGCGAGCGGGTCGAACTGGTAGTGGAACCAGTGCTGCGGCACGCGCACGAGCTCGACCCCATCCGCCGCGAGCTTCGAATCGAGCTCGCGGCCGAGCAGCGAGGCGTCGAGCGGGGCCCGCGGAAAGCGCCGCGAGAGCGGGTTCGTCGACACGCTGAGGATCGTGACGTCCGCGCCGAGGCGCGCGAGGTGCCGCGCGACCTCCGGGGTCGTGCGCGATCCGCCGGCGGCCTTCGTCCCGAGCGAGAATGGATACGTGAAGACGATCGAGGGTCGCTCGGAAGCCATGCAGGGCGGAAAGCGTAGCAACGCCCTTCGTCCACCGCTCGGCGCAGAGCGCAGGCGCGTCGACCGGATCTCGCCCGTGAGGCCGGTCCAGATCTCAGCGTCGATCCACGTCGACCCGAGCGTCCTCCGCGAGGACCAGCGGAAGGAGGCTCTCGGCGATCAAGCGATGCCCCAGGGCGCTCGGGTGGACGGGATCTCCCTCCACGAAGAGCTGCGCCGGCTCCAGGCCCTCGGGAGGATTCGAGAAGAGCGCGCGCACGTCTGCCAGCGCGACCCCCTCGCGCTCTGCGACGGACTCCAGTCGCCGTGTGTACTCGAGCAGGATGGGCCGCTCGTCCTCTTCCTTCGCGGTCCTCGGCATCGAGATCAGGATCGGGCGCGCTCCGTCGGCGCGGATCTCGTGCACGAAGGTGGTCATGACCCCTTCGAACTCGCCGGGGCTCACCCTGCGCACGCCGGTGAAGCCGGGCTGTCCCACCCGGGTCCCGCCGGCGAGCTGTCTCTCGACCTCTTCCGCCCATGCGCGCTGGAATCGTTCCTCCCTGCCCGTCAGCTCGTCCGCCGCCCAGGCACAGAGCTGGGCGAGGCGCACGTTCGCGAGGAGCAGGCGGCGCGCGCGCTCGGGCCCCCTGGCGAGTTCGTCGTTGCGAGCGATCTTCTGGGCGTCGGAGAGGATCGACGCGAAGTGGTCGTTGATCGCGCCGTAGCCGGCCACGACGACGTCGGGCTTCCAGGACCGGACGAGATCCCGGTAGCGTTCGAGGCCCGCTCGAGAGGAATGGCCCATCACTCCGAAGTCGAGCACCTCGTTCGGGACGCCCGCTCGCTCCAGGAGACCGCCGAGCCGGCCCGTGAAGGTGTCCTCCCACTTCGTGCAGACGCCGAACACCGAGGAATCGCCCATCATGGCGACGCGCAGGACGCCGGGACGCTTTTCCCTCGGAACGAGGGGCCCGCGCCACCCCGCGGCGTTCACGCGTTCGTCGCTCCCCGCGAGCACGAGCGCTCCCGGGCGCGGCTCCCACAACTGGCGGGGCGACGTGCGGTGCAGCCCCGTCTCCCGGGCGAGCTCCGGGTCCTGGTCCGCGTTCCAGACGTGGATCGGGAGATCCGGCCTGGCGTAGGAGAAGGACGCGAGGCGCAGCGCGACCTCCGTCGCGGAGAGGACCAGGGTGCCGAGCGCCGCGTGGAGCCAGCGGATCCGTCGCCTCCCCGGCCCCGCCGCCTTCACTCCTTGGCGCCTCGCGAGAGCTCGCGCTGGAGCCAGGCGCGCGCGAACGACCAGTCGAGCTCGACCGTGCGCTCGGACACCGAGAGAGCATGCGCCGTCTGCGCCACCGAGAGCTCGCCGAAGAAGCGCAGCTCGATCACCCGCGCCGCCCGCTCGAAGCCCGCCGCCAGGCGCGCGAGCGCTTCGTCGAGCGCCAAGAGGTCGAGTCCACTCGTTTCAGGGCCGATGCATCGCTCCGACTCGACGAGCTCGTCCGCGAGCGGGACGCGCGCGGCCCCACCCCCGCGCTTCAGCCGCCCCCGAGAACGGGCGCGGTCGACCAGGATGCGCCGGATCGCGCGCGCGGCGAGGCAGGCGAACTGCTCCTTGTTCGTCCAGTCGAGCTTCCTCTGCTCGTGGAGCCGCATCCAGGCCTCGTCGACCAGCTCGGTCGTCTGCAGCGAAGCGCGCCCGCCCTCCCCGCGCAGCTTCGCGGCCGCGATGGCGTGCAGCTCCTCGTAGACGAGATCGAGCAACGCCTCGTCGGCGCGCGGGGCCGCAGAGTCTCCTTCCGCGCCGTTCTCTGGTTGCCCCATTCAGTCTCCCTCCGGCACACGCCCGGCAAAGGGGGATTCTATCCCGTGTGCTCCGACCCGGGCGGTCCCAGGAACGGGATTCCCCGTGCCACGCTCCTCCGAATTCGCGGGTTTCGTTGCAGCCGCGCGGGACGTCCGACGCGTCATCGTGGGTGGAGGCTCCTGCAAGGTCATCAGGAATGGTCGCTGGACTTGGGTTGCCAGACCTCAGAAGCCACCGTTCGATTCATGGAGTCCTGATAAAGGATAGGGAGAAAACAACAATGAAACGGATCCTGTGGATTCTTTGTTTCGGTCTCGCTTGGTCGCTTCGAACCGCAGCCCCCGGCTATGCCTGAACCAATCCTCCGTGCATCGCCACGAGCGCTGCGGTCTGCAGCGGAGAATGGAAGTGCGTTCCCTTCAATCCCTCGAACCCGATCGTCGCCCGCCTGAGCGTCGCGGTCACCAATTCATCATCTGGATCACCGACGAATTGTCTTTTGGGGCCGCTTTCGGGCATGGCCACGGTCGTTGAGACCGACTCCTTCATGGACGCAACGTCCTTCACGTTCGGCGGTGTGTTGTCCGCACCGTTCTCCATCGCGCCCTTCAACACTGCTCAGGATAGACTCACGGTCGTACTGCCCGTCGGTGCTCCCAAGGGAACGAGACGATTCGATATCACCCTTACGGGAAACTTCCCCCAAGTGACCTGTACGGTCATCCTCGAAGTGAACCCCGTCTTCAGGATAGTCGAGATCAACGGCAACCAGTGCGCCAAGGCCGGCATCGTGCTCAGCAAGAAATACCGCATCACGAATCAGACGGAGATTCAGAGGACGGTCAACTTCACGGTCACATCGACGCAGACATCTTCCGCACCAGGGAACCTTGACCACTTCCCCGTCGACCTCTGCGGCGGAACGCTTTTGGGAAACCCTCTCAACCCCACGCCCCCGACGGTTTCTGGTTCGGTGACCGTCCCCGCTGGAAGCGGGAAGTTCGTCGACGTGTGCATCGACACGCAGAGCTATCCGGCCTGTCAAGAAGGTTCCAACTGCAACCTGGACATCGCCGCGACGGACGTGGCCACGGGTTGTGTCGGGCGCGCCAACTCCTGTTACACCGTCGTCCTGCCCGGTTGGCAGGGTTGTAACCGTTGGAAGATTAGGTAACAGAAACGGGTTGACGGTCTGCATTGCCGAGGGGGGACGGGATCTCCCGTCCCCCCTCGGCGCGTTAGCGGAGCCCTGCAAGAGCTCGAGCGCAAGTTGGCGGACTCACGGCAACAACTCCGAGGCTATCTCGTCCGCCGGCACCTCGAGCAAGCGACCGGCGAGGAAGCGCAGCGCTCGCCCGAATCCGCGGATTCGTTGCAGCTAGGCCGGACCTCTGGCGCGTCTTGCAGAGCTCAAGGGAGAAGCTGGCTCAATCAGGGCCAGCCCCCGAGGATTCGAGGTGAGACATGTCCTGCAGATCAGCCCTGGAATTCGTCCTCTTCTCCACCATCGCGGTCGCTTCGGCGGCGTCCTCGGCACACGCTCAAAGCCGCGAGCACCAGCCGTTCCCTCTCGAGGCATCGGGTCTCGACCCAGCCACCGGCGAGTCGGTTCTCGTGGCAAGCGCGGGGGCGATCGAGGCTCTCCGAGACGCCAATGCTCTGACCCTTGGCCCGGTCCTGCTTCCCGACGGCAGGTCCATCGACCTGATCGTGGATTGGATCGACATGGCACGGTTCGGATTCGTCATCTCGGTCGACGGAGTGCCCGCGCCCGGCCTGCTGGACGACGTGGGGCTTTCGCTCTGGACCGGAAAGGTCGCCGGGGATCCGTCCTCCAGCGTCATCCTCGCCTTCTCGAGGTTCGGATCCCGCGGGTGGATCGAGCAGGCGGAAGAGACGTACCACCTCCAAGCGGACCCCGGACCGCGCGGCGATTGGAGCAGGAGCCGCTCGCGCTGGCGCCTGGAATCCGAGTCCGGCGCGGTGGTCGGCGGTCCCGGGGATCTATGTGGGACGAGTGCGTTGGCCGGTCTCGCGCCTCCCAGGTCGAAATCGAGCATCGGAGGATCCGGATCGAGCGCGACGCTCGTCTGCACGATCGCGATCGAATGCGACTACCAGCTCTACACCCGCTTCAACGACATATCGGCGGAGACGAGCTACGTCACGGCGCTGCTCGGAGCGGTGAGCGCTCGCTACGAAGAGCAACTCGACGTCGTCCTGACGTTCCCGTATCTCAACCTGTGGACGACTCCGAACGATCCTTGGCAGACGCAGGAGATTGGCGGGAACGCCTGCGCCCTCCTCTTCGAGTTCCGGAATGCATGGGCCGGGAACATTCCGGCTGGCGCCAACCTGGCCCACATGTTGAGCGGAGCCAATCTCAGCGCCTACGGGGCCGCGGGCTGCGCGTTTCTGAATGTCCTCTGCGATCCGACGCTCGGCTTCGGAGTCAGCGGCGACCTGACTGCCACTGGTTTCACGCCCTTCCCGGTGGTGCAGGGGCCCCTGACCCTTGACTTCTACCTCGTCGCGCACGAGCTCGGCCACAACTTCGGCGCGCCCCACACCCACGAGGAGTGCCCACCTCTCGATGAATGTGCCCCACCGGGATTCTTCGGTCCCTGCCAGAGTGCCCAGGTGTGCACGAACCAGGGAACGATCATGAGCTATTGCGTTAACTGCCCAGGGTTCATGAACAACGTCACGACGTACTTCCACACGGCGCAGTTGCCAGGCATGCGTGCCGCGGCGGAGAACTCCTGCCTGCAGCCCTACTCCCAAGGGAACTTCGTGGAGCTCCTGCCGATCGGGGCGGCGGCGTACGACTACTTCGGTAGCAGCATTTCGCTCTCGGGCAACCGGGCGCTGGTCGGCGCCCCCAACGCCGACGACATCGGACCGGACTCCGGCTCGGCGCACCTGTTCGAGAGGCAGCCGAGCGGCACATGGATCCCGATGGCGAAGCTCCGTCCGAGCGACGGAGCCGCCTACGACTACTTCGGCTTGGTCTCGCTCTCTGGGGACCGGGCGTTGATCGGAGCGGTCCAGGACGACGATCGGGGCATCGACTCGGGTTCGGCTTACGTGTTCGAGCGGGGGTCGAGCGGCGTCTGGATCCAGGCGGCGAAGCTCCTGGCGATCGACGGGGCAGCGTTCGACTATCTCGGCTACCCGACCTCGCTCTCGGGCGACCGGGCGCTCGTGGGAGCCATCGGCGACGACGACCTGGGGCCGGACACCGGCGCAGCGTACGTGTTCGAGCGGCAGTCGAACGGCGTGTGGATCCAGGCGGCAAAGCTCTTGGCGAGCGACGGCGGTGGATATGACTACTTCGCCTCGTCGGTCTCGCTCGTGGGTGATCGAGCGCTGGTGGGAGCCATCGGCGACGACGACCTGGGGCCGGACACCGGCGCAGCGTACGTGTTCGAGCGCCAGTCGAACGGGATGTGGACCCAGACGGCGAAGCTCTTGGCGAGCGACGGTGGCGGCTTGGACAACTTCGGCCTCTCAGTCTCGCTCTCGGGCGATCAGGCTCTGGTCGGAGCTCCCTACGACGACGACCTGGGGCCGGATACCGGCGCGGCGTACGTGTTCGAACGACAGTCCGGGGGCTCGTGGATCGAAACGAAGAAGCTCCTAGCGAGCGACGGCGGCGGCTTGGACAACTTCGGCCTCTCGGTCTCGCTCTCGGGCAGTCAAGCGCTGGTGGGAAGCCCCCTCGACGACGACTCGGGGATTGACGCCGGCGCGGTTTACCTGTTCGAGCAGCCGCCCGGCGGCGCCTGGGTCGAGATCGCGAAGCTCCTGGCGACGGGCGAAGGGGCTCCCAGCGACTGGCTCGGCTATTCGGTCTCGCTCTCGGGCAACCAAGCCCTTGCGGGAGCCGTGTTCGACGACGATACCGGCCTGGACGCTGGCGCGGCCTACGTGTTCACGCCCAGCGTCGGCAGCGTACGTCTGGCGCCGGGCATCCGCGCTACTCGATGAGGATCGCGTTGCGGCGGCGCGGCGCTATCCCCCGGGGTCAGGCGGGGGTGCCTCAGACGACCGCATCTGCTCCCGCAGCTCCTCGGCGCGCTCGAGGTCGCCGCGCTTCTCGTGGAGCTCGATCAGGAGCGCGAGCGCGTGTTGGGTCCTCGGGGCCGTCGGTCCGAACGCGGCGATCAAGCCCGCATAACTCTGCTCGAGCCGCTGCTCCGCCTCTTCGAGCTTGCCCATGCGCATCAGGCACTTGCCGAGGACCTCGTTCGTCATGCTCGTCAGCCAGTGCCCCGGTGAGAACGCTCGCTCCAGGCCTGCGAGCGACTCACGCAAGAGTGTCTCGGCCTCCGCGAAGCGATCGAGCTCGACCAGCGCGTCGGCGAAGTGGTAGGTCGACACTACGGTGTCGGGGTGTTCGGATCCGAGGAGCTTCCGCAGCCCCTCGTATCCCTTCCGCAGTCTCCGCTCGCCTTCTTCGGCCCTTCCGGCGCGAACGAACATCCAACCCAGTTGAAACTCGAGCGAAAGCAGCGTCGGATGTTCCGGCGGAAGCTTCTCGGTGAAGCCCGAGAGGCCCTGCTCGCAGCGCGCCATGGCGCTCTCGAGATCTCCCATGTTCCACTCGAGCCAGCCGAGGAGGATGATCGCGCCCAGCACCTCGGGGGAGCGCTCGCCGAAGGTCGCCTGCGCGTCGGCCAGCGCCGTTTCGGCGACCGCGCGCGCCTCTGCAAACTCGCCTTTCTCCCGGAGGAGGGAGGCGAGACCTTGGCGAGCATGGAAGAGCCGTCGCTGCACCCATGGGCTCGTCACGCTGGTCGCGCTGCGCTCGAGCTCCGCCTCGGCCTCGAGCACCTCGCGGAGCAACTCCTCCGCCTGGAGGAGATCCCCGCGCTTGATGATGACGCTGGTGAGATAGCTGAGGGTGGAGAGAGTCTCGAGGGCTCGCGGCCCCAGGGTCGCGCGCTGGTGCTCGAGCGACTTCAAGAACAACGGCTCCGCCTCGTCGTAGCGGCCGAGCTCGGATAGGGCGAGCGCGACGTCGTCGCGCGCATAGTCGACGTCGGCGCGCGGGTCCCCGCTTTCCTCGAGCAACTCCAGCGCCTTGCGGAACTCCGGCAAGGCATCTCCCGGCTTCCCGAGGGACCGCCAGGCGGTGCCGAAGGATCTGCGGAGCTCGCCCTCAACCGTCGGCTCGTCCGCAAACCTGCCCGCGAGCATTTGGGAGCCTTGCACGAGCAAATCGGCTACGCGCACGTCGTGCCCATCGCGCGTTGCATCGACGGCGCGCAGCATCTCGTTCAGGAACTCGAAGGAGGCCTCGAACTTGTCGCGCTCGCGGTTCGCCTCCGCGAGCGACTGCTCGGCCTGCTTCTCGGCGGCGACCGCGCGATCGCGCTCACGGCCGGCCTCTTCGAGCGCGCTCTCGGCCTGCTCTTCGGCTCCCAGCGCCCGGTCGCGCTGGCGCGCGACGCGCACGGCCTGGACGGCGAAGACGACCGCGGCCAGGAGGACCGCCAGCGCCGCAGCCGCGAGCCCCGCGGAAAGACCCCGGTTGCGCCGCACGAACTTGCGCAGGAGGTAGGTGCCGCTCGGGGGCCTGGCGCTGATCGGCTCGTCGGAGAGAACGCGCGCGAGATCGCCAGCGAGCTCGGATGCGCTCGCATAGCGCCGCGCCGGATCCTTCTCAAGGCACTTCTCGATCACGGTGACGAGGTCGGCCGGGAGCTCGCGGCCGGCCCTACGCTCCCCTTTGCGTTTCACGAGCGGCGCCGGCTCCTCGTCGCGGATGATCCGCGCCACCTCGGCCAGCGGCTTCCCCTCGAGCTCGTAGGGAAGCCGACCGGCGAAGAGCTCGTAGCCGATCACCCCGAGCGCATAGACGTCCGAGCGCGTGTCGGCCGCGTCGGGGTCGCCCGCGAGCTGCTCGGGGCTCATGGTCCAGGGCGTCCCGAGCAGCGTGCCCTCCTGCGTGTGCAGCGTAGAGAGGCCGCCGTCGTGGCCGATCAGGCGCGCGACGCCGAAGTCCAAGACCTTCGGCCGGCCGGCGCGGTCGACCAACACGTTCTCGGGCTTGAGGTCGCGGTGCACGACGCCCTTCTGGTGCGCGTGCGCGACCGCCTCGCAGATTTGGATCATGAGCTCGAGACGCGCGCGCACGTCGATCGCCCGGCTCCGCGCGTGCGCGCGCAGGTCGACTCCCTCCACGAGCTCCATCGCCATGAAGGGCCGCGGGCCTCCTCCCACGTCGGCCGCGCCGGCCTCGAAGACCTGCGCGATCCCGGGGTGCTGCAGGCGGCCGAGGAGCTCGGCCTCGTGCTCGAAGCGCCGCAGCCTCCGCGGCGTGGCGAGCTCGCCCTTCAGCACCTTGAGCGCGACCGTGCGGCGCGGGCTCTCCTGCTCCGCTCGGTAGACCACGCCCATGCCGCCCTCGCCGAGCACCCCGAGCACCCGGTACTTGCCGATGCGCTCCGGGGTCGGAAGCGAAGCCTCGGCGCCCGCGACGAGCTCGGCGAGGTCCACCTCGCTGAGCGTCTCGAGGAAGCCCGCGCTCGTCTCGTCGGCGCGCAGCAATTGCTCGAGCTCGCGCGCGAGCGAGGCGTCTTGCGCGCGCAGGAGCTCGAGCCGGCTCGAGCGCTCCAGGCCGCCGAGCGAGTGCAGCTCGGCGAAGTGCCCGTAGAGCTCGCCGAACCGCGCCGAACTCGCCGGCTGCATCGCCTCAGCCTTCCCCGCCGTTCTCTTGCTCCACCATTCGACCGCCCTCCGGCGGACACGCGCCGAAGCAGAAGGATTGTAGCTCCAGCTATCTCAGGAGAGTCCCGCCGCCGAGACCTGCCGCCCCGCATCCGCGGGAAAGGCGGAATTCGTTGCAGCCCGCTGGATCCACGGCGCGTCTTGATGTGCAAGCGTGATGGTGCGACGCCCACGCCCCTGTTCTTCCAGGCTGTCGCGATACCCCCGCGCCCTTCGGGCGACGGACGCCTCCCATGGCGCGGAGCCGCGACAGCCTGTTCTCGTCCCCCGATGCCTCGGCATTCGAGGGCGCTCACCGGCTTTCAGCGCCTCAACCCTCTTCTCCCTCGGAGAGCTCGTGGCGCAGCCAAGCGCGCGCGAAGGACCAATCGAGCTCGACCGTGCGCTCGGACATCGAGAGCGCCCGTGCCGTCTCTGCCACCGAGAGCTCGCCGAAGAAGCGCAGCTCGATCACCCGCGCCGCCCGCGCGAAGCCCGCCGCCAGGCGCGCGAGCGCTTCGTCGAGCGCCAAGAGGTCGAGTCCACTCGTTTCAGGGCCGATGCATCGCTCCGACTCGACGAGCTCGTCCGCGAGCGCGACGCGCGCCGCTCCACCGCCGCGCTTCAGCCTGGCGCGAGAGCGAGCGCGGTCGACCAGGATGCGGCGGATCGCGCGCGCGGCGAGGCAGGCGAACTGCTCCCTGTTCGTCCAGTCGAGCTTCCTCTGCTCGTGGAGCCGCATCCAGGCCTCGTCGACGAGCTCGGTCGTCTGCAGCGAAGCGCGACCGCCCTCGCCGCGCAGCTTCGCGGCCGCGATGGCGCGCAACTCCTCGTAGACGAGCCCGAGCAACTCCTCGTCGGAGCGCGGGGCCACAGAGTCTCCTTCCGCGCCGTTCTCTGGCTCCCCCATTCGATCTCCCCGCTCCGGCACGCGCCGGGCAAGGGAAGGATTCTAGCCCGTGGGCCCCGACCCCGGGCGGTCCCACGAACGGGACTCCCTCTGCCGCCCTCCGAGGCCGCCTCGTCCCCCGCCCGATGGGCAGGGGACCTGCGAGGAAGAGACGCGCGCGCCCGAATCCGCGGGATTCGTTGCAGCCGCGCGGGACGTCCGGCGCGTCTTGGGATGCGCCCGACGCCTAGCTGCTCCGGCGCCAGAAAAACCCGAGTGCTCGTTTCCAGAAGGAGCCTTCCCATGACCGCCGGCAACAAGAAGCACGACTCCGTCGCGCCCTGCGCCCCAAGCCGTCTCTTGGTGGGCGCGGTCGCGATCGGCCTGCTCCTTCCTTCGGCCCCTCGGGCTCAGCAGAAGCGGTTGATCCCGCTCCGACTGGTCCTCAATGAGATCCTCTACGACGAGGACAGCTCGAGCTCCGATCCGCTTCGGACCCACGAATGGGTGGAGGTATTCAATGCAGGAAAGGGTCCGGCCCTTCTCGGAGGCTGGAAGCTCGCAGACCGGGACGGAGCAGCCGGCCCATCCGCTCGCGCCCTACCTTCGGTCGTCCTCCCCTCCGGGGCGTACCTCGTCGTCCACTTCGCTGCGGGGACGAACGACCTCGACTTCTCCGACGGTTGCGGAGAGTTCTACACGGGCGCTCCCGCCGGCGTGGACGTGCTCGACCGCGGCATGGACGAGTGCGCCCTCTACTCTCCAAAGGGAATCGCCGACTTCGTCGCCTGGAACCAGGGAGGGTCGGGCTACCAGCCGGGAACCGCCCACGACGACGCCGTCGCCGCCGGGCAGTGGACCACCGGGAGCTTCTTGAACAGCAGCCAGATCGCGAGCGCTCCGGGCCGCAAGTTCGGCATCGTCGTCCCCGGTACGTCGATCGGGCGCGACAAGGACTCGACCGACACCGACGCGCCCGAGGACTGGGACGCGAACGGAGGTGTGGATGCGCTCGACTACACCTTCTGCCGGCAGAACCTGGATCGCCTCTTCCTCGTCACCGAAACGTGTCCCCCTCCTTCCCCGAAGGACTGGACCGTGATGGTGTACGCATGTGGCGATGACGCCAGCGCTCTGAGCATCGAGCGCTACGTCTATCACGACTTCGAGGAGATGGAGGACGCTGGTGAATGGGGTTCGGTCATGAACATCGTCGGCATGCTCGACGGGAACAGCCGGATCATGCAGGCGACGCTGGACCCGAATGGGAACCTCATCCCCCTCCCAGCGACCAAGGGGCACACGTGGCGCTTCAAGATCAAAGCCGACGTGGACGACCGCTACGTCCGGATGCTCTCGCCGCCCGGTCAGGATCCCTATCTCGGCGAGCGGGACATGGGAGACCCCAACGAGCTGGCCGGCTTCATCGCCTGGGCGAAGGCCAACTATCCCGCCCAGAGGTACGCGCTGATCCTGAACGGCCACGGTTTGGGTTGGAAGGGCGTCCTCTTCGACGACACGTTCACAGGCCAGTACGCAAACGTGGACGCCCTCTACATGGGGGAGTTGGGCAGCGCGTTGGCCGGCCACCTCTTCGAGCTGATCGGGTTCGATGCTTGCCTGATGGGGATGCTCGAGGTCGCCTACCAGGTCCAGCCGTTCTCGAACTTCTTCGTGGCCTCCGAGGCAGTGATCCCGGCGACAGGTTGGCCCTACGATCAATGGCTCGCCAAGCTCGGGGCGAATCCGGGATGGGACGGAGGTCAGCTGGGAACGGCGATCGTCCAGGACTACGCGGTCGCGCAGGCCCTGTTCCCTCTCTACACCCTTGCGTGCATCGACCAAGTAGCGCTCGGCCCGCTCGGCCCGCTCGTCCCGGCCGCCGATGCCCTCGCTACGGACCTGCGCACGGCCTGCGACGACTTCGTGACGCACGAGGATCCGCTCGACAACGTCCAGTACCGGATCTTCGTCGCGGGAGTGGGAGCCGAGAGGTTCGACGACGGAAATTTCATGGACCTCGACCACTTCTTAGGTCTGATCAAGAACGACCTAGGCATCGACAAATGCTACAAGTGCGATTTGGTTCCTCTCCAAGTCGCCCTTGGTGTGGCCGTGCTCGCCGAAGCACACGGCCCGGGCCATCCCAACGCTCGGGGCCTGAGCATCTACATGCCCCTGGCCCGCACCAAGGCCCCTGATGACGAATCCTACGACTACGCCAGCACGCGTCTCTTCGACGGGAACAGCTCGCGGGCGATCTATGCACCAAACAACGAATGCCTCCCCTTCGAGGCGGACGACCCCGAAACCGGCCTACCCCTGAACGCTCCGAGCGAGTGGCCGCGCAAGCCCACTCCGAACTTCCTCTTTCCGCAGGACACGCAGTGGGACGAGTTCCTGCTCCGCTTCTACCATCCTGTCGCGGACGCCTCGATCCTCTGCGCCCAAGGACCGGACGGCCAGACCTACTACCCCGTGGTGAACGATCCCGCCTGCGGCAACCCGGTCGATGAGATCTTCGATGTTCCAGCCAACTCCACGGTCTTCTTCTCCGGAGCAGGATCGGGCGACATCGACACGCTCGACTGTACGGGAACGCACTTCATGTGGGACTTCGACAACCTGGCGCTCGGTTGCCCGCACTGCATGGTGATGGGTTGCGGGCCCTGCGTGGCGCCATACACGGTCGGACCGGGGGTCGACGCCGCGACTGCCGACGAGGACATGAACGCGGATCAAGACTGCGACGGGATCGCGTTGGACGACGAGAAGGAGGACGACTCGATCTACCCCTGCTGGACCTTCCCGAACGTCGGGGACTACACCGTCCACCTCCACGTCTGGGACGACCACCACCTCACGGCTTTCGGGGACACGAACCCGGACGCGCAATACACGCATCCGCAGACGGATTCCCACACCGTCATCGTCCACGTGCAATAGCAACGGAGGTTCCCATGCGCTGCGGACTATCGGCTCGATCGGCTTTCCTCTTCTTCTTGGCCTGCGCGACGACTGTCGTGCACGGGCAAGCCGGCGTGGAGCTTACCGAGCTCCCGGTACCTTATTACTCCGGCTCGGCGAACCCCAACAACACGTCCGTCTCGCTGTGGGGCAACCGCGCGCTGGTGAGATCCGACACGGGCCCAGCGTACCTCTTCGAACGCCAGACTGCCGACACGTGGATCAAGGTCGACGAGCTCGTGCCGAGCAGCCTGGCCGGCTGCTACTCCGTCTCGCTCTCGTGCGACCGTGCGCTGGTGAGCACCCTCCTCCCCGAGGCAGCATACTTGTTCGAGCGCCAATCGAACGGCGCGTGGGTCGAGGTGGCAACGCTCACGGCGAACGACGGTCCGGACGCTACCTTCGGCAGGGCTGTTTCGCTCTCGGGCGGCCGGGCACTCGTGGGATCTGTCGATAGCAACCCGGACCCTGCCATCGGACTCGGCAGCGCCTACGTGTTCGAGCGCCAATCGAGCGGCGACTGGATCGAGGTAGGGAAGCTCCCGGGCACCACTGGGCCCGGGAACGACTTCTTCGGCCGCTCCGTCTCGCTCTCTTGCAATCGGGCGTTGGTCGGAGACAACAACGCTGCCTCCGTTTTCGAGCGTCAATCCGGCGGCGCATGGGTCGAAGTAGCTACGCTGGTCGAGGTTTCTTCTCTGGGCGCTTTTGGCTTCTCCGTCTCACTCTCAGGCGATCGGGCGCTGGTGGGAGCACCGGATAACAATCCGACATCTGCGGCCTACGTTTTCGAAAGGCAACCTTTAGGCGCATGGGACGAAGTGGCGAAGCTCGTGGCGACCAACGTGGCTGGATTCGACTTGTTCGGCTGGTCCGTCTCCCTCTCGGGTGGCCGGGCATTGGTGGGGGACCCTGACTACATTGGCCCTGGCATTGCCTACATGTTCGAGCGCCAGCTAGGCGCGTGGGTCGAGGTGGCAACGCTCATGGCGAGCGACGTGAACACCTCCGGTTTCGGCAATTCCGTCTCCCTCTCGGGTGCTCGGGCGCTGGTGGGCCCAGGATTCTCCGAGTACGCCTATCTCTTCGCACGTTCCGGGTGCTGTGGCCGCGTTTACGCTCCATGACGTCGGCCAGCCCGGAGATGGCAGCGGACCAGGCCGACGCTGAATCCCAACTGACCAGCGATCGGGTGATTGCGCGCTGCGTCTCTTCGTAGCGACCGATTCCAGAGAGGGCGCGCGAGACGCTGCCATGCGGCATCGACGGTCCGAGGAGCGAGGGGGAAGGTCAGGTGCCCTTGCCGGGCTCACGAGCCTGGATGCGGATCGCTGGATTGGACCGAGCGATGACGGCTCCCGGCACGGGTTCCCAATGATTCCGCCGGAAGCACTTCTCTTGGCCGGAGCACGCTTGCAGCCGTGCGTCCCCAGGTGGATCATCGACCGGAAGGACCCGGGGGGGAAAACATGCAACCCGATTCGAGATCGAGGATCGATTCGCAGGTCGATCCGCGCGCTTCTGCTTCTCATGGGCGCTCGCTCCATGCCCTGCGCCTCTGGAAGAGCGCACTGCTGCTGCTCGGCGCCGGTTGCGCGTCTCCCCTGGAGAGGAGCGAGCGCCTCGAGCTGCTCGGAGCCCTGGACAAGGCCGTGCGCGAGAACCTATTCGATCCCTCGTCGGTCCCCGAGCGCTGGCTCGACCCCGCCCTCGAGATCGCGAATGGGGGTGAGTCGGCCTGGGAGCGGGATCGAGAGCTCGCCAGGGTCATCAACGGCTGCCTGCGCGGTTTCGTGTCCCACGCCCATTTGCATGGCCCGGGCGCGGCAGAGGCGGAGCCCGCAGACGTCGAGATCCCCTGGGTCTCGACGGACGAAGGCGTGAGCGTGCTCTGGGGAGTCTCGAACGACCGAGGCGATACGATCCTGCCCGGAGAGCTGATCCTGGGAGCGGCGAACGCGAGGGACATGCGCAGATCCCTCGAGGGTCTGGAGGGCGACCTCGCGAGCCTCCGAGTCCGCGGACTGGACGGGTCGGAACGGACCGTCTCCTGGTCTTGCTCCGCCGAACGGAGCGAGGCCGTCACGAGCCAGATGCTCCCGGGGGGGATCCTCCATGTGAGGATCGCGTCCTTCAGCGGTTTCGGGCCCTTCGATCATGGGAACGCGGAGATCATCGAGGGCCACGTTCGAGGAGACAGGAACTCGGGCGGATTGATCCTCGACCTCCGCGGCAACCCTGGCGGGGGGCGCTCGGCCACGGACGTGGCCGCGCTGTTCCACCGCGGAGTGAAGACCCTGGCGCTGTTCGTCGCGCGCGAAGACGCCGCCCGAGACGCCGCGCAAGTGGCCGTGGATGCGCGCAAGGTTCGGACGGAGCTCTCCTGGAAGCCATGGGTCACCATCGGCCGGCTCCTGGCCTATCTCGACGTCATGGACGGGCAGGAATCGTTCGGCATCCAGGGCGGGGGCGACGGCTCCCTCGAGGGCGTCCGCGTCGCAGTATTGATCGACGAGGGAACGCGGAGCTCGGCGGAGATCCTCGCGGCGTTCCTGCAGGAGGAGTGTGGCGCGACGCTGGTCGGCCGCCGTTCGGGAGGCGAGTGCGCGATGCCCGCCAACGTCGATCTGCCCTTCGGTTGGGAGGCGCACCTGCCGCGCTGCTACGTGGCATCGGGCCGCGGAACGCGGATCGAAGGCCGCGGGCTCGAGCCCCAAGTCCACGTGGCCCACCGGCGTTCCGACCTCGCCGGCGGACGCGATGCCGACGTCGAGGCGGCGCGAGCCCTGCTCGAGAAGCCCCGGCCGGCAGCTTCCGGGTCGAGCAGCGCTCGAGACCCCGAGGGGACGCGCGACTTCGAGCTGCGCTGAGCGTGTCACCTCGATACCCATGGAGACCGAGGAGCGCACGTCGTCCCTCGAGCGCCGCGCGCAAACCCCGTTCGCCTTCTTCGAGCCTCCCGGCGCGCACGAGCGCCGCGCCCAGATAGTTCCTTGCCCAGTGCTCCGTCGGGGGTCGGGTGGTAGCGGCCTACCGGCGTCGCTTTCTGTTCCTGCGAGGACGAAGAAGCCGCCTGAGGGCCATTCCCATGGCCTTCCTGCCATGTCAGCGAGCAGATTTGCCGCTAAAATGCTCGCGATGTATACACGCCTGCTGCCGCTGCCGGACCACTCCTTCTTCCTCTTCGGACCGCGCGGCACGGGCAAGACGACCTGGCTGCGCGCCAGGCTGCCCGGCGCCAGGTGGTTCGACCTCCTGCGCAACGAGGAGCTCCTCAGGTTGCTCCGCAACCCGAGCCTCTTCCGCCAGGCCGTCGAGGCCTCGCCCGGAGGGTGGGTCGTCGTCGACGAGGTGCAGAAGCTGCCTCGCCTCCTCGACGAGGTGCACGGGCTGATCGCAGAGCACGGTAACCGCTACCGCTTCGCCCTGAGCGGCTCGAGCGCACGCAAGCTGCGCCGGATGGAGGTCAACCTCCTCGCGGGGCGCGTGATCAATCGCACCTTCTTCCCGTTGACGGGCGCCGAGCTCGAGTACCGCTTCGACGTCGACGATGCTCTCGCGTTCGGAATGCTGCCAAAGGTGCGCTCCGAGCCGGCCCACGCCGTCGACATCCTCGAAGCCTACGTCGCGAACTACCTCAAGGAAGAGATCCAGCAGGAAGCCCTGGTGAAGAACCTCGAGTCCTTCTCGCGCTTCCTCGAGGTGGCCGCGCTCATGAACGGCCAGACGGTGAACGTGGCCGGGATCTCCCGCGATGCGGGCGTGCCGCGCCCTACGGTGCAGCGCTACTTCGACACCCTGGAGGGCACCTTGATCGGCGTCTGGCTGCCGGCATGGAAACCGCGGCGCAAGGTCAAGGAGGTCGCTCATCCAAAGTTCTTCTTCTTCGATACCGGAGTCGTGCGAGCCATCCTCGGGAAGCTGCGTGATCCACTCGAGAGTGCCGAACGCGGGCACCTCCTGGAGACGCTCGTCCTGCACGAGCTGCGCTCCTGGATGTCGATCGGGAACACCGGAGGATCCCTTTCCTACTGGGGGACCCACTCGGGCAGCGAGGCAGACTTCATCTGGACGCGCGGCTCGGCTTCCCTCGGCATCGAAGTGAAGGCAGCGAAGGAGTGGCGGAGCGAGCACGGCCGAGTGCTCCACGAGCTACTCGAAGAGAAGATCATCCAGAAAGGCTTCGGCGTCTATCTGGGCCGCGAGGCCTTGAAGCAGGGGAAGCTCGAGATCCTCCCGCTCGCGGACTTCCTGAGGAGGCTCAACGCGGGCAACGTGCTTTCCTCAGGTGGTGACTCCGCCGTTCTCGCCGCGGAGGCAAACAAGAGGCGCCGCGGACGCTCGCGCAGCTCCCGGAGAAGCCCATGAGCTCGGTCGCCCGCAGCTCCTCGCGCTCGAGAAGCCTCGAAGTCGAGACGGCGAAGCTCCTGGCGAGCGACGGGGCCACCGGCGACGTGTTCGGCCATTCGGTCTCGCTCGCCGACGGCTGCGCGCTGATCGGAGCTCCGCGGGAAGACGACGCGGGTCCGGAATCTGGGCTCGGCCTACCTGTTCTCGCTCGCGCCAGAGCGAATCGGCCCATGGGCCCTCGAGGGCTGAAGAGCGGCGGTGCTGCGCCACTCCCCGTGACGAATCCGGGGATTCGTTGCAGCCGCGGAGGATGTCCGGCGCGTCTTGGGATACCGGCAAAGGGACCGGCCATCCGCAGGAGGCAAGAGCTCATGATGCGCGCCCAATCCGTGATCCAGGGAGTCGCCGGCTGCTTCGCCCTGTTCTTCTTCCTGGCCTCGGCCTCGGCTCAGCGGGACGCCAGCGGACCTGGCAGGAGGAGACCGGTCCAGGAAACCGATGCGTCCACCGAGCGGGTCGCGACGACCGTGGTGGGTTTCGTCCAGCTCCCTGACGGGACTCCGGTCTCGGCCGCGGAGCGCATCGAGGCCGATCCGGGAGCGATCGAAGAGGTCGAACCGCGCGTCCGGGTCGCCTTCGAGGGCATCGTGGTCGACGCCGACGGGGCGCCCGCGGAGGGGGCCGTGGTGGTGAGCAGCGCGGGCGGGAAGGCGGTGACGGACCGGAGCGGGAGCTATCGACTCGAAGTCGGCGTTCCGGTCGACGCGCGAAGCGTCCAGATCACGGCCGTCGGTCGGGGCGGCGGAAACCTCGTCGCGAGCACGGGCGTGGAGCTCTCCCCAGGGTCGGGGCTCGCGCGTGTCGGTCCGCTGTGGCTCGCAAAGGGGAGCGCATGCCAACCGAGCTGGCTGCCGACGTTCGGAGCACAGCCTGGCGTCAACAGCTTCGTCTGGGCCTTGACGACGTTCGACGACGGCAGCGGGCCGGCGCTCTACGCCGGAGGCGACTTCGGGGCCGCAGGCAGCCTGACGACGAACAACATCGCGAAGTGGGATGGCTCAAGCTGGGCTGCCTTGGGCAGTGGCTTACCCTCCGGTTTTGGCCCTGCGGTCCAGGCCCTGGCGGTGTTCGACGACGGCAGCGGACCGGCGCTCTACGCTGGAGGATCCTTTCAGAACGCCTTCCCCTTCGGGCCGGACTACATCGCGAAATGGGACGGCTCGAGCTGGGCCGCCCTCGGCAGCGGGATGAACAACTTTGTCTCCACCCTGACGGTGTTCGACGACGGCAGCGGGCCGGCGCTCTACGCAGGTGGCGGCTTCACGACGGCCGGCGGCGTGGCGGCGAACCGGACCGCGAAGTGGAATGGCTCGAAGTGGACCACCCTCGGCAGCGGGATGAACTCCAGCGTCCGGGCGCTGGCAGTCTTCGACGACGGCAGCGGGCCCGCGCTCTACGCCGGAGGCGACTTCACGACCGCCGGCGGTGTGGCGGCGAACAAGATCGCGAAGTGGGACGGCTCGAGCTGGTCGGCCCTCGGCAGCGGGATGAATTCCACCGTCGAGGCCCTGACGGTGTTCAGCGGTGGCAGCGGGCCGGCTCTCTATGCGGGAGGCGACTTCACGACCGCCGGCGGCGTGGCCGCGAACTCCATCGCGAAGTGGGACGGCTCGAGCTGGGCCGCCCTCGGCAGTGGGGTGAATGACTGGGTCGAGGCCCTGACGGTGTTCGACGACGGGAGCGGGCCGGCGCTCTACGCCGGAGGGTTCTTCACGACCGCCGGCGGCGTGGCGGCGAACAAGATCGCGAAGTGGGACGGCTCGAACTGGGCCGTCCTCGGAAGCGGGATGAACGGCTTCGGTGTGTACGCCCTGGCGGTGTTCGACGACGGCAGCGGGCCGGCGCTCTACGCAGGTGGCGGCTTCACGACCGCCGGCGGCGTGGCAGCGAACCGGATCGCGAAATGGAACGGCTCGAGCTGGGCCGCCCTCGGCAGTGGGGTGAATGACTGGGTCGAGGCCCTGACGGTGTTCGACGACGGGAGCGGGCCGGCGCTCTACGCCGGTGGGATGTTCATTGGCGCCGGCGGCATCCGCGCGAACCGCATCGCGAAGTGGAACGGCTCGAGCTGGACGGCGCTCGGCAGCGGAATGGACTTCCGCCCCCTCGCCCTGACGGTGTTCGACGACAGCAGCGGGCCGGCGCTCTACGCGGGTGGACTCTTCACGACCGCCGGCGGCGTGGCGGCGAACAAGATCGCGAAGTGGGACGGCTCGAGCTGGGCGGCGCTCGGCAGTGGGATGAACGCTTCTGTCGAGGCCCTGACGGTGTTCGACGAGGGCAGCGGGCCGGCGCTCTACGCCGGAGGGTTCTTCACGACCGCCGGCGGCGCGGCGGCGAACAACATCGCGAAGTGGGACGGTGCGAGCTGGGCCGCCCTCGGCAGCGGGTTGAACAGCGGCGTCTTCGCCCTGACGGTGTACGACGACGACGACGGGCCGGCGCTCTACGCCGGAGGAAGGTTCACGACCGCCGGCGGCGTGGCAGCGAACTCCATCGCGAAGTGGGATGGCTCCAACTGGACCGCTTTGGGCAGTGGTTTGGGGGGTGGGGGCCTCCCTTTCACTTCGGTCCTTGCCCTGACGGTGTTGGACGAGGGCAGCGGGCCGGTGCTCTACGCGGGTGGCGACTTCACGACCGCCGGCGGTGTGGCGGCGAACAAGATCGCGAAGTGGGACGGCTCGAGCTGGTCGGCCCTCGGCAGCGGGATGAATTCCACCGTCGAGGCCCTGACGGTGTTCAGCGGTGGCA
>Ga0247727_10005113_pt1 | contig 26987 bp, 25 predicted proteins | sample WisWelCaveWW1625_FD_202498 | JGI IMG/M metagenome (GOLD analysis project Ga0247727, IMG submission 202498) | Biofilm microbial communities from Wishing Well Cave, Virginia, United States - WW16-25 | ecosystem: Environmental > Aquatic > Deep subsurface > Groundwater > Cave microbial mat | place...
TGGAGAATAGTTACCTCAACTGCGTGATCGACCGGCGAACGGGTATTCCGATCAGCCTATCGACAGTGTATCTTCTTGTCGGGAAACGGCTGGGTCTTCCGATTCATGGGATCGGGATGCCGGGTCATTTCTTAGTGAAGTATGAATCGGATCGCTACAAGATTTTCGTCGATTGTTTCAATGGAGGGGCGTTGCTGACCGAGAAGAATTGCCAGCGGTTTCTCACGGAAGCCGGTTATGGATTTGACGAGAAGTATTTGCAGCAGAGTCCGGTGCGCGCGATTCTCTCCCGCATGATCAAGAACCTCTTGGCCATCTATGCCAAACTCGACGACCCTCTCAAGAAGGCCCGCCTGACAAAATTCATCGAAATCATCGGGTGCGATAACCGCGAAGGCGGCTTGTAATTCGTTAAACGTTAGACGTGAAGCGTATCTCGTTCTTCGGACGAGACTCGCGAGACTTGCGAGAAAAGCGGGACTGGCCGAAATTTTTATCAACTTCGCAGGATGCTCAAAAAGGCCAGACGTCTCACCCGCCCAACCCTAGCGCGCCGAGACGCGCCTTGCCCCAGGCAAGGCCGCAGTTCCGCAGCTGACCCTCGTTTCACGTTTCACGCCTCACGTTTCACGGTTTCTAAGCATCCTGCTATAGTTTGATTGCCATTAAGTCTCGCCCGACCACAATCTTTCCCCCAAACGCCTCCCCTGCCTGTTCCCGCACATTGTATCGTTCAGTGATCGGATAGAAATGGGACAGCACGAGCCGACCGACTCCGGCTTCTCTGGCCACCTGCCCACATTGACCGGCATGCAGATGGACCGGGCTCGGCCGACTAGCCGGGAAGGAACAGTCCAGCACCGCGAGATCGACGTCTCCACAGAGACGCACGAGGCTGTCACAGTATTGCGAATCGCCGGAATAGGCCAGAGCTTTCCCGCCATATTCGATTCGATACCCCAGGCAATGGAGGTTCTGCGTGTGGGTCACGGTTCGGGGAATCACTGTCGTGTTCCCGATCGCAAACGCCCGATCAGCCACTTCTTTGAAATGAATCGCGAACGGCGCCTGCGTAAAGCCGGGTAAGGTAGCGAAGAGGGCCCGGAAGAGTCGCTTCGTGCCGCGAGGGCCGATCACAGTGAGCGGCGGCCTCGTTCCTCCTTGGTATTTCGTAAAGATCATCGCATCGAAGAAATAGGTGATGAAGTCGGAAAAGTGATCGGCGTGGTAGTGGGAGAAGAGAATGTGGGTGATCCGATGCCGGTTCACGCCGGTCTTTAGTAAATTCGCCAAGGTGCGTGGGCCAAAGTCCAACAGTATCGTATGGTCGGTGCGGACGAGATAGCCCGAGGCTGCTCGCGTGGGGTGTACGTTCGTGCCGGAGCCGAGGATGGTTAAGCGCATGGATCAGATTGCCTCAACCTCTTGGCGAAAGCTATCCCGCAGACGCAGGAGCAGCGCGCGAGTCTGGTCCACTTCTTCGGGGCTCAAGGCCCGTTCAAAGAATGGGCGAAGAAAGGCCAAGTGGGCCGCAAAGGTCTTTCGAAAGAGCGCATCGCCTTTTAGGGTTAACGAGATCTTGGTGCAACGGCGATCTCCCTTCATCGCATCCCGCCGGACCAGACCCTTGGAGACTAGGCGATCGAGGACGCCGGTGAGCGTGCCTTTTGTGACGAGCGTATGGGTCGAGAGTTCTGAGCAGGTCATGCCCTCCGTATCTCCCAGCGTGGCGATGACATCGAACTGTGAGGGCGTCAGCCGAAGAGATTTGATATGGCGGATGTCGGTGCGCCAGAAGGCGAGATAGGCCTCGACCAGCGGCCGCAACACTTTCAGATAGGGATCATCCTTCAGATCAGGCAACTCCATAACGAAAGAATAGTCCGCACTAGAACGAAGATTCAAGAGGGGACGGGAATGGAGGCTGTTGATCTCCTGTGCTCGCGCAACGCGCGGTCGCGGACTCCCCTCGTTGGACGCGCGCAGGGGGAGATCAATCAGCCCCCATTCCCTTAGAGATAACGAGCAAGCTTGGAGGGGTGGGAAAGAATGGCCAGGTGCCCTTCTTGCTCGCAGAACCGCCACGATAAAAAGGATGGGAAGGATACCCACGTTGGTCCTGTGCTCCCGGAACGCGCGCCCTGAGAAGGGCCTCGTTCGACGGCCGCACTTCGACCAACATGAGTGCCCTTTCAAGAGAGGAAAAGTAACCGAGCTTGGACGGATCATTTCGATGGATGACGGTTGCTCAATGCGCGCAGAAAAGGGCAAGGTCACGCAACGACCCCAGCAGCGCACGTTTCACTTCTTACTTCTCACGTCTCCTGAAAGGCAGCGTGATTTCTAACGGGGAAAAGGGTATCCTTCTTCGCCGCTTGTGAGACTGAGGAACTCGATCGACAATGAGCCAACCTGAAGCCTTCTCCCGCATCCTCATCGACAAAGCCTTAGAGTTCAGCGGGTGGAATTTGCTGAGCCCTCAGCAAGTTCAATTCGAACTGCATACAGGGAACGGGCGTGCGGATTACCTGCTCAAAGACAGTCTTGGCCGGGTGCTCTGTGTCCTCGAAGCGAAGCGCGAAGGCCTCGACCCCTACGACGCAAAAGAACAGGCCCGTGGTTACGCCGAAAATCTCAAAGCCCCGTTTATCCTTCTGTCAAATGGCCGGGAGCATTGGTTTTGGAACTACGCGCGGGCCGATCAGCGCGACGCCTACCGCATCGAACGCCTGCCTTCGCGAGAAGACCTCGAACGGGGCCGGTTAAAGAACCTGCAACCACCGCGCCCACTCGAAAGTGAAATCATCACACCCGAGTATCTCCGCCACCTCAAGCACGACCTCACGCTGAGGCGCTACCAGATTCGAGCGATGGACGAGATTGCCCGGCTCTTCGATGCTAAAGGTCTCCGCAAGTTCCTCCTCGAAATGGCTACTGGCACCGGCAAAACGTTGCTCTGCGCCGCGCTCATTCGCCGTTTTTTGGTGAGCCGCAACGCCGAGCGCGTCCTGTTTATTGTGGACCGTATTGAACTTGCAAAGCAGACCATCGAAGACTTCGCCGTCGTGTTGCCGGAGTTCAAGCCGGTCATCTACAAGACAGCCCGCCGTACGGGCGAACTTCTGGGCGCCTCGGTGGTCGTCGCTACCATTCAATCGCTTATGACCGACCGTCGCTACCGCGAAGAGTTCACACCGTTCTACTTCGACCTTGTCATCAATGATGAGGCGCACCGTTCCATCTACGGCGACTCCCGCGAAGTCGTCCAATTCTTCCAAGGCACGCGCATCGGTCTTACGGCTACGCCCAAGGCCTATCTCAAGAACATCAACATGGAGCAATTGGCGGAAGAGAATCCCCGGGCTCTGGAAGCTCGTCAGTTGCGCGACACATATCATTATTTTGGGTGCAAGCCAGGTTTTCCGACTTTCCGCTATGACATCATCGACGCCGTGAAGGACCCTGAAGGCCCGTTCCTCTGCCTGCCGAAGATTTTCGATCTTCGCTCCGACATCACCACGAAGGCGCTCGCCGAATCCGGATGGGCGGTTGTCGTCAATGAGCAGTCGGAGAACTTCAAGATTCAAGATTTAGAAAAGAAGATATTCACGCCCGCCCGCAACCGCCTCATGTGCGAAGCCTTTCTCAAAGAAGCGCAGAAAGATCCCGCGGGAGCCATCGGCAAATCCATCGTCTTCGCTGTGAATCAGACGCACGCTACCAACCTTACGAAGATCTTCAACGAGCTGCAGCCCGGCATCGCAGTGACCATCACATCACGCATTCCAGAGGCATCGGTGCTGGCGAAAGAATTCCGCGACGGCAAGCGTGCTGAGCGCATCGCAGTGTCCGTAGACATGCTCTCCACCGGCTACAACTGCCGCGACTTGCTTAACATCGGCCTCCTGCGCCCGGTCTTCTCGCCGACGGAATACATTCAGATCAAAGGCCGGGGGACCCGCCTCTTCACTTTCACGATAGGCCACACCACCTATGAGAAGTCGTGCTTCTTCCTGCTCGATTTCTGCGCCGTCGCGGAATACTTCGAGGAGCAATACGATTACTCGGTGCCATTGAAGATTCTCCGTGAAAAGAAGCCCTCCGTTGCAGCCGGCTTGTATGAGCAGGGCGATGGCGGCAACAGTGTGGCAGCAGAAGGCCAACCGGAGTCTCCTCCACGGGACAGACCACCGCGTACGATTCCTACGTGGGAAGGCATAGACACCCTCGTGAGCCAGGAGATCCGTATCGTCGGGCCCAATGGCGAGAAGGTGGACATCATGACCTTCCGTGGTGGCTACGAGCGCGACATCAAGGAATTCGTTGAAAAGACGCCGGCACTCAAAGCCGCCGTTGAAGCCGAGGACGACGACGCCATCGAAACCATCCTCAACGAGCGTTTCTACCATCGTCCGGAGATGTATTACTCACCGGACAAGCTCATCGTTTCCTATGGTGTTCCCGCAACCACACCAGCCTTCGTCTACAACGCGCTCGGGCGCAAGCCGTTGCCGACGCGCGAAGCAATTATCACCGACACGGTCGATTCCATCGCAGCCCGCTTCAACCTTCGCTACAGCGAACAGAAGTGGGTGGATGCCACGGCGCAACTTCTGGCCGAAGATCCGGCGGCACTCCGGCGCTTCATGGCAGGGGATATGACGCTTTTCACCGCGAGCCAGTTCAACCAGCTGGGCGGTGTCTCCGCGCTCGCTCGTTTTGAGGGTCGGGAGCAGGTCTTCGAATCCTTGCGTCAGTCCACGCTCGTTCGACAATCATTGGTTGTAGCTTCACTCTCATGACCATTCGATAGGAACATCCATGCGCACGCCTCCCACGCAGTCCGATTCAGTGGTCGCCCAAGCCCTTGCCACGTCGTCGAATTTCTTTTCCTCCGGTCTTAGACAAAAGGTCGATCAGCTCATGAACATCCTCTGGGCTGGCGGCGTGAACAATCCGATGGATTCCATCGAGCAGATTTCCTATTTGCTGTTCCTGCGCCTGCTGACGGAGAAGGATAATGTTCTGGCCAGCCTTGACAAGAAATACACCTGTATTTTCTCGGGCAAATGGGCGCGCTTCGCATGGGGCAACTTCGTCACGCTGGCCGGCGACAATCTGTTCAACGCGGTTCGCGACGCGATTGAAAAGCTACACGAGCTCCCCAGCCTGACCGACACCGGCAAGCTCCTCTTCAGTCGTGCCACCCTCAAAATCTACGACCGCCCCACGCTTCGCGCCGTCGTCCAAGCAATCCACGACATGGACTTGGCCGCCCACGACGGCCACGATCTCAAGGGCGACATGTATGAGTATCTCTTGGGCAAGCTGTCGGCCTCCGGCACCAATGGCCAGTTCCGCACCCCGCGCCATATCATCGACCTCATGGTATCGCTCGTGAACCCTCAGCCGGGGCAGCGCATCTGTGACCCAGCCTGCGGCACGGCGGGCTTCCTCATCTCAGCCTTCACCCACATTCTTCGCCAGCACACCAAGTCCGCTGATTTGAAGCGAGGCCTCGTGGATGGTGGGCTACTCAAGGCTGCGCAATGGAAGTTCCTCGAAGAGCATGCCTTCACTGGCTTCGACAACGACGCCAACATGGTGAAAATCGCCATTCTCAACCTGTACTTGCACCAGTTGGAAAAGGCGCGTGTCTCCATGCTGAACCCGCTCACCACCGGCTTCGGCGGCACCTATCCTGGCCAGCGGTTCGATGTCATCCTTGCCAACCCGCCGTTCGCCGGAAAGGTGCAGGACGAAAGCATTCTGTCCGACCTGAACTACAAGCTGAACACCCGTGCCACGGAACTGCTCTTCCTCAAATGGTTCATCGATCACCTAGCGCCAGGCGGGCGGGCAGGGGTCATCGTGCCCAACGGCGTGCTCTTCGGTTCGAACAACGCGGCCACCAGCCTGCGCGAACTGCTGCTGACCGAGTGCAACCTGCAAGCCGTCATCAACCTGCCCAGCGGGGTATTCAGGCCTTATTCCGGCGTCGGCACCGCCGCGTTGATTTTCCAGAAGAGCAAGTCGACCCAAAGTGTTTGGTTCTACGATCTCACCGCCGATGGCTACAGCCTCGACGACAAGCGCACGCCGATTGAGGCCAACGATATGCCTGACGTGTTTAACAAATGGCCGAACCGTGACGAAGGCCCGAACAGCTACCGCGTGCCGATTGAAAAGATTCGGGAGAACGACTGGAGTCTCGCCGCAGGTCTCTACAAGCCCGTCACGGTCGAAACTGCCAACCACGACTCACCAAAAGAGATTCTCAGCGAGGTACTCAAGCTGGAAAACGAAATCATCAAGCGCGGCAACGCCCTGCTCGCACAAATCGTCGGGAAGAAATGAAACGCTGGCCGACAAAGCTGTTGGGCGATGTTGCTCAAGTCACCGCTGGCGACCCCGCACCGCAGCGACCAGAAGACTTCGCCGAAGACGGCGTTCCTTTCGTTCGGATGCAAGACGTTGGCAGGCTCGGGCAATCCACCTGTCTCGCTGAAACTAAAGACCGTCTTTCACCATCGGCATCCGCGAGACTAAAACGTTTCCCCGCGGGCTCAATCCTCGTCCCGAAGAGCGGTGCTTCCATCCGGCTCAATCATCGGGCAATTCTTGGAATCGAGGCTCATGTCGTCAGCCACCTCGCAGTCATCGTCCCGTTTCCATTGCTGAATACGCACTTCGCCTACTATTGGCTCTGCGGAACTGACTTGTCCGGCGTGGCTCACCAAGCAGACCTCCCTTCGATGAAGACTTCGGATTTGGCGAAGCTTCAGTTACCCGTGCCTCCGCTGGCGGAGCAGGAGCGGATTGTGAAGCTGCTGGACGAAGCGGACGAGTTGCGGAAGCTGCGCGCGCAAGCCGACTGTTACACCGATGCCCTCATCCCGTCCCTCTTCCACGAAATGTTTGGCGATCCGGACTCGAATCCCAAAGGATGGCCAGTCAAGACACTTGAGCAGCTCGCAGAGAGGCTGCATCAGGGAATCAACACAGCGGCTGACAAGGTTCAATATCAGTCGAGTGGATATCCGATCTTGCAAGCCAAGCACATAACTTCTGGCTACATCGAGATCGGCGATGCCCGTTTCGTGTCAGCGGAAGACTTTGCTAAATACAAGGACCGTCACCGTCCAAGCTCGGGGAATATTCTATTCACAAACATCGGAACTATCGGCAAATCTGTAGTCGTAGACCAAACCTCAGACTTTTTGGTTGCTTGGAACATTTTTCTAATTGCTCTTCAGCCGGACGTTTCGCCCTTATTTATAAACACCTTCCTGCAGCTATTGGACAAGCGAGGATTCTTCACCGGCAGAAACACGGGTAGCGCGACACAATTCGTAAGTAAGAGGCAAATGCAGGCAATCAAGATTGCCGTTCCACCTCTTCCGCTGCAAAAGCAGTTCGCCGCCCGCGTGTCCGAAATCCGCACCTTGCAAGCAGAGCAAACTGCCTCCCGCCACCGCTTGGATGACCTCTTTCAGTCCATGTTGCACCGCGCCTTCACTGGCGCACTATAGCCGCTACCTAGACTAATTGAAGCGGCCCATCCGTTCACTAATTCACGTTGTTCACGAATCATGAACATGCTATATTGCCAATCATTATGAAGGGCATCGCGCAAGAATCTCAGATCATCGCCTCAACGCTGGAGCGGCTGAAAGCCGTCCATCCTCTTCGTGTTATCAACCTCCGACAAGAGGTTCGGCTCAGGGACCAAGAATGGGATGGCGAGGTGACGATCAAAACTGCGGGTGGGGCGTACCATTATCTTTTTGAGGTAAAGGCTCATCTTCGACCGCAGGCTATTCATCACCTCCTCATCAGGGCGAACGCAGATCGCAAACGATGGGGGAAAACAACGGAACTCTTGTTACTCGCTGACTACGTCAATCCGTTGCTAGCCGGACAACTGAAAAACGCTGGTATCAATTTCATCGATACGGCAGGGAATCTGTTCTTGAAACGTGCGCCGGAATTATACCTCTATGTTGAAGGGAAAAAGCCGTCGGTCTCCCGTAAAGACAAACCAACGAGGCTCTTTCAGCCGAGCGGACTTTCTCTACTTTTTGGCCTGCTCATAGAGCCTGAGTCCGTCAACCTTCCGTATCGGCAGCTCGCCAGTGTGAACGGTGTTGCTTTAGGCACGGTAGGGTGGGTGAAGAGGGATCTCAAAGAACAAGGGTATTTCGAACCGATCGGCAAGGATCGCTTTCGTTTAATCCGCCGAAAGGAATTGTTCGAGCGGTGGGTGCAGGGCTATGCCAGCCGTCTTCGTCCAAAGCTCTTTGTCGGGGAATATCGAGATCTGACGAACAACCTCGATGCTGTCGTCAAGACTTTTCGCCGGTATGCGGTGGAACAGGGAATGTCCTGGTGTGTCACGGGGGGAGTTGGGGCGGATGCAATTATGCATCACTATCAGGGAAACATGATCACCTTTTTTGTCGAATTCTGGCGACAGGATGAAGCGTTAAAGGGTCTCAAGTGGTTACCAGCCGATGGAGGACTCATTACCATTCTGAAAAGCTTTTCTCCTCGTGTGTTTCAGATGAGCGGTAGTCAGCAACATGCCCCAGCCGCACATCCTCTTTTGATTTATGCCGAGCTGTTGCGTCAGGGCACGGACCGAGACCTTGAAACCGCCCGGCTCATTTATAAAAACTACTTGGAAGAATCCATTGCCAAAGATTGAAGGTGATTTAGCGGAAGCGCTAACACTGCTCCACAACTATTTCGAGCAGAAGGGGATACCATTCGCACTCATCGGTGCCCTTGTGCCGGCAATCCTGTTATCACCCGAGATCGGGATGCGAGAGACCAGGGATGCCGACCATGTAATCAAATTGACTTCTTGGGCAGAATGGGAGACTGTGATTGCCGATCTCGTCCAATTGGGATTCATACGAGGCCGTGGGGAGCAAGAGCATCGATTGCAATATCGGATTGCGGAGATTGACCTCATTCCGTATGGAATCACGAGCGGCCCAGACGAAGTTCTCATTTGGCGCAAGTCCGGTAACGAAATGAATCTGACAGGATTTTCTGAGGTGTTTGAACATGCGGTGCTCACCGAGATAGTGAAAGGTCTTACGCTTCCAGTTATTCCACTTTGGCTTTTCGCAGTTCTGAAAATCCTCGCCTATCTTGATAGAAAGTTTCCCAGAGATCTTCGTGACCTCGTTTACGTATTGGAACATTATGCGTCGTTGGGAAATGGGGCACGTCGATTTGAAGTGGTGGGTGCAGTGGGCGGTGTGACTTACGAGATTGCCGGAGCACATTTGCTAGGGGCTGATATTCGCGCAAAGGTTTCATCTAAAGCTTTGTGCATGGTCAGAGACTTTTTGGCTCAAATCACCGACGAGTACCATAATGTGATTAATACGGCGCTTCGGGAAGAACCTTCTCTAGTATCTGACAGGCGAAGAACGTTTGTGTATCAACTAGTCCAAGCCTTTCGATTGGGGCTAAGAGACTAGTATAGAAACGGTGTCGTGCCGTGTTTATGTACAACCTCGCTCGTTCTCTCTTCACCGCGAAGCCTGGTTGATCCTCGATTGCGCGCATCGATCGACCACCACCTTATTCTTTACACCTCTCTCTAGAGGCGTGGCCGAGGCTGCCCTTCACTGCGCGCGTCGAACGAGCACATTCTTATCATGCGTGTTCCGCGAGCAGGAGGAAGACCAGGCTGCCCCGCCCCTCCTGGCCGGTCCCTTCCCCATCCTGATATGATACTGACCTCATGAGTATTCGTTCTGATTCGGGAAAGACCAATCTGGCTGCTATTGGGGTCGTCCTCGGCGTCGTGATTGCTGGCGTCTGGGTATGGAAGCGTCTGTCGCTCGATACCCAAGAGTATGTAATCGATCAAGCCATCCCCATGGCGTTCGCTGGGCTGGTGTTCGTGGCAGGGCTGTGGATGTTGGTCCGGGCGTTCAACCGCCGCAGGGCGCAACGGCGTGAACGCGCGAAATTATTGGCCGCGTTCGAACGGGCCACGGTAGAGGAGAAGAAGCTGGAGATTGCCTTTGCACTGATTGACCTGAATGGGTACCGATCCGAAGGGTTGGAATCCGTGACACCCGCGTTGCGAGACCTTTTCGCAACGACGTTGCAGCGGGCGCTGGGTGACAAACAGCACCGGATTCGCGGGATGGCGGCCAGTTATCTTGGCGTCCTGAACGATAGAACCGTGATCCCTCTTCTGCTGAAGGCGCTGGAAGATGACCACGCCTATGTACGTTCCAGCGCGGCGTTGGGATTGGGCCGGTTGCGCGCCAGTGAGGCGAAGGAGAAACTGACGACTGTCATGGAGGAGGATTGGGATCAAACCGTCAGGAGCCGATCGAAGGAAGCGCTGGAGCGTATCAAGCAGTCATGAGTGATGCGGGTTAAGCCTCTTCGCTGACCCATTCAATGCAGGCGACTTCAGGTGAGCAATTCAAACGCAGGGGAAGAAACGACCATCCGAGCCCACGATTGACGTAGAGCCGGCGATCGGGCTCTCCGTGATGTCCCTCGATCCGCCCGTTGCATCCAGGCGGGAGCCAGAACGTCGGTACGCCGGGTATGCGCCACTGGCCTCCGTGGCTATGTCCGCAGAGGATCAGATCGACGGCATGGTGGTCTTCCAACTGATCGAGGATGTTCGGAGCATGGGCCAGCAAGAGGGTGAAGCGATCCTGTGCGCGGGGCGGAAGACAGCTTAAGTCGGCCCGATGCAGTGAGGGATCGTCGACGCCGACAATGGCGATCTCACCACAGTCCGTGGGAATGAAGGCGGCCTGATTGATCAAGAGGGTGATCTTGTGGCGATCGGCGAGTTCGCAATACTGATCGATCGGCACGCCGCTGTAGTGATCATGGTTGCCCAAGGTGACGAAGACCGGCGCAATCTTGCGCAAGCCGGCGAGAAATCGAAACAGATGCGGCAGTCCCTCCGGCACATTGAGCAGGTCGCCGGTAATAAAGATCCAGTCGGGGCGGAGTTCGTCGACGGTTGCGACGATGAGATCATGTCGTGGCTGATAGCAGTCGAGGTGCAGGTCGCTCAGGTGGACGGCCCGCCGACCGGCTAAGGGGCCGTGCACATAGGTAAGCCTGGAAATCTCGTGTGTGGACAGTCCGACTTCCCAGTGGGGAACGAGACGAAAGAATCGATAGAGAGGTTCGCTGAGACAATATCCGATGAAGGAACGGGCTCGATCGGGCCAGGATCTTGTGTGTCGCGTCATCCCATCACCCGATCCAGCTCGACGCGATCGGAGGGGGTCACGCGATAACCTCGTTCATAGAGATCGCTCATGCCTTGCATCAAGGCGTCCATGTTGCGGCTGCGGTACCAGCTGTCGAACCGCTCCGTGAGTGCCCTAACCTGGTTGGGGGTCGGCTCCCCGTCATGGTACGAGAGAGTGAGGGAGCGGAGTAAATCTTGAAGTTCGGCGTGACTGTAGATCGCATCATCATTCCGGTCGGCGACCAAGGCGAATTGGTAGAAGGTCAGACTGACCGAGAGCAATGACTGTGTCTTGGCAAAATCAGCTCGCGCAGCGTCCATCCCGCTTGGATAGGTATGAAGGCAATCCACTTCGAGCTGGGATGAAGGAGTGGCGCTCCAGCTGATTCCCTGCACGACCGGGGAAGGGGTCTTTTTCGCCTTATAAAACCACGAGACACAGTTGTTCGCCTGCGAAAAGGCCTGTTTGTCTTTGTGGATCTGCCGGCCGATGTGCTGGGTGAACTGTTGAAAAATCGTGTTCTCTCTACCCAACGAGTCCCCTGGGAATAGAGCACATATCAGAACGGTGAGGAACACCCCTGCCACTAACAGGCGCGCCTCAAGCCTTTGGACCATCACTGGGCGAAAAGACATAGGAAAAGTATATCACGCGAGTCGTCTCACCCTTTTTGAAGATTGACTGAGTGGTGAGGGCGATCACATGCAAATGAAGCTCCCCGCAGCAGCCTACTCCACCGAAGTAGCCACTTCGGCTACGAAGGCCGGAAGGTACGGGGTATTCGGCGAAGGAGAATAAAGAAGAGGCCGATTGCACCATGACCATGCCGTTTTTGACAGCCGCATTGCCGGGCATTGGCGGACAACTGCGGACTCTTCCTGAAGATTTCCAAGTCGAGGAACGTCCGCTCTATCTGCCTTGTGGAATGGGCGAGCATCTTTACGTCAAGATCAGAAAACGCCTGCTCTCGACTCCGGATCTCGTCCTGCGGCTGTCTTCGGTCTTGGGGGTAAAAGCGCGAGCGATTGGAGTGGCGGGCCTCAAAGATGCCCGGGCCGTGACCACGCAGATGGTCTCGCTTCTCGGCGTCACGCCTGAACGGCTGGATCGACTGAAATTGGACGAGCAGCTCTTGTCCGTGGAGGTGCTGGGTCGGCATCGCAATCGCTTGCGTCCCGGGCATCATGCAGGCAATCACTTTCGGCTGGTAATTCGGGATGTCGCCACGCACACCCGTGAGACGGTGCCTCTGGTCACGGACATGCTGGTGCGACGAGGCGTGCCGAACTATTTCGGCCCGCAACGGCAAGGGCGGAGCGGACAGAATTACCAAATCGGAGCCGAATTACTAGCGGACCCTGCTCGCCGAAACAGGCTGAGCCGGTCCAAGCGCATGTGGTACCTCAATGCCTATCAATCGCACTTCTTTAATAACATGTTGGCCAGACGACTCGATCGACTCGATCGTATTCTGGTTGGAGACTGGGCGATGAAAATGGAGAATGGCGCCTGTTTTCTGGTCGTGGATGTCATGAGGGAACAGCCACGGGCCGACCGGTTCGAGATCAGTCCCACCGGCATCTTGTTCGGGTCGCGCGCCTCGTGGGCCAGCGGAGAACCGGGGGAGATCGAACGGGCCGTGGTCGCTGAGAGTGGGGCCACGCCGGAAAGTCTCACCGAAGCCGCGAAGGCCTGCGGGTTTCGCGGTGAACGGCGCTCGCTCCGAATCCCCATTGCCGATTTGGAGTGGACATTGGAGGGCACAGGGCTCGCGCTCTCCTTTTCACTTCCACCCGGTGCTTATGCGACCAGCGTATTGCGCGAACTCATGAAGACCGACTCGCAGGCTGCTGAAAATGTTCGCTAGCTTCGTTCTCGGTTCGAACAAATCCTCAACGTAGCCCACCCGGGAAAGGAGCTGTTCCGACAGCTCGGGGTTGGGCGGGTGAGAATGCTACGCCTCCGGTTTCTTCTCGCCCGCGGCCTCGCTATCGAAGCATTTTGAGCAGCCTGCGGGAGGATTACCTCAGTCATTCCTGAGAAGAACTGGAATCGAGTGGCCACGCGTGGGAGGATGCGAGTCTTGACACACCGTCAGTATCGGAATCTGCATGCGTTGAACCTGGGTGGTAGAATCTGTGCAGATCCTACCAGGGTGGAGGTTTGACCCATGATGCATGACGAAGAAACCGTCCTGCTTCAAGGCCATATCATCGATTCGTTGATCCTGGCGAAGGTCTTGGATACGATTCTGATGATGGGCGGAACATTCGATCTCCAGGATGTGCAGATCGGCAAGACCCGCGAAGAGCCGTCGCGGGCCAGAATCATCGTGCGAGCCCCCTCTGCGAAACTGCTCAGCGAGATTCTTCATGCCATTCAACCCCACGGCGCGTCGGTCGAGAGTGAGCGGGATTGCCGGCTGAGTGCGGCGCCGGCGGACGGCATCTTTCCCGAGGAGTTCTACGCGACAACCCATCTATCCACCCAGGTGCGAGTGCGTGACCAGTGGGTGGAGGTGGAGGGGATCGAAATGGACCTGGGAATTCGCGTGGACCTCGTGGGCCTGACTGCCCGCACCATCCCAATGGGACAGGTTACGCGGGGAGATCTGATTGTGACTGGTCGCGAGGGCGTTCGGGTGATCCCGCTCCAACGGCCACGTGACCGCGATGTGTTCAGCTTCATGGAATCGCAGGTCTCGGCCGAGCGTCCCCACGTGCATATTATCGGCGACATCGCCAAGCGCCTCGTACAGTTGCGCGCAGGATTCCGAGAGGGGAAAGTGGGCAATAAGGTGCTGCTCGCGGGAGGACCGGCGATTGTTCACGCCGGAGGGCGCGAGGCGTTGGCATGGCTCATCGATGAAGAATTCATTCATGTCTTGTTCTGTGGGAATGCGCTGCCCGCTCACGATATGGAGGTCGATCTCTACGGAACGTCCCTCGGCTATGGGCATGCGGCTGGTCGTGTCGTGCCGCATGGGCATGAGCACCATCTGCGAACCATTAATCGGATCAGGGCCATCGGCAGCATCGAAGCAGCGGTCAGGTCGGGGGTCGTCAAGACCGGAATTATGGCGGCCTGCGTCAGGCGGGGCGCCCACGTCGTTATGGCCGGCACGGTCCGCGATGACGGCCCGTTACCCGGCGTGATCACGGATTCGGTAGAAGCGCAGGCAGCCATGCGTGCGGCAATCCCCGGTATCGGACTAGCCTTGCTTGTCGCCTCAACGCTGCACGCGGTGGCGACGGGCAATTTGTTGCCAGCCACGATCCCATCCGTCTGCGTTGATGTCAATCCGGCCGTCCCGACGAAACTCGCGGATCGAGGAAGTTTTCAGGCTGTCGGGCTGGTCATGGACGCCGCGTCGTTCCTGCGCGAACTGGCGCGGGAGTTGGGATGGAAGTCATGAGTCGCTTGCTGGTCTGCCCGCCGGATTATTTCGGTATCGAATACGAGATTAATCCGTGGATGCGCCGTTCCAACGCCGTCAATTCAGACCAAGCCGTTCGCCAGTGGCATCACCTCATGCAGGTGCTCGAACAGCATGTGGGCGCGGTCCTGGAACGGATAAACCCGGTGCCGGGACTGCCCGACCTTGTGTTCACGGCGAATGCCGGCATCGTCGTTGGAGGCACAGCAGTGCCGAGCCGTTTTCGCTATGCCGAACGGCAAAAGGAAGAGGCGTACTTTGAGGACTGGTTTCGTGAGCAGGGGTACGAAGTCGTCACGCTGGATCCGGGCCATTTCTTCGAGGGGGCCGGGGACCTCTTGGGATTTCCCGACACCTGGTTCGGTGGCTATCGTCAACGATCGGATATCCGTGTGTACCCGACGCTCAGCGAATGGTTTCACCGAGAGATCATTCCACTCGAACTGGTTGACAAGCGATTCTATCACCTCGACACCTGCTTGTGTCCCTTGAGCGGCGGTGAACTCCTGTATTTCCCTCCCGCCTTCGATCACTATGGGCAAGAAGCTCTTGCAGAACGGATCGCTCCTTCAAGACGTCTCGTGGTGCCGGAGGCTGAGGCTCTCAGGTTTGCCTGCAATGCCGTCTGTGTCGGGAAACACGTCGTGCTGCCCGCAGGCTGTCTGGAAACAGAATCCCTGTTGATCTCGCGCGGCTATCTCCTTCATCCAGTCCCCCTCGATGAATTCATGAAATCGGGCGGCTCGGCGAAGTGTCTGACGCTCGCGCTCGACTGAGAAGGGTCGCTGGTCAGCAGTCAATAGTCACTGGTCAATGGCTGCGGACGGCCCGCCGTCTTTTCACCCACAATGACTGATGACTAGTGACCATTGACCGGCGAGCAGGTTTCGGAACAGTTCTGTGTAGGATGCTCAAAAAGGCTGTTCAGCAAGGCCGCAGGGAGTTCGGCGACCGAAGCGTAATTCTTTTTCACCCGCCCACCCCGAGCTGCCAGGACAGCTCCGTCACCGGGTGGTACGTTGCAGGGAGACGGACCACTGAGAACGCTGCATGGGAAAGGGCGCGTCTTGGCGCGCCGGGGTCGGGCGGGTGAGAAGAGCGACTTTTTCAGCATCCTGCTAGGGTTTTTGCCGGAAGAGGAAAGATCCGTACAACCCGGCGATGGCGATGGTGACGAGTTCGATCGTCAGCAGCAGTCGGCTCACAATGGCGTCCAGCGTAGGGGGCGTTAAGATGAAATGCAGGCCGAGGAATTCGGGAGCCTGTGATGGTGGGGTCTCCCAGGGTGGGAAGAGGATTGCGAGGGACAGCATAGCTACCATGCCGTAAAGACATTCGACATTCAGCCGATCCGCTGGTGGTTCGACGCGTCGTGGCGGTGGCGGGGGGAGTTCAACGGGGTCTGCATGAAGCCGTTGGCCGCATTGCGCACAGTAGCGGCTAATCTCCGGGAGTTCCTGTCGACATGAAGGACAGAGTTTCATGGTCGATCTGTGCGCAGGAGCCTGTCCGACATTAACCATTCTACTGCGGCGAACGATCTGCGACTATCTGCGTCGTTCTCGGCCCGAAAAAAATCCTCAATGTATTCCGGCGAATACACCTCCGGTTTTTCCGGGCCTGCGGCCTCGCATCTGGCCGCAACCTCCTTCGCCTCGTTACGAAGGCAATGTCGGACAGGCTCCTAGGCTACACGGAACCGCGTCGGTTTGCTAGATGGGAGAGGGACGAAGAATCAGAAGTGGTAGCTGACGCCGAACGAGAAGATAAATGCACTATAGGTTGCGCGAAATCCAAGGGCTGCGTCGGGGTCGCTATCTTTGGATGTATAACCAATGCGGGCTAGATTGTATTTGCCCTCTCCAAAAACGGTCCAACTCCGAGTAATGTAGTAACGAACTCCCACCTGCGAGTTCAGCCCTATTGCTGTCCCTGATTGTGTGCCTCCGTCGGCATCCTTCCGGGTAGCGAAGAAGATGCCTGGACCTATAGCTATGTAAGGTTGGAGTCTGGTTTTGTGATACCGAAGGACAAGATTCATCGGGGCCCAGGTGAGTATTCGATTGTATTCACCCGAAATTGGGCCGAGTGGCAGCGAACCGCCGGGCCCTGAAATAATAACATCTTGATCCTTTATATGGGGGGTGGTGTAAAACAACTCAGTTTCAATCCCGAGCCAACGGGCCCGCGAAAAAAAATGCCCTAGCTTGATCCCACCCATGAGAGAAGACTTAAGGCTCAAATCTGATGAACTGAGTCCACCAAACCCATCTTGAGTCAGTTTGACATTGCTCAGGCTCTGCGGGAAGGTCACGGCGAACTGCCCCGCCACGTAGGATTCTGCATACGCCTGAGGCGCAAGGAGAACAATCGGCACCAGCAGTGCCAGCAGACTCGTGATCATGAAACGCCTTGTCAATCGTGTAGTTTTGATCGCCATCTCCCTCGCTTTCACCTGTAAGACGCCCTCTTTCATACTAATTGTCCGGTGCATCAGGACGAAGAAAAATGTGAAATTGTACGAGGAGAGAGCAAGGCATGTGCCACTTTAGCCCTCCCGACCCTGTTTGGCAGGGCTGTGGAACCTGGCTTGACTTGCAAATTTCAAAGACCGTCTCTCATTCATTGACAGGTGAAAGAACGGTTCCTATAATCCGCGTGGTTCGCAAACCCTGTTGATGTCACACCTTCCGTCATAATCACTTTTCAATCATGCCATCCATCCATCGCATAGGAGTCATCGGGGCCGGTGCCTGGGGCACTACACTGGCGAAACATCTGGCGGAGAAAGGTTTCGAAACTCGGCTCTGGGCCTATGAGCGAGAGGTCGTGGATGCGATCAATGGGAAACACGAGAATCCGGTCTTTCTGCCCGGCGTGGCACTCCCCCCATCGCTTGTCACAACCGGATCGCTGGTGGACCTCACCGAGCAGAGCGAGGGCCTGCTTTTCGTGGTGCCGTCCCACGTCGCACGTCCTGTGCTGCGCGAGCTGGTCCGCTCCCTTTCCACCCCGATCCCGTTCATCAGCGCGACGAAGGGGGTTGAAGAAGATACGTTGAAGTTGATGACTCAGGTCATGACCGACGTATTTCCTCCTGCCATGCAACGGGACCTCATGGTGTTGTCAGGTCCGAGCTTCGCGACAGAAGTCAGCGCAGGGAAACCGGCGGCGCTCTGTTTAGCCGGGAGCAACAAGGGACTGGTCAAGATATTCCAGGCCGTGTTGATGACACCGGCCTTTCGCGTGTACGCCGACAGCGACGTGCTGGGCGTCCAGCTCGGTGGCGCGCTCAAGAACGTGATGGCGCTCGCAGCCGGCGTAGTGGATGGATTGGCTCTCGGTCATAATGCGCGGGCCGCGTTGATTACGAGAGGATTGGCTGAAATGGTGCGGTTGGGCGTCGCGATGGGCGCAGATCCACGAACGTTCTACGGGCTGTCCGGTGTCGGCGACTTGGTGTTGACCTGCACCGGAGCCTTGAGCCGTAATCATACGGTCGGCGTGAGACTGGGGAAGGGCGAACGTCTGGAGACGATCCTCGGAAGCATGCAGGCCGTGGCCGAAGGTGTGCGGACGGCGAATGCGGCGCTAGGACTCGCGCGACGTCATCGTGTCGACATGCCGATTGTGCAAGAGATCAACGCGGTGTTGTTCGAAGGCAAGTCGTGCCGCAAGGCGGTGACCGACCTGATGGAGCGCGACGCAAAACCGGAGAAAGGGCAACCGTGAGTCCCGAGGCGCTTGAACGACTGCTGAACAAGGTGCGGACAGGTACCCTGTCTGTGGCGACAGCTATCGCGCAGCTCCGCACGTTGCCCTATGAAGATCTCGGGTTTGCTTCGATCGATCACCACCGATCGTTACGGCAGGGATTCGCCGAGGTCATTTTCTGCGAGGGGAAGACGTCGGCACAGATTCGCGCCATTGCGAAGGCGTTGTTGAAACATCATCGCCCGTTGTTGGCGACGCGCGCGACTCGCCAGGTAGCCACGCTCATTCAACGGCTGGATCGTCAAGCGGTCTATTATGAGGAGGCGCGCATTGTGGCGATCCGTGACCCCAAGCGGCGACAACAGGGACATGTCTTGGTGATTACAGCCGGCACCTCGGATATTCCTGTCGCGGAAGAAGCGCGGGTGACGGCGGAGGTGATGGGAAGTCGGGTTGAGACGCTCTATGACGTAGGCGTGGCCGGCATACATCGGTTGTTGGAGCGTCAGAGTCGGCTGATGCAAGCTCGGGTGGTCGTGGCGGTAGCAGGGATGGACGGAGTCTTACCCAGCGTGGTCGGCGGGTTAGTTCCCTGTCCAGTCGTTGCCGTGCCGACGAGTCGGGGCTACGGCGCGAGTTTCGGTGGACTCGCTGCGTTGTTGACGATGCTGAACTCCTGCGCGGCGGGGGTCGGCGTGATGAACATCGACAATGGGTTCGGGGCCGGCTGTCTTGCGCACCGGATTAACATGCTGGGAGAAGGCTCACGTAAGGGGTAAGGCGTAAGGGGTAAGGCGTGAACTTCCTGAACTCCGAGAATTCGAGTTCCGGAATTACCCCTTACGCCTAACCCCTCACCCCTTACGCCTTGTTATTTCACTTCCACCGTGCCGCGTTTCGGCCAGGCAACCATCTGCGTCCTGGGACCTTTCTCGCCGTTCGCCAGCAACTTGGCTCGCACTTCGAATTGATAGAGCCCTGCTCCCGACGGGATTTTCTTCTGGTTCAACCCGTCCCACGTCAGGAGGACAGAAATTTGTGGAGGGGTGGCGCCGTCGGTCGAGGCGGCGTGCGGCTCCAGTGGTTTACGTGCGGTCAGAAAACGGAACGAATTCCTCGACGGCGACGTTATTAATGAAGAGACTTCCAGTAGGGTAGCGCCGTTCAGCTCCTTGGGCAGCTGGACTAAGGCAGAAAACTGCAACGAGCCGGACGAGATTGTATAGGGGTTGGGTGAGACGTTCAGGTCGAGAATTTTGAGTTCCGGTTCGGGGCGCGGGGCCCGGTGTGATTTTGATTTTGCCGAGGCGGCAAGCGGGGTCCAGAGCAACAGCGTGGCACAGAGCAGCACCCCGGCAACACGACCACTCCACGATCCGAATAACTCTGAGCAGGGCGTGATCAAGGGCCGGCAGATCGTCATAGGGCTCCTAAGTGACCGTAATGCTCAATGTGTAATGTTGAATGTTCAATTGAACATCGAGAATTGCGCATTGAACATTCCTTGGAAACACGAAATACGCTTCACGAAGAACGCGATTTCGCGATGAGCCGTCATGAATAATGCGAGCTAGTGGGGGATAACACAGCGTTGATAGGCTGTCAATGTATTCAGCGAGACGGGCGAGACGGGCGGGAAAAGCGCGACTGGCAGGGAGCAAGGCTCACACGTCACGCGAGTCACGCTCCTCGCGCTTGTCGCGCACCATTCGCTTCTGAACCGATTGCCGTTCGCAGGCGGCTTGGGTAAGATGGGCGCGGTTTGAACGGAGCAGGGAAAGGACGCACGTGGGCGCGCATCTCCATTTTGATTGTTATTCCGGCATCAGCGGCGACATGATCCTCGGCGCGCTCGTGGATGTGGGAGTCCCGTTTCCCGACTTGGTGAGCGGGCTGAAGCGACTCCGACTTTCAGGGTTCACGCTACGGAAGCGGCGGGTGCATCGAGGGGCGATCCATGCCACGAAAGTGGACGTCGTGATCACGTCAGGATTCCACAAGCCACTCTCGCTTCATCGGATCCATGCCATCCTCTCCGCGAGTCGAATTCCCGACAAGATCAAGCAGCAAAGCCGATCGGTGTTCGATCGATTGGCTGAAGCGGAAGGGCATGCCCATCGTGTGGCCAAGGATCACGTCCATTTCCATGAAGTGGGGGTCCTGGATTCGTTTGTCGACATCGTCGGCGGGCTGATCGGCTGCGATCTGTTAGGCGTGACGCGTGTGACGGCCTCCCCTGTCAATGTTGGAGCGGGGACGCTGCAATCGGCTCACGGGATACTACCGGTGCCTGGTCCGGCGGTCGCCATTCTGGCGAAAGGGATTCCGATTTACAGTGCCGGCCCTTCCCGTGAGCTCACCACGCCGACCGGCATGGCGCTGTTGCGCACCCTGACATCGGAGTTCGGCTCCATGCCGGTGGTGACGCCGACGGCCATCGGCTATGGAGCGGGCGATGCTGATCCCGACGGCTGGCCGAATGCCTTGCGTGTGTTTCTCGCACGACCGTCATCCCGGGAAGTGCGCGAACGGGATACCGTGCTGCAGGTTGAAACCAATCTCGACGATGTGAACCCGCAAACGTATGAGTATGTGATGGAACAGTTATTCTCGCATGGGGCGCTCGATGTGACGCTCGCGCCGGTCATCATGAAACGTGGACGACCCGGCATCGTTCTGACCTGTCTTGCGGCTCCGGCGCAGCTGGATCAGATTCTCGACGTCTTGTTTAAGGAAACTACGGCATTGGGAGTCCGGATTCGTGAAGTGATGCGACAGATTCTCCCTCGGCGGTTTATCTCGGTGAAGGTGCGTGGGGGAGTCGTCCGGATGAAGATCGCCGATGTAAGCGCGACGACGGCCAAGGCGGCTCCGGAATATCTCGATTGCAAGCGAATAGCCGAACGAACGGGCCGTCCCGTGAAAGAGGTGCTCGAAGCTGCGGCCCTTGCCTATGCCAAACAGCGGGTAGCTAGGCCGACGGGCCGGGGATGACGGTCCTACTCTATACACTTCTCTTCCTCGTTTCTGTCGCGGTGACGCTGGGCGCCTGCACGTTATTCACGAACGCCATCGAGTGGGTGGGCAAGCGATTCAATCTGTCAGACGGCGCGATCGGCGGTGTGTTGGCAGCCATCGGCACCACACTTCCTGAAACGTCGATCCCCATCATCGCCATTTTCTTCGGGGCCAGCCGTGCCGAAGCAGAGGTGGGGTTGGGCGCGATCCTCGGCGCTCCCTTCATGCTGACCACTCTGGTGATCCCCATTTTGGCCATCCTGCTAGTGGTCTATGCAGGGCTAGGGAAGCGGATCGCCGCTTTTCGATTGAACTATCGTGATGTGAGGGGCGATCTCTCCTTCTTTGTGGCGGCCTACAGCGTCGCGCTGGCCTGTGCGTTTGTCTCGTCCCGACCGATGCATCTCGTAGCCGCTGTCGGCTTGATAGGTCTCTATCTCTATTATGTCAAGCTGAAGTTCAGCGAGACTGATGAGGAGGGGAGCGAGGGAGGGCTTGAGCCGCTGCTCTTTGCCAGAAAGGCGTCAACTCCGTCGTTTGGACTCATCGGTCTTCAAGGTATCCTCGGCTTGGCCGGGCTCGCGCTCGGAGCGCATCTCTTCGTGCTCGCCGCAGAAACGATTGCAGGAGCCTTGTCGATATCTCCATTAATCCTGGCCCTCCTCGTCGCGCCTCTGGCGACCGAGCTGCCCGAGATGTCGAACAGCTTTCTCTGGCTCTACCGAAAGAAAGATCGTCTGGCGGTCGGGAATGTCACTGGGGCGATCGTCTTTCAGGGTACCATTCCGGTCGCGATCGGGCTCTTGGGCACGGACTGGACGCTGGCGCCGACGGCATTGATCACCATGGTACTCGCTTTGGCCGCAGCTACCTTCTTATTGGCGCAGGCTGTGTGGGGCGCTCTCTGGCGGCCCTGGTTGCTGAGCGGGAGCGCCATCCTTTATATAGGGTACGTGGTGTATCTGTACTGGGTCTAAGCACGTGATGCATGATCGGTGATGCGTGATGAGTACTAAGAAGAGCGTCGCACAGGTGTGGGGCAAACCTCTCCTTGGCATCACGATGGGAGATCCGGCCGGGATCGGCCCCGAGGTGATTGCGAAAGCTTTGGCTAAGGCAACGGTGCGACGAGTCTGTCGTCCCCTGGTCATCGGCTCGTTTCCGGTTATGCAGCAGGCAGTCAAGAGCCTGAAACTCAAGATGAACGTGATTCGAGTGGAGGGTCACGAAACGGTGCCTCCACGACCGAACCATCTCGCCGTGCTGGACCCGCTCGATCACCCCCTTGGGCGGTTCCCGCGTGGAGTCGCGGCAGCTGAGACTGGAGCGGCGTCCGTGCTGTTCATCAAGAAAGCCGTGGAACTTGCGCAGCTTGGCTGTATCGACGGCATCGTCACCGCACCGATCAACAAAGCAGCGATCAACATGGCCGGCTGTCATTTCCCCGGCCATACGGAACTGCTGGCAGACCTGACGAAGACACAGGAATCCGGCATGATGATTATCGGCGGACCGCTCCGAATCATGTTTGTGACGACCCATGTCGCAATCAAGGACTTGCCGGCACTCCTTACCCAGGCCAAGATCGAAAAAGCCATCAGACTGGCTCATTTGGCATTGAAGGACCTGTTCGGAATTAAGAAACCGAAAATCGGCGTCGCCGCGTTGAACCCTCATGCTGGAGAACATGGATTGTTTGGGGACGAAGAGGCGCGGGTCATTCTCCCGGCGGCTCGTGCGGCGCAGGCCCAGGGCATTCGTGCGAGCGATCCCTTGCCGGCCGATACGCTGTTTGGCAAGGCAGCGAGGGGCGAGTACGACGGTGTGGTGGCCCTGTACCACGACCAGGGGCTCATCCCCTTAAAGCTTGTTGCGTTTGGTACCTGCGTGAATCTGACAGTGGGGCTGTCGATTATTCGCACCTCGGTCGATCACGGGACAGCGTTCGATATCGTAGGGAAGGGCATCGCAGACCCCAGCAGCCTGGTCGAGGCAATCACGCTGGCCGCCAAGCTAACCAAGAGACAGTGAGGGGTTTATCTGGTTTGGTTGGTTGACTGAAATTCCTACGAGACAAACCAAATAAACAAAACAAACCAGACAGACCAGACAAACGAGACAAACCAAATAGACCAGAAAAACAGGAACCTATTGATGATCAACCAATCGGGCGCAGCGCGTAGCATGCTTCAGAAGCAGCTGAAGGAATTGGATCAGATTTTCCAAGAGACCATGGAGACGCTCAATACCGTTGCCGGAACCGAACGAGTGGCAAAATGGAAAGCCAGGACGATTGCTCTCATCACTGAATCCCTGGGCCAGAAAGAAGGGCAGAGGTTTGCCGCTCTGCAGCCGGGGCCCTCTTTTACCAACGATCTGGTGGAAGAGTTTACGGACCTCATCGACTATTTCCGAATTCCGTTAGCCGATCTGACAAAACAACTTACGCAAGGCACTCCTCATTCTCCCAGCGGGAATTGACTGTGTCGATCCCTAATCTCCCTCCGCCGAACAAACGGCTCGGTCAAAACTTTCTGATCGATCCCAACATCGTGCGCAAAATCGTCGCGTTGGCGGAACTGGGTCCTAGCGATCATGTTCTGGAAATCGGTCCAGGCCGCGGCATCCTGACAAAGGCGTTGTGCCACGTTGCCGGTCGAGTGACGGCGGTCGAAGTGGACCCACGGCTCCATGCCTACCTCGAAACCAGGCAGACGGAGCTTCCGAATGTGGAGTTGATCTGTGAGGACGCGCTGGCCTATCCGGTCGAGAAACTGCCGATCGGGACAGTCGTCGTGGCCAATCTGCCCTACTACATTTCGACCCCGTTGCTCTTTCGGCTACTCGACCAACTAGGCCTGTTTCCCCGTATGGTGCTCATGCTGCAGGACGAAGTGGCCGATCGATTGGTGGCAAAGCCAGGCGGGTCGGACTATGGCGTCCTCTCCGTGATGGCGCAGCACAAAGCCGAGATCACCAAGTCGTTTCGTGTCTCAGCCCAATGTTTCCGACCCAGACCGGAGGTGGCTTCGGCAGTGGTGGTGCTGCGCATGAAAGAGCGCACGAGGCTCAGCCGGAAGGAAGAAGTCTCATTTCGCGCGCTCGTGAAGGCGGCCTTTGCACATCGGAGGAAAACGCTCGTCAATTCTCTGCGAGACGAAGGGTACAAACTTCATCATGTTGCCGAGACTTTGCAGCGATTGGATATTGTTCCGACTCGCCGGGCAGAGACGTTGTCGGTTGAGGACTTCCTCCGGCTCGCTCGTGCGCTCGGTTGACGAGGTGCGAGATTATCTTGGGGCTCGCTGAGCCCGCATGATTCATGAAGGTTCGTCGCGAAAGCGTGCAGACGCAAAGCGAGACGGACACCCGGAGGCCGGGGACTGGCTCTGCCGTTTGCGGCAGTTGCTGCCCCGCTCTTCTACTTTCCATCGACCGTCTTTAGGAGGTGGTCTGGATTGTCCCCCACTGCGCACGTCGAAACGACCACCATCCATATAAATGATCCCTCCAAGCTCGCTCGTTATTTCTTCAGGGATGGGGGCTGAATGATCTTCCACTGCGCGCGTCCAACGAGGGGAGTCCGCGACCGCGCGTTGCGCGAGCACAGAAGATCATCAGGCTCCATCCCCTCCTCTTCGTTTGAAATGACCGATTCCCTGTGCTAGCATCGCGATCATGGCTGTCACCACTTCGGCCAAGCGGGGCGAAGCCCGCGGCGCCGCTTCCTCCCCTTCACACATCAAACGCGAAGTGATCGGAGTCGTCCTGATCGCGTTGGCGCTCTTGACGCTTCTCAGTCTGGTGTCCTTTGTCCCAGGGGAACTCAAAGCCGGGACAACTGTGACGCCTCCGTCCAGAAACCTCATCGGTGCGGTCGGCGCGTTCTTCGCGTCTGCCTTATTCTGGTCGATCGGCGGGGCCGCCTACTTGTTTCCCATTCTCCTCGGTCTCATGGGTATCCGTTGTTTTACTCAGAGCGACCTGTCGATCCGTCTGCGGAACGCCGGCGCCTCGCTGGCGGCATTGCTATTTCTCAGCGGCTTTCTCCATCTCGAAATCACGGCGGTGCCGACCGTCTCTAGCGGCCTCATTTATCGAGGGATGGCGGGAGGCTTCTTTGGGCAAGTGTTGGCCGAAAGCTTACGAGCCTATTTTGCGAGTACCGGTGCCCACATTCTGATCATAGCGGGACTACTGGTTTCGCTCCTCTTCACGGCGCCTATCTCTCTGTCGGAGATTGCTCGGCGGCTTCCTGGTTGGGGCAATTGGATGTTCAACAGGGCGCGTACCTTGATCCCGGACCGGCCGGTGGAAGAAGCTGTTCCTGAGTCTTCACGGAAAAATAAACAGAAGTCCGCTTCAGCCATCCGTGCGGTGATTGAGGAGGCGCTGCCTGAGGCGGCTGCGGAGCTGGAATTGGATTGGCCGGTCATTCAGCCATCACGACGACCGACTCCCGAACCGACTGAGCCGATTGAATCCGAGTCGGACCAACAGGCTGTAACTGCCCAAGCGAAGGCGGGCGACTATATCTTGCCGGATCCGGCCGTGCTCTTGAGCGATCCCTCAGGCCCCCTAGGGCGTGTTACGGAAGAAGAAATTAAAGCGCAATCCGATGTGCTGACCCGTGCCCTGCTAAGTTTTGGCATCGCAGGGAAGGTGACGGAAGTTCGTCCTGGACCGATCGTGACGATGTACGAGTTCGAGCCGGCGCCGGGGACCAAAGTTGCGCGCATTGTGAACCTTGCCGATGATCTGGCGTTGGCGCTGAAGGCGATCAGTCTCCGGATCGTTGCGCCGATTCCGGGGAAATCGGTAGTAGGGATTGAAGTGCCGAATCTCTATCGCGAGACAGTGTCGATGAAGGAAGTGGTGACGAGCGAAGTGTTTTCACGCGCCAGATCCAAGCTCACCTTGGCCCTGGGAAAGGACATTTTTGGAGCCCCCACGATCGCCGATCTGAAAACGATGCCGCACTTGCTGGTAGCCGGCGCCACAGGGGCCGGAAAAAGCGTCAGTCTCAATACGATGCTCATGAGCCTGCTGTTTTCCGCACGACCCGATGAGGTCAAGCTACTCCTGATCGACCCCAAGATGCTCGAATTTCAAGTCTACGACGGGATTCCTCATCTGTTACGGCCGGTCATCACCGATCCCAAGTCGGCGGCGCGGGGTCTCGGTTGGGTTGTGGCTGAAATGGAGCGGCGCTACAAATTGCTCGCTGAGGCAGGGGTGAGAAACATCGATACCTATAATCGAAAGGTCGCCGGCGGTCAGGGTATGCTGGATGCGGAATCAACGGCCAGGTTGGACCAGCCGGAATTGCCCATCCAGTTTCTGTCTGACGAGGAGCGGCTCTCTGCCGGAGAGACAGCGCTTCCGGATGGCAGCCCCGGATCATTCGTGCCGCCGCCGACTCCGCCGGAACCCTTGCCCTACATCGTTGTGATGATCGATGAATTGGCGGATTTGATGATGGTGGCGCCGAGGGAAGTGGAAGACAGGATTGCGCGCTTGGCGCAGATGGCTCGCGCATCAGGCATCCATCTCGTGCTGGCGAC
>Ga0247727_10005114_pt1 | contig 26984 bp, 21 predicted proteins | sample WisWelCaveWW1625_FD_202498 | JGI IMG/M metagenome (GOLD analysis project Ga0247727, IMG submission 202498) | Biofilm microbial communities from Wishing Well Cave, Virginia, United States - WW16-25 | ecosystem: Environmental > Aquatic > Deep subsurface > Groundwater > Cave microbial mat | place...
TGCGCTTCGGCGGTACAGGCACCTGGGGGATGAGCCTGCGCAAGCACGTCGCTCGGAAGCTGCTGCCTATCCCCGAAACACTCATCATCCTGGCAGACGCCTTTCTTCTCTACACCGCCATCTTCGCCGCCCCGGTGGCGGCCATCCCGAAGTGTCTCACCCGCTACCGCATCCACGGCGAAAACTTCTTCACCTTTGACGGCACGGACCGCCAGCGTGCCCGGCGCCGCAGCGCCTGCTCGCTGGCTGCCGCAGAAGGCGCGCGCGATTGGCTGCTGCGCAACGGCTACGACACTCGGCAGGCGCGCGTCGCTGCGTTCCTCGAACGCGAGTTCCTGGTGGCCGATATGGTGCGTTTCATGGGCGAACCACCGGGCCGCCGCGAGTTCTTCCGTTACCTGTGGGCCTTCCAGAGAGTGCATCGCCCGCTGTGGTCCGCTCCCTACGCGGCGTATCGCCGCGCCCTGGCCGCAGCCGGTTTCCTTCTGGGCTACGAAACGTTTCAGCGTTGGCAAGATGCCTACCGCGCCTCGTCCGCCTCGCAGAAGTTGCGTGGCGCGCTGTTCCCCGCCGGTGCGGCACACAACCCCGCGTCTGCCGAATGAGCGTGAAGCCACAAATGGATCCCGTCGCTTTGGTGGGAGTCATGCGCGATGAATGGGACGCCCGTGCGCGCCAGGACGCCCGCTATTTCATCTGCACCGACCTGCCGCGCGATGAGCAGGCTTTTCTCGCCTCCGGCCGCGATGACTACCGGCATCACGTCGGTTCGTTTATGCAGGCCTCCCGTTTCGACGCCGCGGGCAAGACGGCGCTCGAAATCGGCTGCGGCATTGGCCGGATGACGCGTTGCTTCGCGGAAGAATTTGCCGAAGTCATCGGACTGGATATCTCTGCGGAGATGATTGCTCGCGCCCGCGCCGCGGATATCCCGCGCGCGCGGTTTGTTGTCGGAGGCGGTTCGGACCTCGCCGGCATCGCATCTGCCGCCGTAGATTTTGTGTTCTCCTATATCGTCTTCCAGCACATCCCGGAGCAGGCCGTCATCCTCCGCTACTTCGAAGAAATCGGCCGTGTTCTGCGCCCGGGTGGGTTGTTCCGGATTCACATGAACGGCCTCCCGCAAGTCCGCGTGGGCCGCTTGCTGCTGGAGGGATACATTTCAGACAGTCCGAAGCTGCGCGTGCTGGGTTTGAGGAAACTTCCGTTCGTCCGCCGGCGCCGGCTGGGGACCTGGCTCGGGCATCCCATTTCCGCGCCGGCGATTCGCCGCGCCTGCCGCCGCGGCGGCTTGACCGTCACCCGGGTTACCGGCCGGTGGACCGTGAACCAGTGGATTGAGGGTCGCAAGGACTGACAGGTTCTGTCCGTGGAAACGAGAATCGAGAACCCGGGGATGGCCGGACGGCAACCGGCGGGGGAGAACGACCGCCAGTGGTACGAAAAGTACTGGGCGGGCTTTCGCGGGGTTCTCGAGTTGCAGCTTTCCCTGCACTTGCAGACGCGCCGTCCGCTGCTCCGGCTGCTGGAACGCCACTTGCCGTCCGACCGCCCAGTGCGTTTTCTGGAAGTCGGCTGCGGCACCGCGCTGGACACTTGTCTCCTCGCCTCCCAGCGGCCTGCCGCGCGGGCCGTGGCCCTCGACCTCTCGCGCGAAGCAGTAGGGGTGGCGCGGCGAAATGCCGGGGCTCTTCGGCTGCCCGTGGCCACGCTGGCCGCAGATTTGACCGCGCTGCCCTTTGCGGCCAACCGTTTCGACCTGGTCTTCAGCCAGGGCGTCCTGGAGCATTTCCGGGATCCCGATCCGGCCATTTGCGAACAGCTCCGTGTCCTGTGTCCCGGCGGCGTGCTGGTGGTGGACGTCCCGCAGAAATTCAATCTCTACACGCTTCGCAAGCGCCGGGCCATGCACGAGGGCCGCTGGGCGTGGGGCTGGGAGACAGAATACAGCGCGGGGGATCTTCGCCGCTGGGCCGCGCGATTCGGGCTGACCGTCTGCGGGATGGCGGGACACGACCACGGGCGGTGGCTGGACCGCATCCTGATCCATCCACACCGCACGCTGCGCAACCGATGGCATCGCAGAAACGGCCAGCCCGCGAGCGTCTATCATCCGGGCCCGGTGGCCCGCGCGTGGGAATCCGTCTGGGACTGGCTGGACGCACGCATCGGCCCCTTCCTGGCCATCAATATCGCTGTGGCTTTTCGTAAGTTGCCAATGGACCAGGAGCCATGAGTATCGCCGTCAGTCAACCATGGTCGCCGCCCTGCGCGGGGTCCGGCCAAATTGAGGTCCGCAAGCCGTTTGGCCTCGGGTCTGCCATCGGGGAAATGGTGTACTGGCATTTTCACCGCAAAGTCACCGGCACGCCGCGGGAAAAATACTGGTTTGCTGCCGGCACCGCCCTCTGCAACCGATGCTTTCATGTTCTAGACTGGCTGGATTCGGACGACAAGCTGGTGCTCAATCTCTGTGTGACGGCACGCCGCCTGCCGCGTGCCACGCTCCCGGTCTCTGAATCCTCCTGGGCCCTGGCGGGAGTTGAGACGGAATGAACTGCAAGATCTGCGCGTCGTCGAACGCCCCGGTCACCTTCCTGATTTCCGGCGGGCGCGTGCCCGTCCGCCGCTGCCGGGAATGCGGCTTCACCTACGTCCAGCATCGCGTGGATGAAATGCACCTGGAGACCAGCGAACACAACCTCTCCGGCGTATTGGAAACCTATCCCGGCAACCGGCAGAAGTGGGAACTGCGCCTGCGCCTGCTCGAGTCGCTGGCCGGGCCGGTGCGCGGCCAGCGTATCCTGGACGTGGGCGCGGGCGGAGGCGGATGGCTGGCCCGGGCCCGCAACGCCGGCGCGGTGGTGGAGGGCGTCGAGTTCTGCTCCACCTGCCGCAGTTATGCCCGGACGGAGTTCCAGCTCGAGTTGCGCACCGAGCCCCTGGAAATGGAATACTGGCGCTCGCGCGCCGGCGCCTTTGATTTGGTCACTTTCTGGGACGTCCTCGAGCACGTCAATGACCCGCTGGCGTTCCTGGCCGATTGCCGCCGCCTGCTGGCTACCGGTGGCCGCCTGATGTTTTCCACCCCTGTGCGCGACACCTGGTTCGACCGCGCCGGCGAATCGCTGAACCGCCTCTCGTTCGGCCGGTCCGATTTTCTCCTCCAGCAGCGCTATTCGCACGCGCATCTTCAGATTTTCCATTCCACTCAGTTGCGCAGGATCCTCGAAGACTCCGGCGCGCGGCTGCTCTACTACCGGAAGATTCACGAACTCACATTTCCCGTCGAGCGCTATTTCCGCAATATGTACGGCGATCGCCCCATCCTTAAACCCCTGGCACGTTCCGCGGAAGCGTTGTTGCACACACTTCCCCTCGCCAATAAGGTGCTGGGCATCGCGGTTTTCACCGGATGAACGGCGAACAGGCTCCGATCGAACCAAGCGCTGCGCCGCGCAATTGGGCCGTTGTCCCGGCGCTGCCGGGAAAGGCAGCCACTGCTGCCGCGGCACTTTCCGCGGTTGCATTGGGCGGCTGGGCTTTTCATTCGTTCATTGCCGCACCCTGGCTGCCGATGTGGGACGAATCGTTCCACCACACCTGGGCCCTGCGCATCTGGCGCGACCTCGTGCGCTTGGACCTCTTCGGTCTGTTGCGCGACACCCTGCACCAGCAATTGAATCCCTTCATCGGCTCGTGGATTGGCGGGCTGGCTTTGCTGGTTGCGGGACCCGCGCACGGCGTCACGCGAGCCGCGTCACTGCTGGCGGGTTTCGCCGGGTGCGCCGCGCTCGGCAAGCTGGCGGCGGATGTCGCCGGCGAGAACAGATGGGACGCCCCGGCATGCGCGGTTGTGCTGTGGGCGGCGTCGCCGATGTTCCTCTTTTATGCCTCCCGCAGTCTGCTGGACGCCTACGCGCTGCTGGCGACTGCGCTGTGCCTGATTGCGGTCGTGCGGTTCTCGCGTGCCCCGAGCCGCTCGACGGGCTTTGCCGCCGGCCTGCTGGCCGGGCTGACGTTTCTCACCAAGTACAACGTGGGCATTTTGCTGATGGCGGCCATCGGGCTTGGCCTGGTGCTCCCCCAGCTGATCAGGCAGTTTCGCTCCGACCACCGCGCCATCTGGGAGCCCTATCTGAGGCCCTGGGCTGTGCTCGTGGCGATGCCGGTGGTCTGCGTGGCCGGGTCGCTGATGCTGGACGGCGCGCGCAACATGATGGGTTTTCTCCGCGCATTTCCGTTTTATCCGCTCACACCAGCAGAACATCTGCTTTTTTATCCGCAGGCCCTCGTTGAGGATTACGTCGCCGCTCCGTGGCTGGCTGCCGTTCCCATTGCCACCCTGCTGTTTTGGTTGCTGCGCGGATGGGGCGACGCCGCCGTGCGTGTCCCTCTGCTCTATGTCCTGTTGAATTTGGCCGGCGCCACCGCGCACAGCACCAAGGACGGGCGGCTGATCTGGGGCGCCGTGGGCGTCACCTTCGCGCTTACCGGAGCACTGGTGGCCCGGGCGCTGGCACGCGCTTCGGCTCGCGACCGCGTGATTCTGTGGACCGTGCAGCTCGCCGTGTTCGCTGCCGCCCTTTGGTACTCGACTTCGGCAGCGCTGAACTTCGCCCTGCGCACGCAGCCTGCTTCGGCGCCGGTTGCTCAGCAGGCATTGACGCAGGCACTGGCCTTCATCCGCCAGAATATTGACCAGAAGCAACCCATCTTCTACGGGGGGATGGCGGATTGGGGTGTCAATCCGCACATGCTCAGGCAGGCGCTGTGGGCCCCGCCGCAAGAGCCTGAGCCGGACCTGCGCGAGCTGCCGTACGCCGGTGGGCCTGCCGAATTCGGTTACTCCCCGGAACCTTCGCCGCGGTATCCCGAGCTGCTGCGCAAGCTCCTCGAGGCGGAACCGTCCGCGACCCTCCTCCTCACCCGGCACGCCCCGGGTTCCGCCTTCCGCTGGCGGCTGTATCCCTGGATATTTGCCTGGCAGGAAAACTACTGCGCCGCGGCGCAGCAGCTTCCGGGCTGGATGCGCGTCGCGCGGCTGGACACCCGCGCCGGGCTGGAGGTCGAGATTTACAGGCGCCAACTCCGTTGAGGACTCTCTTCTGAATTCTGCTTCTGATTTTTTGATTTCTGATTTCTGGTTTCTGCTCTCTGAGATCTGAGTTTTGAGTTCCCTGACCACAGTCGATCTACGCCGCAGCTACGGCCTGGGCGCGCTTCCCCTCGGATTGTTCCTGGGCACATTGTGCCTGGCCTACTGGATGGCGCGCCAGATTGCCGTGGAGCAGTACCGCAATGTGCTGGTGGCCGCGGTCCTGGCCCAGCTCATCTGGGTCTTTTTGCGCTGGCGCTGGAGCGTGTACGGGCTGGTTGTGTACGTAGTCCTGGAAGGATTTTTTGTAAACTACTTCAGCACTGTTCCCGAGCTGAATTTGGTGAAAGACGCGCTGGTCATCGGCCTGTTTGCCTCTCTCGCCGCCACGTTGCTCAGCCGTGGGATGCAACCGATACCCTCCCTGCCCTGGATGGCGCCCTTTCTGGCCTTTGCGGTGCTCTACTTCGCGGAAATTTTCAACCCCAACCTCCCCAACATTTTTGTCGGCCTGGTGGGTGTCCGCGTCACTCTGCTCTACTTCCTGGTCGTCCCCATCGCCTATTGGTTTTTTGAGAGCAAGCAGCGCGTATTGAATTTTCTGCTGTTCTTCAGCCTGCTTTCCGTGCCGGTTTCCCTGTTCGGCTTGGTTCAATACTGGAAGGGACCGGAGTGGATAGTCTCCCTCTCCCCCGGCTTTGGCCGGGCCGTGTACTACGCGTCCGGCATCAACCCCAGCATCGAGTCGTTCTACTTCCGCACTTTTTCCACCTTCGTTCATACTGGTGGATTCGCCCAGCACCTTTTCTTGGTGCTTTTGCTCTCACTTCCATTGTGGATCTTGCCCGCCTTTCGGCGTCACCGTTGGTGGGTCGGAGCAGCCTTTGTCTTGCATTTTGTCGCCCTGCTGACCACGGGCGGCCGCAGCTCTTTCGTGATGTTCATCGCCGCCGTTGCGGTGCTGTTCTTCATGCTGCGGGGTTCGGCCAAGATTGTTCCGGTGATGATGGTCCTGCCGTTGGTGCTGTGGGGTAGTTCATTATTTGTTGGCCCGCAGTTTGTCGAACGCTTTGAGTCGGTCCTGAACTTGGAGTATGTGAGTGCCCGCAACCGACCACTCATGATTGGCTGGCTGGAGGGCTCCATGGAGGCTCCCTGGACCGGCCTCGGCGCGGGCTATGCGACCGTGGCCTCGCGTCACGCCGGAGCCACCGCGCTGAACGGGGGCGTCCTCGAGAACGGTCTGGCCAAGATGCGCTACGAGGCTGGCTTGCCGGGCCTCGCGCTCTACATCCTATTCCTCCTAACGGTCATCTTGGATTGCCTGCGTGCCCCCTTTCGCATCCGGGATCCGGAGCTTCGCTGGTGCGTGGCCGCCTGCGCGTCCTTTCTCACCATCAATTTGGCCAACGTTGTGCTCGGACCGGTTTTCGACGCGTCTCCCAACAACATTTATTTGTGGTTCCTCCTCGGGTTGGTGGCGCGCGCGCGCCATCTGGAAACCCCACCGGTAGCGGAACAGGCTGCTTCCCAGCAGACCGTTTGAGCCCGGAAATGAAAATCCTGCTCATAACCCCGCGGTTCCCGCCCGAATGTTGTGGGGTGGGGGACTTCACCTGGCGGCTCGCGGAAGCGCTCCAGCAGGCCGGAAGGGAAATATGCGTTTTGACCCGGCCGGCGGGAGGCGCGCGGCCGCCGGGGATTCGCGTCATCGAGCACTCCCTCGATGGCTGGAGGGATCTGCTCTCTGCGCGGAGCGCCAGCCGGAGCGTGGGGCCGGATGTCGTCCAGTTGGAATATTCCAGCTATGGCTGGGGCCGGTGGGGCTTCGCCTTCTGGGTGAACGCCCTTGCCCTGCTTCTGCGCTTGGATGGCCTGCGGATGGTGCTGGCGTTGCACGAAACCGGCATCAACTTCCGCCAGCATCCCCGGCGCGCCGGAGTGGCGGTGATCCAGCGCGTCCATCTGGCCCTGTTGATGTGGACCGCCAGCGAAGTCCTGGTCAATCTGCCGCACAGGCTGCGGATTCTGCGGCGCTGGCTGCCGGGCCAGGCGCACAAACTTCGTTACCGCCCGAACGCCAGCAACATCCCGGTTGCGCCGCTGCCCCCCGGCGGACGGGAAGCTCTTCGCGCGAGGCGCGGCGCCCTCCAGGGTGAGATCGTCGTAGCTGTCTTTGGAAATTTTGCTTCGGCCAAGAACTATGAGGCTGTCATCGAGGCCGTCAAGACCCTGCGTCTGGGCCAAAGGTTGAAGTTATGGTTACTGGGCGAATGGGCAGGGGCGCAGCCCGCATACATCGCCGGACTCCAGGCCGCTGCCCTGGAATTGAATGGCGACGTCTTCTGGTCCGGCCGGCTGCCGGCCGGGGAGATTTCCGCTCATCTGTCCGCCGCAGACATTTTTGTCCTTCCGCAAAACGATGGGCACCTGACGCGCAGCGGCGCATTTATGGCCGCAGCCGCGCATGGCTTGCCGGTCATCGCCGTGCGGAATGAAGAGAATCAGGCAGGGTTCACGCACGGCAAGAACGTGTGGATTGTCGCCCAGAGCCGCGCCGAAGAATTTGCCGCAGCGATCCAACATCTGACGTCTCACTCCGGCGAACGCGAACGCCTGGGACGCAACTTGCGCGCTCTCTACCAGGAACAGTACGACTGGCCGCGTGTGGCGGCCCTGTCCGGCACAGGAGACCGCGAGGCGCTGCGGCCGGCAGCCGTTTCGCTGGAAAACGTCGCGCCATGAGTGCCGGAATCTTGGAATTGCAGCTCGCGGCCCCGGTGAACCGGGAGACATCCACATACGCGCAGAGGGGACCTCGCGTCCTGTTTGTGGACAGCCTGGCCGAAGTCGGCGGGCTGGGGATCGCCCTGCTTCGCATTCTGGCGGCCCGGAATGAGAGCCCGACCGTGCCCCTATACGCCTCGCTGGTCATCGGCCAGGGCGACCTGCCAGAGCGAGTTGCGGCTCTGCAGATCCCGGTAATCCGGATCCCTGCGCCGCGGTTCCGCAACCTGCGCGGCACTGCGCGTGTGATTCGGAGTCTCAGCGGTCTGATCCGAAAACAACAGATTGACGTGGTCTTCAGCAATGGCGGACATGCAAATCTTTTTGCGCGACCCGCGGCCTTGCTCACCGACCGCCCCTGCGTGTGGTGGGTGCATGGCTGGGAGCCGCGCGACACTCTGCGTGAGCCGATCTCCATCGCTCACCAACTGCTCTCCGCGGACCGCCTGCTGGCCAACTCCGAATGGACAGCCCGGATGCTCCGCAACGACTTCCCATCCAGCCCGCCGATTGGCGTGGTTCGGCCCGGAGTGGATTGCCGGGAGTTTCGTCCCGACTCCGTGGCCGGCCGGGCCGCGCGCCGCGAGCTTGGCATCGGGGATTCCCAGAGAGTGGTGGGAATGTTCGGCCGGCTGCAACCCTGGAAGGGCCAGCATATTTTTCTGGAAGCCGCGGCGGCACTGGGCAGACGCCTCCGTGGCACCCGTTTCCTGGTTGTAGGCAGCGCACTTCTGGGGATGGACCTGGCCTATGAGGCGCAGTTGCGGAGCAGGGTGGCCTCCGATGGCCTGCGCGATTGCGTCCTCTTCACGGGCGAACGCCGGGATATCAGCGCCCTGATGAATGCCTGCGATGTTGTGATTCACGCATCCGTGCAACCGGAGCCCTGGGGTCTGGTAGTGGCGGAGGCCATGTCCGCGGGACGCCCCGTGATCGCTTCGGATGCCGGCGGTCCCCGCGAGATGATTGCGCACGGTCGCACGGGGATTCTGTCGCCTCCGGGGGATCCCTGCGCATTGGCGGACGCCCTCGAGCAGCTGTTGGAGGACCCGGCGCTGTCCCATCGTTTGGGGACCGCAGCACGGCAACACGCGCTGGCGTCGCTCGATGCCCGCCACAGCGCGGCAAATCTCTTTGCGGAATTGGAAACAGTTCATCGCCATGCCGGCCGCAGATAAACCTTCACCGCCGCTGCGCGTCCAGAAGCACAGCCCGCGACTCCTGTTCCGCGAATCCATCGCGGACTACGCAATCCGTGACGCCCTGCTGCGGCAGGCCCACCACCTGCATGGCAGGCTGCTGGACCTGGGTTGCGGTGACAGCCGTTATCAGGCGTATCTCCGCCATCGAGTGGATCTGTGGCTGGGAATGGACCGGCCCGTTCCCGGACACCCGGCGGCGCAACAGGTGAGCCTCCAGGGTGACGCACTGGCCCTGCCCCTGGCTCCGGAAAGTTTTGACACCGTCCTGTGTACTCAGGTTCTCGAGCATGTGCCGGAACCGCTGGACCTGCTGCGCGAAGCCTGGCGCGTGCTGAAACCGGGCGGCCGGCTGCTGCTGACTGCCCCGCAGTACAATGCGCTGCACGGGGAACCACAAGATTACTTCCGTTATACCCGCTATGGCCTCGAACATCTGGCAAGAAAGGCTGACTTCACCGTGGAATCCATCGAGCCCATCGGCGGGTTCATCTCCCTCTTCGCTTTTCTGACCACCATTCACCTGGCTCCTCTTCGCGTGCAGCCTTTCTTCGGGCTCTGGCAGTGGCTCGCCTGGCAGATGGAACAAATCCTCCACCGGCCCAAGGACTGCATGGGCTATCTCCTGGTGGCGGTTCGCAACGGTGCTTCGGTGAGGATGGGCCAGATGTCCGGCAGTGACCGGACAGCTTCCGGAGGATTGGACTGAGAAATATTGTCGAGTGGAAAGAGGGTCACCACGCCGGGGCAAAACAAGAGTTGCGCCGCTATTGGGATGCCCACCCCATTTCCACCGACAGCGTGCCGTTCGCGCCCGGGACGCGGGAATCGTTCGAAGCCATTTACAGCCGGTGGCTGGGGACGGTGGACCAGATGCGGCTCGATTTCCTCGAAACCTGCCGCGGCAAGAAAGTGCTCGAAGTCGGTTGCGGCATCGGCAAGGACGCGCGCTTCCTGACTGAAAATGGCATTGATTATCAGGGGCTGGACTACAGCTTCCGCACGCTCGAGCTGGCGCGCAGCCACTTTGATTTTCAGCGATTGCCGAAACGCTTCATCAACGGCGATGCCACCTCTCTCCCGTTTCCCGAACATTCCTTCGATCTGGTGATGTCCATCGGAGTGATTCACCACATCCCCGGAACGCCGCAGGCTTGCCGCGAGATCGTCCGCGTGGTCAAGCCCGGCGGCACCGTGCGCATCATGTTTTACAATCGCCACTCCTATCACTATCTGCTCGTGGACGCCGTGGTTCGCCCGCTCATCGCGCTGATGCTCCGCCTGCGTTTCCTCGAAGCCTTCCTGCGCGTGGCCCCGGAGAAGTTCAGGCACATGTACGCCATCTCGAAACAGCACGGCTTGGACCGCCGGCGGCTGCTGGCCACCAGCGCCGACACTTCCTTCGCCGGGGACGGCAACTTCATCCCCGTCTCCGGTTTTTACACCGAAGCGGAGATGCGGGATCTCTTTACTGGCCTGGAAGAGTTCCGTTTCTTCCGCCGCGACCTCAAGTATTTCCCGCTGCCTTTCCTGCGCCGCTGGGTCGAGCTGCGCTGGGGTTTTTTTCTCACCATGACCGCGCGCAAGCCGGAGGCTGCGCACTAGATGGCCCTGGCGTCCAAGGTCTCTTTTTTCTCGCGTGTCGTCCGGCATCGGCTGGAGGGCCAGCCCCGGCGGTGCCCAAACTGCGGAGAAACCGCTGGCTTGCGCTCGCTGGGCCGCAAGAAAATCGTCGTGGAAGTGATCCACTGCGAAAACTGTCTCCTGATTTTTCGCTGGCCGCTGGAGACTCCGGAGGAGGCGCGCTCCTATTACCAGAGCGAGTACAGCGAAGGCGCCATCACGGCGCTGCCGGAAGATCCGGAGCTTGCGGTGCAGATCTCCGGAGGATTCCGCGGCACATCGCTGGATCTCTCCGCAAAAATCGAGCTGCTGAAAATCTGCGGCGGCGCGGGACGCGTCCTCGACTACGGCTGCTCCTGGGGCTATGGCGTCTATCAGCTCGCGCGGGCGGGGTTGGACGCCACGGGCTTTGAGATTGCCAGGTCCCGTGCGCGCTTCGGCCGCGAGTGGCTGGGGGTGCGCATCCTCGACGCACCCGGCGATCTCGCGCGCCTGCCGCAAGCGTCGTTCGATGCGCTCTTCTCGAACCACGTGGTTGAACACTTGCTGCAATTGAACGACGCATTCACGGAGTTTGCGCGGCTCCTGCGCCCAGGCGGGCTGGCTTTCATAGTCCTGCCCAATTTTACGGGCCGGGTGGCGCGCCAGGGCCGCTTCTGGAACTGGATCGGCGCAGCCCATCCCCTGGCACCCACCTGTGAATTCTTTGCGCGGAATCTGCCGCCGGCTGGATTTGCCGCTCCCCTCTTCGCCTCCTGCCCGTTTGACGAGGCGTTGCGGGAACGCTTCCGCCGCGGGCAGGCTGACGATTTGCAATTGGAAGGTGACGAGCTCCTCGTCGTGACCACGCGAACATGAGCGTCGCCGCAAGAATCCCTGCCACGCTCGAAAGTTCTTCCGGCTTGGGGCGCGGTCTGCGCATCGCTGTGGTCACGCCGGAGATGATCCGCACGCGCGGCACCGAGCGTGCCAACGCCGAAATGGTCGCGCGTCTGGCGCGCGAAAACCGCATCTGCCTCTTCGCGCATCACTGGGAGCCCGACGGGACGCCGGGCATCTGTTTTCATCGCGTGCCGGTGATGCCCTGGCCGGGTCTGCTCCGTTTCCTGACTTTCTTCGCCTCAGCCACCTGGCAGGTACGCCGCGCAGAGCGGCGTCACGGGACCTACGACGCTGTCTATTCGCCGGGTCCGAACTGCCGCCAGGTGCAGGTCAGTAGCGCCTGGTTCTGCCAGGCGCGGCAGCTCGCGCTGTTCCGCAGCGGCAAGCACCGTCCGCAGCCGGCCACGTGGCTCGACTGGCTCAAGCTTGCCCACCGCTGGTCCTACGCCGCAGTCGTGTCCGCCGTGGAGAGGCATTTCTACTCTCTACCCACTCTGCGCCGCGTGGTCACGCAGTCGCATCTGCTGGCCGGCGACCTCGCCGGCTTCTACGGTCTCCCGCCGGAGCGCATCGTGGTGGCGCACGGCGGCGTCAACAGCGCCCACTTTGAACCGGCACAGCGTCTTGTCCTCCGCGACCGCGCCCGGCGCGAGCTGGGCATCCCGGCAGACGAATTCGCATTTTTCTTCATCGGCAACAACTGGCTCATCAAAGGCCTCTACCACGTCATGGAGGCTCTGGCTCGCGTCCCGCGCGGGACGCTCTACGTCGTTGGAGTGGAATTCGAGCCTCCTCACTCCTGGCAGAAGCATAGCCGCGCGCTGGGCATTGCATCCCGCGTGTGCTATCTGCCCCGCCGGCCGGATGTCATCTACTACTACGCCGCGGCGGACGCGCTGGTGGCGCCGTCGGTGTACGACACCTTTCCGCTGATGCCGCTGGAGGCTATGGCCTGCGGATTGCCGGTCATCATCAGCCGCAACACCGGCGTAGCGGAAATCGTGCGCGACGATGACTGCCTGGTGGTCTCGCAGCTGGATGACCCCGCGGAGTTGGCCGAGGCCCTGCGCCGCATTTCTGAGGACGCCGGCTTGCGCGCAAGGCTGGCGGCGAATGGCCTGGAACTGGCGTGCCAGCGTCCCTGGGACGGCATTTACCGCGCCATTTCCGCCGAACTCGTGGCTCTGGCGCGGACGCGCGCCGCGGAGTCAGCCGCGGCCCGATGATTTCGATGTCTCACGAACTACGCATCTTTCTGGTCGGCTCGGAGTTCTTCCTTACCCGCGGCGGGATTCAGTTCGTCAACTGCCTGCTGCTCCGCGCCCTCGAAGACATCGGCCGGCGCACCCCGTGCCGGATCGAGTGTTTTTCTTATGGCGACCCGTCAGGATCCGCCCTTCCCGGGACGCCTCTGGCTGTGCCCCTGCGCTGGCATTCCTTCGGACGCAACCGCCCGGCCATGGCCGCATGCCTTGCCGGCCGCCTTCTGGCTGCAAAGCCGCACATTGTTCTGTTCACCCACGTCAATCTGCTGCGCCTTTCTCATTTGGTGCGCCGTCTGGCGCCGCGCGTGCGCGTGGCCGCGCTGGGTCACGGCGTGGAAGTGTGGGAACGCCTGCCCGGCGCACTGCGCTGGGCGCTGAGCCGCGCCGACGGAATCGCCGCCCCGAGCTGTTACACGCGCGATCGCCTGGTCGGCGTCAATGGCGTGGCCTCGGATAAGACTGCCGTCCTCCCGCACGGGATCGATCTGCATGGGTGGTTAGAACAGGGCGCCACTCCCGGCGGCAGCTGCGCGGGCCCTGTTTTGCTCAGCGTCACGCGGATGAACCGCGCCGATGCCTATAAGGGGATTGACGAAGCGCTTCGCGCCATGCCCGCCGTGCTCCGGCACTGTCCCGGCGCGCGCTATGTCGTAGTCGGCGACGGAGACGACCGCCTGCGTCTCGAACAGCTCTCGCGGGACCTGGGCGTGGCCGGCAGCGTGGAATTTTGCGGCGAACTCCGCGACCTGGAGCTTTCCGCCGCTTACGCTCAGGCCAGCCTGTTCGTTCTCCCAAGCCGCAAGGAGGGATTTGGCATCGTCTTCCTCGAGGCCATGTTCCATCGCCTGCCGGTCGTGGCTGCGCGCGCCGGTGGCAGCGTAGATGTCGTCGTCGAGGGGGAAACTGGCCTGCTCGTCCCGCCCGGCGATCCCGCCGCCCTGGCCGCCGCCGTCATCAGTCTGCTGGGCTCACCGGCCGACCGCCGGCAAATGGGCGAAGCCGGCCGCCGCCGTCTCGAGACGCACTTTCTCCTGAGCCATTTCACGGCGCGCTGGGAAGGCTGGCTGACCCATCTGGCGCCAGAGGCTGTCTATTTGGCGCGGCAGCACAGAATGTTTTCGGCGCTCACGCCCGCCTGTTTGCGTGAGGAGATCGCGTCGCCCGCAACTGCCCTGTGAGGGTCCTGATCTGATTTCTTATTTTTCGCTTCCAACTGCTGACTTCCAACCTCCAGCCAATGTGCGGCATCACCGGACATTTTGAACCACACGCGGCGCCGGACGCCGTGGTCATCGAGCGGATGCTGCGGGCGATGATCGCCCGCGGCCCGGATAGCATCGGCCACGTCGCGGTGGCCCCGCGCGAGGGCGGCCATCTGCTGCTCGGAGCCTGCCGCCTGGCCATACAGGATTTGTCTCCGGCCGGCCATCAGCCCATGACCGACGCCGAAACCGGCAATCATCTCGTCTACAACGGCGAAATCTATAATGCGGGCGAATTGCGCGACGCCCTGATCGCGCGCGGCTGCCGGTTCCGCTCGCACTGCGACACAGAAGTGCTTCTCCTCGGATATCGCGTGTGGGGCGAAGACGTCATCGCGCGGCTGCGCGGGATGTTTGCCTTCGCCATCTGGGACCATGCGCGGCAATTGTTGCTGCTGGTCCGCGACCGCCACGGTATCAAGCCCCTGTACTACGCGCAGCGCGGCCCGTCGTTTGTCTTTGCATCGGAGCTGCGCGCCCTGCTGGCCTCCGGCGCCGTCCCGCGCGAGCTCGACCCCACCGGCCTCGACTCTTTTCTCAAATTCGGCGCTGTTCAGGAACCGGCCACGATGGTGCGCGGCGTCCGCCTGTTGCCGGCCGGCCATCTGCTGCGTTGGACGCCGCATTCGCTGTGCCTGGAGCGCTACTGGAGTCTGCCCGCGGCGGATTCTTCCCTCAACGGTAGCGTGCGCGTCCGGCAGGCCCGCATCGAAGAGCTGCGCCACACTCTTTCCTCCGCAGTCCGCCTCCGCATGTTGAGCGACGTCCCGCTGGGCATTTTCTTGAGCGGCGGCCTGGACTCCAGCGCGGTTGCATCGGAGGCCGTCGCCGCCTCGTCGCGCGTCAAAACTTTTACGGTGGTTTTCGAGGAGCGCGAATACTCGGAAGCGGCTCTGGCTCGCAGCGTGGCCGCTCATCTGGGCACGGACCACCACGAGATTTCGCTTTCCCAGCGCGACCTGATTGCCGGCTTGCCGCAGGCCGTCGCCGCCATGGACCAGCCCACCGTGGACGGCGTAAACACTTTCTTTGTTTCCCGTGCAGCCAAACAGGCCGGGGTCACCGTGGCACTCGCGGGCCTCGGCGGCGACGAGCTCTTCGCCGGCTACCGCAGCTTCCGCATGGTCCCCTGGATGGAGCGCGTTGAGCGCTGGTCGCCGGGCTGGCTGCGCTCGGTGGCCGGCAGCATCGCTTCCCCCGGCGCGGCCGGCCGCGGCCGCAAATTCGCCGCGTGGATGCTCGGGGAATCCGGCTTCGACCACCCGTTCTATCTCTCGCGCCTGCTGTTCACGCCGGTACGCGTCGCCCGGCTACTGAAATCGGACTGGCTGTTGCGCATTGAATTCGAGTTGTATGCCGCGGAGATGGCAGAGCGCTGCCGCCTTCTTGCCGCGCAGGACCCCGTCAACCGCGTAGCCTGCCTCGAGCTTTCCGTCTACTTGCGCAATACCCTGCTGCGCGACACCGACTGTATGAGCATGGCCCATTCGCTCGAAGTCCGCGTTCCGCTGATTGACCATCTGCTCACCGAAAACATGCTTCGGCTCCCCGGCGCCTGGAAGCTCGACGCCCGCCAGCGCAAGCCCCTGCTGGTTGCCGCGCTCTCGCGGCCTCTGCCGAAGGAGGTTCTCGCCCAGCCCAAGCGCGGATTTGTGCTCCCGTGGGCCGAATGGATGCGCCGCGAATTGCGCCGCGAGGTGGCCGAAGTCCTCGCCGAGCCCGGCGCCGTGCTGCGCGACGCGCTCCACTGGAATCCCGTCCGCAGGCTCTGGGACGATTTCCAGCGCGGCCGTGTTCACTGGTCCCGGCCGTGGATGTTCTACGTCCTGCGGAAATGGACGGAGCAAAACCTGGCCGCATGAAAATCCTCCTCAACGCCGTTTCTGCAAAACTGGGCGGCGCCGCCACGTACATTGAGAACCTGGCGCGCAGCCTGGCTGCTCCTCCGCCGGCTGGCGATGAATTCCTGTTCGCGGTGCCGCCGGGCCGCGCCCCCGCCATCCGCAGCGCTGCGGCCGGCGCCCCTCATGTTCGCGTTCTGGAATGCGACGCCGCCGCGGGCTCCTATGCCCGCAGGATCTGGTGGGAGCAGGTCACGCTGCGCGGGATGGTCCGCGCCGAGCGCCCCGCTGTGTTGTTCTCTACCGCCAATTTCGGCATGCTGCGCAGCCCTTGCCCGCAACTTCTGCTCGTCCGCATCCCCATTTATTTTTCCGGTGAGTACATTTCCCACGTGCTGCCGGAAAAGAGCGCGGCGTTTCGCGCCCAGACGGCCCTGCGCCGCTGGTTGGTCTGCCGTTCCGTGGCTGCCGCTGACCGCCTGATGACTCCTTCCGCCGCCATGCTCGCTGATTTACGCCGCTTTGCCGTCATCCCCGGGGACCGGGCGGTGGTCAATCCCTACGGCGTGCCCAGCGCGCGCATCACTCCCCGCAACGGACAGCGGCCTCGGACGGCGCCGCGCCTGCGTGTCCTGTGGGTCTCTCACTACGCCGATCACAAGGACCTGGCCACCCTGCTCGACGCGGCGGCGCAATTGCGTCACCAAGGCGAGCTGTCCTTCGAGCTGGTGCTCACCCTCGATGCGGAGCGGCACAACGGCCAGCACACACCGCTCGGCGAGCGCGAACGCCTCCTGCTTGCGCAGCTCGCCGACCCGCACGTCCCGCGCGCCGACCAGGTTTCCGTGCATCTCGCAGGTGTCCAGACCTACGAGGCTACCTGGCAGTTGTACCGCTCCGCGGACATTTTCGTATTTCCCTCGTTGTGCGAATCCTTTGGCCATCCGCTGGTGGAGGCCATGGCGGCCGGTTTGCCCGTCCTGGCCAGCGATATCCCGGTGCACAGGGAAATCTGCGGTCCTGCTGCTGCGTATTTTCCGCCCCGGGACGCCGCCACGCTCGCGGGCGTGTTGCGCCATTTTCTGATTGACGATTCTGCGCGGTCCGCGCTCTCCGCCAGCGCTGCCGCCCGCGCCGGGCTGTTCCTTTGGGAAGACCATGTCTCTCGGCTGCTGAACCTGCTGCGCGAAGTGGCCGCCAGCCGTCAGCCTCAAGGCTGATTCTGCCAGGGAGCGATGATCCAGTTCCTGGTTTTCTGTTTTCAGTTGTCAATTTTCAGACTTCCCATGTCAACTCTCAAATTCATGCTTTCTAATTCATGATTTCTCATTTCCAACCTCTAGCATATGTGCGGCATCACCGGCTCCGTTCCCGCGATTGACCCCGCGCTTCTGCGCGCAATGACCGGGCGCCTCGCTCACCGCGGGCCCGACGGCGAGGACTATTTCTTTTCCCCGGGCGTCGCGCTGGGCCATCGTCGCCTGGCCATCATCGATCTCCCCGGCGGCCGCCAGCCGATGACTTCCGCCGACGGCCGCTTCACCATCGTCTTCAACGGCGAGATATATAACTTCCGCGAGCTGCGCGCGGATCTCGAATCCGCAGGCGTGGTTTTCCGCACTTCCTCCGACACGGAGGTTTTGCTCGAATCGTTTGCACGCTGGGGCCGGGACGCGCTCCATCGCCTCCGCGGGATGTTTGCCTTCGCCATCTGGGATGCCCGGGAACGCGCGCTGTTTGCCGCCCGTGACCGGCTCGGCGTCAAGCCGTTCTATTTCTCCGCCGCGGACGGCCGGCTGCTGTTCGCGTCGGAGATGAAAGCGCTGCTCGTCCATCCCGGCGTGGACCGCAGCCTGAATGTCTCCGCCGTGGATGATTTCCTTACCTATCTGTACATCCCCGCGCCGCAGACCATTTTCCGCGGCATCCGCGAGCTTCCGCCGGCCCACTGCCTGGAATGGCGCAACGGTTCCCTGGCCATTTCTCGTTACTGGGACCTGCGTCCTGCGCCGCTCTCTGCATCGAACGGCCGCCGCAATCTCCCCTCCGCGTCGGAAGAGCTGCTCGCCATCTTGCGCGAAGCCGTGCGTCTCCGTCTGATCAGCGACGTCCCGCTGGGCGCATTCCTCAGCGGCGGAATGGACTCTTCAACCATCGTGGCTCTGATGTCCGCACCGCAAGGCGAAGCGGTACGCACTTTCAGTCTGGGCTTCCGCGCGGGTGAGGAGCGCTACACGGAGCTGGCCTTTGCCCGTCAGGTTGCGGACCGCTACGCCACCCGGCACCGCGAGCTGGAAATTCGCTCCGACTGCGCGGACCTGCTTCCCCGTATCGTCGCCCAATTCGATCAGCCCTTCGGCAATCCGACGGCGTTGCTCAGCTACCGCCTTTCCGAGCAGGCGCGGCGCCATGTCACGGTCGCGTTGGCCGGTGATGCGGGTGATGAAGTTTTCCTCGGATATCCGCGTTACCGGGGCGTGCGTCTCCGCACCACCTACGACCGGATGCCGCTGGCCTTGCGCCGCGCCGCAGCCCGCCTGGCTGCGCATCTTCGCGACGACCTCCGCGGCCGCCACGCCTGGCGCCGCACCCGCGAGTTCCTCTCCACCGGCGGCAACTCCTGGCAGGAAGCCTATGGTCACTGGGTCTCCTATTTCTCTCCCGAGATGCGCGCGGGGCTCTACGGTCCGGATTTCCGCCGCCGCCTTGCCGGATACGACTCCCGCTCTTTCCTCACAGGCTGCTTCGCGGATGTGGCGGACTGCGCGCCGCTCGACCAGGTCAGCTACGCAGACCTGCGGAGCTTCCTTCCTTTCAACCTGCTCGCTTACGGCGACCGCATGAGCATGGCCCACGGCCTCGAGCTGCGCCTGCCCTTCACCGACCACAAGCTCGTTGAATTTGCGCTCCGCCTGCCAGCCGATTTCAAGCTCCGGGGCAGCGTGACCAAGTTCATCCTGCGTCGCGCGGCCGCTTCCCTGCTCCCGCGCGAAATCCTGCGCCGGCCGAAGCTTGGACTGAACCCCCCGCTGGGTATCTGGCTGCGCCGCGACCTCGCGCCCCTGCTCGAGACCTATCTCGGCGACGCCGCCGTGCGACGCCGCGGCTGGTTCCATCCTGCGGCGGTGCGCCGCCTGCTCAATGCCTTCGCTGCCGGTCGCAGGGACTACTCGCTGCACATCTGGGCGCTGCTGGTGCTGGAGGAATGGTGCCGTCAGTTCCTGGACGCCCCGGCACCGCCGGCTGTGGCCGACGAACTCATTGCGGTATCCGGAGCGCCCGCGTGAGGATCCTCTACGTCTCGCATTACTTCCCGCCGGAGATGGGCGCCCCGGCGGGCCGTGTGGCCGGCCTCAGCCGCCAGTGGGTCCGCGCCGGACATCATGTGGACGTCCTCACCGGATTCCCGCACCACCCTACGGGCATTGTTCCTCCGGAGTATCGCCGCGCGTTTCGGCGCGGTTTCCTGCGCGAGGATTTCCACGGCGTCGCGGTGCACCGCTGCTGGATATTCCCCGCAGCCAACCGCGGCAAACTGCTTCGCTCACTGAATTACGCCTCGTTTCTTGTCTCCGCCGCGCTGCACGGGTCTCTGCGATTGTCGCGTCCCGACGTGGTGGTGGCCACGTCTCCGCAACTCCTCTGCGCCGCCGCGGGCGCGATTCTGGCGCGGCGCTTCCGCGCGCCCCTGGTGATGGAGGTTCGCGATCTCTGGCCCGAATCGCTGGTCGCCGTCCGCGCCTCCAGCCATCGTTCCCCGCTGGTCTTCACTCTGGAGACGCTGGCCCGTCGCCTCTACCGCTCCGCAGACCACCTCGTGACGGTCACAGATGCGCAGCGCCGCGCCATCATCTCCGGCGGCATTCCCGAAAGCTGCGTGACCGTAGTTCCGAACGGAGTGGACGCGGAGTTCCTCGAAGCCGGGGAGCTATCCCCTGCCTCCCCCGGCGCCTTCTTCACCGCCACCTATATCGGCACCCTCGGAATGGCCCACCATCTGGAAACCCTGCTGGAAGCCGCCGCCCTGCTCCGGGGCGATTCGCAGTTCCGCTTCCGCCTGGTGGGAGAGGGCGCGCGCCGCAGCGCCCTCGAGGCTCGCGCCCGCGAGCTGCGTCTCTCCAACGTCCAATTCACCGGCGAACGCCCCCGCGGCGAAGTCCCCGGCTGGATTTCGTCCTCCCATGCCTGCCTGGTTCTTTTGCGCAAGAGCGAAGTTTTCCGCACGGTGGTGCCTTCCAAGATGATGGAGGTGATGGCCGTGGGCCGTCCGATCGTTCTTGGCGTGGAAGGCGAGGCGCGCGAACTGCTGGATCTCGCCGGCGCCGGCGTGGCCATCCCCCCGGAAGACCCCGCGGCCCTGGCCGCCGCGCTTCGCGCCTTGCGCGATGACCCTGCCCATTGCCGCGCGCTCGGCGAAAACGGCCGTCGCTTTGTCCGCAAGGAATTTCAGAGGTCGGTTCTGGCTGCGCGCTACCTCGAGCTGTTCAACACGCTGGTTGCCGTCCCGGGCGAGGATCGTTTTCCGCTTCCCTGCCCGGAATCCGACCCTCTATCGGAGCCCAGATAAAATGCGCACCTATTTTGTGCTGCTGCTGCTCTCCACGACACTCTCTTACGCGCTGACCTTGTGGCTGGCGCGCGCGGCGGCGGTGCGCGGCTGGGCGCGCCGCACCGGCGACAGCCCCACCGGCGAAGGGATCCCGCGCCTGGGGGGCATCACCATCTTTGTCACTCCCCTGTGCGCTATCGGCCTTCTGCTGCTGTGGAACAACGAAGTGGCCGCGCGGATGTCGCAGCACGTCGCGCGCGGCGCCGGATTGCTGCTAGCGGCGTCGGCAGTCTTCGCGCTGGGCCTCTACGATGACCTGCGCGGCGCGCGGCCCTGGCAGAAGCTGCTGGTGCAATCGATGGCCGGGCTGGGGCTCTACCTGGCCGGGTTTCGCGTCGAGCTGCTGACCAATCCCTTCACCCACGGCTCCATCGAGCTGGGGTGGTTTTCATTGCCTGCCACACTCCTCTGGCTGGTCGCCATTTCCAACGCCTTCAACTTGATTGACGGCCTGGATGGGCTGGCCGCCGGCGTGGGCGTCTTCAGCGCGCTGGCACTGTTCCTTCTGGCCATGTTGGTCGGGGACAGTTTCGTCGCGGCCATTTCGGTCGCCCTGGCCGGCTCTCTCGCAGGTTTCTTGCCGCACAACTTCAGCCCGGCGCGCATCTACCTGGGCGATTCCGGCAGCCTGACGGCGGGACTGGTGCTGGCTGCGCTGGCCGTGGCCGGCGCGCAGAAGGGCTCCGTGCTCATCACCGTGGCCATCCCGCTGATGATTTTTGGCCTGCCGCTGCTGGACGCCTCGGTCACCACTCTGCGCCGCCTGCTCTCCGGCCATCCCATCTTTACCCGCGACGAGGAACATCTCCATCACCGCCTGGTCAAGATCGGCCTGACCCCGCGCGGCGCCATGCTCGTGCTGCACGGCGTGGCCGGCCTGTTCGCCTTCGGCTCGATGGTCCTGCTCAACTACCGCAACACCTCTGCCCCCCTGATTGCTCTTGTGTGCGGCATCTCGGCCTGGCTGCTGGTCAGCCGGATGCAGTATCCGGAATTCTCCGAGCTCGACTCCCATGTCCGCCTGGCGCTCAAGAGCCAGCACCTCACACTGCGCAACCAGATCCTTCTCCGCCGCGCGGCCTCGGAAATCCGCAGCGCACCTTCCGTCGAAGACCTCTGGCGCAGGATGACGGAGATCCTCGCCGCCTTCGACTTCGACCGCGCAGAGATGGAGTGGACGTCCAACGGCGATGGCCCCCGCAGCCTGTCGTGGTCCGCCGCCTCGTCCGAGGACAGTGTCCTGCGGCCCTTCGACCAATTCTGGGAGATGACGGTTCCCTTCGCGCAGCACGCGGAGATCACTGGGCGCATGCGCCTGGCCCGCTCGCTGGACCGCGGCCCGTTGTTGTTCCGCGTCTCTTCCCTGCTAGAGTTCCTTTCCCAGTCCATCGCCGAGCGCCTTCGGCAGCTTCACGAGCAGGAAATGGCGATCCAGCCGCATCTGGCGGAGGTCCAGTCTCGTTAGAAATGTCCGGGGTGGGGATTCAGGACCCGATTTGCGTTACAGGAGTTGCGCGCTGGCGGGGTTTGCCGTCGAGCTCGAGGATCCGCACCAGCGTCCAGGCAGCCAGCAACGCCAGCATCGCCAGGACGGTCAGTCTCACCCAGTGCCGCCGCCAGTGCGGTTTTCGAAACGAATGACGCCGGCGGCGCCGGTGGTGCCCCTGGCTCTCTTCTAGGGTGACTACGCTTGTCGGCGCAGGCGCGCTCATCGCTGGTTGCGCTCCGGCTGAAGCATGCAATCCTCAAGACATCTTAAGCGGACGCCCCATGCCCCTCCGGCTCCGCCGCAACGATTTGTGCCGAATCGGTAACCCTCTCTGCGCGCGCTGATCCAGTATTTGCAGACCCAGGCGCGGCGCCAGCCTCTGCGCACAGCGCGCTTCGTCGCCGCTGAAATTTGGCGGCGCAGTCGCCAGCTCGGGGCGAACGGTCTGGACCGCCCGGTGCCGGAATTGACCGGCGACGCCTGTCGCTTGCACCCCTTTCTTCCTGCCACGCCGGCGGAGAGTTTCGCTTCGGGGCTGGACGACGAGGGCAGGTCCCAGCTGCTGGCCGCGGCCACGCGCATCCTGCGCGGCGAATTCGAAATCTTCGGCGAATGGACGCCCTTCCCCGCCGCCCCAGACTGGCATCTCGACTGGGTCAGCGGGTATCGCTGGCCGCTCGGCCCTCTCGGCCGCAATCGAATCGTCAACGCTGCTCCCGGCGCGGACATCAAGCGCCCCTGGGAGCTTTCCCGCTTCCATCATCTGCTACCGCTGGGCCAGGCATTTGTTCTCACTCGCGATCCGCAGTACGCGGAACAATGCGTCGCGAACGTCTCCCACTGGATGGAGCAGAATCCGGCTCCCCGCGGCATTCACTGGGCTGTGCCTATGGAAGCAGCCATTCGCGCTATCAATTGGATGACTGCCCTGGCCCTGTTCTCCTCCGCGGAGTTCCCTGCGGCCTTCCGCGCAAAAGCCCTCGACTCGCTCTTCCAGCACGGCCGCCACATCTTTGCTCTCCGGGAGTGGAATCCGGTGGCCCGCGGCAATCACTATCTCGCGTGCGTCGCCGGCCTGGCTCACCTCGGCGTGCTCTTCCACGATTCTCGGGAGGGCGCACGCTGGCTGGAATTCTCCCGCCGCGCGCTGCGGCAGGAAATGCTCGCCCAGGTGGGCGATGACGGAGTGGCCCACGAAGGCTCCACCGGCTACCATGCCTTTGCGACGGAGTTGTTCGCTTCCGCCGCGCTGGTCCTGGCCCGGATTGACGCCCGCAGGAACGGCGCGTCCTCGCTCGGTTCGCCCGCCGCTCTTTGCTCGGCCATCACGCAGAGCTGCGGACTCGCTTTCATCCAGCGCCTCGAAAAAATGTTCCGCTTCCTGGCCATCCTGCGCGCCGGGCGGTTCAAGACCCCCATCATCGGCGATTCGGATGACGGCCGATTGCTTCGCTTCTGTACGGGGAACGATGCGGCAGCGCATCTGGTCAGCCTGGGGCAGGCGTTGTTCGGCATCGAGGATGCCTCGCTCGCTCCTCATTTGTGCGGCGAACCACTCTGGCGTCTGGGCATTCCGCCGGCTCAGCCTGCGCGGATCGAAAACCCAGCTCGCGCCTCTGCGGATTTCCCCGCATCCGGCTTCTACGTCCTGGGGGGCGACCGCCTGCGCAGCGTGGTGCGTTGCGGGCCGCTCGGCGTGGGCGGCTGGGCCAGCCATGCCCACTGCGATCAGCTCAGTTTCGACCTCTGCTCCGAAGGTCATCCGGTGCTGGTGGACCCCGGCACGTATCTTTATTCCGGCGACCCTGCGGCCCGCAACGAATTCCGCGGCTCCTGCGCACACAATTCGCCGGTGGTGGATGCCGCCGAGCAGAACCGTTTCTGGCCCGGCCTGCTTTTCCGCATCCTGGAAGACACCCGCAGCCGCGCTGAGTTGTGGGATTGCGACGAGCGTCGCGTGATTTTCGGCGCCGCGCATTCCGGCTACACCCGCCTGAAGCCGCCCGTCGAAGTCCGCCGCACTCTCCTGCTGCGCCGTTCCCCGGAAATGCTCTTGGTCTGCGATGGACTCCACGGCGAAGGATCGGTCCCCGTGGACTGGAATTTCCAGCTCGCCCCGGAAATCCAGCCGCGCCCGATCCCGATGCAATCCCGTGGGCGGCCGGTCGGAAATGGACATCCCTTTTCCTGGACCGGAAGGCTCGCTCCCTCCCTCGCCGATCTGCACCTCCGCGCCGCCTGGGACTTCGGCGGCTTGCAAATCCTGCTGTGGGCGCATCCCGGCCCGGCGGCTCTTACTTCTGAAATTGTCGCCGGGAGCGTGTCACCGGCTTACGGCAAGCGTCTCTCCGCGCCACGGTTGCGCTTGCACACCCGTGCGCCGCTGCCGTTGCGCGTCGCCTTCTTGTTCGGATACTTTGACTCTTCCACTCTTCGGGAATGGGGCTGCGAATGAAACAGGTCGTTCAGGATTTCCGCCGGGGTTCCATCGCCGTGGAAGACGTCCCTCCTCCCGCCTTGCGCGGCCCGGGGGTGCTGCTGGCCACGGCCTGCTCGCTCATCAGTCCAGGCACGGAACGTGCCGCCCTCGAGCTGGGCCGCAGCAGCCTGCTGGGAAAGGCCCTGCGCCGTCCCGACCAGGTCCGCAAAGTTCTCGACACCTTGCGCCGCGAAGGCTTCCGGCAGACCTGGAACAAAGTGCAGGCGCGCCTCGATTCCTCCCGCGCTATGGGTTATAGCGCTGCCGGTGTGGTGCTCGTGGCCCGTGACTCCGATTTCACCCCTGGCGACCGCGTGGCCTGCGTGGGTACCGGTGCCGCAACCCACGCCGAAATCAATTTTGTCCCGAGAAACCTCTGCGCGCGCATCCCGGATAATGTGAGCTTTGAAGAGGCCGCCTTTGTCGCCCTGGGCGGTATCGCCCTGCACGCCCTGCATCTTTCCGAAGCTCGCCTCGGCGAGGATGTCGCTGTACTCGGGCTGGGTCCCGTCGGCCTGCTGCTGGCCCAGTGTCTTCGCGCGGCCGGTTGCCGCGTCGCCGGGTTTGACCTCCGCGAGCACCGCCTGCGCATGGCGCGAACTCTGGGCGTGGAGCGCGCCGCGGTCGCGGATTCCGCTGCCCTCGAGGAAACACTGCACGCCTGGGGCATCCCCGAAAAATTCGACCGCATCTTCATCTGCGCCGCTTCGGCGGACGCTGCGCCTGCGGAGTGGGCTGTCGCCGCCGCGCATGACCGCGCACGGATTGTCGTCGTCGGCGACGTCCGCGCCGATTTCCCCCGCAACGCCTGTTACGCAAAAGAACTGAGCATCGTCTTTGCCCGTTCCTACGGCCCGGGACGCTACGACCCCGTGTACGAAGAACAGGGCGTGGACTATCCCCGCGCCTATGTCCGCTGGACCCTGGGCCGCAACCTGGATTCCTTTCTCGATTTGGTTTCTCGTGCACAGGTGCGGGTCGCTCCGCTGGTGACCCACCGCTTTACCATCGAGGAAGCCGTGCGCGCCTACGAAGTTGTCTCCGGCCAAGAGCCTTCGCTCGGCGTCCTCTTGCAGTATCCGCTCGCCGAACACATCCCCTCGCCAACCGTGCACCTCCGCGCCGCACCCGAACGCAGGCCCGGCGCGCTGCGCATCGGCTTCATCGGGGCAGGGAGTCACGCCGCGGGAACTCTGCTGCCCTTGCTGCATCAGCAGCCCAATCTCGAGCTGGTGTCCCTGGCTACCACGCGCGGTGTCACGGCGAAAAAATCCGCGGCCCAGTTCGGCTTTGCTCGCTGCACCACGGACGCGATGGAATTGGTCCGCGATCCCGGGATTGACGCCGTGGTCATCGCCACGCGCCACGATTCGCACGCCGGCCTCGTCGCCGCCGCCATCGAGTCCGGCAAGCACTTCCTGGTGGAGAAACCGCTGTGCATCAATGATGCAGAGCTTGCCCGGCTAGCTGAGCTTTGGCAGATGGTCCCGATGCGCCGGATGATTGCCTACAATCGCCGATTTGCTCCGGCCACTGCTGCGGTCCGGGATTTCATCGGCGGGGGGCCCAAGCTGCGCCGCGAGCCTCTGCAAATCCGCTACGCCGTCTGCCCCGGGCGTCTCCAGGGCGGGCATTGGCTGCACGACCCCACACAGGGCGGACGCATCGTCGGCGAAGTTTGCCATTTCGTGGACTGGTGCGAATTCGTCGTTTCCGCGACCGTGCGCCGGCTCTTCGCCACGCTACATGGAAGCTTTCCTGAGCAGACCCTCAACGCCGTGCTCGATTTCGAAGATGGCTCCGTGGCCAGCATCACCTACAACCCCTCGGCGCATCCCTCCCTGCCCAAAGAGCGCGTGGAAATCTCCACGGCCGGGCGCACGGCAATTCTTGAAGACTTCGTCCGGCTCACTCTTCGCGATGACCGCGGTACGAAAGAACATTCATTCAAGGGCAAGGGCCACGCCGAAATGGTCGCTGCATTCTGCTCTCCCGGCCCGGCTATGGACGAATTGCCGCTCCTGCCCTTCGGACAGTGGGCCTCCTCGGCCCGCGTCACCCTCAAGCTCCTCGAGTCCGCCTCCACCGGCCTCCCCGTCTGGTCCGACCTCCCGTAACCCATCTCCTCAACGCATAGTTTCCAGTCTTCAGTTCTGAGTTCTGCTCTTCCCTCTTCCCTCTTTCCCTTTTCACTTTTCCTTCCTACTTTTCACTTCCCCGCAGGTCGCAGTTAAGCGAAAATAATTCCTGCAATTCCCTGGCGGCGTGTGTCCGCGCCGCCGGCAATCCTCCAAGCGCGAGGTCACACTTGAAGATTTCAGTGATCGGGTGCGGTTATGTAGGGCTGGTCACAGGCGCGTGCCTGGCGGAGATCGGCCATCAGGTCATTTGCACGGACAACGACGAATCCAAGATCAAAACGCTGAACGCCGGGCAGTTACCCATCTACG
>Ga0247727_10005115_pt1 | contig 26977 bp, 22 predicted proteins | sample WisWelCaveWW1625_FD_202498 | JGI IMG/M metagenome (GOLD analysis project Ga0247727, IMG submission 202498) | Biofilm microbial communities from Wishing Well Cave, Virginia, United States - WW16-25 | ecosystem: Environmental > Aquatic > Deep subsurface > Groundwater > Cave microbial mat | place...
CCTTTCACTTGGCGGTGAAGGAGCGAGATTGGGCCGCAAGTCGGACAGCGCCCGGCCGCGGCCGGGCGCTGTCACGATCAAAGCTCTATCGGCCTCCCGGTTGTCGGGAGAACTCGGAGACAGTCCAGCTTAAGAGCTCTCGGCATGGAGTACGGAGTGCATCTGCCCCTGATCGAGTTCGACGGCGGGCGACGAACCCTCGCCGATCTGCGCGGGTATACCCAGCGGGCTGCTGCTCTCGGATACCGGTTTCTGTGCGCCAACGATCATCTGCTCTTCAGCCGGCCGTGGCTCGATGGGCCCACGGCGCTCGCTGCCGTGATCGAGGCATCGTCGGACATGACGCTTGCGACCACCGTTTGCCTCCCCGTCGTGCGGGGGCCAGTTCAGACCGCGAAAACGCTTGCCGCGATCGACATCCTTTCGGGCGGCCGGCTCGTCGTCGGCGTCGGGCCAGGATCGTCGCCTCGCGACTACGCCGCGATCGGCATGGACTTCCAGGAGCGGTGGAAGCGCTTCGACGAGGCGATCATCACCCTGCGCTCTCTTCTGAGCGAGGACGCGGAGGGCTTCGAGGGAACCTTCTACTCGACGGAGGATCTCGCCCTCGAGCCGCTCCCGATGAGGCGCGAAGGGCCGCCCATCTGGATCGCAAGCTGGGGCTCACCCGCGGGTTTGCGGCGCGTTGCTCGTCTCGGCGACGGCTGGTTGGCCTCCGGGTACAACACGACTCCGCCTGGGTTCTGTGAGAGTCTCGCCCTCCTATCGGAGCAGCTCGGGACAGCGGGCAGAAGTCCCGAGGCGTTCCCGAACGGGATCGCCACGATGTGGCTCTACGTGACGGACCGGCGTAGCCACGCCGAGCGGATGCTTGCGGAGATCCTCGCGCCGATGCTCAACCGCCCGGTCGACGTGATTCGCGAGCTCGCCCTCCCGATCGGATCGACCGAGCAGTGCGCGGAGCGAATCAGCGCCTACGCGGACGCCGGCGCAGAGCGAGTCTTCGTGTGGCCCCTTGCGGACGAGCTTCGCCAGCTCGAGCTGTTCTGGGAACGCGTCGTACCGGTCGTCTCGACCGCGCTGCGACTCTGACACACTCGTGCCTACGCGACCGGGAGGAACCATGGAGGGCAAGGTCGAGGTCAACGGCGTCAACCTCTGGTACCGGATCTCGGGGGAGGGCGAGCCCGTGGCGCAGATCCACGGAGCGGGGTTCGGCCACTTCAACTTCGACCCGGCGACCCCGGAGCTCTCCAAGCACTTCCACGTGATCGACTACGACATGCGCGGCTACGGGCAGTCGGACCGCCCGGTTCAGCACTACGACATGGAGGTCTGGGCGGACGACCTGGCCGGGCTACTGGATGCTCTCGAGATCGAGGAGGCCCATATCCACGGCACCTCGATGGGCGGCATGATCGCGATCGCCTTCGCCGGCAAGTACCCGGAGCGGACCACCTCCGTCGTCATCAACTGTGCTGCCGCGAAGCTCGGCGTGACGGGCCGACTCATCTTCAAGAACTGGATCGACATCGCCCGCATGGATCCCGACGGGCCTGGCAGCCGCCTCCTCGCGGAGCTGATCACCTGGCAAGCGCTCTCGAAGCGCTTCCTGGAGGAGCAGAACGCCGAGGAGCTGACCGATCTGATCCAACGGATCCTCCGCGACTCGAACCGGATCGAGGTCTTTACGGCCGCCTGCCAGGCGATGTGCGACATGGACCTCACCTCGTGGCTTGGAAAGATCACGTCGCCGGCGCTCGTTCTCGGCGGCGACGAGGACCTGATGACGCCGTGGGACCAGGGGCCGAACGGCGCGGGCCAGGAGGCGATCTACCGGGGGATCCCGAACGCCGAGAAGCATGTCGTCTCAGGATCGAACCACTCGACGATCTTCGACGGGGCCGAGGAGCACAACCGCGTCGTAATCGACTTTTTCAAGCGCCACAGCAGGACGACCTAGCTCGCGTGCCGGCTGTCGAGGAGTTCGGCGTCGAGCCGATCCCGGCGGAGCTCCGCACCGCCGGCTGGCGCGACCTCTTCGCGATCAACTTCACGTTCTTCCTCAACCCGGTCATGTACCTGCTCGGAGCGTTCGCGGTCGTGGACGGCGGGCTCCCGCTCTGGTGGGCCGTCGCCGCCATGGTCGTTGGGCAGGCACTTGCCTATGCCCTTCTCGTCGTGATCGCCCAGCCCGGAGTCGATTACGGGCTCCCCGGCCAGGTCGCCATGCGTGCGACGCTCGGGTTCTGGGGCGCCCGCCTTCTGAGCTCGCCGTACCGAGTGGTCGCAGCGACCTACTGGTTCGCCGCTCAGGCGCTCACGGGCGCTCTCGGCATCCAGGCGCTGGTCGAGGCGATGGGCGGCCGGCACCTGCCGTTGATCCCGGTTGCGCTCTGCCTGGGCACGTTCCACGCGACTCTCGCCGTGCTCGGGTTCGACGTCATGCGGTGGCTGCTCCGGGTCGTCCTTCCGGTCTCGCTCGCCTTCAGCGGGATCATGGTCGCGCTCTTCCTCGCGACTGACGACGCCGACTACGCCGTCGGCCGGGTCTTCGACTCTCCGGATCAGCAGCTGACCTGGGTCGGGTTCGCCACCTACGTGACCGTCATGTGCGGCGCCTCGCTCACGCTCGTTGGGAACGTGGCCGACTTCTGCCGGTACACGCCGACCCGTCGGGACATGCGCTTCGGACTCGCGGCCTCGGCGCTCGCGGCAGCCGTCGTGACCACCTTCATCGGGGGTTACGCGGCAGCCGCGACGGGCGAGACGAACCCGTTCGTGGCCGTCGCCGAGCTCTCCTCCAACGACCTACTCCTCGTCGCCCTCCTCGGGGCTATCGTCGTGCAGGGCATCGCCGCGAACATCACGAACGTCTATACGGCCGGGCTCTCGTTCGTGAACACCATCCCGCGTCTCGGACGGGTACGGGCGACTGTCGTGATGGCCGCTCTCGCCGTGGGCTTGTCTGCGTTTCCGGACCTCGTCGAGGAGGCCCGGAAGTGGATCGTCCACCTCGGCAACCTCGGCGCTCCGCTCGCCGGCGTCGTCCTCGCCGACTACCTCGTCCTCAAGCGGCAACGGCTCGACGTCGAGGGGCTCTTCGACCCGCACGGCCGCTACCGCTACCTGAACGGGATCAACGTCGCGGCGATCCTCGCGATCGCCGGCGGCGTCGGCGTCTACTACGCGGTTCCCCAGAGCTGGGTGAAGGTCGTCTGGGGCGTGGGGGTCAGCGCGGCTCTCTACCTTGTGATCCAGGTCCTCGCGGCGGCCGCAGCGCCGCGGATCGCAGCTCAGACCGCGACCACCACCTCCTCCCAGCGCTCGAGCTCGCCCTCGTAGATGTAGCGCTCATCGGGCGACCAGAGCTCGCAGCCGGCGAGGTACCCCTCGTAGATCGCGTGGTCGAGCTTGCGCGGGGCCACGCAGTCCCCGATCCGGTGCAGGTTCTCCACTTCGCCCTTGAGCGCGAAGTAGAGGTCGTCGTTCGCTTTTGGGCCGGTCGCGAGCACGACCGTGTCCACGCCGGCGATCTCCTCCTCGGCGCCCGTGTAGAGGTTGAAGATCACGACGCGGTCGTCCTCGATGCGCTTCGCCCACGCGTTCAGCCGGTAGGTGAGCCCCTTGCCGAGCAGGCGGCTATAGAGGAGCGGCATGTCGAGGTTGTAGAACGTGGAGGGGAAGAGCGCGTTCCAGCGGCTGACGAGCTCGACGCGGGCGCCGCGGTCGAGGAGCACCTCGGTCACGCCGGCGGCATACCGCGAGCCGTCGTCATCGAGCACGACGACGCTGTCCCCGGCCGGCCGGGAGTCGAGGAGTACATCCCAGACCGTGAGTACGTTCTCCTGGCGTACGCCGGGCAGCTCGTCCACGAGCGGGTTGACGCTCGAGAAGCCGCTCCGCGAAGGGACCGCGCCCGAGGCGACGATGACGCCGTCGGGGGCGAGCTCTCGCACGAGGTCGGGCGTCGCTTCGGTCGACAGGCGCACGTCGACGCCTGCCTTTCGCATCTGCGTCTCGAGGTCGCGCGTGATCCAGCCGAACTCGTCGCGCCCCGGCGTCTTCAGGATCAGATCGACCTGTCCGCCGAGACGCTCCTCTTTCTCGACGAGTGTCACGCCGTGGCCGCGCTTGGCGAGCGTCTCCGCCGCCTTCATTCCGGCTGGGCCGCCGCCGACGACGAGCCACCGGGCGGGTGAGCCGGCCGGTGGCAGCGCGCCGAGCTTCCGCTCCCGTCCGGTCTGAGGGTTGACGGTGCACGAGATCGGGAGGCCTTTGAAGACACGGCCGATACAGCCTTGATTGCCGCGGATGCAGTGGTAGATCTCGTCCTCGCGGCCGTTACGGACCTTGTTCGCGAATTCGGGGTCGGCGATCTGCGCTCGCGTCATCGCGACCATGTCCGCCTTGCCGGAGGCAACAACCTCCTCGGCAAGCGCGGCCTCCTTGATCCCGCCGACGGTGAAGACGGGAAGCCGCTCGAGCCCGGCCTTGACCTCGGCAGTGAGATCGATCAGGTAGCCGTCGGGCGTGTCCGAGGGCTGGATCGCCATGAAGATGTTGTGATAGCCCGCCGCGGTCACGTTCACGTAGTCGATCCGGCCGTCCGCCTCGAGCTCCTGCGCAACCCGCACCGCATCCTCGATGTCGAGCGCGCCGGGGATGAAGTCGCTGAGGCTGATGCGGACACCGACGACCCAGTCGTCGCCGACCTGCCGCCGCACCTCCTCGATCACCTCGCGCGCGAAGCGGAGCCGGTTCTCGAAAGAGCCGCCGTACTCGTCGGTCCGCTTGTTGTAGAGCGGAGAGAGGAACTGGTGGAGGAGGTAGCTGTGCGAGATGTGCACCTCCGTGCCGTCGAAGCCTCCCTCGCGGGAAAGCTCGGCGCAGCGGCCCCACCATTCGACGACCTCGCTGATGTCCTCGGGCTCCATCGCCTTCGGCGTCTCGCCGTAGGCGGGCGACTTGACCGCCGAGGGGCCCCAGAGCACGCGCAGATCGTCGGCGGAGTCGCTGGAGGCGTTGAGACCGAAGTGGTTGAGCTGCTCGAAGATGACCGCGCCGTGCTCGTGCACCAGGCGGGTCAGGCGTTGGTTCGCCTCGAGCGCCTCGGGCAGGAACGCCCACGAGATGCGCGGGAAGCCCGTCGTCGAGGTCGGGTGCACGACCCGGTTGCCGGTGATCAGCAGGCCGGCGCCACCTCTCGCGCGGGCGACCTGGTAGTCGACGTTGCGCTGCGAGTCCACGCCCCCGGCCGTGAAGAGCTTCACGTGGGCCGTCTGCATGATCCGGTTGCGGACCGTCACGTTCCCGATCCGGAGCGGGCTGAAGAGGTGCGGGTAGCGGGTCATGGCGTGCTCCTTCCGCCGAGCTGACCGCTCGACTCTACTACGGCTGTCAGTGTCCTTTAACCCGTCAGACTTGTGCCCGACGGACGAGTTCGTCCTCGACTCGCCGACCGTTCGTGGTCGTCGCCGAGCTCTCTTCCAACGACCTTCTCCTGAAGGCCTCCTCGGAGCGATCGTCGTTCAGGGTCTCGCCGCCAACACCACGAACGTCTACACGGCGGGACTGTCGCTCGTAAACACGGTGCCCCGTCTCGGGCGTCTGTGGGCGACGGTCGCGGTGGCCGTGGGGGCTGTCGCGCTCTCCGGGTTCCCGGACTTCGTCGACCACGCGCAGCGCTGGATCACGCACCTCGGCAATCTGGCTGCGCCGTGCCCGCTATCGCCGCCGTCGTCGTCGCCGTCTACTACGCCGTGCCGCCGAACTGGATGAAGGTCGTATGGGGTGTCCTTCGCCGCCGCCGCCTACCTCGTTCTGGCCGTGGTGAGAACGGTGCACGACACGGATACGGGCGCGGCCTTCCGGCGCCCGAGCTCACCCTCGTAGACCACGCACACAGCATTTGACTCTGGCGGCCAGCAGTTGTATACAGAGGCATTCCTTGGTCCGGGGTCAGACGGAAGGAGTGTGTGTTCGGATTCCGAGCGAGTGTTCCGTTGTAGTGGTCCAGATCCTCGAGAGAGGGCGGCGAGGTGAAAGGAGAATTGCTCCATGAGTAATGAGCACCACGACGAGTACGATCCCTTCGAATACGCGAAGGAGTTCGCGGCCGGTGAGGATCTCGGGCGCAGCGACTTCTCGGAGCCAAGGCAGCCGTCGGCGCTGACGCGCAGCGAACTGCTCAAGCGAGGTGCTGTCGGCGCTGCCGCCATCTCCGGCGCGGGCGCACTCGCGGGGACTGCCGCGGCAGAGACGTCGGCGAGCGGCAAGTTCACGGGCACGCTACGAGTGCTCTCACTCGGCGTCGAGTTCCCCCAGGGCGTCGAGCAGCAGGCGGAGAAGGACCTCGGCTTCAAGATCAAGGTCGACCTCGTCAGCTCGGGTGCTCAGCCGCAGATCGCGATCACCCAGCCCGAGAGGTTCGACGTCTTCGGTGGCTACAACTACCAGATGCTCCGCATCTGGCCGTCCGGCAGCCTGCAGCCGGTCGACACGAGGCGGATCAAGACCTGGAACGACTTCTACAAGGTCTTCACGCGGGGCAAGCTCAACCCGGCCTCGAAAGCGTGCACGTTCGGCCAGGGGAACGCCCCCTTCCGCAGCACCTTCGTCGATCCCGACGGCTCGACCGGACTGCCGGCGTTCGACGGCGGGCCGGCGAGCAACAAGCAGGTCGTCCGCTGGATCGCCGAGAACGGAAAGCCGATCGCCGGCAAGCCCCAGCCACGCTACGTCGTCGGCCCGCCTGCCCACTTCAATGTGGACTCGATGGGCTACAACACCGACGTCATCAAGAAGCGGCCGGAGCAGGTCTCCTGGGCCGAGCTGCTGAACGCGAAGTGGAGGGGACGGGTCGTCCTCCTGAGGGACCCGGGCATCATGACCCAGGATGCGGCCTTCGCCGTTACGGCGCTCGGGCTGATGAAATTCAAGGACTTCGGTAACCCCTCGAAGGCCGAGATCAGCCGGCTGTTCAAGATCCTGACCAAGTACAAGAAGCAGGGTCACTTCCGTGCCTTCTGGGATTCGTTCCCGGAGTCGGTCAACCTGATGCAATCGGGCGAGGCCGTGATCGAGTCGATGTGGTCACCCGCCGTGGCGTTGCTCAAAGCCGCGGGCGTACCCGTCCTGTACGCGGCGCCGCCCGAAGGCTTCCGGGGCTGGTGCAGCGCGGAGGGGATCTCGTCGAAGGTCACCGACCCTGCCAAGCTGCAGGCCTGCTACGACTACCTCAACTGGAACTACCAAGGGTTCCTCGGCGCGGCGATCATGCGCCAGGGGTACTACATCGCCAACGGCACGAGGCTCCTCCCCTGGATGAAGTCGGCCCAGGGGAAGAAGTACGGCTTCGATCCCGCCGAGTACGACTACTGGTGGGGCGGCAAGCCGGCTGCAAAGGACCTACCTGGCATCACCGGCACACTCGACATCAAGAAGGGGGACAGGCGCGAAGGCGGCTCGTTCACCAACCGCGTGTGCAAGTACGTCTCGTGGAACTCGTTCGGGCGTGAGTCCGTGTTCCTCGTCAAGACCGTGAACGACTTCCTCGCCGCCTAGAAAGCGCATGGCAGAGGAAGCAGGCTCGCACTCGGAGGGGGCGGCAACCGCCGCCCCCTCCGGCTCTGAGGGCTCCGGGCTCGACCTGGTCGGGCTGACCAAGGTCTTCCCCGGAGGCACGGTCGCCGTCGCGGACTTCGACCTGCACGTCGACCACGGCGAGTACGTCGTCCTGCTCGGCCCGTCGGGCTGCGGCAAGACGACGACACTGCGCATGATCGGCGGTCACGAGTTCCCGACAGCGGGGGAGATCCTCCTCGACGGCCAGTCGCTCGTCGAGCTCCAGCCGCACCAGCGGCCGACGACCACCGTCTTCCAGCACTTCGCGCTCTTCCCCCACCGGACGACGCTCCAGAACGTCGAGTTCGGGCTCAAGATGCACGGCATCGCGAAGGCCGAGCGCCGCAAGCAGGCCTTCGAGGCGCTGGCAATGGTCGGTCTCGAGCAGCTCGCCGACCGCAAGCCGCGCCAGCTCTCGGGCGGCCAGCAGCAACGGGTCGCGCTTGCCCGCGTGCTCGTGACGAAGCCGAAGGCGCTCTTGCTGGACGAGCCCCTCGGCGACATCGACCGCCTGCTCCAGCTGCGGATGCGCGTCGAGCTGCGCAACCTCCAGCGCCAGCTCGGCCTGATGTTCATCCACGTGACGCACAACCAGGAGGAGGCGCTCTCCATGGCGGACCGGATCGTCGTTATGAACGACGCCCGGATCCAGCAGATCGCCGACCCGCTCACGATCGCGACGAAGCCGGCGACGGAGCTCGTCGCCCGCTTCATGGGGGACAACAACATCGTCAACGGGAAGGTGATCTCCAGGGACGGCGACCGTCTCGTCGTCCAGGACGACCACGGCGTCCAGGCCAGCGTGCGTGCGGCCGACGATTCGCGGGGGGTCGGCGACCCGGCGATGGTCTCTGTCAGGGCCGCCGCCGTCGAGATCGACGAGAACGGATCGGCACCATTGGAAGTGAACTCGGCCGAGTGCGGAATCGTCTTCGTCGAGTTCCTCGGCGACCTGGTCAAGCTCCACCTCACCACGGGCGGCGAGCGCATGCTCGCCAAAGTCGCGGGCGACCGCTACCCCTTGTTGCGCGGCAGGGAGGGGGAGAGGATCAGGGTTCGCTGGAAGGAGGAGGATGTCCAGCTCCTCGGGTCCTGATCCCGGACCCCGGCTCGACGTCGCCGAGATCGAGCAGGCCGAGGAGCTCGTCGAGCAGCGCCTACCCTGGGAGGCGGCACTCGGGGAGGGTAAGGCCGTAGGCCGCAAGGGTCGCAGGCTGGTCACAGCCATGTGGGCGCTGCCCGGCTTTGTGTGGCTCGGCTTCTACATGCTCGCGCCGCTCGCCTTCATCGTCCTCGTCAGCTTCTGGACGCACACCGACTTCGGCTACGAGAAGGTCTGGACGACCTCGAACTACACCGAGCTGTTCCACGACTCGACGTACTGGCAGAACATGCGGACGTCGTTCGTGACGTCGCTGATCGCTGTGGGCGCGTGCCTCGTCTTCGGCTTTCCGGTCGCGTACTTCCTGGCGCTCAAGGTCCGGACGCTGCGCTGGCAGATCGCCCTCTTCATCGTCGCCCTGGCGCCCTTCTGGACGAGCTTCCTCACCCGCTCGGTCGCGTGGACCTATCCGCTGATGGGCCGCCAAGGGGCGCTCAACCAGGCGCTCCAGAAGCTCGGGATCGTCGATGAGCCGATCTCGGCGCTCGGTTTCTCCCCCCTCTCGGTCCGCCTGGCGCTGGTGCAGCTCTACATCCTGTTCATGATCACGCCCCTCTTCTTCACCCTCGCCCAAGTCGACCAGGCGGCGCTTGAGGCGGCGCGGGACCTCGGCGGGAACTGGTGGAGGACGTTCAAAGAGGTGATCGTGCCGCAGGCGGCGCCGGGCGCCGTCATCGGCTCGATCTTCATCTTCGTGCTCACGATGGGCGACTACGGCACGGTCCAGGTGATCGGCGGCGGCAACGTCACGTCCGTCGGCACGGTCGTCAGCTCGAAGGTCGGTGCGATCCAGTACCCACAAGGTGCCGCGTCGGCGGTTCTTCTCGTTGTCGTCTTGATGGCAGGCGTGTTCGTGATCACCCGGTTCTCGAGGTTGCGCGAGGAGCTTTGAAATGACGAAGCGGCGTATCGACTGGGCGAAATGGAGCCTCGGCCTCTACTTCGTCATCTTCCTGATCTTCCTCTATGCGCCGATGGCGCTGATGGGCGTCCTCTCCTTCCAAGGGGTGTTAGGGGGTGTCACGTTCCCGTTTCGGGGGCCGGTCAGCGGCGACTGGTGGAGATCGCTCTTCGACGCGTCGATCCCGGGTTCGCATGCGGAGGACATCCGGGCGTCGGGCAAGCAATCCCTCTGGCTCGGCCTCGTCGCCGGCGCGGTGGTCGCCGTGCTCGCGTTCACGCTCTCGCTGGCCTTTCGGCGGCGCTTCCGGGGCGACGGGGTCGCCTTCTACGTGATCATGCTCGCGCTGATGACGCCGGGCTTCCTGCTCGGCCTCGGCAATCAGCTCTTCTGGAGGTTCCTCGGCGAGACGACGTCGATCTGGAAGACCGCGCTCGGGGCGAATGTGATCTGGGGCATCCCGTTCGGCTTCCTCGTCATGCTCGCGGTCTGGAACCGCTACGACGAGCACATCGAGGAGGCGGCACGCGACCTCGGCGCCAACCAGGCGCGGACGTTCCGAGAGGTGACGCTACCGCTCGTTTGGCCCGGTGTCTTCGGCTGTTTCCTGTTCGGCTTCACGCTCACCTGGAACGACTACGACCGCACGGTTCTGCTGACGAGCGGCTTCGATACCGCGACGCTACCGGTGCAGATCTTCGGCCTGACGTTCACCCAGGCGATCAGACCCGACCTCTACGCTCTCGGGGCTGCGACGACGCTCGTCTCGCTGCTTGCGATCGCCTTGATGCTCGTCGCGGTCTCGATCCGGCTTCGCTTCCGCGGCGCGCCCGTGCAGCGAGTCGAGGAGGAGCTCGGTCTCGGCGAGGGGATCCAGCTGGCCGAGTCGGAAGCTTCCTCCGCGTAGACGAGACCGATCTCGTGCCGCCGCTGGTCGTCGTCGTCTCCACTGGCGGGACGATTGCTATGCGCCCCGACCCCTCCACGGGCAAGCTCGTGCCTGCGGTGAGCGGCGACGAGCTCGTCGAAATGCTCGCGTGGCAGGAGGGGCCGCCGCTCGAGCTCGATGACTTCGCCCGGGTGCCGAGCTTCGACGTCCACGGGGAGCTCGCCCTCTCACTCGCCGTTCGAGTGAACGAGCAGGCGGACCGGGGAGACGTGGCGGGCGTGGTCGTCACGCACGGAACCGACACGATGGAGGAGTCCGTCTACCTGATCGACCGTCTGCTCCGCTCCGACCTTCCGGTCGTCCTGACAGGCGCCCAGCGAGGCGCCGACGAGCGAGACACGGACGGCCCGCGCAACTTGCGCGACGCGGTCCGCGTCGCCTCCGCGCATCAGGCGCGGCGACGGGGGGCGATGATTGCGTTCGGCGGCGAAATCCATGCTGCCCGCGAGGTACGTAAGGTCCATACGAGCGCGTTGCGGGCCTTCGACTCTCCAGGGTACGGACCGGTCGGCCACGTCGATATAGGCACGGTCGTCTTCCAGCGTCTCCCCGACCGGCGCCCGCCTTTGCCCGTTCCCGAACGGCTCGCCTCGGTGGACCTGATTCGGCTCCACGCCGGCAGTGACGCCCGCTTCATTCGCGTATCGGTGGAGTCGGGTGCCCAAGCGATCGTGCTCGAGGGCACCGGCCGCGGGAACGCCAACGACCAAGTCGTCGAGGGAGTCCGGGAAGCCGTCTCGGCCGGTGTGCCGGTCGTCGTCTGCTCGCGCTGCGTCGCGGGCCGGGTCGAGCCCGTCTACGGTCGCGGCGGCGGGCGCGACCTCGCCGACGCGGGCGCGCTCTTCGCCGGCGACCTCGCGGGACCGAAGGCGCGGGTGCTCCTCCAGCTCGCTCTCGGCTCGGGGCTCGACGCTGCGTCGGCACTTGCGGCCGAGGCGGGCTAGCCGTGCGCGCCCTACCCGCGCTAGCGCTCTGCGCGCTTGCCCTTACCGTGGCGCTCGCGACCACGAGTGCGAGCGGCGTGACTGGACCCGAGGTCAACGTCTCGAAGCTCCCGGGCGCGCAGAGCGAGGCGACCGTCGCTATCGACCCCTCGAACGACCAGGTCCTCCTCGCCGGGTCGAACAACCTCGTAGAGGGGACGATGCCGGTCTACAGCTCGACCGATGGCGGCGTGACCTGGCAGGCCGGCACCACCTATCCGCCGCCTCCCAGCAGGAGCGTGAGCTGCGCCGGCGACCCCGGAGTCGGGATCGACGCAACCGGACGGCAGTACTACTCGTACCTGCGCGCGACGCCCTGCGCGACCGGCGAGCCGCGGCTCTTCGTCGTCTCCCGCCCCGGACCCGACACCTCCTGGTCGAAGCCGGTGCTTGTCGCGCACCCGGGGCGCTCGCGTTACGACGACAAGCCGGCGATCGCAGTGGACACGTCCGCGGCGAGCCCGTACTTGAACCGCGTGTACGTCGCCTGGTCCCGCATCTCGCACCGCAGCGTCTACAGCATCGTCCTCAGCCACTCGGACGACGGCGGGAGGACATGGTCGCGGCCGGTCAAGGTCAACCGAGACGGAAGTGTGCTCTCGTACGCGAGCGTCGCCGTCTCGAGGAGAGGCATCGTCTACGTCGCGTGGGACGACAGCTCGAGCTTCTCGCTCGAGATCGCTCGCTCGACCGACGGTGGCGCCCGCTTCGAGCCTCAGCGCCATATCGTCTCGTTCTCGATCCGCCCGATCCCCCACTGCGGATCGGGCGTGGTGATTCCCGCTCAACGGCTGGCCTGCATCCATGCCAACCCGATCGTCTCGATCGACCGTTCGCGCGGGCGTTACTCGGGCCGGGTCTACGTCTCCTACGCGAACACTCACTTCACCGGGAGCAACCAGATCCTCGTCGCCGTCTTCAACAGCAGGCTTCGCCCGCTCGCGGTCTCCGGATCGCGCGGAGAGGCCGTTCCGGTGGTTCGCACGGCTGCACCGGACCGTCCGGATCTCTTCTGGCCGCAGTCGGCGGTCGACCGCTGGACCGGCGTGCTCTGGGTCTGCTTCTACGACACGACGGGCGACCCCGAGCGAAAGCGGGCGTACTACTCGTGCACGGTCTCACGAAACGGCGCGAGGACTTGGGCGCCTCGTGTCCGCGCGGCCTCGGTGGCGTCGGACGAGACGCAGCCGGACGCGGACAATCGCGCGTACGGCGACTACGAGGGGCTCGCCGTCGCGGAAGGCGTCGCGTACCCGATCTGGACGGACTCGCGCGACCTCGCGACCCTCGCCGAGGAGATCTACACGACGAGGCTGACGCTCGCGGACTTCCGGGCGTCGGGCTGACGTAGATGGTGCTCGACAACCGCCGCCGGATGCTTGAAGTGCCGCTGCGCCCTGCTTAGTCGACGCCGAGGATTCCCCGCATCCCCCCGGCCTCATGGCCGGGCACGGTGCAGACGAAGCTGTAGAAGCCAACGCCTTTTTTCAGCACGGCGGTGACCGTGGACGTGCCGCCCTTCCTGACGACCTTGCCCTTTGCGATGATCTTGCCCTTCGGGCTCTTGATCGCCACGTTGTGGGGGAGGCTGGAGCGGTTCTTCATCACGATCGTGACCTTCCCGCTCTTCGTGCCCGCGGGGCGGAGGACCGCCCTGAGAAGCCCCTTGTCGTAGGCGAGCTTGTTGTTCGGGTTGGCCGTCAGCTTGAGCTTGAGCGGCGTCGCCCGGCCGAGCGCCACAGCGACGGCGGCAAGCGCGACGGCTGCAACGGAAGCGGCGGCGAGCAATGGTTTCATGCGGGCTCCCTTCACGCGCGAGAGAACTCAACGTCTCCTTACCGCATCTGGAACCCAGGTGAGAGTCCACGGAGAGTCTCTTGCGGCTTCCACCCGAGAACGCCGATACCGGAAGAATGCCTCTTGGTATCGAGTGTGACAAGCGCTCGGGCATTCAAAATGAACCACCACCGGTATTCCCGATACGCGCTCGGACGAGCGGCGTCCCCGCTGGCCTCAGCCATCACCGCAGCGACGGCAATTACCGATCGACCATCTATCGGCGCGGCGACCTCCGCGCGAAGTCGTTCGCGATCTCGTCGAACGTTGCCCAGCGGACGCCGTCGTGAGAGTTGATGTGCTCGATGATCCGCTCGTGCATCGCGAGCACGGCCGGGCGGCCGCTCACGTCTGGGTGGATCGTCATCGTGAACACTGCGTAGTCGTACTCGCGGTAGACCCAGTCGAACTGGTCCATCCAGAGCTGCTCGATGTCGCGCGGGTTGACGAAGCCGTGACTGTTCGGCGCCGCCTTGATGAACATCATCGGCGGTAGGTCGTCGAGGTACCAGCTCGCCGCGATCTCGATGAGGTCGGTCTCCTCGCCGCGCTGCAGCGGCACCATCCACTCCTCGGCCTTCTTCGAGTAGTCGATCTTCGTCCACGAGTCTCCGACGCGGACGTAGTAGGGCTGGAAGTCGTGGTGCATGAGCGAGTGGTCGTACTTGATGCCGCGCTCGAGCAGGAGCTCGTTCGTGACGTTCGAGAACTCCCACCACGGCGCGACATAGCCGGTCGGCCGCTTGCCCGAGACCTTCTCGACGAGCCCGATGCACTTGTCGAGCACCGCCGTCTCCTGCTCGCGCGTCATCGCGATCGGGTTCTCGTGGGTGTAGCCGTGGATCCCGATCTCGTGACCTGCGTCGACGACCATCTGCGTCTCTGCGGGGAACGTCTCGATCGAGTGGCCCGGGATGAACCACGTCGTCGTCAGCCCGTGCCGCTCGAACAGCTTCAGGAGCCGAGGTGTCCCGACCTCGCCGGCGAAGAGACCGCGCGAGATGTCGTCGGGTGAGTTCTCGCCCCCGTAGGACCCGAGCCAGCCTGCCACGGCGTCGACGTCGACGCCGTACGCCACAAAGATCTCCTTGGCCATCGCTCCTCCGTTCCTGTCGATCAAAGCCCGTCGGCTGCTACAACGCGACTCTATGTGCTCGCTCTGTCGCGTGATGTCGAAGGAACACTGGGCCGAGGAGGGCGGCGGCCCTCGGGCCAGGGCGTTCCGCGCGTCGGCGCTCAATCGCGTCCTCGGGCACTACGGGCTCTCCGTCCACGCGTGGGCCGCGGGCGCGTACGTGCTCCGCGATCGGAAGGGTGGCACGGCGGTCGTGTCCGACCTCGGAGCGCTCTGGGTGGAGGCAGAGCGCCTCAGCGGAGCCCCGCTCGACCCGCTCGATCCGGCACTCGTGGCGGCGCTCGAGCGGTGAAGACGCCCGTCATCCTCGTGACGGGGTTCCTCGGGAGCGGCAAGACGACGCTGCTCTCGCGGCTGCTCGAACTGCCGGAGCTCGGGGAGACGGCGGTGATCGTGAACGAGCTCGGGGAGGTCGGCATCGACCACCACCTGCTACGACGGGTCGACGAGCGCACCGTGCTTCTCTCGAGCGGATGCGTCTGCTGCGCCTTGCGGGGCGACCTTTCGGACGAGCTCCGTGACCTGCTCGACCGTCGCGACGCGGGCGAGATTCCGCGGTTCCGGCGGGTCGTCATCGAGACGACCGGAGTCGCGCTGCCGGCGCCGATCGTGCAGACGCTCCTCGCGGACCCGCTCCTGCCTCATCACTACTCGCTCGACGCGGTCGTAGTGACCGTTGACGGCGTGCACGGTCTCCGCGGTCCCGAGGCCCTTCAGCAGGTCGCGGCCGCCGACACGCTGGTCATCACGAAGTCAGACATCGCCGAGCGGGAAGAGCTGGACGCGCTCGAGGCGGAGCTGGCGCGGCTCAACCCGGCTGCGCGCACCGTCCGCGCGTCCTTCGGTGACATCGAGGCCGAGCTCCTGCTCTCCGGCTCCCACCGCGACGTCCGCGAGGTTCCACTGGGGCCGAACGGGCACGTGCACGGGCCGCAGGCGGTCGTGCTCACGCTGGACCGCGCGATCGACTGGACAGCGTTCGGGATCTGGCTGACGATGCTGCTCCACGCCCGCGGCGGCGAGATTCTCCGCATCAAGGGGCTACTCGACGTCGGCGGCGAGGGCCCGCTGCTCGTCAACTGCGTGCAGCACGCCGTCTACCCGCCTGTGCACCTGGACGCCTGGCCCGACGAGGACCGCCGCTCGCGGCTCGTCGTCATCGGCCACGACGTCGACCGCGACGCGCTCGAGCGGTCGCTCCTCGCATTCGACGGCGTCGCCGTGTGATCACGCGAGGCACGCTCGGCAGCGAAGATATGCGGCATGGTGTATGCATGAAGCGTACGACGATCATGCTTCCGGACGACACTGCCAGGCGGCTTGCCCGAGAGGCGCGCCGTCGTGGCGTGTCCGTCGCCGCCGTCGTTCGGGAGGCGGTCGAGCGCCATGTGCCCGCGCAACCACCTCAACCTCTCGCGTTCTTCGCTGTCGGCGAGGGCGGGCCGGCAGATGCGTCGGAGCGGGTGGACGAGATCGTCAGCAAGGCGCTGCGCAAGCGGGCCGCCCGGCGCTGATGCTCGTCGTGGACGCCGGGCCGATCGTGACCGCCGCCGCGACTCGCGATCGACACCAAGCGGCCTGCGTATCACTCCTCGCGAGCGCGCCGAGGCCGCTCGTCGTGCCGGCGCTCGTCGTCACCGAGGTCGCCTACTTCCTGTCGGACCGCATCGGCGATGTCGCAGAGCAAGCCTTCGCGAGGTCGCTAGCGCGCGACGAGCTCCTCGTCGAGCCGGTCGAGCCGCGGGACTGGCTACGAATCGAGGAGCTCCTCGACGAGTACGCCGATCTCCCACTCGGCATCGTCGATGCGAGCGTGATCGCGGCATGCGAGAGGCTCGGCGCCACCGAGCTCGCCACGCTCGACAGGAGGCACTTCTCGGTCGTCCGGCCGCGACACTGTCCGGCGCTGGAGCTGCTTCCTGGGTAGCTTGCTCAGTCGCCTTCGGCGAGGTCGGCGAGGCCGCTCCGCTGACGGTCTGACGATCGGGCGTGCGCGGGCGGATGCGGTCCCGGGCGAGCCGAGCGCCCGTGCGAGCGCGCCGTAGCGGATTCGGTCCGCCACGGTCGCCACCGGCATGTGCTCGTGCACGACGAGCGGGACGCCGGCGTCGCGCAGGATCTGCTCCGGCGCTCGCGGCTCGTCGTCATCGGCTATGACGTCGACCGCGACGCGCTGGAGACCTCGCTCCGCGCTTTCAACATGGCGGGGGTTTCGCCTCCCGCTAGCGCCCGTAGAGCCTCGGGCAGAAGTGATTTGCCCGCGCCGCGTAGGGCGATCCGCAGAGGTGGCAGTGGACGATCGTGGGGGAAGGCGCGAAGAGCGTCGGGGCTTCGAGCCCGAGGGCGCGTCGCAGCGTGCGCGGCGTTCTCATCCGGAACCTCGGCATCTTGATGGTGTGGGGCATACCCGTCACGGTTTCCTCCTCGATTGGTGGGATGACCTGCTCCATGGCCAGAGGAAACACGACGGCGGTCCACGTCCGGCATCTCCGCGGTCAACGCCGAGTCAACGGACGGCGTCAGCCCGAGAGGTTCGGCATGCTGCGCGGGAGCATGGACTTTCGGATCCTCGGCCCCGTCGAGATCCTCGAGGGAGAAACCACCCTGCCTCTCGGCCCCGAGAAGCAACGGGCGCTGCTCGCGCTCCTCCTGCTCAACGCCAACCAGGCCGTCTCGATCGAGGAGCTCGTCGATGAGCTGTGGGGCGACCATCCTCCCGAGAAGGCGGTCAAGGCGATTCAGACGTACGTCTCCCGGCTGCGCAAGGTCCTGCCCGAGGGAACGCTCCGCACACGCCCTCCGGGGTATGCGATCGAGCTCGAGCCCGGACAGCTCGACCTCCACCGGTTCGAGCGCGGGCTCGAGGACGGACACCGCGCGCTGACCGGCGGCAATCCGGCTCGAGCCTCGGCCTCTCTCCGGGAGGCGCTCGCGCTCTGGCGGGGCTCGGCGCTGAGCGAGTTCGCCTCGGAGCCGTTCGCCAGGAGCGAGGGCTCGCGGCTCGAGGAACTTCGCCTTGTCGCCCTCGAGGAGCGGATCGATGCCGATCTCGCGCTCGGCCGTCACGCCGACCTCGTCGGCGAGCTGGAGTCCCTCGTCGCCCACCATCCCCTTCGTGAGCGCTTTCGCGGCCAGCTGATGCTCGCCCTGTACCGCTCTGGCCGCCAGGCGGAGGCGCTCGCTGCCTACCGGAACGCGCGCAGCCTCCTCGTCGACGAGCTCGGCATCGAGCCGAGTCGCTCGCTGCACGATCTGGAGACGGCGATCCTGCGTCAGGACCCATCCCTCGACGTCCAGCCTGGAGCTTCGAGAGCCGACGGGGCCGCGGCCCCGGTACCCGAGAAGCTCGGCGGATTCGTCGGACGTGAGCAGGAGCTCGGGCGGCTGCGGGACGCGCTAGACGGCGCCATCGCCGGCAGCGGGCGGCTGGTGATGCTCTCGGGAGAGCCCGGCATCGGCAAGACGCGCACGGCGATGGAGCTCGCGGGATACGCCGAAGAGCGTGGGGCTCGGGTGCTTTGGGGACGCTGCTACGAGAGGGAGGGAGCGCCGCCGTACTGGCCCTGGTTGCAGGCTATCCGCGCCTACGTGGACGGGCGCGATCCCGAGCTCCTCCGTACCGAGCTGCGCGCCCAAGCGGCGACGGTCGCCGAGATCGTGCCCGAGGTGCGCGAACGCCTCCCGGATCTCGAGTCCCCGCCAATCCCGCCGGATCCCAACGATGCCCGCTTCCGGCTGCTGGATTCGCTGGCCTCGTTCCTGAAGCGCGCTTCGCACTCGCAGCCGCTCATGATCGTCCTGGATGACCTCCATGGGGCGGACGCAGGCTCGTTGCTGTTGCTTGAGTTCGTCGCCCGGGAGCTCGCCGAGGCGCATCTTCTGCTCATCGGCACCTACCTCGACGTGGAGCTGGCGCGGGGACACCCTCTCGCAGACACCCTTGCCGAGCTGACACGCGAGCGGCTCTTCGAGCGCGTGTCGCTGCGCGGCCTGACGCAGGAGGAGGTGGCGCGTTTCATCGAGGCGACCGTCGGCCTGCCGCCTCCCCCCGAGCTGGCTCGAGCCGTCCATAGGCAGGCCGAGGGGAATCCCCTCTTCATGACGGAGGTCGTCCGACTCCTCGTTCAGGAACAGGCGCTCACCGAAGAGACGCTTGACCGGGCTCGAGACTGGAGCGTTCGCCTTCCCGAGGGCGTGAAGCAGGTGATCGGCAGACGGCTCGATCGCCTCTCGCCGGAATGCAACGAGGTGCTTCGGCTCGCCTCCGTCATCGGCCGGGAGTTCAGCCTCGGCCAGCTCTCGACGCTTGTCGACGACCTCTCTGACGACGAGCTCCTCGTGCTCCTCGAAGAAGCCCTCGCGACTCACGTGGTCGAGGAGCTGCCCGATTCGGCCGGCTCCTACCGGTTCACTCATACGCTAATTCAGGAGACGCTCGTCGAGGAGCTTTCCACGACCAGGCGCGTGCGTCTGCATGCCCGGGTCGGCGAGGCTCTGGAGGAGCTGTATGGCGAGGAGGTCGAGGCGCACGCTGCGGAGCTCGCCCACCACTTCGCCGAGGCCGAGACCGTGCTCGGCCCCCGGAAGCTCATCCGCTACTTACAGATTGCCGGCGAGCGTGCGCTTGCGGCGCACGCCTACGACGAAGGGCTGGCCTACTTCAAGCAGGCTCTAGCCGCCAAGGAAGGCCAGCCGATGGACGACGAGAGCGCGGCTCTCCTCTTCGGTCTCGCCCGCTGCGAGCTCGCGGCCGGCGAGCGGTACGACCTCGGCGAGGCTCTCGGTCACATGCGCCGGGCATTCGATCACTACGCGGAATCCGGGGATGAGCCGCGCGCAGTGGAGATCGCCGCCTACCCCTACGCGCCGCTCTACGGGTCGCTCGACGCCGCCGATCTCGCCGACCGCGCTCTTGCAATGGTCTCGCCGAGCTCTCGGGACGCCGGCCGCCTCCTCTCGACGCTCGCCTGGTTTACAGGGATGCGCGACTACGAGGGCGCCCGCCAGGCCATCCAGCGGTCGCAACGCATCGCACGTCGCCTCGGCGACGCCGCGCTGGAGCGGCGGGCGCTGGTCACCGATGCTCACGTCGACTTCTGGCACCTGCGGTGGCCAGGCTGCCTGGAGAAGAGCCTGCGCGCGATCGAGCTCGCGGTCGAGGCGGACGACCACCGGACTGAGATGGTCGCGCGGTCGCTCGCGATGCGGATGTACGCGGCTATGGGCGAGCCGAAGGAGGCCGCCGCCCACGCTGTCGGCATGCGGGAGACGGCGGAGCGATTCCGGGAGCGCTACTGGCTCGTGACCGCGCGCGTCAATCCCCTGTGGCTTGCCGTTCTGATGGGGGACTGGCAGACCGCACGCGAGCTGAGCGAGGAGGCTCTGGCGCTCCAGCCGGACGATGTGCGTAATCTCGGGAGCCGGGCTCTGCTTGAGAGCCAGGTGGGCGACTTCGCCCGCGCGGAGGGGTACGTCGACCGACTGCTGAAGGCGAGACTGCTCTCCGCGCCCAGGTTTCCAATCGAGGACGCCTACGTGGCGGGGTCCCTCCCGCTTCTCGGTTACATCACGGGCGCGGATGAGCGATTCGGCCAGGCCCAGGAGGCTGCCGAAGCCGCCCGCTCGGCAGACGTCGTTCTTCCTCTCATCGATCTGTTCGTGAGGGTGGGTCAGGGCGTCAGCTCAGTGTTGAGGAGGGATGCAGCTCACGCCGAGGAGCAGCACGCAGCCCTAGCGCCTCTGAGCGGCACAGCCCTGGTGGTGCTTTGCGTGACGGTCGATCGTCTTCTCGGGCTCCTCTCGAGGACGGCGGGCCGGCTGGAGGACGCGCTGGCGCACTTCGAGAGCGGGCTCGCCTTCTGCGAGCGGGCGGGCTACCGCCCTGACTACGCCTGGACGGCGTACGACTACGCGGAGGCTCTGCTCGAGCGTGCGGGCCCGCACGACCGGGAAAGAGCCGTGGAGATGCAGATCAAGGCGCTTGCCGTCGCGCAGGACCTGGGCATGGAACCGCTGATCGACCGCGTGCGTGCGGCGCAAGAGGTCTGACAGCTCGAAGACCCTGCCCCTTGGGCTGCGCCGGCCGCACGCTCGATACCGCCACGTCGGGCCGGTCGAGCGGCGGTCAGACGCCGCCCGGCTCGAGGCCGAGCCCGGCGCGCATGCAGGAGGTGAAGTCCTGCTTGTCGCGCAGGATCTCCTCCGGCTGCCAGCCCACGCTCAGTAGGAGCGCGGCATACCGAGCACGTGCTGGCCGACGTAGGCGAGGATGAGGTTGTTCGATACGGGCGCGACGGAGTAGAGGCGCGTTTCCCGGAACTTCCGCTCCACGTCGTACTCCTCCGCGAACCCGAAGCCGCCGTGCGTGTCGAGGCACGCGTTTGCCGCCGCCCACGACGCCTCGGACGCGAGCAGCTTCGCCATGTTCGCCTCGGCGCCGCAGGGCAGGCCCTGCTCGAACAGCCAGGCCGCCTTGTAGCGCATCAGATCCGCAACCTCGAGTTGCGCGTGCGCCTGCGCGATCGGGAACTGGACGCCCTGGTTGGCGCCGATCGGACGGCCGAAGACAACCCGCTCCGAGGCGTAGCGCGCAGCCTTGTCCACGAACCAGCGGCCGTCGCCGATGCACTCCGCCGCGATGAGCACCCGCTCGGCGTTCATGCCGTCGAGGATGTACCGGAACCCCTTCCCCTCCTCGCCGACGAGGTCGTCCTCGGAGACGGCGACGCCGTCGAGGAAGATCTCCGTGGACGCGTGGTTCATCAGCGTCCGGATCGGGCGGATCGTCATCGTGCCCGCGGCGGTCGCCGCCTTCATGTCGACGAGGAAGGTGGACAGCCCCTCGGTCTTCTTCGAGACCTGGTCGGCGGGAGTCGTCCGCGCCAGCAGGAGCATCAGGTCCGAGTACTCCGCCCGCGAGGTCCAGATCTTCTGGCCGCTGACAGACCAGCCGCCGCCGACCTTGGTCGCAGTCGTGGAGATCGCTGTCGTGTCGGAGCCGGCCGCGGGCTCCGTGACGCCGAAGGCCTGCAGACGCAGCTCACCGGACGCGATCCGCGGCAGGTACCGCGCCTTCTGCTCGGAGGAGCCGTGCCTGAGAATCGTTCCCATCGTGTACATCTGGGCGTGGCAGGCGCCGGAGTTGCACCCGGAGGCGTTGACCTCCTCGAGGATCACGCTCGCTGCCGTGAGCGAGAGGCCGGCGCCGCCGTGCTCCTCTGGGATCAGCGCCGCCAGCCACCCGTTCTCGGTGAGAGCGACGACGAACTCCTCGGGGTAGCGATCTGGCTCCAGGGCGCGCCAGTACTCGCCGGGGAACTGCGCGCAGAGCTCTCTGACCGCCGCGCGGATCTCGTTCAGCTCGTCCGGGACGGAGAAGTCCATGCGACCGCCGCTAGCGGGAATGCCGCTCGAGGAGCCGCTTGCCGATGATCACTTGCTGGATCTCGTTCGAGCCCTCGCCGATAAGGAGCAGCGGCGCGTCTCGGTAGTAGCGCTCGGGGCGGTACTCGAGCGAGTAGCCGTAGCCCCCGTGGATGCGCATGCAGTCGAGGGCGTTGTCCTGCGCCGCCTCGGTCGCGAAGTACTTCGCCATCCCCGCCTCCAGGTCTGCGCGCTCGCCCGAGGCCTTCTTCTGCGCCGCTTGCATGGTAAGCAGACGAGCCGCCTCGGCGCGGGTCGCCATGCGCGCGAGCATCATCTGCACCGCTTGGTGGTGACCGATCGGCTTGCCGAACGCCTCGCGCTGGCGCGCGTAGCGGAGCGCGTCGTCGAGCGCCGCCTGCGCCACACCGACTCCACGTGCCGCGACGTTGACGCGGCCGACTTCGATTCCGCTCATGAAGTACTTGAACCCCTGCCCAACTCCCTCCTCGCCGCCGAGAACGCTCGACGCGGGCGTTCGGTACCCGTCGAATACGAGCTCCGTCGACTCCACGCCCTTGTAGCCGAGCTTCGGGAGGCCGGGCATCGGGATCGTCAGGCCCGGCGGGTTCGTTTCCGGCTCCTTCTCCACGATGAAGCCCGTCATCCCCGTATGGGCAGGGACGGCGTCCGGATCGGTCTTCGTCAGGAGCATGACGATCCCGGAGCGCCAGCCGTTCGTGACCCACATCTTCTGACCCGTGATCACGAACTCGTCACCCTCGCGCACCGCCCTCGTGCGTATCGCCTGTACGTCCGAGCCCGCGTGTGCCTCAGTCATCGAAAACGACGCTCGGATCTCGCAGGAGGCGAGCTTCGGCAGGTAGCGCTGCCGCTGCTCCTCCGTCCCGTGCATGCGGATCATCCAGGCGGCGATGAACGACCCGTTCAGGATCCCCGAGAGGGTCACCCACCCGCGGGAGAGCTCGGCCACGATCAGCGCGTACGTGTCGAGCCCGAGCCCGAGTCCGCCGTACTCCTCGGGGATCGTCGTCCCGAACAATCCCATCTCGGCCATCGTTCGTACGAGCTCCTCCGGGTACTCGTCGCGATGCTCGAGGTCAGAGGCGACCGGCACGACGTCGCGATCGACGAAGTCCCGGACGGCCGCGAGGATCTCCTGCTGCTCGGCCGTCAATTCGAGCAAGCTCATACGGCCGCAGCTTCCCGCAGGGTCAATGGCGACAGGGCTCCCCGCAGGTCTTCGAGCTCGTCGAGCGCGACAATCGTCTCCTCTAGGCGCTCCGCCGCGTCGTCGCTGAGAACGAGCCCGGCGTTCTCGCGGTACTTGGCTCGGACCTCGTCCGCGGAGAGCGGATTCTCCGGGCCTCCCTTCTGGTACGGGAAGTCCGCTTCGAACGCCGTGCCGTCCACCAGGCGCACCCTGGCGCCGCCGGGGAAAGCCTGTGGGTACGACGGGTAGTCGCGAGTCTCGTACCGCACCTTGCGGGCGACGGCGAGGACCTCAGGGTCGGCGATCGCCTCGTCGGTGAAGTCCGAGACGGCCACGTGACCGCGAACGAGCATCGACGCGATCGAGTACTGGAGCGAGAACTTGCCCTCGTAGTCGGAACGCGGCGCGATCTTCGAGTCGGCAGGCTCGAGGACGAGCGAGACTCCCGCCGCTGGGACGGTCACGACCACGTCGTCGATCTCGTCGGCTGCGAACGTTCGCCCGGCCGCCCCCTCGGCGGCGGCGCCGAGCGAGCCGTGCATGAAGTGACAGACGGGGAACGCCTTGTAGGCGATACGCGGCGTCTCCCACCGAGTGCCAAGGTCGGAGAGCTGGCCCGCGATGTCGATCTCGCCCTCCTCCGCGGCGAGAAAGGCGTGATACAGGCCGAACTTACCCTCGAGCACCGACCGCGGCCCGGCGGCGCCGTGCCGGGCGAGAGAGACCGCAAGATGCGCGCCATGCCCCGCCCAGGCTGGATGCATCGGCTTCGTCGGCGTCCCGTCCGCGAGGTACGCGAACAGTCCGCCCGCGAACGATCCGGCGATCCCGAGCGCCTGCGTCGTCGTCGGCGCGTCGAGATCGGAGAGCCGCGCGACCGACGCGACCCCACCGAAGACACCGCAGATCGCGGTCGGGTGAAAGCCGCGGCGGTGAAACTCTCCGGAGGCGGCCATGCCGATCCGGCACACGACCTCGTTTCCGGCGACGACGGCCGCGAGCACGTCCCGGCCCGATGCTCCGAGAGCCTCGCCTGCGGCGAGCGCCGCCGGAGCGATCACCGTCGAGACGTGGCTGACGGAGTCGGAGTGGGTGTCGTCGAAGTCGAGACCGTGGCAGAGCATCGCGTTTGCGAACGCGGCGTTCGCAGCCGGCAGTTGCTCGCCGAGCCCGATCACAGTCGCGCTCGGATCGCCGCCGAGCTCGGCCATCGTCGCGCGGCCCTCGCCGGCGACCCCTGTCGCGTGCGCGGCAAGCCCACAACCCAGCGCGTCGAGCATGTGAAGCTTCGCGTGCTCGACGACCTCCGGCGGGACGTCCTCGAGTGTCAAACCGGCCGACCAGCCGGCGATCGTCTCAGCGGCGGTATGCATCTAGACCCTCCAGCCCTCGTCGGTGTGGGGGAACGCGTGCGCGACCTCGGGCGCACTCCGCTTGTAGACCATGAACGTCCGTGTGAACTCGATCACGACCTCGCGGCGCTGGTTGATCCCGCGGCAGCGCATCGAGACGATGCCGACGCTCGGGTTCGAGCGGGACTCGCGCCTCTCGGTGATCTCGCTTTCCGCCCACAGCGTGTCGCCGACGAAGACCGGGCTGGGAAGCGTGATCTCGCCCCAGCCGAGGTTGGCCGCGGCGTTCTCACTCGTATCCGGGACGGTCAAGCCGAGGACGAGGGCCAGCGTGAAGGCACTGTTCACGAGCGGTCTGCCGAACTGCGTCCGTTCGGCGTAGGGCACGTTGAAGTGGATCTGATTCGTGTTCAGCGTGAGGCAGGTGAACCAGACGTTGTCCGCCTCGGAGATCGTGCGACCGAGGCGGCTCCGGTAGACGTCGCCGATCTCGAGGTCCTCGTAGAAGCGGCCGCGCCACTCTTTCGGCGCAACGGATTCCTCAATCTCCATACAACACGCTCCTCTTCGCGTCGGCCAGCAGCTGCCTGGCGCGCTCCACGACCGGGAGATCGATCATCTCGCCGTCGAAGGCAACAGCGCCCCGCCCGTTCGCCGCGGCTTCCTCGAACGTGCGGACGATGTCGCGTGCGCGCGCGAGCTCCTCGCTCGACGGCGAGAACGCGTCATTGACGACAGGCACCTGCTCCGGGTGGACGCAGGCCTTGCCGCGGAACCCGAGTGAGCGCGCGAGTGCGCAGTCGCGGTGCAGCCCGGCATCGTCTCGGAGCGTCGTCCAGACTTGATCGATCGGTCCGCGCAGCCCCGCCGCGGCGGAGTCGACGACGAGCGACGAGCGCGCGAACAGGAGCTCGAGGCCGTCCTCGCGTGGTTCCAGCCCGAGGGTGAGCCCGAGATCGACCGCGCCGAGGACGAGCGCCTCGACGGCCGGGGTAGCAGCCAGCTCGAATGCGCCCCGGAGACCCGCCGGGGTCTCGACGATCGCCACGACGGGCAGGCCGAGGCCTTGGACGGCGCCCACTGCCGCCGCTGTTGCCTTCGGCAGGACGAGACCGTCCAAACCGACGGGCCCGACGGCCTCGACGTCGTCTGCGATCCACTCGGAGTCGGCCGCGTTGACCCGCACGAGACGGAGAGCGTCACCGTCGGCCTCGGCGAGCACCTGCGTGGCGAGCGCGCGCGCCGCCCGTTTCTCCGCCGGCGTCACTGCGTCCTCGAGATCGGCGATCACGGCGTCTGCTCCCGAGGAGAGGGCCTTCCGCAGCTTGCGCTCGTCATTACCGGGCGCGAAGAGAAACGAGCGGGCGGTCTGGATCGTGGGCATCGCGGTTGACAGAGTCGCGAATGTCAGACATAAACACAAGCTGGCACCCCTAGCAAGGGAGGAGGGAGTCCGTGAAGGCAGTGGTCTTCCACGAGTTCGGCAATTCCGACGTCCTCCGAGTGGAGGAGCTCCCGGATCCGACGGCAGGTCCCGGAGAGGTCGTCGTCGACATCGCCGCCGCCGCGCTGAACCATCTCGACATCGACGTGCGGGAAGGCGTCTCGCGCTTTCCTCTCGAGCCGCCACACGTGCTCGGGATCGAGGTCGTCGGCCGCATCTCGGCGCTCGGGGACGGTGTCACGGGCTGGCAGGTCGGCGACCGCGTGATGCCCTACATCATGGGCACCTGCGGTGAGTGTCGCTACTGCGCGACCGGCCGCGAGTCGCTCTGCTTGACCCCAGGCTTCATCAGCTTCTCGACCGGCGGCGGTTATGCCGAGCGACTCGCCTGTCCGGCGAGGCAGCTCCTCCCGGTACCCGACGAGCTGGGGGACGCCGAGGCCGCCGCGTTCCAGGTCGCATTCGGCACCGCGTGGCACATGCTCTTCACGCGCGGCCGGCTGCAGGCCGGTGAGACGGTGCTCGTCAACTCGGTCGGCAGCGGTGTCGGGTCCGCCGCGGTGCAGCTGGCGCACACGGCGGGCGCCTACGTGATCGGGACCTCGAGCGGCGACGACAAGCTCGCGCAGGCATCGGCGCTGGGGATGGACGCCGGGATCAACTACACGACGCAGGACGTCGTCGCGGAGGTCATGCGACTGACGGGCGACGAAGGCGTCGACCTCACCTACGAGCATGCAGGCGGGGAGCTGTTCCAGCACGGCCTCGACGCGCTCTGCAAGGACGGCCGGCTCGTCACGTGCGGCGCCCACTCGGGCGAGGTTGTCCCGTTCGACCTCATCCCGTTTTTCCGCCGCCAGGTCTCTGTGATCGGGTCGTTCACCTACACGAGAAGCGAGCTGGCCCGGTCCGTCGAACTGGCGCGGCGCGGGCTCGTGAAAGCGCTCGTTGCGGCGACGTTCCCGCTCGAGCAGGCGAAGGAGGCCATGGATC
>Ga0247727_10005116_pt1 | contig 26977 bp, 20 predicted proteins | sample WisWelCaveWW1625_FD_202498 | JGI IMG/M metagenome (GOLD analysis project Ga0247727, IMG submission 202498) | Biofilm microbial communities from Wishing Well Cave, Virginia, United States - WW16-25 | ecosystem: Environmental > Aquatic > Deep subsurface > Groundwater > Cave microbial mat | place...
TGATCGGCCATCTTGACCTGGTTCCAAGGCATCGCCTGTCTCCTCCCACCCTGTCTATCGGCTGGGAAACTGTCAGGGATGTCTTGACATTACCTGTCAAGGATGTCCTGAAACCGAACACTAAAGCTCGCCCCACTATGGCGCGGACGGCTTTTTGAAGAGGGCGTCGTCGGCAGGGACGTTGTGTTTCACTTCCTCTATCTTGATGGACACCTGCATCGGGCCGGCCTGCTGCTTGATGAGCCACGGCGCCTTGATCCCGTCGGTCTCGCGGTAATCCTGCATGTCGGTAACGATCTGCATCTTGCCCATGGGTCCTTCCATCTCCAGTTCGAAGCGGATCAGCAGGCTGGTCTGTTTGTCAAAGTACCACTTTTCCGGGCCGCCGTCGGGCGGCGTCGCAATGAGCAGGTAGGCTTCCTTGCCGTCGACGGTTTCGACGCCCTTCAGTTCGATGGTTGGGTACAACTCCTTGAGGCGGAGGTGGCGGAAGAACTGGGCGCCGCGCTTGGTCATCGCCAGCTCGGGGCCGCTCTTTTCGCGCATCCCCTGCGCCGGATTCTGGCTCCAGGCCACGGTTCCGTCGAAGCCCTCCTGCACGGCGCCAAAACCGGGAATGTCCATCTTCATGAGCGACTTGTCGGGCGCCTTGGTGATCGTCTCCATGCTGCCCTTCATGCCCATGGTCGGCATTTCGAAGGTGCCCTTGCCCTGTTGGGTGGTGGCTTTCTCGATGGCGGCCTTGCCGCCCATGGCTTTCACGTAGGCGTCCAGGATGGAGTCCACGGTAGGGGCCTTTTCTGTCTGCGCAATCGCCGTCATTACCACCAACGGCAGCGCGGCGATTATCATCCATCGTCGTCTCACGGTTTCTTCTCCTTGTTTTTCTGCGCCGCCTTCTGAATGTGGGCGACGGCGGCGTCCAATTGGGCGTCGCGGCCGGCCAGCAGGCTGGCGCGGTCGAGTTTTACTTCGATATCCGGAATCACGCCCTGTCCTTCAATCATGACATTGTTTGGGGCTTTGAAGTCGGCGATGGCGTACTGGAACCCGGCGCCAGTCGGCAGCCGTTGCAACACGGAGGGCAGGGCGGCGCCCTGAGAGCGCTCGCCAACCACGGTGGCGCGGCCGATGGCCTGCAATCCCGCGGCGAAGATCTCGCTGGAGGAGGCGCTGGCGGCGTCCACCAGCACCACCACCGGTCCCAGGTAGGGATTGGGCTGGGGAAACACGGCGGCGTTGATGTGGCCGGTGCGCATCTGCATGGAGCCGAGGGAAGTCTCCCGCGTCTCGATCAGCCCGGCGATGCCGCCGGTCATGCCGACCACGCCGCCGGGATTACCGCGAACGTCGAAGATGATCCCGGGAGCGTCGCTCATGGAGCGGATGGCTTGGCGAACGCGATCCATCAGGGAGATCACGAAAAGGCTGAACCGGACGTAGCCCACGCCGCTCTCGAGCCGTTTGGATTCGAACTCTGTGTACTGCGGAGGCATATTGCCCATTCGAGCCGACATCTCGCCTTTCTTCGGTGAGCGTTTCACATCCGCCTCGCGGGCGGTTCCCTGCCCGTCGACAAAGATCAGCTTTACAGAAGTTCCGGGCGGGCCATCCACCGTGTTTTGGAGAATACGAGTAGCAAGCAAACGCTGGCGGATCTCCGGCCGTCCGGTTTTGGCGACTCTCGCCAGAATCTCACTCACCGGTGTGGCGCCTACTTGCCGGAGGATGAAGCCGGCTCGCACGCCCGCCTGCGCGGCCCCGGACCCAGGCTCAACTTTGGTGATGAGCGCCTCGCCATTGGAGCTTCTGACTTCGATCCCGGCGCCGCCGAGCGAGGGGTCAGGTCCCGGGTCCTCCAGGAAGGACTCTGGCGCGATGATGCCGAAGTGCGACAGCTTCAGCTCGCCCACCATATCCTGGAGGAGCTGGTGAAGCTGTCGGTCGGTGGTGGCGGCGGCGACTTTGGGTGCGTAACGGGTGCGCACTCCGTCCCAGTCCACACCGCCGAAGGTGGGGTCAAAGTGGTGTTCTTTGATGGTCTTCCAGACGATGTCGAAGGACCGCTGCCGCGCATCCGGGGCCGGCTGGCCGGCGGCAAGGGCCACTGCCAGCAGGGGCGCCAGGAGGCGAGTCACCAGATGAGTCTATCAGACATGACACCCTGTAAACCTTAAACAAGGTTCCTCGTCAGACAGTTATGATGGGCGTGATGGTGCACCCGCTAGTGCCGCAGGCCACGGCCCTGCCCACTCCGATGGACTTTGACGCCTGGATGCGGGCCGAGCAGCGGCGCGTGTTCCTGTTGTGCCGCCGCATGCTCCAGGAAGCCGACGAGGCGGATATGGCGACCCAGGACGTTTTCCTAAAAGCCTACAAGGCGCTCCAGCAGTCCGAGGCCGAGCCGTTGCAGGATCCGGCCAAGTGGCTCACCCGGATCGCGGTCAACACCTGTCTGGACCGCTTGCGCAGCCGGGCGTGGAAGTTCTGGCAAACGCGTCCGAGGCCGGAGGACGAGGAGACCATCCTGCGGCAGCAGCCGGGCCCCGGCGTCACCGCGGAGGATCAAGTGTACGGCGCCCAAATCGCCAAGCGGTTGTCGCAGGCGATGGGGCGGCTTTCGGATCGACAGCGGGCGGTGTTCACGCTGCGGCATTACGAGGATTGCAGTCTGGAGGAAATCGCCGTGACCCTGGGGTTGGACGTGGGCACGGTGAAAGCGCACATGTCCCGGGCGCTGCAGAAGCTCAGGACGGAATTGAAGGATTTGTACGCGGAGCCCAACCGCGCTCGAGGTTAACGATATGAACAGGCACTGGACCGAAGAGGAATTGATCGGCTCCCTGTACGGAGCAGGTCCCACGGATGGTCACTTGGATCACTGCGGCGAGTGCCGCCGTGGCTTCGCCGATCTCCGGCAGCGGCGAGCCCTGGTGCTGGAGCAACCGCCCGAAGTGACGGACGAGTTTCTGTCGGCCCAGCGGCGCGCGATCTACCAGCGGCTGGAACAGCCGGCGCGTCCTGTCTGGAATTCCATGCTGAGCCCGGTGTTTGGCGTGGCGGCGGCGGTGGTGCTGGCGCTGGTGGTTTCCCGTCCCGCGCCCGAGCCGGAACCGACTTTGGCGTCCAGCGATGCCCAGTTCTATCAGGAGATCTACTCGGTGCTGGAGAGCAATGAGCCGCGAGCGGCGACGCCGATTCACGGCTTGTTTCAGGAATGATGTTTCAGGAGTGATTATGCGTTGTCTACTTCTTTTTTGTCTGCTGCCCGTGGCTCTGCTGGCGCAACCGTCGCGATCCAGCTTTCCGTGGTGGGAAACCCCGCTGGCGCGGGACCTAAGTCTATCCGAGGACCAGTCCCAGAAGATCCGCGCCATCACGAAGGAATACCGCAGCCGGCTGATCGACCAGCGGGCGGCAGTCGAGAAGGCCGAAGGCGAAATCGAAGATTTGTTCAATGAGGACTCGCCCGATCAGGCGCGGGGAACCGCGGCGATCGAGAAGCTGGCGGCCAGCCGCAGCGAGCTGACGCGTACGTTCACCCAGATGAGCTTGCGATTGCGAGCCGTGCTGACGCCTGCCCAGTGGCGAGAATTGCAGCGCCGGCGCCCGCAGGGTCCGCCGGCCGGGATGGGGCCGGGGTTCGGTGGGCCGGGTCGTCCTGGGATGGGGCCGGGTGGTCCTGGACAGGGTGGTCCAAGGCCTGGCGGGATGCGCCCTCCGCAACAGCCTGAGGCCCGGGAACTGGAAGAGTAGCTCAGCGCCGTTTGCCCAACAGAATGTAGCTGACGATGGCCACCGCGCATAGGCGGCGGCTGGCGTCCAGCAGATCCACGCGGCCGACGCACAGCGTGCGGCCGGCGCGCAGCAGGCACGTCCTGGCGATCACCTTGGGTCCCGCGATCGGCCGCAGGTAATTCACCTTGAGCTCGGTCGTGGTCGTTTCGCGCTTCTCGCCGAAGTGGTGGAGCATGGCGTGCCAGACCGCCTCGTCGGCGATGGAGGCGATCACGCCGCCGTGAACCACGCCCTGTCCGTTCATCAGGTCCGGCCCGAGCGGGCACTCCAGCGTGATGCTGTCCTTGGAACGGCGGACGACGCGCAGCGGAAGATGATCCTCGAAGGCCATGTCCAGGCATTATGGCATGCCGCAACCGAGGATGATTCTAAGCCGCGGATCCAACCGCTCCCCCGCCGTCGCGGCGCTGTAACCAGAACACTGCCCCTTGCCTTTCCGAGTAACCTCATGTATGTTTGTCCCCATAAGGGGGGCGGCCTATGCGCATAGCCTGCTTATTGATCTGCACCGCCGGCCTCGGCCTGGCGCAAACCGGAACGGGAAGCATTCAAGGCACGGTCCGCGACGCCACCGGCGCCGTGGTGCCGAAAGCCAATGTGACCGTGGTGCACACCGCGACCACGCGCGAGTACAAGTCGGTCACCAACGAAGTCGGCTTCTACCTGCTGCCCGCGATGCAAAGCGGCGCCTACCAGATCTCGGTGGAGTTTCCCGGCATGGAGACCTGGAAGGGCGCGCTGAACCTCATCGCCGGCCAGTCGGCCGCGGTGGAAATTTTCCTCAAGCCGGGATCGACCATCACCACAGTTACGGTCGCCGGCGACGTCACGCCGCTGGTCACCACCAATAGCCCCACGCTGGCCACGGTGATCGAGCGCGAGCGCATCGAGCAGTTGCCCTTGAACGGGCGCTTCATCACGACGTTGATCTACCTCACGACTCCCGGTGTGGAGTCAGGCTCGGTGCCCCGCGTCTACGGGCTGCGCTATGCCACCGAACTGCTCCAGGACGGCGCGGTGCTGGAGAACCGCGAGTGGCAGTCGATCCCCGCCCGGCCGCCCGGCCTGGACACCATCGCCGAGTTCCGCTCGGAGACCAACAACTCCTCGGCCAAGCTGAATCGCCCGGGCACGTTCATGCTCACCACGAAGTCGGGCACGAACGATCTGCACGGGTCGGCCTTCGAGACCGCGCGTAACAGCGGTTTCGGAGTCGCGCGCGCCCGGCAGGACTACTACTTGAAGCCCCCCCACCTGGTGCGCAACGAATTCGGCGCCTCGCTGGGCGGTCCGCTCTCCATCCCTAAGCTCTACAGCGGCAAAAACCGGACCTTCTTTTTCTTCGCCTACGAAGGCTACCAGCTCCGCCAGGCCAACACTCGCAGCATCGCCGTCCCGCCGCCCGCGTTCCGCCAGGGCGACTTCAGCGGGCTCGTCGACGCGCAAGGCCGCCGCTTCACCCTCTATGACGAGCGCACCACCGATTCCAGAACGTGGGTACGCCAGCCGTTCCCCGGCAACCAGGTACCGCTCGACCGCCTGAGCCCGTTGGCGAAGTATCTCTACAGCGTCACCCCGCTTCCGACGCAGCCTGACAATCCCCTGGTCACCTCCAACTGGTTCGGCCTTGGGTTCAACAATACCAGGCAGCACACCGAAACCGCCCGCGTCGATCACAAGATCAACGACAGCAACCACCTCTTTTTCCGCTACTCGCACAGCCCCGGCACCAGCGAGCGTACCAGCGATCCCTACAATGGGGCCGGGTCGCCGACGACGCTGGACAACCGGGCCAACGCCAATATCGACAGCCAGGTGAACGACAGCGGCATCGCCAACTGGACGCACACCTTCTCGCCCACGTTCTTCGGCGAAACGCTGGTCGCCATCGCCCAGGACTATCGCGGCCAGCTCCCCTTCACTGGCACCGAGGAGATCGCCAGCAAACTGGGACTGCCGAATCCGTTCAATGGCATCGGCTTCCCACGCATCCCGTACTCGATGTCCTCCTCCACCGGACCGGGCATGTCGTATGACTCCAGCATCAATCCCACCATCAACAATGGCCGCATCTACAGCGTCGACCAGAACTTTACCAAGGTGCGAGGCCGCCATGAGCTCCAGTTCGGGGTGCGCATCCGCTACGAAGCGCTGGCTACGCTGAACGACCAGCAGATCTCCCAAGGCCAGCTCGATTACAACAACGTCGCTCCGACCGCGCTGTTTGACCCGACCTCCGGCACCGCCTATGGTCCAACGCCGTTCACCGGTCATACCGCGGCGAATTTCTTTCTCGGCATCGGCACCTACGCGGCCCGATTCAACCGCTCCTGGTACCGCCCGAACGTTCACGAGCGTGCGGCATACTTCCAGGACAACTTCCGGGTGAATTCGCGGCTTACGCTGAACCTCGGCTTGCGCTGGGAGTACAACAGCCCGGTGAATGAGCGCGATCACACTATCTTCGGGTTCGACGAAAAACGGAAGGCGGTGATTCTGCCCCGATCGATCGACGACCTGGCCAGGATGAAGAACGTGCTTCCCGCCGTGGTCGACGCCTACACGCGGCTGGGCGTGCAGTACATCACCCCCAAGGACGCGGGTTTGCCGGAATCGCTGGTCCACTCCAACCTGTGGGATTTCGGACCGCGCGCCGGCTTCGCCTACCGCCTGGGTGGGTCGCATCGATCGACGGTGCTGCGCGGCGGCTATTCGATCTTCGGCTATCCGGAGTCGCTGCGCCTGTTCGCCGGCAACACGCAGAACACCCTCCCAGGGCAGGGCAACGTGAGCAACAATCCCAACGCCGCCGAACAGAGTCCGGATGGCTTGCCGAATTACCTGCTGCGATCCGTGCCAACCGTCGTCGCCGGGGTCAACAGCAGCAACCAGTTGGACGGCTCCCGGATCACCGGCATCACGCGCGGCAGCGGCAGCATGTACTTCCTCGATCCGCGCCAGCCGACCGCGCGCGCCCACGAGTGGAACCTGTTCCTGGAGCGTGAAATGTTCGCCAACACCGTGGTGAAGATCGGCTACGTGGGCACGCACGGGTCGCGCATGTCGCAGTGGTACACCTTCAACGACGCTTCTCCTGCGTATGTCTGGTACACCACGACGGGGCGGGCGTTCCCCACCGGCGAGTTCGCCAACGTCGCCCGCCGGCCTTACGATCAGCAGGTGTACGGGACCGTCCAGCGCTATCAGAAAACCGGCTGGTCCAACTTCAACGGCTTCCAGGCCGAGTTCGAGCACCGCTACTCGAAAGGCTACGCCTTCCAGGTGTTCTACGTGATGAGCAACGCGCTGCGCGTCGCCGGCGACGGCTGGCGCGACGACATCCTGCGCCCGGCCAGCTACTACCAGCCCGGCACGGTGCCAGAGGACGACGCCGCCCGCAACCGGCTGCTGTTCTACCGCCGCGACACCGGCATCCCCAAGCATCGCGTCAACTGGAACTTCCTGGTCGATCTGCCGTTCGGGAAAGGCAAGCGCATGGGAGGCAACGCCAACCGGCTGGTCAATACTTTGATCGGGGGATGGCAGCTCGCCGGATACGGCTCGCTGGTCAGCCGCTATTTTCAGTTGCCCACAGGCTACTGGGGCGGCTACAACGGAGTGGAGGTTTATGGCAAGAAGCACCCGATTCAGGACTGCCGCAGCGGTGTCTGCTACGACGGCTATCTCTACTGGAACGGCTACATTCCCGCCAACCGTATCAACAGCACCGACCCGCGCACTGGGCTGCCCAACGGTGTCATGGGCGTTCCCGCCAACTACAAGCCGTTCCAGACCTGGCTGATCCCCATTCCCAAAGATGGCGGCAGTACGAGCGATCCTAACTCGCCGTTCTACGAGTCGAACACTGTGTTCGTGCGGCTGCGCGACGGAACCAACCAGCGCACCACGCTGGATCCGGGTATTCATCCGCTCCAGAACCAGTACGTCCTCGGTCCGATGCTTTGGAGCATGGCGGCCTCGGCGTTCAAGACCGTGCCCATCACCGAGCGGGTGAACCTGCGCGTGAACGCCGACTTTCTGAACAACGTGTTGAACATGCCTGGCTCCAACCTGCCCGGCGGCGACGGCATCATTTCCAACCGCACGTCCGCCAATGCGCCCCGGGTGCTGCAGTTGACCATGCGCGTTACGTGGTAGCGCATTACATTCTCATTGCGGCGCTGTTTCAGTCTCCGCCCGAGCGCGCGTCAGCGCTGGTGGACGCCGGTGTGGAGTTGTCCAATCGCGGCCGCTTTCAAGAGTCGGCGGAGAAGTTTGTCCAGGCGCTGGCGCTCGATCCGAACCTGGCCGAGGCGCACTACCTGCTTGGGCTGGTCCGCCAGCAGGATGGCCGTGCTGAGGCCGCGTTGCAGTCCTTCCGCGCCGCCCTCAAAATCAATCCGCGCTATGCCGCCGCGCAGACGCGCGTGTGCGAGCTGGACACCACCATGGCGCGCGCGCGAGAAACCGGTTACGACAAAGCGGTCGCTTCGTGCCGTCGCGCGATCCAGCTTGCCCCAAACGATCCGGAGCCGCACTTCCACAGCGGCTGGACGCAAGCCAAACTCGGCAACCACGCCGCGGCCGTTCAGGAGTACCAGACGGTCCTCCGGCTCGACGCGAAGTTCGCGCGCGTCCGGTTCGAGCTGGCGATGGCGCACATCGATGCCCAGGAATGGGATCGCGCCATTCCCTTGTTGAAGGAGGTGGCCGCCGCCGAGCCCGCCAACACCAACGCGCGTTTTCAGTTGGGCTCCGTGCTGGTGAAGAAAGGAGACTGCGCCGCCGCGATACCGTGGCTGGAATCCGCCACCGAGAGCGCCCAGAAACATTACCTGCTGGCCGGCTGTTTCCGGCAAATGAACCGGACCGCGGAAGCCGCCGCTGCCATGGCGAAGGTGAAGGAGCTCCGCCAGAACTCCGATGCGCGGATGCAGGCCAAGTATCTCGCGGCCATCGCGCATCAGAAAGCCCAAGCCGGCGATCTGGAGGAATCCATCCAAGGGTACCGCGCCGCGCTCGCTCTGGGTCCGGATCCTCAGCTTGCCATTGACCTGGCGGTGGCGCTGCTGAAGAAAGGCGATGCCCAGGAAGTGGTGAGTTTGCTCGGAAGCGAGAGCGATCCGCTGGCGCGCTATCAGGTCGCGCTGGCGTATTCCAAGCTCGGCCGGATCGAAGAGGCGCGGTCCGCGCTCGAACTGGTTGTGCGCGAGAAGCCTGGGTTCGTCGAGGCCTGGTATCAGCTTGGGGTGAACTGGCTGGCGCTCGGGAACAACTCGGAGGCGGAGCGCGCACTGCGCACCGCCGCCCGTCTTCGTCCTGACGAATCCGCGATCCGGCTGGCCTGGGCGGAGGCTCTGGAGAAGCTCGGCAAGGTGCAGGAAGCTCGCGAGCAGCGCCGGCTGGCCGGCAAGGTGCCCAATTGACCCCAACATCGTGCCGGACTCGTCCTGTCAATACGAATGTATTGAAATGACCGGGGGGCGTGATGGTTGATCGATCGGGAGTCTGCTCCCTAGCTTAGCAGCTAGAGCCCACCCCACGATGGCAGCCGGTGGTATACTGAGTTCGCTCGGAACGGCCCAACAGGGAGTCCGGGCAACCCCGCTGCGCGGCAGTTTGAAGGCAGCGCTGGAGGCGACATGCCCCAAGATCCCCAGGAAAACCAGGAAGCCCAAGCATTGTCCGATCAGCCCGTTGATGCGCCTCCGAGTGCGGACGCCCCTTCGGAGAAGAGCTTTCCCATTGTCGGCATCGGCGCCTCGGCCGGCGGACTGGCGGCGTTCGAAGCCTTCTTCTCCGCCATGCCCGCCGACACCGAGAGCGGCATGGCGCTGGTCCTGGTGCAGCACCTGTCCCCCAACCACAAGAGCATCCTGAGCGAGCTGGTCAAGCGCTACACCCGCATGCAGGTCTACGAAGTCGAGGACGGGATGGAGGTCAAGCCCAACTGCGCCTACATCATCCCGCCCAACCGTGACATGGCGTTTCTGAACGGCGCCTTGCAATTACTGGAGCCCAGCGCGCCGCGCGGCATACGGCTGCCGATCGACTTTTTCTTCCGCTCCCTGGCCCAGGACCAACGTGAGCGCGCCATTTGCATCGTGCTCTCCGGCACCGGCAGCGACGGCACCTTGGGATTACGGGCGGTCAAGGGCGAGGGCGGCATGGCCATGGTGCAGGACCCCGAGTCCACCGAGTACGACGGCATGCCGCGCAGCGCTATCGCCACTGGCCTGGTGGATTATGTGCTGCCACCGCGGGAGATGCCGGCGCAACTGGTCGCCTATGTGGCTCACGCGTTTGGAAAGAGGTCTCTCCCGGTTCATGCGCCCGAACCTCAGGCCTTCGACTCGTTGAAAAAGATCTGCGTCACGCTGCGGGCCCACACTGGCCATGATTTCTCCCAGTACAAGGAGAACACCGTGGTGCGCCGTGTGGAGCGGCGCATGGCCATCCACCAGATAGAACAGCCGGAGGAATACCTCCGCTACATGCAACAGAATCCGGTGGAGGTGGACGCGCTGTTTCGCGAGTTGTTGATCGGCGTCACCAACTTTTTCCGCGACTCGGAAGCCTTCGAAGCCCTCCAAACCCTGGCGATTCCCCGTCTTTTCTCCGGCAACACCAGCCAGACGATTCGGGCTTGGGTCTGCGGCTGTTCCACCGGGGAGGAGGCCTATTCCATCGCCATTCTGGTTCAGGAGCACCTGGAGACGCTGCGCCAAGCCTACAAGGTGCAGATCTTTGCCACGGACGTCGACCGGCGCGCCATCGAACAGGCTCGCGCCGGCATCTTTCCGGCCAGCATCGCCGCCGATGTTTCCCCGGAACGGCTGGTGCGCTTCTTCACCACCGATGCAGACGCGGGTGTCTACCGCATCCAGAAAATCATCCGGGATCTGGTGGTGTTCTCCGAGCAGGATGTGATCAAAGACCCGCCCTTCTCCAAACTGAATCTGGTGAGCTGCCGCAATCTCATGATCTACATGAACGCGGATCTGCAAAAGAAACTGATCCCGATGTTTCACTATGCTCTGAACCCGGAGGGAGTGCTCTTGCTGGGAACCTCCGAAACGATCGGCGAGTATACGGGGCTGTTTTCGCCACTGGACCGCAAGGAAAAACTCTATCTCAGCAGGCGGGATACTACCGGCGCGGCCCGGCTGGCGCTGGGCGATTTTGTCCCGCCTTTTTCGGGACCCCGGATGCAACACCGGTCGGGGCGGGGCGGAGGCCGGGCCGAAAGCAAACTGAGTTTCCGCGAGGTGGCGGAGCAGGCCTTGTTGCGGCATTTCGTGCAGGCGGGCGTGATTGTCAACGGCCGCGGCGAGATCCACCATATTTATGGCCGCACCGGAAAATACCTGGAACCGTCGCCCGGCGACGCCGGTGTGAACATCCTCTTGATGGCCCGGGAGGGGTTGCGCCGGGATCTGACCACCGCGCTCCATAAAGTGGTGGCCAAGAAAGAGATGGTGCGATGCCCGGGGTTGCGGGTCAAGACCAACGGCGACTTCGTCACCGTCGATCTGACCGTGCGCCTGGCCACGGGCCAGAGCGGAGAAGCGCTGGAGGACCTGTACCTGATCATCATCGAGGAGCTTTCACCGCCGGGCGTGGAGCCTGAGAGCAAGGACTCCTCCGAGAACGCCGGCCCACCCGCCATGGAATCGGACGCCAGGATCGTCGCGCTGGAACAGGAGATTCGGGCCAAGGAGGAGTACCTGCAGACCACCCTGGAAGAGATGGAAAGCTCCGGCGAGGAGCTCAAGTCCGCCAACGAGGAGATGCAGTCCGTTAACGAAGAACTGCAATCCACCAACGAGGAACTGGAAACTTCCAAGGAGGAGCTGCAATCCATCAACGAGGAGCTGGCCACGGTCAACGGGGAAATGCAAGCCAAGGTGTTGGAGCTGTCGCGCGCCAACAACGACATGAACAATGTGCTGACCAGCACCGGCGTGGCGATGCTCTTTGTGGATCATCAACTGCGCATTGCCAGATTCACTCCGGCGATTACCCAGTTGATCAATCTGATCCAGACGGACATCGGCCGCCCCGTGGGGCACATTGTCTTGAATATGGCGGGCTACACCAACCTGGTGGAGGACGTGCGCGGCGTGCTGGAAACGCTTGCTTCCAAGGACGCGGAGGTGGAAACCAAAAGCGGCGCCGTCTACCTGATGCGTATCCGCCCCTATCGGACCACGGAAAACGTGATCGAGGGCGCCGTCGTCACGTTCGTGGACATCACCGAGCGCAGGAGAATGGCGGAGGTTCTGCGGGAAAACGAAGAGAAGTACCGCCTACTGTTTGACACCATGGCGCAAGGCATCGTGTATCAGGACCAGGCAGGGCACGTGGTTGACGCCAATCCGGCCGCGCAGCGGATGCTGGGGATCGAGTTGCACCAGATGCGGAGTGAGCAATCCGCCGAATTCCGCTGGAAGGCGGTTCGTGAGGACGGATCGGAGTTCTCCGTCGAAGAGCAGCCGGCCCTGATGGCCCTCCGCACCGGGAAGCCGGTGTTGGGAGTGATCCTGGGAGTGCAGTTGGCCCAAGAGAATGGGCCTTCCTGGGTCCGCGTCAACGCCATACCACGTTTCAAGCCCGGAGAAAAAACACCGTTTCAGGTGTATTCCACCTTCGACGACATTACAGACCTGGTGAAACGCGGGGACGGCAAGCGGTCGAAATAACCTTAACCTTTGGAGGCTGCATTATGGCCACTGCGACCAAGGAAAGTGACGCCGAAGCACGGCGCGCCCTGCGGCAGCGGGCTGAGGAACAAGCCGGCCCCGCGGCGACGCCCGCCGAGGAGCCCGTCCTGCCCGAGGCGGCCAGCCGGCTGATCCACGAATTGCACGTGCATCAGATTGAGCTGGAAATCCAGAACGAGGAGCTGTCCCAGACGCAGCAGGCTCTGGAAGGCTCTCTGAATCGGTATTTCGACCTGTACGACCTGGCGCCCGTGGGCTACCTCACCGTTAGCCAAGAGAGCTTGATTCTGGAAGCCAATCTCCGCGCCGCGGACCTGCTGGGGACGCCCACAAGCCAGTTGGTGAAAGCCCGGCTCGCCCGATGGATCGCCCCGGAGGATGAGGAGATCTTCTACTTGCAACGCCAGCAGTTGTTGGCGACGGGCGAGCCACGGGCGTTCGAGCTGCGCATGCTGAAGCCGGATCACACACGGTTCTGGACGCATTGGGAGGCGACGCTGGCCGCGGATCGCAAGGGAGGAGCGCCCGCGTGGCGCACCGCCATCATCGACATCAGCGAACGCAAGCGGGCGGAACAGGAGCGCGAGAAGTTTCACGCGGAGCTGTTGCAGTCGCAAAAGATGGAGTCGGTGGGGCGGCTGGCCGGCGGCGTGGCGCATGATTTCAACAATCTGCTTACCGTGATCAACGGCTACAGCCGGTTGCTGATGGGCCGGTTGGCCACCAACGATCCCGTACGAACCAGCATCCAGGAGATTCTGAACGCCGGGGAGTCGGCGGCGACGCTGACCCGGCAGTTGCTGGCCTTCGGCCGGCGGCAGGAAAGGCTCACCCGGCTGCTCAACGTGGACCTCATGCTCGTGCGCCTCCGTCCCATGCTCCAGCGGCTGACGGGAGAGGCCGTGGAGGTCCGCGTGATCGCCAGGGCCGCGGAGAAAATGGTCTATGCCGATGCCCACCAGATCGAACAGGTGATCCTGAACCTGGTCATTAATGCCCGCGACTCCATGCCCGGCGGGGGAACGGTCACCATCGAGACGGCGGAGGCTGGTTGGAGCGCGGAGTACTTGCGCTCGCATCCCGACGCGCGCAAGGGCCGCTGCCTTCTGCTGACGGTGAGCGACACCGGTGCGGGAATGGATGAGGACACCCGGCAGCGCAGCTTCGAACCTTTCTTCACCACCAAAGAGACCGGGCAAGGCACCGGGCTCGGACTCTCCGTGGTGCAGGGCATTGTGGCGCAGAGCGGCGGCTGTATCGAGGTGTCCAGCGAACCGGGCCGCGGGGCCTCTTTCAAGATCTGGCTGCCGCTGGCGGACCAGTCTGTCGCCGCCGAAGCCGGCGCCCCGGCGCCAGCCTCCGAGGCGGGCGGCTCGGAAACCGTCCTGGTGGTTGAAGATCAGCGGGAAGTTGGGGAACTCGCCGCGGAGGCCTTGCGCGCCTATGGATATCGAGTGGTGCTGACCGGCGGCGCCGCCGAAGCGCTGTCCACTTTCAACAGCGGTCGTGAGCGGATCGACCTGGTTCTCACCGACATGGTGATGCCGGGCATGAGCGGACCGGAGCTGGCCGCCAGCCTGAAACAGAGCCATCCTCAAACGAAGATCCTGTTCATGTCGGGCTACCCCGATGCCGTCATCGCGCAGCAGGAAGTTCTGAGCGGAGGAGTGAACTTCCTCGAGAAGCCGTTCAGCCCGGAGCAACTTGCCGCCAAGGTGCGTCATTTGCTGGGCGCGCGGTCCCTGGGCCGCGTTCTGGTGGTGGATGACGAGGAAAGTGTGCGCGGGTTTCTGCGCGTGGTCCTGGAGGATGGCGGCTATCAAGTGCTCGAAGCCGGCGATGGGGAGCAGGCGCTCAAGTTGATTCGCCAGCAGCGCCCCGATCTGGTGCTGACCGATCTGGTGATGCCGGAGCGGGATGGGATCGAGATCATCCAGGCGCTGCGCGAGGAGATTCCGGGGATGGCGGTCATCGCCATCTCGGGGCGGCTCGAAGGGCCGTATTTGCAGATCGCCCGGAACCTGGGCGCCGATGCCGTGCTGATCAAACCAGTGAGCCCGAAACTGCTGCTCGCCAAGGTGGCCGAGGCCCTGGAACAACGGCGCTAACATCTTTGTGGCGCAATCCCGGAATGCACGCCGCCGGCGGTGGGGCGAGCTTTAGCTTGCGGACCGGCTTCAGTCGGTCCTCGGCAAGCCGGAGGCTTGCCGCTCTACTGAGCCCCGGCGCGGCGGGCGCGGGGTTTCGCGGCCCACGGCTCCAGGCTGCTCCGCAGGTCCTCCAGGCTGATCGGTTTGCCCAGGTAGCCATCCATGCCCGCAGCCGCGCATGCCTCCCGGTTGGCCGGCATCAGGTCGGCCGTAATTGCCACGACGGGGGTGCGTAATCCACCGTGCTCGCGCTCTCGAATTCTGTGGGTGGCCTCGAAGCCGTCCATCACCGGCATCTGGCAATCCATCAGGATGACATCGTAGCGCTCCCGCGCCGACATCTCCACGGCCGCCAGACCGTCACCGGCCACGTCCACCTGGCATCCGAGCTTCTTCAGAAGGGCGACCGCCACCTTCCGGTTGACCAGGTTGTCTTCGGCTACCAGGACGCGCAGGCCCAGGAGGTCGCCTGTCACCGGCAGCCGCGGCGGCTCTGCGGCCTCCGCGGGACGCTCCACCACCGGCAAAGGCAACTCCGCCCAGAACCGGGACCCGAGACCGGCAATGCTGGCGCAGCCGATGGAGCCGCCCATCAGCTCGGTCAGCTCCTTGGAGATCGCCAGGCCGAGGCCGGTTCCGCCATACTTGCTGCCGCCTGCATTATCCACCTGGCTGAATCGCTGGAACAGAAGAGCCTGACGGTCCTTCGCAATGCCGATTCCCGTATCCTCCACCGTGATCCTCACCAGGTCCGATTGCGGAGCCCCGACACACGCCGCGATTATGCGAACCTGACCCAGTCCGGTGAACTTGATGGCGTTGCCGGCCAGGTTCATCACCACCTGGCGGAGGCGGCCCGGATCGCCCGCCACCCACGCTGGAATCCGTTCGTCGAAGTGCAGGTTCAGTTCCAGACCTTTCTCCTGCGCACTCGGGCGCAACACCGCGGCGGCGCCTTCCAGGACCGCGCACAGTTCGAATGGCACGGTTTCCAAGGTGACCTTGCCGGCTTCCACGCGGGAGATGTCGAGGATGTCGTTGATCACCGACAGCAGCGCGCCGGCGCTGCCCCGAATCATCCGGACGTGATCGCGCTGCTCCTCGGAGAGTTTCGTATGGTCCAGCAGCGACAGCATCCCGACCACGCCATTCATCGGCGTGCGGATCTCGTGACTCATGGTCGCCAGGAACTCCGACTTGGCGCGGCTGGCTCGCTCGGCCTCGGCCATGGCCTGGTTGCGCTGGCTGACAAAGGCGCCCAGGAACAGTGCGGCGACCGAAAACGACATCGTCATGATGCGCCCGTCGATCAGTGAGGGCGCCGTCCCTCCGCTCACCGAGTACAACAACATGATCCCGGCGTTGGTAAGCGCCACCGCGGCTGCGATCTCCGGAAACCCACGCCGCGCGGCGAACCAGATCAGCGGCAGGAAGCACAGGAAGAACAGATCAAACTGGAACACCCGGAGAATCACCTGGCAAACCGTCATGGCGCCCAGAGTCACCGCCGTTGTGGCTGCCAACACTCTTAACGACTCCCGGCTCCATCGCGGCACACTCTCCCCCTCAACATTACGCCCGGAAAGCTTCCGCAATCTCCATCCGCCGTAGAGGAGGAAGAACGGCATCAGGCCCACGATGCTTGCCGCTCCGCCGCTCCACTGCAGCAGAATTCGGTTGCCCAACTCGGCCCACGGGAGACGCCCGGCGCCGGCGTAGACCATGAATGAGATAACGGCGGTAACCAGCGGCGCCGTTAGCCCGGCCGCCACCAGCCACGCCAGGTCCCTGGTGGAGCCCAGGCTGGAGCTGATGCGCACGCGTTTCAATAGGAACGCGCCCGCGGAGCCGTACACCAAACTCATCGCCACCGCCATGAAAGGGTATGCGATGGACCAGTCTGTTCCCCGGAGCAGACTCACCACCAGGTAGCCCGTCAGGGGACCGGCGGCAACCATGGGAATCCATCTCGGCCCAAGCGCCAATACGAGCGCAAGACCCAGGGGCGCGAAAGGGGTCAGCATCGGCTCGCCTTTCACTGGGGTCAGAAGGACGGTAAGGCCCGTTGCCAGCGCGAAGATCACGACGCATACCGCCGCCACCGACAACTGGCGTAGGAGATGCCGGGCACGCCGGTCGGCAACTGCCAACTGAGGGGCCTCCATACCCCCTTAGTAGGGTACGCCCCCAGAATGTCTCAGTAATACTTCCAGTCTTCAACCACCGCAGACAAGATCTTGCAGCCTCAACATGTTACGGACCAGCGCTCCAGGACATCCAGGCTCATCCACAAATTCTTTGAGAGCATTCCCGACGCCGCAGCACTATAGCGGATGTTATGTTCACTGCCCTCTCTCGCTGGTGGGACGATCTGAGGTTGCGATCCAAGACCGCTGTGTTGATGTTGCCGCCGATGGCGGCATTGGCGGTTGTTCTGGTTTCCTTCATTTCCATGCACAACAGCCGTGACACCCTCGAGCAGGAGTTGCGGCATCAGGAAAAGTTGGAGGCGGCCCTTCAGAATGTTGCGCGCCTGCTGGTGGATAGCGAAACCGGCGTGCGGGGCTGGATGTTGAGCGGTCAGATTGAGTTCCTGGAACCTTATCAGAAGGCTCAGCAGGCGCTGCCGGACGCAAACAGAGCATTGGAACAAGTCATGATGGCGGACCCTGCCATGCGAGCTTACTGGCCGAAGATCGCCGGGTCCAAGGAGAAACGATTGCGCCTCCTGGCGCGTTTGAAAAACCAAACGGGCTTGGATATCTCCATGCTGAGGGACGGCAAAAGGGCCATGGACGAGTTCCGCGGTCTGGTGGATGAGATTCGGGAGGCGCGGAGCCAGATCGAGAACTCGCGTCTGTCGAAGCTGCAACAAGAGCATCAGACCGCTCGCCTCCTGGTGGTGCTGGCGTTTGCCTTCGGGCTGGTGGGCGCTTGCGGGGCCGTCTGGTTTTTCTCCCGGGAGATATCGCGCCGGGTTCGCCAGTTGCACGCCGAACTGGACGGTCTGGCCGCGGGAGCAGTCATCGAGACCACGCGGGCGCCGGATGATGAATTGGGAGACCTGACCCGGGCGGTGCAGCGAGCCAGTGGCCTTCTGGCCGCGCAGCGCCGCGCCACCGAGGAGGCCCGCCAGGCGGCCGACGCCGCCAACCGAGCCAAAAGCGACTTCCTGGCGCGGATGAGTCACGAGATCCGCACGCCGATGAACGCCATTCTTGGCACCGCCGATCTGCTGTGGGAAAGTAATCTCGCCGGGACGCAGCGCGAATACGTGCGCGTGTTTCGCTCCAGCGGCCAGCGTCTGCTGAACCTGATCAACGACATCCTGGATCTGTCGCGCATCGAGGCGGGGAAGGTCGCATTGCGGCGGGACCCGTTCCACCTGGTGAACTGGCTCGAGCGAACGGTCGAGCTGATGCGGCCGTTGGCAAACAGGAAGGGGCTGGCGCTGGACTTCGTGGTGGAGCCCGAAGCCCGGATTACACTGCTGGGCGACGCCGATCGTCTCCAGCAGGTGCTGCTCAACCTGCTTTCCAACTCCGTCAAGTTCACCGAACGCGGCAGCGTGTCCGTGCACGTCAGCAAAGAAGGCACGCCGCCGGAGGGCATTGAACTGCTGTTTTCCATCGCCGACACCGGGGCCGGCATCGCGCAGGCCGATCTGGAAAGAGTGTTTGAAGCGTTCCAGCAGGGGGACAATTCGATCACCCGGAGGTTCGACGGCACCGGGCTGGGCCTGGCGATCTCGCGGAGCCTGGTGGATCTCATGCGCGGCAAGATCTGGGTGAACAGCCAGCCCGGCCAGGGCACAACATTCTTTTTCACGGCGAAATTCGGCGCCGGCGCCGCCATTCCGGAGGCGTTCACTTTCGAGCCGGAACCGGCTCCGCCGAAGATCGACCTCGCGCCCTGCCGCGTGCTGATCGCCGAGGACTCACCCGACAACGCCTTCCTGCTGAAGGCTTACTTGTTGGATCAGCCGGTGGAGCCGACCATTGCCGCCAACGGCTCCGAGGCCGTCGAGAGGTTCCAGAAGGAGCACTTTGATCTGGTGCTGATGGATCTGCAAATGCCCGGCATGGACGGCCTTTCGGCGACCCGCGCGATTCGTCACTGGGAGCAGTCCCACCGGCGGAAACGGACGCCCATCGTAATGCTTACGGCGGATGCCGGCGAGGAAAAAGCCAAGAGCAGCATCGAGGCCGGCTGCGACGGCCATCTGACCAAGCCAGTCACCCATGCCGTGCTGCTGACGGTGATCGCCCGGCACACCACGTCGCGGAACTGGAAACGCCCCCGGCGAGCCCCGTTGAAGACTATCGAAGAGATGCGCCCGGCCTATCTGGAGGAGCGGAGGAACGATGTGCTCCGGCTGCGCGACGCGCTCCTGGCCGAGGACTGGGAAGAAGCCAGCCGGATCGGCCATGCCATGATCGGCTCCGGGAGCGTCGCCGGGTACCCCGTGCTCACCGACCTGGGCCGGCGCATTGAGCGGGCCGCCAAACAGAAAGACCGCGGGGAACTCGAGCACGGCGCCGAGGAGTTGAAGCAGGAGTTGCAGGGGTTGAAGGCGTAGGGGGGCTTCAGCCGTCCACTCTACGGCTGGTCCTGCGTCGGGCGGAGCTCGTTGCTGAGCTTCAGCCGGTCCCGGCTAAGCCGGCAATTGTTTAGCCCGAACGCTCGCTGTGCCCCAGTGGAGCCGGTCGCCATGCCACTGCCATCTCTTGGGGCGTGGCCGGCCGAAGCGTTGACAGCACAGTCTGAGTTAACCCGCTGTGGTCGGCGCTCGTGAAACTTCTGGCCGATGCTTCGTAGATCTCACTCTGCTCCACTCCGCGCCATTCGATCGCCCAGCCTGCTCGCAGGGCAAGTTCGCGAAAGAACTCACGCTGGGTCCGGCCATTGCCATCGCGGAAAGGATGAACAGCATTGATTTCCGCCAAGTGAAAAGCAACTCTCTCGGCCATCTCCGGCCGACCCAGTCCCGCAAGGTAATCCTCTGACTTGAGCTTTTCGGCCACTGCGTCCAGAGATGGCCGGATGAACTCCACTCGGGCGAACCAGAACGAACCCCTTCGCGAAATGTTGATCGAGCGAAACTCACCCGCCCATCCATAAACATCCTGGAACAAGTAACGATGAATGGACCTCAGGTGGTCCGTATCGAATCTGCCATCGAGCGGACTGGAGAACAGCTCCAGCGCCCGCCATGCATACCAGTTCGATTCAACCCTGACGAGCTCGTCCGGATCGGTGATGCCGTGGAGATTGCGGAGTGTCTTCGACCCGGGGTAGACGTAGGGATCAGACAAGGGATCTACGGCCGGTGGAGGTTCCGTACTTCTGATTCAGCAACCCGCCCAGTTCATCCAGTGGCAGCAATCCGGCAGCGTAGTCTTGCATCCATTGCCGCATGTCATCCGTCGGCTCCATTCCCTCCAGACGGAGTGTCGCCAGGACCTCTTGGACGGCCGCCAGACGTCCGGACAAGGAAGCGATGGCCGGGCCATCGGTTAAGATCGATTCTACGATCGCCATTACAACTCTTATTATCGCACTACGGGGTGCGATTCAGGGGTTGCTCATCCGTGTGATATCACTCTCCGCAGCGCGCCCGCTGAAACGGGATTTCTTCGGCGCGCGCCTTGCCGTTCTGCGTTCCGGAGACGCTGGCGAACAACCCGCCATTGGCTTCGCGGCGATAGAGAATCCGCTGCGGGAAGTCGTGTGCCGGATTCTCGAAGACCACCTCGGAGGCGCTCAGCTTCGTCATGCGGAACGGGACCGGCTCCTTGTTGGCGGTGACCTTGGCGGTGTAGGTGAGCACGCCATCCTGCTCGCGGATGGTGAGGAATTCGATGTTTACCGTCTTGCCGCCCCGCACCACGCGCCCGACGCCGACCATGGATCCGCCGGCAGGACGCAGCCATTGCTCTTCGATCTCGACGGCGCCGAATTTCGCCTGCCAGCATCCGGAGAGGAAAGCCAGCTTGTGGACGTCGACAGCGGACTGCTCCTGCGCCAGCGCCATCGCGCTCATGAGTAGAAGGATTGTCGTCATGTCCTCAGCTTACGCGGGCCGCCGCGGCTTTGTCTTGGAAAAAACCGTCATGCCCCAGAAGGAAGTGCCGCGCCAAAGCGTACTCGCGGGCCGCGCTCGCCGCCGGCGGCGCCCCGGCGAACTGGCGGAAATCGCGGACCAGGTGGGGCTGGTCGCAGTAACCCGCCTCGATGGCCGCGAAGATCCAGGCGCCTTCCTCGCGATACACGCGCAGCGCTCGCTGAAAGCGCACGATGCGCGCCAGCATCTTCGGTCCCACGCCGACCTCGCGGGCGAACAGCCGCTCCAGTTGCCTTCCGCCGCGCCCGCCGGCGCGGGTCAACTGATCGAGCGATACCATTCCAGAGCCGGCGAAGATAGCGGACACGGCCGCGCGTACGGCGGGATTCGACTCGCGTTGGCCGAGCAGCCCCAACAGGAACCGCTCGATGGCGAACACCCGTTCTCCGGTCGAGCCCGCTTCCAAAACCCTTTGTTCCAGTTCCCGCCCCGCACGCCCCCACAGATCGCCGGTTGCGATGCAACAGTCGGCGCCTTCCCGCTGCGCGAATCCGAGGAAAGGGAATGCGCCCCAGGGATGAAAGCGCACGCCCAGCACGCCCGCTGCTCTCGCCGGCTGAAGCTGGATCGGCCTGGTCAGTTGGCCGGCCAGGAAGCTGCGCGGCTGCCGCTGCCAGGAGGCGTCCGCCGCCAGCCGCGCAAACGGAGCCCCGCAGTGAAACACCAGCTCCGGACTGCCATCGGGAAAAATCGGTTCCGGTTCGGAGTGCGCGTCCCCTTCCAGGGTCCAATAGCAGCGAACCAAACCTTGCAGAGCGGAGGTGGGAGCCAGCTCCCGGTAGTTCACGACTTGCTGCCGCCTTCCGCTTTTTTCCGCAGCTCGGCCAGGTTGATCATGATCGACTGGTTGGAAGCCAGCAGATCGTTGAGCAGTTGCTCCTTGGGACGCTCGGGGGCGGCCGCCGGGCGCTCCGGCCGCTTGGCGGGCGCCTGGTGATCCAGGAAGGGCCACATGCGTTCGCGGATCTTGGGCGGCAGCGTGCTCTCCAGGTACTCCAGCGCCGTGCCCCGCAGGTGCTGGTCGTCGGTGTGCAGCCCTCGGAACGCGATTTTCAGCGGCTCCATCGGCAGCGCCAGCCCCAGCAGGGTGAACACATGCTCCAAGCTGCGGTTGGTCCGCTCGCGCAGAAACTCGTCCACGATTGGCGAGGATTCCTTGTCCTCCTGCCGGTCCATCAGCCGGTGGCTCTCCCACACCGGACGCCCCACGTTCACTTCCTGGTTTACGGCTTCGTACACCGCCTCGGACGGGACCTTGATGTGGGCGCTCTTCTGCACCAGCATCGTCAGCGCGCGCCCGCACTGGAAGCGCACTTCGAAGCGGCGATCCTTGAGCGCCAGCAGCAGACCGTCGGCGGCGCGCTGCGACGTGCCCGACGAGATCACCCGGGGCAGCCGCCGCCGGATGGCGAAGTCGCTTTTGGGATCGAGCAGCAAATCGCAGAGCTGCCCGGTGTGGAGGTCGGCCACTTTGCGCAGCGCCCGGATCGCCTCAGCGTAAACCTGATCCCACACCAACAGGTTGACCACGTGCGGCACCAGCGCCGCCGACAGCGGTTCGGGCGACTGCAACATCCGCAGCACTTTCTTCTGATCGCCGGAGCGCAGCTCGGCAATGTGCTGGAGCAGCGGGTCCGAAAGCGCCGGAACGGGCGCCGCCGCCGCAGGCTGCTTGACAATCCCGGTGTCGGAACGGGACGCGGGCCACGAGGAGGACGAGGAGGACGCAGAGGACACCGGCGCCACCGACGGCGACGAGGAAATCGCCGAAGACGACGACTGGGGACCCGCGGGGGCCGCCGGATGGCGTGTCGAGGATTCCGGAGGCGATCCCGGCAGGCCCATCTTGGGCATGATCATGCTGAGGCTCATGCTCATGCTCTGCCCGAAGCCGGTCATCGCGCCGGTCATCATCATGGTGTCGTTGGGACCGCCCCCGGACGACTGTTGCTGATCCAGCTCGTCGGCGCGGTCCATCAGTCCCTTTTCCAGAGCGCCGATGTAGGCGCGATGCAGCCGGCTGGCGATCGCCAGCCCCGCCAGCGCCACCACGATCGCCCCGCCGAGGATCGCCTGGTTGGCAACCGATGGGCCGAACCGCAGCATCACCCCGACGATGCCGTTGCCGACGGCGTCGCCCAACCGGTCGAAACCCACGTCGACGATCGACTTGGCGGCGCGCTTCTCACGCGCCGGGATGGGCGTGTAGAACAGCTCATAGCCGCCGCGGAACAGCGATCCGCGGAAGACCGCTTCCAGCGCGCGAGCCACGGTGGCGGCCGGCAACCCCGGCAGCACCAGCGCGCCAGCCGCACCGAGGGAAACCGACATCGGCAGCGAGCCCACCGTCTTGGCCAATCCCAGACGCTGCAAAGAAATCCCGCTCAGCGCCGCCTGCAACAGAAAGGTGAGCACCCCCGTCGCGCTGTAGAAAATGGCGAAGAATCGCAGCAGGTTCTCGCCGCGCCCATAATGGCTCACCGCTTGCGACTTGAACACGAAGTCGATCATGGCCGCGCTGATGGTGCCCATCAGCACCAGGCCGGCCAGCGTGCGCAGATAAGGGGCGCCCTTCATCACGCTGAACACCGAGGGCGGCTTCTCCGCTTCCTCCTTGCCCGCGCGGCGATCCTCCGGCGCTTCCTCCAGAGGCTTGAGCCAGTGCAGCAGGAAGGCGCAGGCCAGGTGGAGGCCGGCCAGGATCGGCAACATGGTGGTCGCTTGCGAGTAGGCGGCCACGCGCTCGGCCAGCACGCCGCCGAGCATGCCGCCCAGCGTGCCCGCGCCTGCGATCCGGCCAATCTGCTTCTTGGCGCTGCGCGGGTCGAAGCGCTCGTTCACCATCGACCAGAAGCCGGAGGTCAGCAGCGAGCCCAGACCGACGATCTGCAGGTAAATCACCACGGCGGCCGCTTTCGGCGCCTGGGATTGGACCGCCCAAACCACCGCCAGCAACGCCGAGCTGACGCCAAACGCCGCCGGCACCAGCCGCGCCGGAGTGAACCGCGTCATCGCCCGGGAGGTGGCCAGCACCGCCACGATCGAGAATAGCGATGCCACGATCACCATCACCGGCAGCGCCTTGATCGAAAAGCTGGACAGAAACAGCGCGTCGCGCACCGCTTTGCCGCCCACGTGAAAGGCGATCATGGCCGCCGCCGCTCCGGTGGCGGCGTAGATGGCGGCGTTGGAAGCGGGCTTGGGGGACATTAAGAAGTTTGGGCCACCACGGGATTCTTCAGGATCCCGATGCCCTCAATCTCCACCTCCACCACGTCGCCCGGGCTCATCCTGGTGGTGCTGCCGGGGGTGCCCGTGTAGATCAAATCGCCGGGAGTCAGCGCCACGTACTGGCTCACCCAGCTCACGATCTTCGGGCAGTCAAACAGGAGGTCGGAGGTAAACTGTTTCTGCACCACTTTGCCGTTCAGTCGCGTCTGCAACAGCAGATTGCCGTAGTTCAGGCCGCGGGCAATCACCGGGCCAAGCGGCGCGAACGTGTCCGCGCCTTTGGCGCGCCACCACTGGAGATCCTTGTCGGCGCCGTTCTGCCAGTCGCGCTCGCTGACGTCGTTGCCGCAGGCGACGCCGAAGATCGCCTTGCGGGCTTCCTCGATCGAGGCGCCTTTGACGGCCTGCCCGATCACCACCACCAGTTCTCCTTCGTAGTGCAGGTTCTGGCCGTCTTTGGGAATCACGATCGGACCTTCAGGATCCTGCAGCGAAGTGACCGGTTTGTAGAAAATCTCGGGCCGCGTGGGCGAAGGCCGGTTGCCCAGATGGCTCCGGTAGTTCAGGCCCACAGCCAGAATCTTCGGCGGCTGGCACGGCGCCAGCAGCTTTACCGCCGCCAGCTTCAGGCGCGTGTCGCCGATCTTGTGCCGGCCGAACAGATCGCCGGTGAGCGGACGCACGCTGTCGCCTTCCAGAACTCCGTAGGAGATCGCCGACCTGTGCTTGTACCGCACATACCGGGTCACCGTTGATCCGCCTTGTCCGGCGGCGACGCCGGAGGCGGCCAGCATGGTCCCCAGGACCTGGCGCCGCGTGGTTGCCATATTCACCTCCACCCAATCCACAGTCGAAGCTTGTAATTCTACCTTACACCGGCATCTCGGAGGCGCGCAGCAGCGCTTCCTGCACCAGCAGATCTTCTTCGAATGAGACCGACAGCATGCGGCCCCGCCGGATGGCGTCGGCCAGTTCTTCGAAATCGCCGGTGTAGCGGCGGAACTGTGGATACTGAAACGTCTGCGAGCCCGCTTTGTACGGCCCGGCCGGCTTGGCCAGGTCGATTTGCAAGGTCGGGGTCTGCTCGATGGGGCGGACCACGGCATTGCCGTTGGCCCCGAAAATCTCGAAGGCGCGGTGGGCCGTGGCGCCCGGCTGCAGCACCGAGCTCATGATGATCCCCATGGCGCGCGGGTACTCGAACATAGCCACGGTGTTGTCGGCCAGGTTGTCGGAGAAACTCCCGTGATGCCGCAGATAGGGCGTGATCTTTTGCGGCTTCCCCAGCAGCCGGATCATCGGGTCGATCAGGTGCGAGCCCTGCTCGAACATCTGGCCGCCGCGGAACAGCGCCCATTCCGGCCGCCGGTCCGCCCCGATGAGCGTGTTCATCGTGCCTCGCACCAGGTAGACCTCGCCGAGCCAGCCCTTCCGCGCCGCCTCCAGCGCCGCGTTGATCCCCGGATGGTGCCGCCACATGTAGCCCATTTGCAGCAGCAGCCGCTTGCGCCGCGCCAGTTCCACCAGCGTGCGCAAATCCGACAGATTCTCCGCCGGCGGCTTCTCCAGGTGAACGTGCTTGCCCGCCGCCAGCGCGATCCGCGCCATCGACGCGTGCGGCTTCACCGCGCTCTCGATGGCGATCACCTGCAGCGAGGTGTCGCCCAGCATCTCATCGCGCACCAGCGCGCGAAATCCTGCCTTTTCGTATTCGGCCTGGAGCTTGGGATCGTCCTCGCAAAAACCCGCCAGTTCCCAGTCCGGGGAGTTCTTGGCGAGGTTGATCTTGTCCTGCGCATGGGAATGCGCCACGCCCCAGAAGGCGATCCGCAACTTGGCCTGCGCCGGAGCAAGGGCGGTCGCCGCCGCCGCGGTGAGGAACCTCCTGCGGTTGATGGCGCTTGGGCTCATTGGGATTCATCATACTATGCGGGCTGCTCCCGCGTGTTAGATTAGAAGTTACCGATGTCCAAAGCCCCGAAACCGCCGAAACTGCCCCTGCCGCACATCAAGCTCTGGGGCCATGTGGTCCTGGCAGGCTGGCTGGTGCCCGGCGCCGGGCACTTTCTGCTCAAGCGCCCGATCCGGGGGGCCATCCTGCTGTCTTCGGTCGTGGTGACCTACCTGCTCGGCCTGTTGATGCGCGGCGCGTTGTTCCAGCCCGAGTTCGGCGACCTGCTCACCACCATCATCTACACCGGCGGCTTTGTCGGCGACCTGTCGGCGGGCCTGCTGTACCTGGCGACGGTGTGGATGGGCTATGCCCAGCCCGATGCCGCCGGCCATGTTCACGACTACGGAACGAAGTTCCTGGTTGCGGCCGGGCTGATGAACATTCTCGCCATGGTGGACGCCTTCGAAATCGCCGCCGGGAGAAAAGACTGATGCCCAACATGAACCTGACGCATTTCGAGGCCAGTCTCCTGTTTGCGATCTTCAGCTCGCTGGTGCTGGGCGTGGTGACCAAGAAAACCGATTCGGAGCGCGTCCGCTACGGATTGAAGTGCTTCGGCTATTTCCTGGCGACCATCTTCGGCCTGGGCTGGCTGATGTACCTCGGCCACCGCTAACGCAGCTTCCTATTTCCTGGCGCAGTCCCCGGTGCAGTGCGTCTCCGAGATCTTCCGCAACGGGCCGAGTTGCGAGCCTTCCAGCGCCGGACGCCGGATGCTCACCGTTTCTACGGCTCCGCTTGCGCCCGGCGTGCGTTCGATCACCTGCTGCTCGCGCAGCTTCGGTCCGCTCGAGTAGCCTTCGATGGTCCGGCCCTGCGCCACCGTGCCGTACACGTCCACCGTCTGAATCTCTGAACCATCGGGCCGTTTCTCGGTGCGACTGGCCGTGCTGCCGGCAAACTCGAGCTTGCCGCTGTTGGCCGCGTTGTACTGCGTGCTGGTCTCGGTGGTAACGCCTTGCTGGACGCGCCGCTGGGTCACTTCGCGCGCGGCTTG
>Ga0247727_10005117_pt1 | contig 26974 bp, 27 predicted proteins | sample WisWelCaveWW1625_FD_202498 | JGI IMG/M metagenome (GOLD analysis project Ga0247727, IMG submission 202498) | Biofilm microbial communities from Wishing Well Cave, Virginia, United States - WW16-25 | ecosystem: Environmental > Aquatic > Deep subsurface > Groundwater > Cave microbial mat | place...
GGAGCAGGTCGTCCCGACCGACGTAGTAGAGCACGGCGTTCTTCGCCTTCGTCCAGTCGACCAGGCTGCCGAGACCGCCGCCCTCGGCCGTCTTCTTCGCTGCATCCCCCGCCAGTGTCTGCACGTAAATGTCGACCGCCACGTCGCCGATCTTCGTCGACTTCTCGCGCTTGATCGACTTTGCCTCGTCGATCAGGTTCTTGGCCCATTCATGGGGCGGCGATGCGTCCTTCTTTTCGTTCTTTGGGAGTTCCTTCCACTCACCCGTGCTCTTCAACATCAAGAGCCTCTTGTCGCCCTTGGCGGCAAGCTCCGACTTGGCGTGGCGTGTGTGGATCGAATCCGGAGCGAACCACTCACCCTCGAACGACGACTTCACCTCGTCGCCGACCGTCACCTTGACGCTGAAGTGATAGCTCTTCAGCTTCGCCATCACCTCGTCGACGGCCTTCAGGTCCTTCTTCTGATCCTGCGCGAGAACGACCAGCGCCAGCAGCGCGATGCGCATCTATCCTCCCACCCTGGGCGTTCCCGGCCCCGCCGAGCGATCGGTCTTGAGCGCCCCGCCCGGGTTCATCCCGCGACCCCAGTCCGCCAGGCTGTTCTCAAACCGGTTCCGTTCGTCGGCGAGCAGCGTCCGGCCGATCACCGAATCGAAGATCTCCCACTTGAGCCTCGCCGCCAGGTGCGACGCCAGCCGCCAGGCCACGTCGCGCACCTCGGGGAGATTGATCCCGTCCGAGGCGAGCGAGACGAGGATCGAGTCGACATACTCCTCGGTATCCTCCTCGGCCATCGGGAAGCCGCGCTCGCCCCATCCCAGCCGCACGTGGCCGTGCGCGGGGCCGGTCCACGTCTCCCACGCCAGCGAGCCGGCGACGCGGTGAATCTCGTCGAGCTCCGAGAAGAGCCTCAGCAGCACGTCGGGCCGCACGGCCTGGGTGTAGTCCGGATCGCGGCGGAGCATCAGCGAGTACTGCATCAGGCCCTCCTCCCGAACGCGCGCAGGCTCCCGCCGTCGGGCAGCACCTTCCCGGGGTTCAGGATTCCCTTCGGATCAAAGACCGCCTTCAAACTCCGCAGGAGCTCGATGTGATGCGGCGGGTACGCGAGAGGAAGGAATTCCTTCTGCACGAACCCCACGCCATGCTCGCCCGTGATCTGGCCGCCGAGGGCGATCGTCCGCTCGAAGAGCTCGCGCACCGCGTCGTTCACGCCGCTCCGCCATCGCTCCTCCGTCACGTTCAGCTTCAGGATGTTCACGTGCAGGTTGCCATCCCCCACGTGGCCGTAGCAGATCGCCGTCAAGCCGTGCTTCGCCATCACCTCCTGCACCGCCTGCACCAGCTCCGGCAGCCTCGCGCGGGGAACGACCGTGTCCTCCTCCTTGTACGCCGCCAGCGACTTCACCGCTTCACCGATCGAGCGGCGCAGGTCCCACACGAACGTCCGCTGGCGTTCGTCCTGCGCGACGAAGACGTCGGGCGCACCCTGGGCCGAGCAGACCTCCGCGATGGCTTCGAGCTCGCGATCGAGCGGCTCCTCATCGTTCCCGTCGACCTCGATGAGAAGCGTCGCCGCCCCCTTCGCCGGGAAGTCGACTCCCTTCCGCTTCTCCGCGGCTTCGACGGCCGCGCGGTCCATGAACTCCACGCAGCAGGGCACGATCCTCGCCTCGAAGATCTTCGCGACGGCGCGCGCCGCGGAGACCAGGTCACCGAACGGCACGAGGATCGTCTTCCGGAACCGGGGCAGCGGGATGAGCTTCAGGGTGATCTCCGTGACGATCGCCAGGGTGCCCTCCGAACCGACGAGCAGCTGGGTCAGGTTGTAGCCGGTCACGTTCTTCATGAGCTTGCCGCCGGTCCGCACGACCTCGCCCGACGGCAGCACGGCGACCAGTCCCGTGACCCAGTCCTTCGTCACTCCGTACTTCAGCGCGCGGGGTCCGCCGGCGCCGTGCGCGACGTTTCCGCCGATCGTACACGAGCCCCGCGACGCGGGATCCGGCGGATAGAACAACCCGAGACGCTCGACCTCCTCCTGGAGCACCTGCGTAATCACGGCGGGCTCGACGACCGCGAACAGGCTCTCGCGGTCGATCTCGACGATCCGGTTCATCCGCTCCAGCGAGAGCGCGATGCCGCCGTGCACGCAGAGCGCGCCGCCGGAGAGACTGGTTCTGCCACCCTGGGCTGTGACCGGCACGCAGAGTTCGTTCGCGAGCTTGAGGATGCGGCAGACGTGGTCAGTCGTCTTCGGTCGGACGACGACTTCCGGCGGGAAGCGCAGGTCCTCGGTGTAGTCGTGGGAATACCGTTCGAGGTCGTCTGTCTGGATTTCCGCCTCGCCGACGATGGCCGCCAGTTCGCGGACCAGGTCGGGCGTGACTTTCGCGAACATCGGCAAGGGGCGTATCGTAGCATCGCGTCCTGATAGCCATGCGCCCTTATGCCGCGCTCATGCTCCTCGCCGGGTGCGCGGCAACCGCCCCGGAGGAGATCGACGATCCGGCCGTCGTGGCGACGCGCGCCCGTGAGTGCTTCGCCTCGGGGCGCACCGAGGAGGGAGACCGGCTGGCGGATCGTCTGGCGTTCCTGATCGGCGAATCTCACTGGTCGCGGGACAGCTATAGGAACTCTCGCCGCATCCTCGCCACCTACTACGAGTCACGCGAAGACTGGCTGAACGCCGTCATCGAGTGGGGAGCATGGAGGCCGCGACATGAATGCGGAAACGCCCGTTACGAGTTGGAGGCCGAGCGCCAGTTCCGCCTGGTGGTCTGCGTCGAACATCTCGGCTACCGGCACGAGGCGGCCGCCTACTACCGCTCGCTGGTCGGCCAGAGCTGGCGCTGGGGCCCCGAGGCGGAGAAGCGGCTCGACCTTCTGAAGCCGTTCCTCCGGGACTGATTCTTGCTACGATTCCACGCATCAAGGGAAAGCTCACGGCATGCCAAAATCCCCGTTCGACGGCATCGTCACGCCCGACAAGCTGAAAGCCGCAGCGGACGCTTCGCGCTCGTCCGGCCGCTCCGTCGCCGCCGTCCTCATCGGCGACAACAACGTGCCGCGCGAGGTCGTCGCGAAGGCGCTCGCCCAGTTCTATCGGACTGAGTTCGTGGCCTACTCGGCGGAGCTGCCCCCTCCGCCCGACGCCCTGCTCGCGACCCTCGCGTACGAGCTCTGCATCTACTATGAGTGCGTCCCGCTGTCGCAGGCGGACGGCCGCGCCGTGGTCCTCATGGCCGATCCGCGAAACCTCGTGGCGAGCGATGACATCGCGCGCGTCATCGGCGGCAAGATCACGTTCAAGGTCTCGACCCGCGAGGAGATTCGCTCCTTCCTCGACCGCTTCCACAAGATTGCTCCGCCGTCGTCACCGTCGGGAGCGGTGCCTGCCCCGGTCGGTGCGCCTGACTACACGCTGGCTCCTCGCGCTGCGTTGAGCCCGGCGGCGGTTCCGGGAGCAGAAGGCCCGGAAGAGCTTGTCGTCGGCGAAATGAGCGTCGTCGTTTCGCTCGTCAATCGATTCCTCGTCGAACTCGCCGGCGGCAAGGCCCAGGAGCTGCGCATCGCGCTAGCCGGCGATGAGACGGCCGTCGTCCTTAGAGCGGACTCCGAGTGGCGGCTTTTCACGACGCTCCCGGGCGACCGTCGCCGCAGTCTCGTGCAGCGGCTCAAGATCATCGCCGGGCTCGACATCCTCCAGCGCCGCAAGCCGCAATGCGGCCGCCTGCAGATCCGGTCCCAGGGAAGCACGCTTCATCTGCTCGTGGCAACCGTTCCGTTCGGGGACGGGGACGAGGAGATTTTCGCCAAGCAAGTCTCATGATGCGACCACTCGCTCTTCTCGCCCTTCTCGCCTCCTGCGCCCCGGCAACGCCGCCCGTGATCGGCCTCCTCACCGACTACGGCACGCAGGACTCGTACGTCGCCGAGCTGAAGGGGGCGATCTACGCCGTCGCCCCGGACGCGCGCGTCACCGACCTCACCCACCAGGTTCCATCGTTCGACATTCGCGAGGGCGCCTACCTGCTGGGACGCGCCGCGCGGCAGTTTCCACCAGGGACGATCTTCGTCGCCGTCGTCGATCCGGGCGTCGGCACCGCGCGACGCGCCATCGCGATCAGCACGGCGAAGGGCAGGTTCTTCGTCGGTCCGGACAACGGCCTCTTCACCCGCATCCTCGAGGACGAGGCGCCCTGTGTCGTTCATGAGCTCGACGAGCGCCGATACTGGCGCGACCCGGGCGCGTCGACCACCTTCCACGGACGCGACATCTTCGGGCCGGTCGCCGCCCACCTCTCGCGCGGAGTCGCCATCGACTCCCTCGGCCCGCGCGTCGATTCGCCCGTGAAGCTCACTACGACCGCCGCCGTCCGTGACGGCGAGGCGACCCTCGGCGAGATCACCCACGTTGACGTCTACGGGAACTGCTCCACGAACATCCCGGCATCGCTGGTGGGTGAGGGCACGTTTGACGTCGCTGGACGCAAGTTCCCGCGCCGGGCGACGTATGCCGGCGTGCCGGAGGGCCACCCGGTTCTCGTCATCGACAGCGACGGGCGCGTCGAGCTCGCCCTGAACATGGGCAACCTGGGCGCCGCCGCCGGATGGAAAGCGGGAACGCCGGTCCGGCTGATTCCGGCGAAGTAGTTCGTCGTCTCGCCGCCACAAGATCGCATTACCTCCTCGTGGGCGCCGTCCAATCGACGCCGCTTTTTTCAAGAGGAGGATTCATGCGCCGTTTCGCCATCGTGCTCCTGGTTCTCGCCGTTCCCGCCGCCGCGCAAGACGACAACGAAACGCTGCGCGGCCATGTCCGCACCTACGCGAAAAACCATGACCTGGCGTCGAAAGCCGCCATCTTGAAGGCCGGTCCCCAGGCGATCCGCGTCCTCTACCAGGAGCGGGCGTCGCTCGACTTCCCCGCGTTTGACGACATTTCGGATCTGCTCTACACCCTGCGCTTCAAGTCGGACCCCGGGGCCGCCGCGATGCTCTGCCGCGACCACCTCGCTCACACCGAGCGGGTTCTGAGCGGCGGCGAGCAGTTCACGCTCGACCAGCTCGTCGATGCACTGACCCACGCCGACCGGGCGCCGGACGGCGCGAGCTTCAAGCTGGAGGACGAAGCCGTCCGATACGAGACGCCGGTCTTCATCGACCCGCTCGCCTGTGCCTCTCCCGAGACACTGGAGATCGTCTACCCGGCCAACTATCGCTCCGGCAAGGCCTACATCGAGCTCGACCGCGCCCTCGCCCGCGAAGGGCTCGACTGGGCGTTCCGCTACGGCGCGATCCTCGTCTCGACGCCGGCGCGGCTCTGGCCCGGTGCCGCTCCGCGCAAGCTCACCGCCGCGGAGCAGGAGCACCTCAAGAAGCTCGTCGCCGATCTCGACGCGGCCGATCCAGAGACCCGGACGCGTGCGTCGCGTGAAATCGCGGGGCTCGGGCCCGAGGCGCTTCCCGCACTCCAGAACCTGAACGGCTCCGAGGAGGCGCGCGCCCGCGCGGTGGAGGTCGTGCGCAGGATCAACGCCCTCCACGGAGGCTGCGTCTACGGACTCGACTGCGCGATGGACCAGCAGAAGCTCGAGGGCGACGACCAGCGCGCCGCCCAGCGGGTCAACGACGACACGCGTCCCCTCACCCGCGCCGACTTCACGCAGGAACGCCTTGACGCGGTCCTCAGCGCCCTCGGGCGCGAGGCCGAGCTCAGGGTCGAAGTCTCCGACGTGGTCGCTGATCTGAAGATCACGCTCCATGCCAACGGGCTGCGGCTGCGCGACGCCCTCATGCTGATCACGCGGACCTACGGACTCGACTTCACGGTGCAGAAGGGCGGGGTCGTGGTGGAGCCCGCCGCCAAGAAATAGGGGCATTGGAGCTAAGGCTACAACGCTACTTCAGCATTCAGTTCCCCGCTGGAAGTGCCGATTAATAGAAGTAGGCACTCGGAGAGGGGGAAACGATGCGGGCCGAAGATCTTTTGCCCTTGCGTCCTGCGCTGGACGACTTCCTGATGGGGTTCGACGACTGCGCAGTAGCCCCTACCCGTAAGCACATCGGAACGTACGTGAGGGGCCAACTGGGCACTTCCAGCGGGGAACTGAATGCTGAAGTAGCGTTGTAGCCTTAGGCCCGTAACCGCGCCACGGAGGTGCTTCACACGAGTGGATGAACATCCTCATCGCCCTCGCGCTTTTCGTCTCCCAGGACGAGGAAGCCCTCCGCCGCGACGCCAAGGCGTTCGTGAAGACCGGCACCGACACGGCGAAGGCGGCGCTCCTGCGGGCCGGCGCGCCCGCCATCCGGATCCTCCTGGAGGAGCGCGACGATGCGTCGTTCGAGCGCGTCTCGGACCTTCTCATGACGCTGCGCTTCGCGGACGCCCGCGGGCCCGCGGTCGACTGCCGCGATCACCTCGCCCTGCACCGGCTCGCCGCGGGAGGCGGACGATGGAATCTCGCCTCCATCCTGTCGCGCGCGGCGGGCTACTACCTCCGAAATGGCAAGGAGTACAAGGGCTGGCTCGTCTACGTCGACCCGTCCGTGGTCCCGGACGCCGAGCAGCTCTTCGTCGAGCTTCCAGAAAAACGGGAGATGGGCAAGATCTACCTGGAGCTCGACCGCGTTCTCGGACCGCTCAAGCTCGACTACGCTTTCCGCTACGGGCTGATTCTCATCTCGACCCCGGCGCGCCTGTGGCCCTCGCCCTCGCGGCGGCAGTCGCTTGTCGCCGAGGAGCTCGCGGCGCTCAAGCGGCTCGTCGATGACCTCGACGCGGAGGACCCGGAGCTCCGGCTGAAGGCCGCGAAGGGAATCCCGTCGTATGGCGCGGACGCGATCCCCCTGCTCAAGCGCGTCGCCTCCTCCCAGGAAGCGAAGACGCTGGCCGCCGACCTTCTCAGGCTGCTGGAGGCACGATACGGCGAGCCGGTCTGGACCACCGCCCTCGCCCTGGATGGCCAGACCCTCGACGACGAGGATCGCGCCGTCGCTCTCGCGCTCAACGGGTCGAAGGCGGCGCTGCCCGACACCGCCTGGTTCGACGGCGCCCGGCTCGACGCCGTTCTCAGCACGATGGCCCGCAGCGCCGAACTCCCTATCGCGGCCCCGGATCTGCTCGCGGACCTCAAGGTCACGCTGACGATGGCGGGCCTCCAGCCCCGCGACGCGCTCACGCTCCTGGCCCGGACGCACGGGCTCGACGTGCGCATCCAGGGGCGGCGCATCGTCGTTTCGAAGGAATCGAAGTAGCGGCTTCTTTCGCTATCATGTCCGGCCTATGGCGAGCACGAGCGACAAGAGCGAGCGGATCGAGAAGATCAAGGACCTCGAGACCAAGCTCCATATCGAAACGAGCCTTCGCCAGATCCAGAACAAGGTTCACTCCGCGGATCTCGACGACATCATGCTCCAGGTCAAAGAGGAGCTGCGCCGGCTCCTCGCCTGCGAGCGCGTCACGGTCTACCTGAAGGACCCCGTGCGCGGCGACATCGTCTCGAAGGTGAAGGACGGCCTGGAGATCAAGGAGATCCGCGTACCGCTCAGCACCACCAGCATCGCCGGTTACGTCGCGATGACGATGCAGCCGGTCCGCCTCATCAATGCATACGACCCCGTCGAAATGGCGATGGTCGACATCAAGCTCTCGCACGACAAGGAATGGGACAAGAAGAGCGGCTTCAAAACCAAGCAGGTGCTGTGCGTCCCGGTGCTTAAGGAGACCAAGCTCTACGGCGTCATCCAGGCCCTCAACACGAAGGACGGCAACCCGTTCGGCGACGTGCAGGAGCGGATGGTGGGCGAGTTCGCGGACGCCCTGGCCATCTCCTGCGCCAACAAGTCGAGGATCAACATCCGCGCCTCGGCCTACGACGTCCTCATCCGGAACGAAATCATCACGCAGGATACGCTCGACCGCGCCACGGCGGCCGCCCAGAAGGAGGGCGCCTCCGTGGAGCACGTCCTCATCACCAAGTTCAACGTGCCCGCGGGCGCCGTGTCGCAGAGCCTCAGCGAGTTCTACCGCTGCGAGTTCATCCCGTACCAGGCCGGCCTTCCCATCCAGAAGGAGCTGCTCGAGGGGTTCCACGAGGAATACCTCAAGCACCACATCGTCGCCCCGATCAAACTCGAGGACAACAAGCTCGTGGTCCTCATGGCCAATCCGCGCAACCTGGCCGTCCGCGACGACCTGGAGCGCCGGATGCGCGACAGCAAGAGCCTCCAGGCGCTCGGCGTGCGCTCCATCCGGGAGAAGGTCTCCACCAAGGAGGACATTCTCAAGTACATCGATTACCTCTTCGGGAAGGGCGGCGACCGCGCCACGGAGCAGGCGATCGAGAAGGACAAGGAGCTCAAGCGCATCGAGATCGACAAGCTCGTCCTGGCCATCGAGGCGAAGGACGCCGCGCCGAAAACCTCCGGCGGGGAGCCCGACAAGGACACTGACGAGAACGCCGACAGCATCATCGGCCTTGTCAACCAGATCATCATCCAAGGCAACGACAAGGGCGCCAGCGACATCCACATCGAGCCCTACCTCGACGGCGACGTCCATCTCCGGTACCGCGTCGACGGAAACTGCATGGAGATGAGGCCGATCCCGGGCAAGTACGGCCGCGCCATCGTCAGCCGCATCAAGATCATGTCGAACCTGGACATCGCGGAGCGCCGCCTGCCGCAGGACGGCAAGATCCGCATGAAGGACTTCAGCGCGCTCGACATCGAATTGCGCGTCGCCACGCTTCCGACCGCCGGCGGGACCGAGGACATCGTGATGCGCATCCTGGCCGCGTCGAAGCCGATCCCGATCGACAACATCGGGATGCTTCCCGAGAACCTCGAGCGCTTCAAGAAAGTCCTGCAGACCCCGTACGGCATCGTGCTCTGCGTGGGCCCGACCGGCTCGGGCAAGACGACGACGCTCCACTCCGCGCTCGGCAGCATCAAGGCGGTGGACGTGAAGATCTGGACGGCGGAGGACCCCGTCGAAATCATGCAGGAGGGCCTCCGGCAGGTCCAGGTCCAGTCGAAGATCGGCTTCACCTTCGAGCGCGCGCTGCGCGCCTTCCTGCGCGCCGATCCGGACATCATCATGGTCGGCGAAATGCGCGACGCGGAGACCGCGGGCGCCGCCGTCGAAGCGTCGCTGACGGGCCACCTGGTCTTCTCCACGCTGCACACGAACAGCGCGCCCGAGACGATCACGCGCCTGCTCGACCTCGGCCTTGATCCTTACGCGTTCGGAGACTCGCTGCTGGCGGTCCTCGCCCAGCGCCTCTGCCGGCGCCTCTGCAAGGAGTGCAAGGTGCCCCATCCCAGCCCGAAGGACGAATTCGACAAGCTTCGCATCGAGTACAACGACAACGCCCGGTTCGACGCGCTCAATCTCGTCCCGGACAAGATCATGGCGCCCAAGGGATGCAGCAAGTGCAACGAACTCGGCTACAAGGGCCGTCTCGGCATCCACGAACTGCTGGTGAGCGACGACGACATCCGCCTGATGGTCTTCCGCAGGGCGAAGTCGATCGAGATCCGCGACGAGTCGGTGAAAAAGGGGATGATCCTGCTGAAGCAGGACGGCATCCGGAAGATCATCAGCGGCATCACCGACCTCAAAGAGATCCTCGCGGTCGCGGCAAAATAGCCGATGCGGCTTGCACGCTACGCGGTCGCCGTCGCCGGCTTCCTGCTCTTCGCGGCGCTGCTGCTCGGGGTCGCCATGCGCGCGCCCGGTCCGCCCTTCACGGCGGAGCTTCGACCCGTGCGGCTGCCGGCGCGCATCATCTTTTACGGCGACTCGCGCCCGCGTGTCTTTGTCGAGACCGGCTGGCGCGCGGACCCCGGCGAGGCGGTCCGGCGCGAGGTGATCCGCGCCATCGCCGCCGAGCGGCCTGCCCTCATCGTCCACTCCGGCGACCTGGTCAGCTGGGGCGACAGCCCCGGCGCCTGGAGCATCTTTGATCGCGATCACGCCGCCTTTCGCGACGCCGACATTCCGTTCTACCCCGCGCTCGGCAACCACGAGTACTACGGCTGGAACACGATCGGTCTGTGGAACTACTTCCAACGGTTCCCGCTGCTGCAGGAGCGCCGCTGGTACGAGCTGCGCGTCGGCCCGCTCGCCATCCTCGTCGTCGATACGAACGCCGGCGCGCTCGATCCCTGGAGCGTCGAGGATCAGCAGCGTTGGTACGAGGAGCGGCTGCAGGCGACGGCCACCGACGGCTCGGTCCGCTGCGTCGTCGTCGTCGGCCACCACTCCCCCTTCACCAACGCGATCTCCCACGGCCCCGATGACTCCACGCAGCAGCGCTTCGTCGAGCCAGGCCGCCGCTTTCCCAAGGTGAAGCTCTTCGTCACGGGGCACGTGCACTCGTACGAACGCTTCGAGATCGACGGCCGCACGTTCGTCGTTTCGGGAGGCGGCGGAGCACCGCGGTTCTCGCTGCGCACGGGTGCCGACGCCCGCTATCGCGACTCGTTCGCGGGACCCCAATACCGGCCGTTCCACTACTGCGTGGCGACGCTCGAGGAGCACCGCCTCACGATCGACGTGATGATGCTCGACGACGAGGCGATGACGTGGAGCCGCGGCGATGCGTTCACGATCGATTTCTGAGCACGGTCTGATGAATCAGACCGTGCGAGAGCGCAGAGAGCGCAGAGCACGCCAAGGGGACCATCGGAGGTGTTCCGATTCGCGCGGCCCACCAGGCCGCCAGCCTGGCCTGATCTCTTCCGGGTCCGTAAGTCCCTTTCTTTCGCTCTTTCTTCTTCTACTACTTCTTCCTTTCCTTCTGACTTCTTTCTTCAATCTTCCTACTTTCTTCCCATGGGTTTTTTCAAGAAGCTCGGCCTCAACGCCGCGTTCCGCACCGCGCAGGAACTCGAGGCGGCGGGACGGTTCCCCGAGGCACGGGCGCACTACGAGCGCGTCGCCGATGGAGCCTCGGGCGACCTTCTCACCGCGGCGCTGATCCGCGCCGGCATGATCGACACCGGCATGGGCGATCTCCTGAAGGCGAAGGCGCACTTCGAGCGGGCGAAGGCCGCCGCGCCCACCAACGCCACGGCCTGGCTGCACTACGCCAACGCCTGCTTCCGCCTCCTCGACACCGGCACCGCGGACGACGCCTACCACGAGGCGCTCAAGCACGCCCCCGACCGCCCCGACATCCTCTACTTCCAGGCGGTCTACTACGGCGACCGGATGTCGAAGGCGGGCATCGCCGCGGCGCGGCGGGCGGCGCTCGCGCTCTTCGACCTGCTCGACAAGCCGGGCGGCCCGGCGGCGCTCGACGAGCTCGCCTTCAACCGCGAGCTCCCGATGATCTACCTTCGGAATTTCTCGCTGGAGAAGCAGCTCCCCGACGACGGGCTGGCGGCGCTCCAGGAATTCGCCGCCCGGACGCCCGGTCCCGGCACCGCGTGGGTCCGCGCCAGCGCCTTCAACCACCTGGGGCTCCTGATGGCGAACACGGGACGCTACGACGATGCCATCGCGCGCTACGGCGAGGCGCTTCGCCTCAAGCCCGCCTTCATCGAGGCGCGGTTCAACCGCGGCATGACGCAGGTCCGCCGCCACGATTTCGACGAGGCGCGGCGCGACTTCGGCGAATACGCGAAGAAGCACCCGAAATCGCCCGTCGGCACCTTCGGCATGGCGCTGCTGGCCGAGACGAAAGGCGACGTGAAGGAGTGCGCGCGGCTCTACCGGTTTTTCCTGCAGCGCGTGAAGGCAAAGACGCCGCCGCCGTCGGAGCTCACCCACCTCGACATCGCGCGATCCTGGATCGATCACGCGACGACGTGGCTCGACGCCCTCGCACGGCCGAGCGAAGGCGGACTATTCGAGCGGAACGACCCTGACTCCTAAACTCCTCTCACTCCGTTACGGCGCGCTGAAGTCCCCCGCCAGTCCGGTCCCGCTCGCCGCGCGCGTCTGCGTCCCCGCAACCGGCGCACCGGTCCCAGCCGCGTTCGAGCCGTCGAAAAGGATGTCGCCGCCGTTCACATTGCCGCCCGCGCCCGCGTTCGCCGTGATCGTGCCGTTGTTGACGACCGCGCCGCCCGTCGGCGCCACGCCGTTGGCCGAGTCGGCGTCGAGCCGCACCGCGATGGGCGCCGTCACCGTTCCTGCGCCGTCGTTCTGGGCCGCGCCGCCGGTCGTGCCGTCGCCGCCGGAGACGTTGATCGTCGCGCCCGTTTCGACCGTAATCGGCGCGGTGCCGGAGACGGCGGCGAAGGTGCCTCCGGCGCCGCCAGTCCCGCCCGCCGCCGCGCCGCCGACCGCCGTCACCCCACCCGCGAAGGAGATCGTCCCGTCGATCGTCGTGAGCGAGAAGGCGCCGCCCGCACCGGCCACGAATGCCGCCGCGCCCGCCCCACCATTCAGGGCCGCCGCGGTCGTCGAGAGCGAGGTGATGCGCGCGCCCGCGTTGCTCGTGGTCAGCGAGATGCTCCCCGCCGCCGCGCCGTTGCCTCCCGAGCTGCTGCCGCCGCTCACGTCAAGCGTCGCGGCCAGCCACAGATCGCCGCCTGACGCTCCCGGAACGGCGGTGATCGACCCGCCGGCGCCGGGCGTACCCGACGAGGCACCGCCACGGGAAACAATGGACCCATACAGGAAGATGTCCCCTTGCGCCGTGGTCACCGACGCCGCGCCTCCGTTACCGCCCCCGGCGGCCCCGGCGCCGCCCGACAGGTCAACAGCCGCGGTGAACGTCGCGTCTCCGGGCGTGCCGTCCGGCTGGATCAGGAGCGTGCCCCCAGCTCCCCCGCTTCCGGTCGTCGAGGAGCCGCCGCGAAGATCGGCCGTTCCTGCCAGGGTCGCGTTGGAGTAATCGAATGTGGCGTAGGCGAGGAACAGGGTGCCGCCGGCGCCGGCAACGCCGCCGGCCGTGTCGCCTCCCCGAGCCGACAGCGTCGCGTCGATGCGAATATCGAGGGTGGAGCCCACGATGATGGATCCGCCCGAGCCGCTGTTTCCAGTCCCGGCACCCGCTCCGCCGTCCGCCTGCACGGAAGAGCCGCTGACCAGTGATCGGGAAAACGGCACGAAGATGTTGCCCGAGAAGAAGAACGACCCGCCGAAGCCCCCGGCGGCGTTCGCCAGGTTGCCCGATCCACCGCGCAGATCGTACTGGCTCGCGATCACGCCCTGGCTGCCGCCAGACGGAGTCAGATACTGCACCGCACCGCCCGACCCGCCGACCGGCCCCGCTCCCCCGCGAAACGAGGCGAGCCCAAGGCCGTCGACGATCAGACTCCGCGCGGAAGGACCGCCCACGCCGCCGCCCGCTCCGCCGTTGACGATGCCGCTCGCCGCGGTCGCCGACCCGCCCCGCGTGTCGTAGCTCCCGAAGCGGTAGATCGCCCCGAACTGGGGGAAGTTGATGTATCCGCCCGCTCCGCCCGTGGCGTCGACGCCCGTCGTCGTCGCGCTTCCACCGCGCGTGTCGAACGTCGCATTGATCATCACGTGCGACTGCGCCGCCAGGTCGACCCAGCCGCCGGCTCCCGCCACGACGGCATTCGAAGCGCCCGTCGTCGAGCCGCCGCGCGTCACGTAGGATCCGGTCAGGTAGATCGCGTGCACCGCGCTGATGTCGATGTACCCGCCCGTGCCGCCATTCACCACGCCATCGCCGCCGTTGACGGCGACCGTGCCCGAGATCCACACGTCCGAGCCGGACGCCGGCGTCGTGATTTCGAGCTCGCCGCCCACGCCGCCGCTGCCCGTCGTGTTGCTTTCGCCCGCCGCGTCGATCGCGCCGGTGATCACCACGCGCCGCGCGTTCAGCACCACGTCGCTGCTGGCGTCGCCGTCCGCGGTCCCGTCCGACGCACCGTTCAGGATGGAGCCCGTGACATAGATCGTCCCGTTGTTCGCATTGAGCGTGATGATCGGCTTGGTTGCGCCGAGATCCTCGCCGATGAGGCTGCCTGAGACGACGATGTCGCCCGTCGTCGAGGTGACGGTGACGTTGCCGCCGCCCGACGTCGTCACCGAGCCCGAAATCAGGATGTTGCCGGCGATCATCGGATCGGTGCCGTTCACGGTCGCCAGCACCGTGCCGGTGGTTGGCGTGGCCGGAGGTGCCGGCATCGCGGGCACCGCCGAGACCCCGACCAGGATGTCGCCGTAGCAGGAGTCGTTGATGTTGCCTCCCGGACCGCCGGTGCCGGTGCCCGCTCCGCCCGTCAGGACCGCGTCGCCGCCGTCACCCCAGATCGCCAGGCTCCCGATGTTCGTGATGATGATCGTGTCACCGCGCCTCTTGCAGCCCCCCATGAGGTGGCCGGCGAAGAGGAACGCGAGTAGGAGAATGGCAAGGCGGCGAGCGAGCATGAGACCTCCCCGTTCAAGAAATGCGGGGAGGAGAATACACCGTTTAGAAGCCGAGGACCAGCTTCAGGTCGGCGTTGCCGCCCGAGAGCACGATCGCGCACGGCCCCTTCGGCAGTTTCAACTTTCCGAACATCACCGCGGCAAACGCGGCCGCCCCGGACGGCTCGACGACGAGCTTCTCCTTCAGAATGAGATGGCGCGAGGCGTCGAGGATCTCGTCGTCCTCCACGAGCACCAGATCATCGACGTACTTTCGCACCGTCGCGAAGGTCAGCTCGCTTGCACGCACCGGCTTCAGGCCATCGGCGACGGTGTTCGTCTCCGGCAGCGTAACGAGCTCGCCCTTCTTCAGCGATTCGTACATCTTCGCCGCGCCCGTGGGCTCGACGCCGAAGACCTTCACGCCCTTCTTCGACTCCTTGATTGCCGTCGCGATGCCGCCCGAGAGCCCGCCGCCGCCGATCTGGACGACAACCGACTTCACGCCCGGGAGCTGCTTGAGGATCTCGAGTCCGATCGTGCCCTGTCCCGCCATGATCTTCGGATGGTTGAACGGGGGGACGAGCGTCGCACCGCGCTGTTTCGCCTCCTCCTCCGCGCGCGTCTTGATCTTCTCCGACGAATCGCCGCCGAGAATCACCTCGGCGCCGAACGCCTTGGTCCCCTCGACCTTGTGAGGCACCGACTGGTTCAGCATCACGATGCAGGCCGGCACGCCGAACATCTTCGCGGCGAGCGCGACACCCTGCGCATGGTTGCCGCTGGAGTAGGCGACGACGCCCGACTTGCGCATCTTGGGCGCGATCGACGCGATGAGGTTGTAGGCGCCGCGGAACTTGAACGCGCCCGCGCGCTGGAGGTTCTCGCACTTGACGTAGGTCTCGGGTCGGTCGAAGAACTTCAACGGCAGCAGCGGAGTCTCGATCGCGACCCTGGAGACGACTTTGTACGCGGCCTTGATGTCGGCGAGGCTGATCACGGGGCGTCACTATAGCAGAACGCGCCGCGACGGTTGTCCCGTCGCGGCGCGCTCGATTGGCTTGCGGCGATCCGCCTTCGCCGTCCCGCGAACGGGCCGCAGGTGCTCCGCGGGCTACGGCGAGATGAGACCTTCGGTTGTCACCGCCGGTCTCACTTCTTCCCGCCGAAGACGTTCGCGTACCGGTAGTAGACCTCGAGGGTCAGGGCGTTGATCGCCGTCGCGTAGACGCGGCCGCCGGCGTGGCCCCAGCGGTCGACCTCGGGGTCCCACGATCCGTTCGTGCAGCCGTCCTTGCCGGTCCGCTGGTGCGTGACGAGCGCGGTCTTCATCGGCTCGTTCCACTTCTTCCACGAGCCGCCGTCGGGCCCGTCGTACTGGAAGAGCGCCAGCGACGCGTAGTACCAGTAGTAGAAGTCGATCTTGTGCTCCTTCCACTCCGGAACGTCGCTCGTCAGGAGCGTCACCGCCGTGAGCGCGGGCTCGCGCTTGTTCTTGTTCACGAAGATGCGGCACATCACGGAGACGGCCGAGAGCGCGGCGTGGTCGTCCCACTTCTCGTTCTTGCCCGGTTCGTAGACCTTGCCCGTGCTCTTCGCCGTGTAGCCCGTGCGGTAGTAGCCGCCATCCTCCGTCGCCTCGTTCAGCCAGGCGACCGCGCCGTCGTAGCAGGAGCGCGGGAACGTCAGCTCCGAGAGCTCCGCCGACTTGAGCGCCATCACGCACCAGCCGGTCACCGAGCAGTCGTTGTCGCCGCACTTCGGCGTGTAGCGCCAGCCCCTGCCCGGGTTCTGGGCAGCGACGATGAAGTCGATCGCCTTCTGCGCGGGCACCTTCAGGAGCTCCGCGCTCGTCATCCCGTAAGCCTCGGTCAGCGCGAGTGCGCCGATGGAGTGGTTGTACATCAGCCGCGGCCCGTTCTCGCCGATCGACCCGTCCGGGTTCTGGTGCTTCATCAGCCACTGCTCGGCCTTCTTGCAGACCGCGCCGAAGTTGAGCTGCCGCGTCGGCTCGACGGGGTCGACGAAGACGTCCTTGGACAGGTGGGTGTAGCCGCTGCCGAGGAACGCGAGGAGCGAGAGCCCCGTCACGCCGGTGTCGAATTCCTTGTCGCCCGCGCCGCTGCAGGCGCCGGCCTTGCACTCGTGCTTGAAGCCCTCGGCGCCCCACGAGCCGTCGGCGTTCTGGTGGCGCGCCAGCCAGCGAAGCGCCGCGAGCACGGCGCTCTCCGTCGCGACCTGCGAGCCGTTCGGGCCGCGCTTGCGGATGTTCTTGCGGCCGCCCCACTTGTCGCCGTGGCGCCCTGCGCCGCCGCCGCCGCCGCCCACGCCCATCGCATCGTAAACGCCGGGGTTCTTGCCGGCCTGCCGGCCGCGGAACCCGGTGGCAGACTCGCCGGGCGTGTACGAGAGGTACTGCTTTCCGTCGCCCTTCATCTGGTGATAGTCCTCGCCGTTGGCGCTCTCGTTGTGGTCGCCGTCCTCGGCGTCCGGGTAGAAGATGATCGGATCGTCGTTCACGGAGGTATTCGGCCCGTCGTCGACGATGCCCTTGTTCTTGAAGACGTCGCGCTCCCTCTCGGGGTCGGGCTGGATGAGCTGGGAGGCGGACGAACTCGAGATGATCACCCCCTCGCCCTCCACGGCCATCGCGCGCTCGACGTAGATGAGCATCGCGGCGAGGAGGAGGACGACGTGGATGCCCGACGAGATCAGCCACCACGGTGCGTGGTTGAGCATGCCGGGCTTCTCGGTCACCGCCGGCGAAGCCTCGGGGGCGTCGGAAACGACGTGTTCGTCGGTCATGGGCAAGCTCCTTTCCATGGCAACCACCACGTCGCTTACCGCAAAGGCCATGCCGGGCCGGGAGCGCGAAATCCGGGGCGCCATCGGCCATGGGCTATGGGTGTGTGGCGACCTAGGGCAACCCCGTGTCCCGGAATGCCCCACAACGCTGCCGGTAGGCCCATTTCCGATGCTTCTGAGCCCCCACTCCACGGCATACCGTTTGCGCTGCTCCTCCTTCGGTGGTCGAAACGAGGAGCCCTATGGAACTCTGCACCGACTCCGATCTGATCTCCGCCCTCCAGGCCGGCGAGACCGGCGCCTTCGAAACGCTTGTCCGCCGCCACGAACGGCCCCTGGTCGACCTCTTCTACCGGCTCTCCCACGACCGAGAGACGGCCGAAGACTGCACGCAGGAGGTCTTCGCGAAACTCGCGACCCACCTCGACCATTTCGAGCCCCGGGCCAAGTTCACGACCTTCCTCCATCGCGTGGCCCGCAACCTCTGGATCGACAAGCTGCGCGCGGGCGCCGCCCGCCGCAACGTCTCGCTCGACAGCGCCGGCGGCGACGGCGAGGCGACGCTCCACGAATCAGTGCCGTCCGACGGCATCGGACCGCTGGAAGATCTCGAGCGGCAGGAGCTGGTCGATCTGCTCCGTCGTGCCGTCCTGGCTCTTCCCGACGGTCTCCGCAAGGTCGTCGTCCTTGCTGAGCAGCTTGGCCTTGGCTACGGCGAGGTCGGCTCGATTCTCCGGATCCCGGTCGGCACGGTGAAATCGCGGATCCACGCGGCGCGCGAGCGGCTGCGCCAGATGCTGGGCGGGTGGGAGATGGCGCCGGCGTTGAGCGCGTAACGACGGAGACCGGAGACCGGAGACCGGAGACCGCGGACCGTGGACCGTGGCTACGGGACCGGCCAGAGCTTGATCGTGAAATCCAGGCAGGCCGTAGCCATCTTCTTCCCGTCCGCAGAGATGGCGATGTGGACGACCGGGCTCTCGTGCGCCGCCATGTCCTTCGTCACCTTTCCCGTCACCGCGTCGACCACCTTCACATGGCCGTCGGACAGGCCGACGAAGAGCAGTTTCCCGTCGGGCGTGTAGGCGAGCGATCGCACGTCGAGGTCGGGGCAGGAGAATGCGGCGACGGCTTCACCCTTGACCGCGTCCCACTGCTTGATCGATCCGTCGCCGCCTCCGGTCACGAACACCTTGCCGTCAGGAGAGAACGCGGCGACGGTCGTGGTGCTGCCGTGCTTCAGCTGCTTGGTCAGCTCCGCCGTTTCCGCGTTCCAGATGAAGATGCCGCCGCCTCCGTCCGTGTGGACGATCACCTTGCCATCCTTGGAGATCGCGAGGCCGAGAACCTCGTCATCCGACCGCAGCTTGGGCAGCTCGGCATCGGCGGCTGCATCGGGGCTCCAGACGTAGACCCACGACTCCTTGCTCCCCACGTACACCTTCTTGCCGTCCGGCGCGAAGACCATGTTGTAGGTGGGGCCCGGCAGCTCGAGGCTCTTCGTCTCCTTCTTCGTCGCGACGTCCCACACCTTCGCCACCTTGAAGACGTCGCCCGACACGATCGTCTTCCCGTCCGGGGCGAAGGCGAGCCCGTGCACTTCACCGTTGTGGCCCTTGAGCTTGACGATCTGTTTCTTGGTCTCGACGTCCCAGATCCGCACGAACGTGTCGGCGCCGGCCGAGGCGAGCAGCTTGCCATCAGGTGAGAAGGCGACGCGATTGACCGCGCGCTGATCCTCCTCCTGGAGAAGGTCCTGGGCGCGGGCGGCCGTGGCGAGGAATGACAGGATCAGAAGCGACGCGGGCAGTCGGCTCATGGCGAAACCTCCCTGGTGACGGCGCGCAGTCTAGGCCACCCATCCCAGGGAGTCCAGCGACAGTTGACGGCGCACGGCGGCGCGTCTATTGGTTGACGGCTGCAAATTAGGACTCGTATGATTCCGCCTCGAGTCGGCTGAGCGGTGCATCACCGAGAGGGATCTCACCATGCCTTTGCACGCCTACCTGAAAGCGACCATTGAAAGGGGCCCTGCCATACAGGGTGCCGGGACCCAAGACGACCGCAAGGGCGAAGTCCCTGTCATCGCCGCCCGACACCAGGTGAAGTCTGACATCAGTGTCGAGTCCGGCATGCCGCTGGACACGCGGACCTTCGGGACGTTTGTCATCACGAAGAAAATCGATCAGGGGTCGCCGTACTTCCAGCAGGCGCTTCGGGATAACGTCCCCTTCTCGTCATGGGCGCTGAGATTCTTCCATATGCCCTCGAGCGGGAGCGAGTTCAACTATGCGGCGGTGACCCTTACCGGCGCCAAGGTGGTCTCGATCAAGATGATCATGCCCCACATCACAATGCCTGGGAACACGATGATTCATGAGTACGAGGAGATCGCGTTCCAGTATGAGGGGATCGGAACGAGCTTTACCAAGCATCCATCCGACGCGTCCACCTCCGGCAATGAGGCTTCGCACGGCGACGTGGAGTGCATCCAGGGGACCGACTGGTTCGAAGGGGAGGCCAAGGCGCTCCTGCTCGGGCTGCCCAAGCTGATCTGGCAGGCCAAGAAGATCATGTGGGCGGAATGGCAGAAGAGCAATCCCGACAAGCAGGTGCCCGACGAGTTCAAGGAGTAGACGGAATCAGGTTCTCCACGATTAGAGAGGTTTGACATGCCGTTGGCTGCATCGATGCAGGTGTCCGGAATCAAGGGGACCGGCAAGCAGAAGGGGCGCGAGGGCGACATCACGGTCGTCGCCTTCACGCACGAGGTCAAGGCGGACTTCGACCCACTGACGGGCAAGTCGGCCGGCAACCGGACCCACGGCCCGCTGATCGTCTCCAAGAACATCGACGTCTCGACGCCCGCGCTCCGCAAAGCGCACGCTGACAAGTCGAAGCTGAGCGTCACCCTCAAGCTCTACCACCTCCCGAGGAGCGGGCCCGAGTTCAACTACTACGCAATCCACCTGAGCGAGGCGAGGGTCATCGCCATCAATCTGGTGATGCCGAACACCAACACCTCCGAGCTGGTTCACGAATACGAGGAGGTCTCCTTCGCGTACAAATCCATCGCGTACGAGTGCATCCCTCCCAGCGAGGGCTTGGAGAAGTACAGCCAGTACAAGGTCAACGATCCGGAGGGCGCCCTCGGCCGCGCCATCAAGTTCGGTCCGGAATGGCTCGAGGAAAAGGCGAAGAACGTCCTGAAGAAGCTCTACCAGATGGCCCAGGACACGGCCAAGAGGGAGTTCGCCGAAGAGGTCAAGAAGGCAGACCAAAGGAAGGACAAATAGCCATGACAGATCTGTCCAGCCGTCGCGCGTTCGTGGCGCTCGCCGCTGGCGCGGCCGTGGCCGGAGGTTCGGTCTCCGCGGCTGAGGCCGGAATCCCCGCCGTGGAGACCCCGTCCGAGGCCCTCCTCCAGGCCGCCCGCGACGCCGCGCGTCGCCTCGCGCCAGAACCGGAGCGCCATCCGAACTCCGTCACCGCCGAGGCGCGCGTCCTGCTCTGTCGCTCGTGGGATTCGATGATCTATCTCTACGTGAGCAAGCAAGTCAGCGGTTTCGTCGCCGTGAGCTCCGCGGCGTTCATGATCGCCGCCGCCTGCCAGGCCGCGGACCGGCGCGTCGCCGTCCGTTTCTGGGGCCACGAACGCGAGTGGGCCGGCGCAGGCCGGTTCGAGGGGGCGCTGCTGGCGATGGACCTCCGGGATCTGCCCGGCGAACCCTGCGTCTAACCTTCGACCCCGCGCTGGCGAAGACTTGAAGCGCGGCGCGAACGGCGGAAGATGAGCGGCCAGTACTGTCCGGACTGCGAGATGGGCTCGATGAAGCCGGCGACCGGACCGGGCCGGCATCCGGCGCGCTGTGCCATGTGCGGGTGGGAGGGGGACCTGCACAGCGTTCCTTACAAGCGGCGCCTCAGCAGCGATGAGTTCTCGGACGTCAGCGCGGAGCACGACCCCACCGTACCCATCACCCTGCGGATTCGCAGGGGACTGGACGAGGCGGCGAGCGAACGAGTGTGGGACGCGGCGTCGAAGGTCGCGGGCGGCACCGGCTCTGCCAGCTGGAGCCTCCGATCCCGCCATCGCACGTTCCTGGTGCCGCGAGGGGCCCCGCTCGGGGCGCGCTTCCTCGCTGTCGAAGGCGTCGAGCGCGTCGTATCGGGCGATGACGAATCGGGCCTGTGGTCCCGGTGGCTGAATCACGACGTGCACTTTCTGCGGGTGCAGGTGCGGGATGGGCAGCGGGACGCGATGGAGACGGCGATCATGGACCTGATGGTTCCCGATGTCGAGCGGGGCTCCTGGGCGCAGAACGGCGACTACCTCCTGCGGCTGATGGACGCGCCGCTGCCCGGGCAGATCGCGGCGCTCCAGGCGATCGACGGCGTCGGGAAGGTGATCGCGATCGAGCCGGCCGGTCCGGGAGCGGGACAGTGAGCGGCTGGATGTGTCCGGACTGCCACGAGATGTGGCTGAAGGCGAACCCGAGCGGCAAGGGTCGGCAGCCGATCATCTGCGAGATCTGCGGGTGGACGGGGGACGGCGCGAAGCTCCCGCGCAAGATCCCGATGCACGACGGCCGCGAGGGCCCGTCGAAGCGCGCACTGAAGCTGGCGGGGAGGCTCTTCTTCGTCCGGATCGAGTGCGCGCGACAGCCGTCGGACCGCCTGATCGACGGGATCATGAAGACGCTGCACTTGACCGGGTTGAGCATCTCGAAGCGGATCGTCGTCGAGCTCCCCGCGAGACCCGACGACGCGCAGGTCGAGGCGCTGCGGAAACTGCGGGGCGTCCGGAAGGTGGAGGTCGTGTGAGCGGGAGGCCTGGGATCACCTCTTGAAATAGCCCTCGATGAACTCCTGCGCCTGGCGCGGCTTGAACCCCATCGGTCCCACCGCCATCTTGAACCGGATCACGCCCGCGGTGTCGATCAGGAACATCCGCTCGGGCCACGCGTTGTAGGCGCGCCCGACGCTGTCCTGCATGTCGTCGACCAGCACCGTCACGGCCAGGTCGAGGGTCTGCCGGCAGCCTCCCGCCGCGGCGACCCGCTCCTCGTAGCTCCTCGGCTCGTTGAGCTTCTTCGGGCCCATCGCCCAGTCGCCGTCGGCCGGATGGGCCTCGCGGATGTAGACGAGGTAGACCTCCACCCGTCCACTGCACGCCTCGATCAGTTTGCGCATCGCACTCGACGCGTTCATGAAGGGCGGTCAGGTCCAGCTGCCGAAGATCAACAGGACCGGCCGCGCCTTGCACGCCTGCGACAGCGTCACGGGCGCTCCATCCTTCGTCTTGAGCGTGAAGTCCGGCGCGGGGTCGCCCGGCGCCGGGTGCGCATCGAGCTTCGCGTAGGTCGTCGTCACTTCGCCTCGCTTGAGGACGAAGGTGACGCCCTGCTTCGACGGCATCCAGAGCATCTGAACGAACTTCGTCAGGGGGCAGGGGTTCTTCGTCATCGGCGCGGCGCCGCCGCGGATCTCCGAGATGACGTCGCCCGCGCGGAACCCCTCCATCTCCGCGCACGAGCCGGGGTCGACGGCGTCGACGCGGAGCTCGGTCGGCGAGGATTCCGTGAGGAACATCCCGAGGTAGCCGCCCTGCCGGCCCTGGTAGGCCGGCGGCTCCGGCTTCGACGCCGGTGCGTCCGAGCAGCCGGCCAAGGCAAGCAGCGCAAGGAGTTTCAGTTTCATTCCGTTATTTCTCCTTGAGCAGCGCTTCACCGCCGTTGGATTCAGCGAGCGTCCGCAGCACCTTCTCCGAATCGCCCACGGCGACGGCGTTAACCGTCGCGCGCAGCCAGCGATTGCGCCGCGTGAAGCCCCTCACCAGCGCCTCGGGGTCGGTCACCTTTCCCTCCGTCGGCTGGCCGTCCGACAGAACGAAGATGGTGTCGACGCCGTCTTCGATGAGGTTGCCGCTCTCGGACGAGCCCACGAGCGACAACGCCTTCTCGAGCGCGTCGTGGAGATTCGTCCCGCCGCGCGCCTCCTGCTTGTCGATGAAGGCGAGCGCGTCCTTGCGGTTCCGCGCGTCGAGCGGCCGCGTCGAAGCAGCGAGCGTCTCAACCGTGTCGCTGAAGAAGATCAGGTTCACGCGGCAGCCGTCGGGCAGCGCGGCGAGCAGCCGTTTCAGCTCCGTCTTGACGACGTCGAGCTTCGCCGGACTCCCCTCCTTCATGCTCCCCGACCGGTCGATCACGAAACAGACGCGCCGCGACTCGACCGGCAGTTCGAAGAAGACCGTTCGTCCCACGCCCGGCGGGCGTTTCGGCGATTTCGGATCGTACGTGCCGGCCTCGAAGTCGGCCTTGTTCGCCGTCCACCATTCGATCCAGAGCGCGGCGTCACCGTGGCAGTCGGTCTTCGTGAGCGTCTTGAGCGCCGCGTTGATCTCGTTCTTCACGCGGCCCTCGGCGCGCCGAATCGCCTCAACGAGCTGGGCGACCGCCGTCCGCGACCGTGTGCCCGCCAGCGCCCGCGCCGCAGCGATCTGCACCTGCCACGCCTTGTGCGAAAGCTGAAGCGCCATGAGACGCACCGTCTCCGCCTCGAGCGTCGCCCGCCCGCCGAGCGCGTCGAGGAGCGCGGCGATCACCGCCTCCTCCTTTTCCTTCGCGAGCTGGGCCACCAGCCGCTTCTCGGCGCTCGCCGGCTCCATCGCACCGAGCGCCTCGGCCATCTCGCAACGCGCGAGCCAGTAGCCGGACCGATCGAGCTCGTCGCCGGCCGCCGCGACCGCCTCTTCGCTTCGCAGCGTGCCGAACGGGCGGCGGATCAGCTCGTAGATCTCCTCGGAGAACGTGATGAGCTCGGTGAGCCCGCGAATCCGCGCCCGGGCGTCGCCGAGCGCCTTCGCCTTCGCGGTGCGGTCCGCGTCGGTCACCAGCGGCATCTCCCCGGCCTTTTCCAGCGCCCGACGCGCCTCAACCAGGTTCCTGTCGATGGCCTTGAAGCGGTCGCGCGCCTTCTGGAATCCAGCGATCAGGACGCGGACCGCCTTGTCGCCCCCATCGCGCGTGATGGCTTCGAGCGTCGCCCGGACCAGCTCGACCTTCGACTCGCCCACGCCCTCGAGGAACTTCTCACGGGCCCGCGAGAAGTCGTCCTGGAGCACGACGCAGACGAGGAGGAGCGGCAGCACGAGGATTAGACGACGAAGCTACGGTCGAGACGCCTGGCGCCCCACATGCGTCATCTCGCCGTGACATTTGGGGACCCCTGCGCTCTCGGGTGCGAACTTCACCCGCCCGCAGACGCACTCGTACTTCTCCTCGGGGTTGAGCACGCCCGCCTCGGCTACGTCGTAGCAGCCCGTGAGGGTCGCCGGGCCGCCGATCAACAGGGCCGCCAGCAGCAGAATTCGCTTCATCGATGACTCCTTGTTTTCCCTATGTTATACCGACGCCCTCCGCCGCGCCTGTACTGCAATGTCTCAAACCACCGCCGACTTCGGCCTGATCGCCGGCACCATCCCCGGCTACGAGAAGCGCCCCGGCCAGATCAAGATGGCGAAGGCGATCGAGGCCGCCCTGGCGAAGAAGGAGCACCTCGTCGTTGAGGCGCCCTGCGGCATCGGCAAGTCGTTCGCGTACCTTGTCCCTGCCATCCGCCACGCCCTCGCGACGGAGACGCGCGTCGTCGTCGTGACGGCGAACATCGCTCTCCAGGAGCAGCTGATCGACAAGGACCTGCCGGCCCTCGCGCGCTCCCTCCCGGAGAATTTCAGCTACGCCCTCATCAAGGGCATCAACAACTACCTCTGCCTCGACCGCTACGAGGAGGCCGACGCCGACGCCGGCCAGCTCCTCCTCGACGCCACCGAGAACGAGCAATGGGAGGCGCTGCACGACTGGGTCGGCCGCACGACCACCGGCGATCCCTCGGAGCTCGACGTTTCCCTCGACAGCTCGATCTGGGCCAAGGTCAACGGCGTCTCCGAGCTCTGCAATGGCGCGCAGTGCGTCTTCTTCGACCGCTGCTACGCGATGGACGCGCGCCGGCGCCTCGGCAAGGTCAACGTCATCGTCACGAACTACCACCTCTACTTCGCGCACCTCGCCGTCCGCATGGCGGCGGAGCGCGACGTCGTCCTGCCGGCGCACAGCGCGGTCATCTGCGACGAGGCGCACGAGATGGCCGACATTGCCCGCGACTTTCTCGGGCGCCGCCTCACGCCGTACAGCGCGAACTACCTGCTCGCCGGGTCGCACAAGCTCGGCCTGCGCCCGCAGGCCGACCGGATCCGCGGCGCCGCCCGGGAGTTCTTCGACGAGGTGCGCGCCTTCCGCAGCAGCCCGCGCTACAAGGTCCGGCTCCGCACGCCGGACTTCGGCGACTCCCGCCGGCTCGAGGACGCCGTGCGCGAATACCGTGAGGAGCTTGTCGGACGGATCAAGGCGGCGCAGGACGACAAGGAAGTCGACCGGCTCGCGAAGTCGGCGGGCGCGGCGGACCGGTATCTCGAGTCGCTCGACTCGTTCCGCAAGCTCGACGATTCCAACATGGTCTACTACATCGATACCGACGGGCGGCTCATCTCGCGGCTGGTCGATGTCAGCGAGATCCTGCGAACGAACCTCTTCGACGAGATCGATTCGGTCGTGATGACCAGCGCCACGGTGGCGACGGGCTCGAGCTTCGCCTTCCAGAAGCGCGAGACGGGCGGCGAGTCGGCAGAGGGGCTGATCGTGCCGTCGCCGTTCGATTTCAAGAAGCAGGCGCTGCTGATCGTTCCCGAGATGGAATGCGGGCCGAACGACGCGGGCTTCGCCGACGAAGTCTCCGGCCATCTCAACCGGATCATCCAGTTCCTGGGGGGCCGGACGCTCGCCCTCTTTACGAGCTATCGCGTCATGGAGCGATGCGCCGAGGCGGCGCGCGAGACCGGCGTCGCGATCCTCAAGCAGGGTGAGAAGCCGCGGTCGAAGCTGCTGAACGAATTTCGCGAGGACCGCGGCACCGCGCTCTTCGGCGTGGCGAGCTTCTGGCAGGGCGTCGACGTGCCGGGCGAGGCGCTCTCCGTCCTGACGATCGACAAGATCCCGTTCATCACGCCGGAGGATCCGCTGCTCGACGCGATGCAGGAGCGCGACCCCGACACGTTCGGCAACTACCAGGTCCCGAAGGCGACGCTGTCGCTGCGGCAGGGATTCGGGCGATTGATCCGGACGGCGACGGATCGCGGCGTCGTGGTCATCTTTGACCGGCGGCTCCATTCGATGCGCTACGGCAAGGCGATGCTGGCCGCGCTGCCGCACGCGAGGGTGACGCGCGACATCGACGAGGTCGAGAGATTCTTCGAAAACCGCGGCTGAGCCGCTACAATCCGTCGTCCATGAAGCTCGTGGAAGAAATGAAGCCGGACTACGACCGGCAGCTGCGCCACACGTGGGTCATCGGGCGCGACACGAACAACTACAAGATCCAGACACTCCAGCTCTACGACTTCACCCCGCCGCCGGAGTTCCCCAACTGGGAGGTCTCCGTCGAGCAGACCGACGAGCGCGGCAAGCGCCGCGTGCTCGTCCTGCCGGTGCTCAAGCGCTTCTTCGACAAGAGGCTGGCGCTCGACTTCCACCAGCAGCTGATGGAGGAGTTCGACGACTTCCTCAAGCTGCCGGAGCCGAAGAAGGACGAGCACAAGCCGAAGGCGGCGGAAGCGGCCGGGCACTAACCCGTCCTGACCTCCCGCAGCAGTTCCGTAGATAGGCTCGGTGAGATCGCTAAGCCGATGCTGAGCAGATAGATCGACCGGAATTCCCGGACCGAAAGACCCGCATCAAATTCGCGTAAGCTGATGGTGGTTTTTTGCTTG
>Ga0247727_10005118_pt1 | contig 26974 bp, 22 predicted proteins | sample WisWelCaveWW1625_FD_202498 | JGI IMG/M metagenome (GOLD analysis project Ga0247727, IMG submission 202498) | Biofilm microbial communities from Wishing Well Cave, Virginia, United States - WW16-25 | ecosystem: Environmental > Aquatic > Deep subsurface > Groundwater > Cave microbial mat | place...
TTGCTGCCCGGCCGTTGTCATGGACGGCCGAATCGACCCCAGATCCCGCACCGCCCTCCACACCTCCGGCGGCGGTGGGAATGTCGGATCACGGTGAGGCCCCATCTCCGCCGACGGCTCCCCCATCCAATCCACGCACGCTTGCATCCCCTCGCTGTACAACTGCAGCCGCGTCCTCTCCTCTCTCTCCCGAACCGTCTGCTGAAGCCGTCCGCGTGCACCCCCCACATTCGCCAGAAACGCCGACGCCGCCGTGCCTGATTGCCTGACGGCATCCTCGACCCTACGGAGCACGTCGAGCCGATCGTACCCATCCTGCAACTTCTCAAACGGTTCATCCGCATACACGCCCGGCGCCGCCAATAACCCCAGGTCGCCAAAATCAACGCCACCCACACCCGTTGCGCCGAGCAGATCGTTCAGCCGACGGCTCGCTTCCGGAAATGTCATCGAGGCGACAACATCCTGCGCCGCCGCCTCACGCTCCAGCCCATCCAACATCCGCTCTACCGCCGTTGCCCCCCTCCCCCTGCTCAACGCTCGGAGCAACAGCTGCGCCGGTGCCCGATGCTCACGCAACAACTGCAGCAGACGCGCTCGCGCGTCCAGCGGCCTACCCGTCTGCCGGTAAAGATAGTCCACAAACGGTTCCCACTGCCCGTCGGCAGCAAACTCCGCCAGCACTCCCATCAGCAACGCCGCGCGGACGCTGTGTTCATCCCTTACACCAACTTGAGCGTTCACCGCCTCCTCGGACGCCATCCAATACGCCTCCAGCAACGCCCCAACGACGAGCTCGAATGACCCCTGAGGCGAGCGTGACACGACACCCGCGAACGCCATCACCCCTCGCCGAGCCGCCTCGAACAGTCGGCCTGATTCCACCGATGCATCTGTACCGATCATAACCGGCCGCAAACGCTCCCCCATCCCACGTTGCGGCGCAAAGACACCCTCGCCAAAAACGACCTGCCCCCGCGCAACCAACGCTGCAAGATCAAGCAACACGCGTTGCAACAGACCAGGATCGGCTACCAGCGCCCGCGCCGATCGCTCGCTCCATGATGACCGCTCGACATCGTTCAACATCAACCAGAGGTAGATACGCGACCGCATGACGGCGTCGACGTCGCGCGCAACGATCACCCACTGCCACAACGCCAGCTCGCACGCCCTCACGCCCGTCGTCACATCAGGCCCGTGATCCGGATTGACCGATGGCCATGCAAGCTGGCCCAACGCCGCCAAGCCGCGATGCAATGCGCGCCGCTGCAGTCCCGTCGTCTGCATGAGAAACTCCGGTATCGCCCGAGCCAGCCCACGCGCAAAGTCATCCTCCGAGATGACGGCCTGCTGCACACTGCTCAGCAACCGCTGATCCACAATCAGAATCCCTCCCCGATGCTGCGGATCGATCAGCCCCCACGTATCTCGCCGATACCATAGCTGCAACGGCTGCTCCGGCTCACCGGTGACCACATAGATCTCCACAGGAAGATCCGGCGCGACCAGTGCTAGCGACGCGTTGAGTAACTTCTCCAGCGCTTGATCCGCCCGACGCACCGTCGGTCGCTGAGGTGGGTGCTGCCACCGCTCCTTGAGCCGATCCAGCATCGCCCGATCGACTGGACTCCGGTCGAACCCCTGACTGATACAGTACAACGGCCTGAGTTGCCCTGCCGAGCCACGCGCGAACAACTGCTTGCTCAACCTGGCTACTGCCGACACGTCGCGGCCACGCGCATCGGTCAACTCATCCTCCAACACCATCTCCACCAACACCCGACGGCCGTCACCACTCAGCCATGCGAGGAACGACCGATCATCCTGCTGCCACTGACCAAACTGCGCGAGCGCATCGTCCATCGTGTCCAACCAATCGCCGGCCCGACCATACAACTCTCCAAACGTCATCGTTGAACCGGACGCTCGCGTACGGCTCAATCGACTCTCCGCCTCCCCCAAACTGCCGAACGCACGAGAAACCCCCTCCTCCCCCCGGCGGTACGCGCGCCCAAGCGCTGACAGGGTATTGACCAGTCGATCATCCTCGTCAGACAACAAGTCACGATACCGCAGCTCGGCGAAGAACTGGCTGATGCCCTCCTCAACAACAGACGCCTCGGGCATCTCCGCCGGGGAAGTCCCGGTCATCGCCCGTGCGTGGCCAATGGCAAACTCCTCCGCGGCCTCCGCCAGGCGATTCACGCGCTCAAGCCGCCTGATGTTCTGCTCCATCAATCCTTTCTGCGCCTGGAATGCCTTGTGGCCGGGCCGCCCGGAGGCCAGCGTCTTGTAGATACCGTCTCTCGGCAACGCACTTAAGACCTCGTTAACCTCCTCGATAACGCCAAAGACCTGACCCCTTGGCTGCCCCGGCTGATTGCGAGCCAACACCAGCTCTTCCATGGTGTTGGTGAACCTCGGGCGTTGGGTTTTATCCAAAGCCGACCGATAGCACAAGACATCCGCCACGCAGCGGTGTACGCCCTGACGAAACCACTCGTCCCGCGCTGCATCCGGAGGCGCCGAGGACTTGGCAGCGCGATACGCAGCGTCCTGCTCCGCCACATAGCGGTCTGCAAACTCCTCGATCAACCCGACGAACCGGTTGACGTCCTGTAGCGTTTCCCCATCTTGCGCCGGCCGGCTCTCCTTGTGCGGGGAGTCCGACTTGGCCATGCCCAGCGAGATCACGGCTTCACCATCACCCGCATCAGACACTTGCACGCGCGACAGCTGCTGCAACAAGTCGTGGAGCTTGCCGAGTTCAACGCGAGTGCCATCGGTGGGGGCGACAGCGGACGGATCGAGCGACTGCTGGAGCGTATCGAGGCCGCGCAGCACCTCGGACGACGACACCGGATCGAGAAGGCGGGCGGCATCCGCCATCTGCAACCACACGGCACCCCCGATGGCCAGCACCACCGCCACGATCACCACCGCCATCAGCCACTTCCCACGCCGTCCCTGCGGCACCGCGTCTGCATGCTGAGAAGACGCGGCTGCATGATGCTCCGCCACCGGACGCACCGCCAACAACGATCCCGGAGCCATCAACGCATCGTCCGTCCGCACAAAGCTCGTGGCGCGGACGGCAGCGACGAGCTCCTGCACACCGGCCGTGGTCCCGACGATCAAACGATGGTATAGCGCCTCATCTACAGTGCCGGATGCCGTCGGCGTCACCACCACGTACGGCACACCCCGCTCCCGCAGCAGCGCCGTCATCCCCTCCGTGTGAAAGCCCCCGGCGATGAGCACCACAGCCTCCGGCCGTGTTGCGTCGTACGTCGGATGTCGTACGTCGTACGTGGTTGGCCGGGCACCGTTGGCGGCCGTGCCCGCTGGCGCACCCAGCGCTTCATGCTCCACGCTCAACGCCGCATGTCCCGTGTCCGCGGTCGACAGTCCATGGTTGACAGTGGACGATGGACTATGGACTGTGGACGCTTCTTGCACCCACCGCAACGTGTTGTCCACCATCGCTCGGTCACGTTGCTCAGCCAGCCCATAGAACTGTTCGATCGTTGGCAGAAAAGCATCCACTACCGACAGTTCGCCCTCCACGCGATGACCATGCGCGATACAGAACTCGACGATCGACGCGAAAGAAGGACGTTGTTGACGGTACGCAGCCAGCTGCGCGCGAGTCAATGTCAACCCGACCGCATCGACCAATAGACGATGTGTTCGGCATAACGTCCACCACGCTCGCTCGTCATCGGTCTGCGCCAACCGATCACCCAGCGTAGATAGCAAACGGTCAAGCTCCGCCATGAGCGCGTGCGTTTGCAACGAGCGGCTCTGACGCAGATACTCGGTAAATGCCTGGACGGCCGGGTACTCCTCGAACGCCACTCCGGACTCCGCAGCCAACTGTGTCAGCCGTTCGAACGCATACGGCACACCCACCTGACCTGCCTGCCACCGCTGCAGCAGCTCAACCAACGCCAGCGCCTGTGCTCGATGCCCAACCACCTGCGCGGCCTCGGTGACCGCTTGAACGAGCACCCGCTGCTGCCGGTCGATCTCATCGCGCAACGGCAACGCCTTCTCCATCTCCGCCAGGTGCGGTAGCCGAACGACGTTCGGCGCCAGCGCGTCGGCATCAACGCCGATCTGTCGAGCAAGCACCAGCAACCGACCGGCGTAGTCCGGCAACGCCAATGTTCCCTGTTCGAACCGCCGCTCATCAAGAAGCAACGCCTGTAACGGCTCATGCACCACCGATACCTCAATCGACCCCAGCGCGCTGCCAACCGTCTCCAACGCTTGCTGAACCGCCGGCTGACGCGCCAGCGCCAGTCGAAAGACCTCCAGATCTTCGGTATACAACGCTGGATCATCCACCCCCTGCATCGTCACCGGCAACTGCTCAACAATCGCCTGATATTCATGACCGGTCATCTCTCCCAACTGCAGAAGGGCATCGGCAACTCGCGCGCGAAGCTCCTTCGACCGCGGGAACTGTTGGAAGAACGCCAAGTCAAAAGGATCGGCGGCTCCTTCTGATGCGACAAGACGGATGTCGTACGTTTTGTAGAGATGTTCGAGAATGCGCCCCTCCGCCTGCTGCGCCTCGGGTTGGGTGTGGAGATCTTGCAGCAAGAGGACCGTCGGTCCTCTTGCTGCGTCGGACGTCGTAGGTCGGACGTCGTACGATCCCGGCCCCACGACCTGCAACGGCTCACCCACGACCTGCGACCTACGACCTACGACCGCCTCATCGGGTTGCCAGACTTCGAGGATTTGCCCGTCCTCGGGGGGAATGCTGAGCGCGGAGAGATCCTGGAGACTGGCGAGGCTGAGTGGTTTGGCAGTGACGGTGGACGGTGGACCGTGGACGGTGGACGCATGCGTCCCTGGTCCTTGATCCCCAGCCCCTGATCCCTGCTTCTGAATCATCCCTTGCTTGGCGTCGAGCTCCCGGAGGTTGCGCTGCTGGATCGAGGTGTGAGTGGCTTGTTTGCCTGCGAAGATCGACCTGGGAGAAGACTGAGCGAAAAGATCAGGCGCCGGTAGGCAGAGTAAGAGCGCTAGGCCGCTTGCGATGCCTCGGTAGAAAACTCCAATATTCCCGCGCGGTCGTAAGTGCATGAATGTGAACACAAATTGACGATTTTAAACTTACATAAGAAGTATGCCACACAATCAGTTAGGATGTAAGGGGCGGTGACAGAAATTCTCTGGGAAGAATTCAAACGCTGGATGCTGGACTTGAAGCTGTAAGACCTCCGCTACAAGTCGCAAGCCTCCCCACAGCGCTCGGCCGCCAGCAGGCGGCGCTTGGCGGTGAGGCCGCGGGCGTAGCCGCCGAGCGATCCGTCAGAGCTGATGACGCGGTGGCACGGGACGATCGGGATAAAGGGATTGCGGCCGAGCGCCTGACCGACGGCACGCGCCGCTTCTGGCTGACCGATCCGCTGCGCCACCCATTGGTAGGAACGCGTCTCGCCGCGCGGGATCGCCGCCGTTGCCAAATACACCCGCCGCTGAAAGTCAGTACACCGAAGCCACAATCGGCGTTGTTCCACATTGAGTTGTTTAGCCAACCGCTTCGGTAGATCGATTCGCTTCATAGGGCTCCACCTCCGACGAAATGACGCGCAACGTGTAAAGTGTCAGGTGTCAAGGAAACCAAATCAGATATCGCATGAAGATTTGTCTTTCCTAACACATGACACATGACACATGACACTTTACACCTGACACCATCTCACAATCCTCTGAGGTACTCCGCAATCCGGACGGCGAGGTCGCGGCTGACGCCGGGACACGTCGCGATCTCCTCGACCGACGCTTGCAAGATACCATCGACCGAGCCGAAACGGGTGATCAAGCGCTTGCGACGCACCGGCCCGACGCCGGGGATCTTGTTCAACGCCGAATCGAGCGCCGCCTTGCCACGCAACCGACGGTGATGACCGATGGCGCGCCGGTGCGCTTCGTCGCGAATCCGCTGCAGCAGATGCAGCGCCTTCGCGTCACGCGGCAGCTCGATCGGCTGCTCACGATCCGGCACGATGATCTGCTCCAGCCGCTTCGCCAGCCCGATCACCGGCAGCCGCTCCAGCCCCATCGCCTGCAACTCCTGCCGCGCGCTCTCCACATGCCCACGCCCACCGTCGATCAGCACCAGATCCGGCAACGGCTGCCGCTCCGCCAACACCCGCTCGTACCGCCGCCGCACCACCTGCCGCATCATCCGGTAGTCGTCGATCCCCTCAATATCCCGAATGCGAAACGTCCGATACTCCGCTCGAGCGGGCAGCCCATCCACGAAGCAAACCATCGAGCCGGTCGGCTGCTTGCCGTGCAAATTCGAAATGTCGAACGCTTCGATGCGCCGCGGAATCCCATCCAGTTGCAGCACCTCCGTCAGCTGCCGCAACTGCTCCGCCGCCTGCGCCGACACCGAGACGATCTCCGGCGGCGATGACATGGCCCCCATCGCTTGAACCATGTCGCGCAACCGCGCCGCCTCCTCGAACCGCTCCCCCGCGGACGCCACCTCCATCCGCCGCGTCAGATCAGCCAGCAACTCATCCCGCTGGCCGTTCAGGAAGAGTGTCAGATCGTGGATGATCTGTCGATACGACGCCTGATCGATGTTGCCGATGCACGGCGCCGCGCAGAGCCCCAGATGATAGTCGAGGCACGCCTTCTCCGGCAGCGGATTGCACGCCCGCAGCGGAAAGACACGCCGCACCAGCTTCATCGCCCGACGCAGCAGAGAGGCATCGGCGTACGGGCCGAAGTAGAGCGCGCCGTCGTCCTTCCGGCGCCGCACGACCGATAGCCGCGGCCACGGCTCGTTCACCGTCAGCTTCAGCATCGGATAGCGTTTGTCATCGCGGTAGGCGACGTTGTAGCGCGGCTGCCGCTCGCGGATCAGGCCTGCCTCGTAGATCAACGCTTCCGCCTCGGTGCGCGTCGCGATGTAATCGATGTCGCGGACGTGCGTCATGAGCGCGGCGATACGCGGTGAGAGGCGGCTCCCCGATCGGAAGTACGACCCGGCCCGCTTGCGCAACGATGCCGCCTTACCGACGTAGAGCACGGCACCGTCAGCATCCTTCATCAAGTAAACGCCCGGCTGATCCGGTAGTTGCTTGACTTTCGCGCTCAAGTCATCACTCATTGTGGCTCCCGATTGTGCGCTGCATCCGATATCATTACCCATCTCTATTGCTTGGGGGACACGACAGTCGCCCTGGCACTTGGGGACGGAACCGCCGGCCACATCGTGGTGGGACGCGACTCTCAGCGCAGCGCGTTGGGGACGTGAACCGAGAGCCTGAGACACAACGATTGAGAGCCGCGATCTTTGTCCCCAACGATCATAGACGACTGCCATGTCCCCAAACAACATGGCTGACTGTGACGTCCCCAAGCGAAACGGCTAACGGTCGCGTCCCCCTCGCTCGCCTGCGCTATCTCCGACGAACCAACCGATCCCGTAGCGCACCAACCAGCCAGCGCAGCTCCTCGACGCGCAGCACCAACGCCGCCACCAGAAACAATACCACGCCACCGGCGACCGTTGCCGCCAGCGGCATCCCCTGCCGCACCATCATCCAGCACCCCGCCCCCATCACCGCGGCAGCCGCCATCACGCGCGCCAGCGAGCGCACGATCCGCCGCTCGTCCAACGCCCCCAACCGCCGCTGCAGAATCACGAAGAGCACCGCGCAGCTGCCGATCGATGAGATCGACGTTGCCAGCGCCAACCCCCCGACTTTCAGCGGATACATGAGCCACAGATTGAGCCCAAGGTTCGTCGCCAACGCGCCAGCCGCCACCATCATCGGCGTTTTCGTATCGTGCATCGCGTAAAAAACCGACGTCAACAACTTCATCCCCGCGTACGCCGATAGTCCGATCGCGTAGAAGACGAGCGCCTGCGCCGTCACACCGGTCGAGTAGACGTCGAACGCACCCCGCTCGAAGAGCGTCCGGACGATCGGCTCCGCCGCCACCGCGAGCCCGACCGACGCCGGGATCATCACGCACGCCGTCACTCGGAGCGTGAACGAGATCGTCTGCCGCAGCTCCTCCATCTCGCCACGCACGACATGCGCCGACATCGCCGGCAGCGACGCCTGCGCCACTGCCACGCCGAAGATCGCCAGTGGAAACTGAATCAGCCGGTTGGCGTAGTAGAGTGCCGCCACACCACCCTCCCCGACGATCCACACGAGCGACGCCAGCGCCGTGTCGATGAACACGCTCAACTGATACACGCCCGAGCCGACGGTGCGCGGTACCAGCAGCCGATGAATCTGCGTCACCCCGGGATGCGTCCAGCCGGCTCCCGGCACCGGTCGGAATCCGCGCCGCACGAGCGAAGGCACCAACACCCCGAGCTGCAGCACGCCCCCGACCAACGTGCCGATCGCCAGCGCCACGACCGGCTCCGATAGCTGCGGCGCCAGCCACACCGCGCAGATGATCACCATAATATTGAGCAGCGACTGCCCCCACGAGGAGGCGGCGAACAACTCGTCGGCGTTCAGCACGCCGACCGCAAACGCCGTCAGCCCGATCAGCAGCAGATACGGCACCAGCAGTCGCGTCAGCAACACCGTCAGCCCGAACCGCTCCGGATCGCCGGCGAACCCCGGTGCGATGCACCGCACCACCAGCGGCGCCGCCACCACCCCGATCGTCACGATCACCAGGAGCACCACAGCGCTCCGCTTCGCCAGCACCCAAGCGAGCCGCCAGAACTCCTCCCGCTCCCCCCGCGCCCGGTAGCCGCTGAAGACCGGCACGATCGCCGCGTTCGTCGCCCCTTCCGCCACCAGATCGCGCATCATGTTCGGCACGCGGAACGCCACCACGAACGCCTGCGCCGCCGCACCGGTCCCGAACACGGCTGCGATCACCACATCACGTACGAATCCCAAGATGCGGCTGCAGAGGATGGCTAGACCGATGAGTCCCGCCGATTTGGCGATACGCTGATGGCGGGTGGTCATGGGGAGAAACCGTCGCAGGTCGCAGGTCGCAAGTCGCAGGTCGCAGGTCGTGCGCGGCACGATACGGAAAGTGAGTCGTGCGACGTGCGACGTGCGACGTGCGACGCTTCATATGCCAGTCTAGGACGCGGCGAGAAGATCGTTGACAGTGCTCGAAACGCTATGGTAGGGTATTCTCTCTTCGGCGACACGGAATCGGCAAGCAGCAGCGCCGTTTCCCGCCGGTGGTGTGATACTGTCAGATACGGAAACAACCAGGAACCCAATCGATGGCTCATCACCCAGCTGCACTCAAGACGTTGCGGAAAGACAAGGGGCGTCGGCTCCGGAACAAATCGGCGATCTCCGATCTCCGGACGCGGATGAAGCAGTTTGACGCACTATTGGCATCGGGCAAGGTTGACGATGCCAAGGAGAAGCTCCGCGAGCTGACCACGAAGCTCGACCGCGCCGCTGTCCGCCACATCATCCACGCTAACCTCGCTGCCCGGAAGAAATCCCGTCTCACGAAACGGCTGCAGGCGCGCGCGACGGCGTCGCCGAAGAAGTAACCCGAGCCAGCCGCACCAACGCTTCCTCCAACGCAATCCGCGGCGCAATTCGTCCTCGTTTGATCGCGAGATCCGTAACCAACAGGATGCGGAAGCCGCGACGATCGCGGTTCAGCTTCTCCCAGTGCCAGCGTAACAACCCAATCAACTGTTCCGGCTCATCGCCCTGATCCAGCAAACGATTCAACCGTTCCAACGCACCGGCCAGATCACCGCGCCCCAGCGCCCGCGTCATCGCAAATGTCTCCTCCGCAGCCACGGCTCCGACCAGCTGCATCACATCGCGCACCGTCATCATCTTCTGCGCGCCGACGAAGCACGCCAGCTGCTCCAACGCCTGCGCCAGCGGCCGCAACGATGTCCCGACCCGCTCGATCAACGCCATCGCCGCCGCTCGATCGAGCGTCTTGCCCAATCGCTGCGCCGCACGATCCTGCAGCCAAATCGGCAGCCGGGCCGGCACCAGCGGATGACACGCCACCTCCGTCAACTGCGCCTGCACCGGACGCAACCACGCCGGCAACGTCTCCGCAGCACACGCCACCGCCACAACACCGGTCCGAGCCGGCTGCCGACAGTACGCCACCAGCGCCTCCTGTTCGGCGGCAGGCAGCTTGGCGATCCCGTCGATCACCACCAGCCGACGTCGACTCTGAAACGGCGCGATCCGCGCTTGATCCAACGCCTCCACCAGCGACGCCTTCCCCGGCTCCACGCGCGTCCGATCGATGGCGGCAATCTCACCCTCCGCCTCGATCCGGCGAATCGCCTCCTCCCGCAGCCACTCCTCGCTGCCGAGCAAGAGATAAACGTGAGACATCACTTTTGACTCAAACATCTTCTACTTCCTTCCAATCAGCCGGCAACCAGTGTCACGTGTACGGTGTCAAGCAAACACACCCCTTTTCAAGATGATTGATACTGGAGGAAACGTTCCCGACGAAGACAAGGAGGGCCGAGCTCTACCTGACGCATGACACCTGACACTTAACACACCCCTTGGGCTACCACGCCTCGATGGTGCGCTCGACGATCCGTCGGGCGAGATCCTGTACGGCGGCATCGATCGCCGTCGCATCGCTCCTCGCCAGCGAGCCGGAGAGAAAGTAGGTGGTATCGCCGACGAAGTTCGTCTCTTCCCACATTAGCGTACCCTTGCGGCGATCAGTCAACGTCAGATGCGTCACCAGCGACAAGCGATACTCCTCCACCGACTCCCGCCCCTCGGAGAAACGCACCGGATCACGGTAGTAAGCGATCAGCTCGCCGGTCAGCACCATATCGGCCTCCGTCTCCACCGGCGACACCTTGACGTTGCCGTCAAAGATGTAGCGATCGATGAGGGCGTTTGTCACATCGTTCTCCAGCAACGGGTGGGAGGACTGGTACGGATGACGGGCGCTGACTTCATCGCCGATCGGAATGCGGTTGGTAAACGGTTGAACGTAGATGGTGCGCAGATGCGACGGCAGCAGCGACTTGGTGGTGTACCCGCAACCACTCCACAGCAGGCAGGCGACCAGCAGAAACCGCGATAAGTGACAAGCGGCGGGTAACACACGTCCTATCGCACGTCGTACGTCGCACGTCGCACGTCGTACAGCCTCCAACCTCCGACCTCCGACCAAACTTGCACGACCTGCGACATGCGACATGCGATAGATCTTCATCGCGCAGGATGCCGCTGGCGAATCGCTTCGATCCGTTCCACCGCCTGCGCAGCCCACGGCGTATCGCCATATTGCTGCGCGACCGACTCATAGTACAGCACGGCGCTATCCCATTTCCCGGTTCGCTCATAGAACCGACCGGAGTCAAATTCCTTCTTCGCCTCGCGTTCCCGCAGATCGCTCACCGCCTTCTGCGCATCCTGCCCGAGCTCGTCCTGCGGAAACTCCTTGGCCAGCGACTCAAACTCCCGACGAGCCACGCTCGCCGCCCCCTGATCGTACGGCGCCTCCAGCGATCGCGTATAGGCGCTGGACGCGAGATGGTAGCGCGCCTCCTCGACCAATTCGCTGCTCGGATAGTTCTTCACCAGCATCTCGAACGCCTCCTGTGCCGCGTCAAACTGTCCCATCTCCTGATACGCCATCCCCAGCTTGTACTGCGCCTTGTCGGCGAGCGGCCCGTACGGCGCGTTCTCCACGACCTGCCGGTAGATCGGCACCGCCTTGTCTTTCGCCGGGACTACCTTCCACATGAGAAACCGCTCCTTATGCCCACTGTAATAGAGGTTGCCGATCTCGTACTGCCGCTGGATGATCTCCTCGATCTGCTCACTGTAGGGATAGCTGTCGATCACCTTCTGATAGGACTGGAACGCCTCGAAGAACCGCCCCATACCTTCGTAACAGAGTCCGACGTGAAACTGCCCCTGCGACGCATGCTGGGAACGCGGATAGTGATGGATCAACTGGCGGAACTCCCGGATCGCCCGTTTGTACTTCTTCTGCTGGTAGAGGAGTGTCGCATAAGCGAACTGATCGGCGGCGGTGTCCTTGACGGCGGTCTTTGGATTGACCCATTTACCGCTCTCCGGCGTCCAGACCCAGTAGGCCGACGCCGGCGCAGGAACCGCTGATATGGCACACGACACAACCACGATGGCCACGACGATCTGACGAAAGACGTGCGAAGGCCGGAAACCCAGCGGACGGGAATGGCTCACGATGGCAGCTGGTTCAGTACGCATGATCATATACGGGTTTACTCTACTAGAATCACCGATGACTGTCAACGCGCTGAAAACCCGTGCAGCGCCAAATCCATGAAGCGTATTTCGTGGACGCTGCTTTCAGATTTCACGCTTCACACGATACGCACCACGCTTCAGGGATTCGGACGCTTCACGATCAACGACTCACGTACCCGCCCCCGACGACTAGACCACACGGTTTCTCGGACGTGGGCGCGTCGGTTGGCCAAACGCGCCAGCACGAAGAGGAGATCGGCCAATCGGTTGAGATACGGCACGACCAGCTCGCCGACTGGCTCCCGCGCGGCGAGCGCCACCACCGCCCGTTCCGCACGACGGCAGACCGTGCGCGCATGATGCAGGTGCGCCGCCATCACACTACCGCCCGGCAGCACAAATTGCCGCAGCGGCTCCAGCTCCTCCTCACATTGATCAATCCACCGCTCCAGCCGCGCCACGTCATCCGACGTCACGCCCGCCACGGCGCCAGGCGCTCGCCGCGCGGACGACTCTTCGACTCGGCTAGCCACATCCAGCCCCGAGCGCTGCCCGCAACTCAAGGTTGTCTTAAGCAAGCTCTTCGTCCCAGCACCGCCTCGCTCAGGGCAAGTCCTGAGCTTGTCGAAGGACGACGGTGTCGCCAGCTCGGCACCGAGCACGAAGAGATCGTGTTGGATCGGCTCCAGTATCCGATCAAGCCATGACGGTGCCTTCAACGCTCGCGCGACACCGAGGAGCGCATTCGTCTCATCGACGGAACCATACGCTTCGACGCGGATATGCGCCTTGCTGACGCGTACCCCGCCAATCAGCCCCGTCTCTCCCCCATCTCCCGTCTTCGTGTAGATCCGCATCGTTGTTGGATGTCATTATGGCATACCGTATAACATGCAGCTAGCAAATCTCCCCCTGCTAGCGCCAGACGTAGGACTCTCCAACACCGGACGTAAGACGTGAACAGTTGGCCAAGGCAGTAGGCAGGCGTAAACAGTCAGCTGGGGTAGGCGGCAGACGTATCACGTGGTGGAATACTTCATACGTCTGCCCACCGCCAGTGCCGACTACCCATCGTCTAACGTCTGATGTGCCCGCCCTCCGTCTGCCGACTGGTCTCACCTACTGCCCTACGTCTTGCGCCCCTTGCACTTCCCGCCAACGCTTTTCGCGGAAGCTGCGGCTGCGAACGCGTGCGCCATCCGTCCAGATCGACACGGCGCCATCCTCCGATGTCCGGTACGGCCGCCGCCCGTGGCGTTCGACGACATCCGTCGCCCGTTCACGGCGTCCGGCACCTGAAGGATTCGCGCCACGCCGAAGCACAAGATCCGGCTTGATCATATCAGCCCACTGATCCATCGTACTACCAGCGCGGTCGGCGAGATACAGAACGGATGTCCCGCCATACCGAAGCTGCAGCGCCACGACCTTCCCGAACACCGGATGACTCAACGCTTCGATCGTCGCCCGGCCAAACGCCAACCGATCGCCCGCTCGCAGCGGCAGACGCGATACCCCATGCTGGGCGACCGAGCGTTCATAACGCCGATAGCTCCCGGATGCCACGTCGATACCTTCCTCCTCCGCCACCTCGTAGATTCGCTCGGTAGGGAACCGATCGAGCAGATGCGGCAATCCACCGATGCGATCGGGCGCCGTCGCCGTCACCACCACGGCGTCGAGGCGCCGTACGCCCAACGCCCGTAGCGCCGGCTCCACTACCCGGCGCTCCTCACCCATCGCGCCGCCATCGATCAGCACAACGCGCCCGTCCGGACATCGCACCAACGCCGCAGCTCCGTGCTGCAGATGCAGCACGTCAATGCGCAACGCCAACGGCCGGAGCTGATGCCATCCGGTCACGCAGAGCGCTGCCGCCGCCATGGTCACGCCGATCGCGCTGATCGCCACGGCTCGCCGGTGCTGACGGAAGCAGAGCCAGCCGCCGAGCCCGGCATAATAGCCGGCCACCAGCCACAGCGGCGGCGGTGGCACGGTCAGCCATGCACCAGGCACCGATGCCAGCATCATCGCAAGTTTGATGAGCACCACCAAGGTCAGATCGGTCGCCGCGCCGAAGAGCGTGCCGAACCATGGCGCCAGCGTTCCGGCAACCACGACGGTACATCCGAGCGCCAGCGCCAGCGGTACCAACGGCACGATCGCCAGATTGGCAACCAGCGCGATCGGCGTGACCAGCGAGAAGCACCGGGCGATGATCGGCAGCAGCCCTACCCACGCCGCCAGCGACACCGCGGCCGCATCCCATGCCGCCCGCCCCCATCGCAGCCGCCGCGCCTCCCATGGCGACAGCTTCGCTCCCAGCCGATCGAGCTCCGATGGCGCCGGCCGCGCCCCGCTGATCACCGGCGCCAACAGCACGATCGACAGCAACGAGCCGAAGGAGAGCACGAAGCCGGTATCGAAGAGCGTCTGCGGGCGCCACGCCAGCATGGCGATCGCCGCCACCGCCAGCGCGTTGCCGATGGACGACTCCCGCTCGATGATGACGCCGACAAGATAGAGATTGATCATGATGACTGATCGGACAATCGACGGTCTGGCACCAGTCATGATCGCATAGCCGATGAGCAACAGCACCGTGGCGCCGTAGCGAATCCGCCGTGGCACGCGGCAGCAGAGCAACGCCATGCCGATGACGAGCGCCAGCGGTGCTACATTCAACCCGCTCACGGCCAGGATATGCACCGTGCCGGTCTTGAGGAAGGCGTCGCGGATCGACGGCGGGAGATTGACGCGATCGCCCAAGAGCAGCGCGTCCAACAACTCGCTCTGCGGTGGCGTAGTGTGATGGCGGAAGAGCCGACGGATACGAGCTTTGAGCCGGAACGCGCCGCGCCAGAGCGCATGACCTTGGCGGTCGTCGAGCAGCACCACGTCGAGATCGCGAGCGCGCAGCATCGCCGTCACACCCTGACACGTCCAGTAGGCGCGCGCATCGAACTGCCCGGGGTTCGTCGCGGGCGGCGGGCGGGACCAGCGGCCGTGTATCACGAGGCGGTCGCCGTAGCGGAAGGCCGATTGCGCGGAGCTGATCGTCAGCGCCACCGTACCCATGACGCGCCGCCACCGGCCACCGGGCTCACGCACGGCTTCAACGCGCAGCAGCGTTGTCAGTCGCTCCGCTCCCCAGACCGATGGCTCCCACTGCGGATCGGCACTCACCCATCCCACCAGCGTCACCGGCTGCGGCGTCTCGCTCACACCATGGGTGATATGCTCCAACGGCAATCGCTGCGCGACGCTCACTCGCAACACCCCGCAGCAGAGCGCCGCCAACAGAAGGCACACGCTCGCCATCTGCGGCCGCCGTCGCGCCGCCCACCAGCCGATGGCGACCGCGATTGCGCCGACCCCTCCGGAGATGACAACGGGGATCGAGATCATCGCTCCGATCCCGATCCCCGCCGCCCATGCGATCGCCACGCCGCCCAGCGGCGCACGACCTCTTGATATGATCGACCGATGATCCGTCTGTTAGCTCAATCCTTCGACTCTCCCGCTAACGATTCCTAGCGGGCTCGCTCAGGATTGTGGTGAGCGATGGTGAGCTTGTCGAACCAGAGTCGAACCACACTTCCCCCCGCCGTGCACAACCGCGGAACTACGCGGAACCATCTCGCAGAACAAACGCGGAAGGCATGTGTCGTTCCGCGTCGGTTCCGCGTTATCTTCCGCGTGGTTCAGCGATCCACTATCACTTTTCCTCGCAGCCGCTCGACGAGCTTCGGACCAATCCCGCGAACGCGCTCCAAATCCTCAACCCGCAGGAACGCGCCATGCTCTTCGCGATCTGCCACGATCCGAGCCGCCAACGACGGCCCGATCCCCGGCAGCCGCGCCAACTCCCGCTCGCTCGCCCGATTGATCGACAGCGGCTGCGTCGGCTCAACCCGCTCGGCTGCCGCCTCCCACGATGTGGCCTGCTGTGACGTCACCAGCAGCTGCCGTGCGCCGACCGTCCGCTGATACCCGATGACCAACGCCCCGACGATTGCCGCCCCTACAACAAACAGCGCCACCCGCCGCTCCTGCAGCGTCAACGGCACCATGATCCACTACTCCGATCCCTCGCCTGTTCCGTCCACCGCGGTACTCACCGGCAGCGCCATTCCCTGCAACGCCATCGTCGCCTCAGTCAACAGTTGCTGCCCCTCCGCCATCGCGCGCGCCGCCTGCTCACCGGCACCGTCCAACTGCAGCCGGAACGCCGACCGCAACCGCTGCAGCCCCCGAACGATCAATCGATGCACCTGCACGGCCGGCGCCGTCGGCTCCACCGCTTCGGCGCGCGCCAACACACCCTCCAACGCCGCCAGCTGCCCCTGCTGATCCGGCGCCCGATCGCGCCCATCACCCACCGGCTGCCGCACGATCAACATCGCCTCCACCAACAACGGCTGCACCCGGCTCACGTACCGCTGCTGCTCCATCCCCGGCGTTGACACCACAGTACCCCGATCCACTTCATCGGCCAACGCGATACTGCCAACACCTGTCGCAAGTCGCAGGTCGCAGGTCGTAAGAAGCAAAAGAACAATCACAACGCTCACTACACACGACATCCAACGTACGATGTGCGACCGCTCTTCCACGACGTGCAACCGCCCTGCTACGACTTGCGACGTACGACGTACGACAGCTTCACCGCGACCTACGACCGCTGTATTCACTGTCCCAGTGTCTCCGCAACGCCAGGCGCCATCTCGTGCTCCTCACCCGCCACACCCACCAGCCCCAGATCCTGCTCGATCTCCATCTCCACCTCGGGCGTCATCTCCCCGACCGCCACCATCTCCACCTGCAACAACGCCTGCACCGCTGCGCTGTGAATATCCTCGATGATATCAGCGATCTCCGCATCGGCCCACGGCTCCCCCAAGATCTCCAGCCCCATGCGCGCTTCGTTCAACACGCCGACGATCAGATCGTGACTCTCCCGCACCGACTCCGGCACCGCCATCGATGACACCTGACGCAGCAACGTTTCCAACCGACCGATCCGCTCCTGGCGCGCTGCGCCAACATCACCAGCTACCGGTTTCCGCAGCAGTTCGAGCGTTTCACGCACCAGCACCCGCACCGACTGACTGTAGGCCTGGATCACCTGCAGCTGCTCCGCCGACACCGTCGACTCGACGGCGCGCGCCACACCGGCACCCGCTCCAGCCCCCACGCACCAGCACGCCACCACGGTCATCACCACAACACCACGCCACCGCATCATTGTGCCGCTCCTTCCGTCTGTTGAGCCACCTCGCGCGCCTGCTCCGCCACACTCTGTGACTGCTGCGCCGCATCCTGCGCGGCTGCCGCCTCCGCCTGCAGATGACTCGCAACGCCCGGCATCCCTGAGGACTCGGTCAACGCCTGCGATGGCACCGGCGCCGGCTCCGCCGCCAGCCGATCCAACAGCCCCATGCTGCCGTCAGACGACGAGGGCGTCATCGGCAACGGTGACGCCGCCGCCTTCGCCAGACGATCGGAGAGATCCGACGAAGCCCGCTGAAACGTCGTCTGCACGTCGCGCGCGATCACCTCGGCGTCAACCGACTCCTGTGATGCCGCCGCATCCGGTGCCGGCGCCGCTGCCTCCAACGCCCCGCGCGCCCGATACATCCCGTCCATGATCATCTGATGCACCGTCTGCGCGCTCACCGGCACCGGCAGCACCGACATCCGCTCCAACAGCGCGTTGAAGAGCGCAAGGCGATAGACGGCGCCCGTCTCATCCATCACGCTCTGCACCAATCCTCCCATGCCGGCATCCGGCCCCGGCAACGTCTCCATCTGCTGCGCCATCTTCTGGCCGGTCTCCCGCACCATCGCCAGCACGCGCACCATGATCGGGCGGACAGCCCCCGCGTACGACTCCAACGCCCGGAGCTCCGCCTCCTCCGCCGGACTCGTCTCACCTTCTGCCGCCCGCGCCACCGCCACCGGCCCGCCGATCACCAGCATCACCAGCAACACGATCCAGCTCCAACGCTTCACCGCAACCCTCCTGCTGTTGCTATCCAACACGTACCACGCACCGCGTTGACTCAATCATACCGATTGGGGTACAGCCACAAATCCCCTGTCCGTCTCTATCGCTTCATCCCAGTCAACCACTCGGTGCCAGGCACCACCTGGAAAAGCGCCGGATGCCGACACAAGGTGCCTGGCACCGCCAAGCAACGAAACAGTCTTCGCTCGTCCCCTGTCCCCACCTGCCCCAGCCAACTCGCCAGTCCCCAAGCTGCTCTGCCAACCGTCCCGTCCCTACGTACTTCAGATCACCAAGTTGACCAGCCGCTTGGGTACGACGACAAACTGCCGAACCGGCTTGCCATCGAGCCAGCGCTTCACCTGCTCATCGCCAAACACCAGCTGCCGCAGCTCCTCTTCACCGATCGCTACCGGCACGGTCACACGCGAGCGGACTTTCCCGTTGACCTGCACCACCAGCTCTACGGTGTCGCTCTGCAGGAGCGCCGCATCGTACGACGGCCACGGCTGCCGGAAGATACTCTCCCGATGTCCGAGCCGCTCCCAAAGCTCCTCGGCGATATGCGGCGCCATCGGCGCCAACAACTGCAGCAGCGTCTCCACTGCCCACCGCGGAGAACCGTCGCAGGTCGTAGGTCGTAGGTCGCACGAACCACGACCGGCGACCGGCGGCCGATCGTCCACGACGTGCGACGTGCGACGTGCGACGTGCTCTTGAATCTCGCCGGCGAGCACCATCAGCGCGCTGATCGCCGTGTTGAACCGCAGCCCGTCAATATCCTCGGTCACCTTCTTGATCGTCGCGTGGACGCTGCGTGTCAACTTGGCATCTTCCGCTGCACCTCCCGATGACACTCCAGCTACCGACACGCCCACATCCCACACCCGCTGCAAGAAGCGGTCGATGCCGACGATGCTGCGCGCGCTCCACGGCTTCACCGCTTCGAGCGGCCCCATGAACATCTCGTACAAGCGGAAGGCGTCGGCACCATGCTCCGCCACCACGTCATCGGGATTGACCACGTTCCCGCGCGACTTCGACATCTTCTCGCCGTCTTCGCCGAGGATCATCCCTTGATTCACCAGCTTCTGAAACGGCTCCGGCGCCGACACTAGCTTCAAATCGTAGAGTACCTTATGCCAGAAACGGGAGTAGAGGAGGTGCAGCACCGCATGCTCCGCGCCGCCGATGTAGAGGTCCACCGGCATCCAATACCGCTCGATCGCCGGAGCCCACGCCTGCCGATCATTCGACGCATCAAGATAGCGGAGGTAGTACCAGCAGGAGCCGGCCCACTGCGGCATCGTGTTCGTCTCGCGCTGGGCCGTGCCGCCACACGTCGGGCATGTCGTCCGCACCCACTCCGCCGCCCGCGCCAGCGGCGGCTCCGCCGTCCCCGTCGGACGGAAATCCTGCATCGCCGGCAGCTCCAGCGGCAGCACCGACTCCGGCAGCGGCACGGCGCCACACTTGCCGCAGTGCACGATCGGGATCGGCTCACCCCAATAGCGCTGACGGCTGAAGAGCCAGTCGCGCAGCTTGTAATTCACCGTCGGCTTGCCCGCGCCACGCGCCGCCAACCACTCGGTAATCTTCCGCTTCCCTTCGTCGCTTGGTAGCCCGCTAAACGCGCCGGAATCATGCATCCGCCCCACCGCCTCGAACGCCTGCTCCAGCGGCTCGGCAAGCGGCGCGCCCTCCGGCACGATCACCGGACGAATTGGTAGGCCATACTGCCGGGCAAACTCGAAGTCGCGCTGATCGTGCGCCGGCACCGCCATGATCGCGCCGGTGCCGTAGCTGGCGAGCACGTAGTCGGCGATCCAGATCGGCACCTGCTCGCCGTTCACCGGATTCACCGCGTGGCTGCCGGTGAAGACGCCACTCTTTGTCTTCGCCAAGTCCGTCCGCTCCAGCTCGCTCTTGCGCGCCGCCTCCGCGCGATACCGCTCCACCGCTGCCTGCTGCGCCGCCGCCGTCACCCGCTCTACCAGCGGATGCTCCGGCGACAGCACCAGATACGTCGCGCCAAAGAGCGTGTCGGGACGCGTGGTGAACACGCGAATCTTCTCGCCAGCCGCCGCCCCATCCGCCACGGCAAAGTCGACCTCCGCCCCCTCGCTGCGACCGATCCAGTTGCGCTGCATCTCCTTGATCGGCTCCGGCCAATCGAGCCCCGCAAGATCCTCGAGCAGCCGGTCGGCATACGCCGTGATCTTCAGCATCCACTGCCGCATCGGCCGCCGCGCCACCGGATGCCCCTTCCGCTCGCACGTGCCGTCCTGCACCTCTTCGTTCGCCAGCACCGTGCCGCAGCCCTCGCACCACCAGACTGGTATCTCCGCCGTGTACGCCAGCCCCCGTTTGTGCAGCTGCAGGAAGATCCACTGTGTCCAACGGACATAACGCGGATCGGTCGTGTCGATCTCGCGGCTCCAATCGTAGCCGAAGCCGAGCCGCTGAATCTGCCGCTTGAACGTAGCGATATTCTTGCGCGTCGTGTCGCGCGGATGCGTGCCGGTCTCGATCGCGTACTGCTCTGCCGGCAGCCCGAACGCGTCCCATCCCATCGGATGCAGCACGTTGAAGCCGCGCATCAGCTTGTAGCGAGCGATGATATCGGTGGCAGTGTACCCCTCCGGATGCCCGACGTGCAGCCCGGCACCCGATGGATACGGGAACATATCGAGGACGTAGAACTTCGGCTTGGAGGAATGGCTCTCAGCGCGGAAGAGCCCCTGCTCCTCCCAGCGCTGTTGCCACTTCGGCTCAATCTCGGAAAACGGATACCTGTCAGCCATTGAAACCCGCGACTCGTCGTTCGTGAATCGTCGTTCGTAAAACCCGAATGACTCCCATCCCAGCACGGACACACACCAACACCGTGCAAACTCTCTGGTGCGCACAGCTCACTCAAGGATTTACGAGCCACGCTTCACGAATCACGATCCACGCACCAGTCCACGCCGGCAGGAACATGCTAGCACCCGCCACGACGAGGGTCAAGGCAACCAACCGCTCTCGTGAGATCGATTCGATGGTGGACATTCTCCAATAGAATCAGCGGACTACATTGCGGAAGAAGAAAGAAGAAGGGGGAACTTAAGGAGTGCCCGGCTTCTCTAGAGCCCGCCTACCGAGGCGCTCTTTCATCGTCACATGCTTGCCATAAGCAAACACACCGACCAATCCACCGATCGTCGCAATGACCGTTGCAACGGCGGCTGAAGATTCGCCCCTTACCAACGCATACCCAGCCCATACAAAAGCAGATATTGCGATAAGAAAAGCAAAGATGCTTCCCAACAAGGAATCCCTGGCGCCAGCACTCACAACAATCCTCTCAATCTCCCGACGGTGCTGAGACTGAGACTCTGCCATCTTGAGCAACCTCTCAGCCGCACCGGGCATCAGCTGCTCGTACGCTTGCAGGATCGCCGGATGAGGTAGCGGTCCTTCAAACGTCTCTGTTTTCAGACTGACGGCTGTGTTGGTTGGTCGAGGCTTGCCAGCTTGCTCAGGAACTTGAGGGGGATTCATGATGCAACGACCGGAACGTCGTTATTTTCCTGACTCTTCCAGCGACCCATGCAGCTTGTGGATGACATACCGTAAGTCATCCCCCACAGAATACCAGTCGCCTTGGAGAGCCAACCTGTCGGCTTCTCTCGGAGTATCATCTTGGTTATACTCATCGAAAGTGGAGCCCATATCCAACACTCGCGAACACCCGCTAAGAAACGAGGGTCTTGCAAACAACCGTCCAGACCGCTGAAACAATGTTTCCTGAATCTCTAGAGTTCCCATATGTCCTCCGTACCGCCAGCAGGGTAGAAGTTTACACTAAAGAGGAGTCGATCACAATGTCTGATTCCATCTTTCCCATCGTGGCCGACGTTGACAAACCCGACGCTCGTCAGGTATGGTATCTACGCTTGTCTCGGCGCGGACCCAACCTGCTTCGAGAGAGGATCTGTTGTTGTACGACATACGACCTGCGACCTACGACTAACTATTCACGCACACTCGCCAGCTTTTACGGGCCAGTAGCGCAGTTGGGAGCGCGCCACAATGGCATTGTGGAGGTCAGGGGTTCGACTCCCCTCTGGTCCATAACATTGTGTTAAAGCTTCCGACAGGACGCGGTACCGCTGCTGATAGCGCCGAAGCAGGAGTCGAACGGAGCCGCGACTGCGCTAGCGCCAGCGGCGCGATTCAGGGAGCCGCGACGAAGAGGAGCAGTGACAACCCTAGAAGCGGCGAATGGCCGACCCGGAGCGAACGAAGAGAGCGCAGGGCGCCGACTCCCACGAGAAAGTCGGGACGCCAGCGAGGCGCGGATGCCCGACCGGAGCCCGGAGCGAAGCGACGGGCGCAGGCGGCGATCCTTCGACTCGCTATCGCTCGCTCAGGATCGTGGTGAGCGAACGGAGTGAGTCGAACCACGACTCCCCTCTGGTCCACTCATCTCAACGAGAAAACCGATGAAGAAACTTGTAATCACCGCATGGATTCTTTTCTGCTTTGCCTCAGACAGCTACGCGCTGCCCATTATCAGCACATTTGATTCTGACGACGAGGGCTGGACAGCTACTGGCGCGTCCGTCCAACATGAGAGTTCCGGTGGGAACCCAGGTGGATTTTTACGCATTGAAGATACACAAGATGACACCTTCTCGGTTTATCTACCAGCGAAGTTTCAAGGCAACCTGTTAGAGTTTGATGGAGGATTGCTCTCTTACGATGTGCTTGTCCTCAACCCAATCGATCCTCTAACCAGTATTGGTAGCGGATTTGGAAGAATACAACTTCACGGTGGCGGCTCCAATACCACAATTGACTATGCCCCTACCCCTCCAATTCCCTCATCACAATTTTGGAAAGCGTATAACGTTCCACTCACGGCTAGCGCTTGGAATACCACTCAAGAAAACTGGGAGCTGGTATTGTCGGATATGACGATTGCGCATATCATCCTTGAACCAAACAACTGGACAACTGTCGGACTCGATAACTTCAAAGTTGAACCGGTTGTTCCAGAACCAGCCACGCTATCCCTTCTAAGCTTCGGTCTACTGGGCTTAACGATTAGAAGGAAGATTAGCCGTCAGAGGTAGATTCGATTCCTCGGTTCTGTACTTACTTTCCGGCTGACTCGTAGCAGCGCCACTCACCGCCCTCTTATTGTTCGAGCGAGCGGAGCGAGTCGAGAACAACCCCACTCACTTCTCGACTCGCCCGCCACAGATCATCGGCGGGCTCACTCGAAGAAAAACCAGGCTCCTCTACCGAACAAAGCTAGAATACACAAGGGCAGGACGTTTCCGCCCTGCCCTTGTGTGCTTACTGCAATCCCAGCTACTGCCGCTGCTTAGTTAACCATCCGCTCTTTGATGCGGGAGATGTCGTCCGCGGAGAGGCGCTTCACGAGCTGCATGTCTTTATCGTAGATGGCGATGCCGCCGTCAGCGTCCTTGGCGAACACAACAGATCGCGTAAAAAGGTCCGAGGGCGTCCGCCGAACGATCAGCTCGGTCCGCTTGACAGCTAGAGGGCGTCCTTCCGCTGGAAGGATAATTCCGGACGGACGTTCACCGGACACCTGCCGACCTCGAGCACCGGGAACGCCAGGAAGTTGATTGGACCGGATTGTGGTCCGGGGTCGAACACCAGATCGCGTCCTCGGCTGAACTCGATCCGATTCGCCGGATGATGCCCGAAATAATAGGTCGCCAGGCTGGAGTATTTATCCGCCTCAGACACATCCACCGGCCACCACTTGCCCTCGGCATAGAATTCCGCCCAGCAGTGGTAGCCGTCGATGCCGCCCTCGTCGCGCTCGGAGGGGATCGCCGCACCCACCGCAAAGCGCGCCGGAATGCCGGCCGCTCGGGCCAGCCCCACGAAGTACGCATGGAAATCGCTGCAGTTGCCGGTACGCAGTCTGCACGCATACACCGCATCCCCTTTGCCCCAACCAGGACCGTGCTTCATGTACCGCATACGGTCCATCACATGATCGTACAACGCACGCGCCCGAACCAGGTCGCCCATCTTGCCTCGCACCACCTCTTCGGCGATCGCGCGAAACTCAGGCGTGTCCGGCACCAGCGTCTCCGACTGCAGCCAGCGCTCCAGCCCCTCGGGAGACGCTGCGTATGCCGGCTTTTCCCGGCGGCGCACGCGGTAGCGGATGTCGATGGACCGCCCACTGACCTGGGGGCCCAGTTCAAACAGCCATGCCGTGTTCCCGTGTACGCGATCTGTCACCCGCAGCGGTTCGACAGGCGATGCGAGCGACAGCAGCTCGACGGTCTGGAAGGCGTCGGAAGCCGGCAACGGAATCCATAGACGAGCCAGCTGGGGCAACGCTGGAATCGTTATCCTGTAGCGGAATTCAAACGTATCCGTGCCAGTAACCACCCCCATCAACGACGGTGGTGAGCCCTCCACGGGCACCCGGGTCCACGATCGATCCGCCTCTTGCTTCCAGGTGTAAAACGGAATACCGTTCAGCTTGTGCAGAGACGTCTCGGTAACCCGCATGGCGCCCGCGCCGCCCTCCAGAAAGAAATCCACGTCGTACACATCGCCAGCGCGATCCACCAGATCCACGCAGGCGAATTGCCGTCCGTGGCCGAGGCGAGATAAATATTCGGTGTGTACGCGCACTAGCTTGAACTCGAACTGCTTCTCATTGGTGGTGAGCCGGTAGTAGCCACCGGTTCGCGCCGAGGACTCAGCGATATGTCGCTCGATCTCGGCCTGGATTTGGGTAACGCTCACGCTCGGCCACGCGCTCGATGCCGTCGCCGCCCGCCCCAGACCGATGCTTGCCGCACCCAGCAGCGCGGACGCGGCAAGCATCATCGTGTGAGTGATCCGACCCCGAGGCATGCCGATTACGCACGCGTACAAAGCAACGCGCCGCTCACCGGGGGTGCTCGGTGGGATGTTCCGATGGGCGCTCGGATGACGCAGCCTGTTGCGCCGCCTCGGGCTTGGCTGACCGACCGTTGGCGGGCTGGCTCTGGGATTGCTTCAAGCAACCGCCCCCGCAAAGCAACGCCCCTATACCTACAACCACGATCCACTGGTTCATGAGTCCCTCCTGGTTTGACGTGAAGCTACTGTAGCCAAACGGGCTTGTTCGGTCAATCGGAAATGCTGAAGTTCTATTTGCCGGGACCATGACATTTGAAAAACGCGCGACAGACAACCGATATCTGCTCAAGAACAAGGGCAGGACGTTTCCGTCCTGCCCTTGTGTGCTGACTGCAATCCTACCTGCTACTACCGCTTAGTTGACCATCCGCTCCTTGATGCGGGAGACCTCGTCAGAAGACAGCCGCTTCACGAGCTGCATGTCTTTGTCGTAGATGGCAATGCCGCCGTCGGCTTCCTGCATGGAGGCGTAGAGGACGCGCCCCTCGGCATCCTTGGCGAACACGGCCGATCCACTGCGCTCAAACACCAGCTGCGGATTCTCGCCGGAGGAGGTCTGCGACCGCAAGACGAGTTGGTCGGTCGCCCGATCGTAGACGATCGTCGCCTGGTCATCACCGGCCTTGACGTGCCGCACGTTGCTCGCACCATCCGCCGACGCGTTCACCGGATTGTCACCCGTCCAGAACTCGATCGAGTTGAACACGATGGCATCAGCCAGCGTGGAAATCCCGTAGATCGGCAGAAGCCAGACCACCAAGAACGCAAACTCGTTGGCCCACTTGTCGCCCTGCGTCGTGTGGAAGTTGTAGACCTTCCTCGTCAACGCGAACGTCCCGGTGCACCCCGTCACCCCCAGGCACAACACCAGCATTACCGCGATGAGCTTCTTCATGCGCACTCGCTCCTCTTCTTCCCTAACGACCACCGCCCCCACCACCGACTACCCACTGACGCCACCATCAGACAACCACCAAAACCGCCCCAGTCTATCCGATGACCGACGCACCCCGCAACAGATTTTCCTTTTGAGCTACGAGACTCGAGCTACGAGCCGCGAGTACAAACAAATCCCTGCGGTGAGACAACCGAATGACTTCGGTTCATCTTCGAGCGGAGTCCCGAACGAGCAGCGCGAGTCGAGGGACGAAGTCGAGCCCTTCGACTCGGCTTCGTCTCGCTCAGGGCTCGATCCTGAGCAAAATCGAAGGATCGAGAAGCGCAACGTCGTTCGTTCTCGACTCTCCCGCCACAACCCAATGACGGGATCGCTCGAACACGAACTGATCAGTACCATACTGACAAAACCCTGAAACCGTGGCGAGCCATGACTCTTGGACAAACACCAGCAAACCTTCAGCATCACGACGCATGTGTGAGACCAGGACCCGCTGGGAGGAGGCCTGCCAACCTACTCGAGCCGCTCCGAGATCCGATACAGCACGCCCCCCGCCACCGCCGGCTGCGGCAGCATCATCTTCCGCCCGATCGCCGTCACGCGCACCGTCCGCTGCGGCGTCGGCTCCAGCTGCAGCACGATCCGGCACTTGTCGACATGCCCCACGATCATCCGCTGCTCGCGGCTCTCCGTCTTCACCGTGCCGATCTCTTTCATCACCTGCAAGCATGCCCGATATACCTCGTTGAACCCCTGCCGAAACTCCGTCTTGGCATCATCCTTGCCCAACACCACGCTGGCCACAGCCGCCGGAATAAACCCAACGCCCATCAGCGTGGTGGCCGCGCGAATCCCAACGCTCTTGATGGCGGTCGGCGCGAGCGCATG